>Ga0209389_1000050_pt1 | contig 111494 bp, 90 predicted proteins | sample CowpearedBW_FD_187526 | JGI IMG/M metagenome (GOLD analysis project Ga0209389, IMG submission 187526) | Root nodule microbial communities of legume samples collected from California, USA - Cow pea red BW (SPAdes) (version 2) | ecosystem: Host-associated > Plants > Roots > Nodule | place: USA... | reverse complement strand
CACCGCCAGCCCAGCTAGACCGCCTGATTGAGCGGCAGAGGCCTGGTCATCGCCCGACGGCCATGGCGGCTGGCTGCTTCGGGGGGCTTGCCTTGGGCAGGGCTGCAGCTTAGGTTGATGACATTGGGGGAACAGCATGCCCTGCAGAACGACACACGTCACTTTTGTTAAATTAATAAGCTAGCTACCTATTGGGCATAACCTTGCAATTTGCTTCAATTTACGCACATGCACTTGCGACCTCAAAATGCAACGTAAGCCCCGAATATCTCCATTATTGTCGCCGCCAGCCTTAGTTACAGCTGCTATGATGAATGAGATCGAAAACTGAAATCCCCCACTAGAATTGTTGACTGGAGTCAAAATGAATAAAAAGCGGCCGGTTAATCTTGATATTCGAACCATTCAGCTTCCTCTCACGGCGCTTACATCGATTCTGCACCGGATTTCAGGAATTATGCTCTTTATTTTTCTGGGACTGATACTGTATATGCTGAGCAAATCGTTGGAGTCAGAAAAGGGTTTTAATGAAGTCAAGGAGATTTTTTCTTCACCTTTCGGCAAAGTTAGTTTCTGGTTGGTATACTCTTCATTTATTTATCATCTCGTAGCCGGAATTCGACACCTAGTTATGGATGTGGGTGTTGGTCATACTTTGAAAGGCAGCAATCGCGCCTCTACTATTGTTTTAGTAGTGTCGGGTGTTTTAATGGTTGCTGGCGCCGTATGGATTTGGTAGCTGTGGAGTCGTAATGCGTATTTACAAGGACTAAAAGCGTCCTTTAAAGCTAACTTACGAAAGTATTTATAATCGACGGTTCACGCTTAAACGGTTGAATCCTTTCGGGCTTCCGAATAGCTGTTAGCTGAAAGCTATCATGAGCTAAGTTTTCTGTGCATCATCAAATGTGTTAATGGGAGCGCCATAGTACTAGGTACAAATATGGCTCTAGGACAATGTTAGATGTTTTGGATTTTGAGGCGGATCGCTCTTATCGAAGATCGTCTAATTCGCTCTGAAGCGCAGGTTTTTTGAAACTATCACCTGGTTGGCACACTGTGCGAATCAACATCAGATATGAGAAAGCCAATCAGGTGAACACTACCCTCGAGGGCTCATCTGTCCAGTTAAAGCCTCGAGTCTTTCTGGGTGCGCAAAAGACAAGAAGGTTATATGGGAAAATTATGAGGCCTGGATACCATGCGTCATGGGCGTGCCGATGCTGTGAGTGACAGAGCGAGAAGCAAGTGAAAGTCCCTGAAGTAGGGGCGGGATGCGCCCGAGTGGCATTTTTTGTCTTAAGGTAGATCGCGTAGCTGTTCTTGGGGAGCCCGCAGAACTCGGAAAAAATCGTACGCTAAGGTTTTCCGAGCTGCCGCAGCGGCCTGAATTTCCCGTCTTCCAGCTTGCGGCTTTGCCGCCAAACGTAATCGCCGGTCAGGTTGATGTGCTCCCAGCCCAATGGCGAAAGGTATTGCAGTAACTCAGGATTAACTGGCTTGCCTGCCTCTTCTCGGGCCTGGGTCGCGCGCTCCAAGTACACGGTGTTCCACAACACGATGGCGGCCGTCACCAGGTTGAGGCCGCTGGCCCGGTAGCGCTGCTGCTCGAAACTCCGATCCCTGATCTCGCCGAGGCGGTTGAAGAACACCGCCCTGGCCAGGGAGTTACGCGCCTCGCCCTTGTTCAATCCGGCATGCACGCGGCGACGCAGTTCCACGCTTTGCAGCCAATCGAGGATGAACAGCGTGCGCTCGATCCGACCCAGCTCGCGCAGAGCCACGGCCAGGCCGTTCTGGCGCGGGTAGCTGCCAAGCTTGCGCAGCATCAGCGATGCGGTGACGGTGCCCTGCTTGATCGACGCGGCCAGCCGCAGAATCTCGTCCCAGTGAGCGCAGACGTGCTTGATGTTCAGGGTTCCGCCGAGCATTGGACGCAGCGTCGGGTAGTCTTGGACGCTATTGGGCACATACAACTTGGTTTCACCGAGGTCGCGGATGCGCGGCGCGAAGCGGAAGCCCAGCAGGTGCATCAGGGCGAAGACGTGATCGGTGAAGCCAGCCGTGTCGGTGTAGTGCTCCTCGATCCGCAGATCGGACTCGTGGTACAGCAGACCGTCGAGCACGTAGGTGGAATCACGCACGCCTACATTCACCACGCGGGTGCTGAACGGCGCGTACTGGTCAGAGATGTGGGTGTAGAACAGCCGTCCTGGCTCGCTACCGTACTTCGGGTTGACGTGGCCGGTGCTCTCGCCTTTACCGCCGGCACGGAAACGCTGGCCATCGGAGGATGAGGTGGTGCCGTCACCCCAGTTGGCGGCGAAGGCATGCCGGAACTGGCTGTTGACCAGCTCGGCCAGGGCCGTCGAGTAGGTTTCGTCACGGATGTGCCAGGCTTGCAACCAGGACAGCTTGGCGTAGGTCATGCCCGGACTCGACTCGGCCATTTTGGTCAGGCCGAGGTTGATGGCATCGCCCAGGATCGCCGTTAGCAGTAGCGTCCGGTCTTTCGCCTGTGCGCCATCCTTCAGGTGCGTGAAGTGGCGGGTGAAGCCCGTCCATTCATCCACATCCATCAGCAGCTCGGTGATCTTGATGCGCGGCAGTAGCTGGCTGGTCTGGTCGATCAGCGCCTGCGCGGTGTTGGGCACCGCGGAATCCAGCGGGGTGATTTTTAGCCCGGACTCGGTGAGGATGGCATCGGGTAGTTCGTTGTCCTTTGCCAGTCGGGTGACAGTGGCCAGCTGCTCGTCCAGCAGCTGCAAACGCTCTTCCAGGTACTGGTCGCTGTTCGGGTTGATCGCGAGTGGCAGCGCCTGTTCCCGCTTGAGTGCGGCGAATTTCTCGGGAGGCAGTAGGTAGTCATCGAAGTCGCGGAACTGCCGCGAGCCTTTGACCCAGATGTCGCCGGAGCGCAGCGCGTTCTTCAACTCGGACAAGGCGCAGATTTCGTAGAAGCGCCGGTCGATGCCTTCCGGGGTGATCACCAGCGGTTTCCAGCGCGGCTTGATGAAGGCGGTCGGTGCGTCGGAGGGCACCTTGCGCAGATTATCGGCATTCATCTCGCGTAGGGTCTGAACGGCATCCAGCACGGCTTGCGCTGCCGTCGCGGCTCGGAGCTGAAGCACCTCCAGAAAGGCTGGGGTGTAGCGGCGTAGCGTAGCGAAGTTCTCGCTGACCAGGTGCAGGTGGTCGAAGGCTTCCGGCCGGGCCAGCAGCTCGGCCTCAGTGACACTCTGGGTGAACTCGTCCCAGGGAATGACCGCCTCGATGGCGGCGAACGGATCGTCACCGGACTCTTTAGCGTCCAGCAGGGCCTGGCCGATCTTCGAGTACAGGCGCACCTTGTCATTGATCGCTTTGCCCTGCTTCTGGAACTGCTGCTGATGCTTGTGTTTCGCGCCACTGAACAGCTTGACCAGGATGCGGTCGTGCAGATCAACCAGTTCATCGATCACGGTCGCGGTGCTTTCCAGTACCACGGCGACCAGCGTGGCATAGCGCCTCTCCGGTTCGAACTTGCCGAGGTCTTGTGGCGTCATCTGCCCGCCCTCGCGGGCGAGCTTCAGCAATCGGTTCTGGTGGATGTGCCGGCCGAGGCTGTCGGGAAGGCCCACCAGTTGGAAAATCTTCAGCCGCTCGATGTGCTCGATCATGTGCCGCGAGTTCGGCTTCAGCGGTGATTGCCGCAACCAGGTCAACCAAGTGCTGTTGCTGCCGGCCTTAATGGTGAGCAGTTCGTCGAGCTTGGCGTGATGCGATGGGTTCAACGGCTCGACCAGGGCGCGATAGACCCGCCGATTGGCGCGTGCAATGGCCTCCGAACACGCCCGGTCAATAACGCTCAGCGTCGGCAGGATGCGCCGCTTCTGCCGCAAGCTCTCCAGCGCCTGCCCGGCCAGCAGCAAGCCCTTGTCGGTCTGCTGGGCCAGCTCGGTCAACTCGCGCACCAGGGCGCGGAAGTCCGACAGACCGAACGGGGCCAGTTGCAGGTAGGTGCGCAGTTCCAGAGCGTGCTCGCGGCGGGTCACGTCGCGCTCACCGTACTTCGCCCAACTCGCGGGGTCGGCTTGGACTTGCTTGGCCACCCACTGGATCACGGGCTCGGGTAGCGCCGTGTCGTTGCCCAGCGCATAACCAGGGTAGCGCAGCAGGCAGAGCTGCACGGCGAAGCCGAGGCGGTTGCCATCGCCCCGCCGTTGACGGATCAGGGACAGGTCGGAGTCGTTGAAGGTGTAGTAGCGGATCAGGTCATCCTGGCTTTCTGGCAGCGCAAGCAGGGTGTCGCGCTCCGTAGCCGAGAGAATCGAGCGACGCGGCATGGTTCAGTCGTCCGTGCGAAGGTACTGGTAGAGGGTTTCACGGCTGATGCCGAACTCGCGTGCGAGCTGAGCCTTCGGCTCGCCGGCAGCGGCCCGCTGCCGCAACGTGATGGCTTGATCGTCGGAGAGAGCTTTCTTGCGGCCCCGGTAAGCACCGCGCTGCTTGGCCAGGGCGATGCCCTCGCGCTGCCGCTCGCGGATCAGGGCGCGCTCGAACTCGGCAAAGGCCCCCATGACCGACAACATGAGGTTGGCCATGGGCGAGTCCTCGCCGGTGAACACCAACCCCTCCTTCAAGAACTCGATGCGCACGCCGCGCTTGGTCAGCCTTTGCACCAGACGGCGCAGATCGTCGAGGTTGCGCGCCAGGCGATCCATGCTGTGCACCACCACGGTATCGCCTTCGCGGACGAATCCGAGCATGGCTTCCAGCTGCGGGCGCTGGGTGTCCTTGCCCGAGGCCTTGTCGGTGAACAGCTTGCCGATCTCGACCTGCTCAAGTTGGCGTTCCGGGTTCTGGTCGTAACTGCTGACCCGAACGTAACCGATGCGTTGTCCCTGCAAGATGCCTCCATAGGCTGGATGGGCGGTAGGGCTTACGTTGGTTTTTGGTTCCATTGCGCCCTAAGCCTTGAATTTGTCAGGTTGGAATCTATGACCTTGGCAAGCATGTGTCAAAGAATGTGAAAGCAGACTCTATTCTGACGGCGCAGCGTGGCCATTCCTGACATCCAGTTAGGGTATAGCTCAATATGACACATGGCTGCAAATCGCTAATTTACCAACTATAAAGAGCTATGCTCTCAAGAAGCGGTTGCGCTAACCGATACAGTATAAATTAGGCCCCAAGTATTATTTTATTTGCACAAAGGTAATGATTATGTTTTTCAATAAAAACAAACAACTGCTGGACACAGAAAATAAGCTCTCAGAACTACAGTGGCAGCTTGATTCAATAAATCGAAATGTCGCGGAAATCAGATTCAGGCCAGACGGGAGCGTAATCTATGCGAGCAATATCTTTCTAGAGATGCTTGGTTACAAACTCGAAGAAATAGCAGGGCAGCACCACAGAATTTTCTGCGAAAAGAATTATGCTAGCACAGCTGATTATTCGCGCTTCTGGCAGAAATTGGCTGACGGCCATCCTCTATCAGGTTTATTTAGGCGGCTGCGCAAAGACGGTAACTTAATATTGATTGAGGCTACTTATATTCCAGTTCAAAATCAAGATGGAAAAGTTATTGAAATCATTAAGATTGGCTCAGATGTCACTCAGAGAGAAAACGAGTTACTCTCACTAAGAGCCGTCCATGCAGCCATCTCCCGCTCGATGGCGGAGATCGAGTTCACACCTAACGGTGACATTCTGCATGCAAATGAGAATTTCCTCCGTGCTATGGGTTATCGCCTCAGCGATATCAAGGGTCGACACCACCGAATGTTCTGTTTCGATAATTTTTATCAAGAAAATACAAATTTTTGGCAGAGTTTAAAGGGAGGAACTTTTTTCAGCGGGCAATTTGAGCGCAAGACCGCATCGGGAGAGACCATCTATCTTGAGGCCACCTACAACCCCGTCGTTGATGAAGCCGGCCAGGTTGTGAAAGTGTTAAAATTTGCCACCGACGTCAGCTCGCAGAAGCATAAGGCTGATGAAATCCGTCAAGCCGCAGAGCTTTCCTTCACCACCGCCGAGGAGACATCTCAAATTTCCGTGCGGGGCATGGAGTCCCTTGCTAGTTCAATTGAATTATCTCAGAGCACACTTAATTTAATAAACGGTGCGGTTATTTTGATTACACAGCTAAATGCTCAGGCTAAAGATATCGAGAAAATTGTTACCACCATCCAAGGCGTGGCAGAACAAACTAACTTACTAGCACTTAACGCCGCAATTGAAGCTGCCCGAGCGGGTGAAATGGGCCGAGGCTTTGCTGTAGTAGCCGACGAGGTTCGTCAGTTGGCAGCTCGAACTAGCAGTGCCACCGTGGAAATCCAGAATGTGGTAACTGCTAACGGAAAGCTTACTCAGCAACTGAATATAGATATGAACAGCATCGCTAGAAGCGCCGAAGAAAACAACGATCAGATCGCAACTGTAACAACTATTATGCGTGAAATCAGTGACGGTGCAGACCATGTTGCCCGTACCGTATCGACGTTGTTCAAAGACAATAGCTAGTGTCCAGTTTTAGGAAAAATCAGGATCGGAACTTCGAGCCGCAGCGCTACAGAGCCAGAAGCCCAAACTTGGTGACGGCCATCGTGCTATGGAACACGATGTATCTGGAGCGCATCACTTGGGGCTGGTCGAGGCAAGTCGGTGGGCGGCGAGCTGCTGCAATACCTGTTGCCGCTGGGCTGGGAGCACATCAACCTGACTGGCGATTACGTCTGGCGGCAGAGCCGCAGGCTGGAGGTCGGGAAGTTCAGGCCGCTACGATTGCCCGGAAAACCTTAGCGTACGATTTTTTCCGAATTCTGCGGGCACCCCTTGAACGTCCTGCGAAAAGAAGGCTCGTCACAAAAACCCAAGTCATCTGCGACCTCACCAATGCAGCCGTAACAGCCACTGCGCAGCAGATGGACAGCCCTGTTCAAGCGTATCTGTGCTTTCAACGCTTTGAAGGATGCCCCTTCCAGCCTCAGCTGTTGACGATAGAAGGACTCGCTGATTGACAAGCGATCGGCAAGTTCGCGCTGGGTCGGCCAATCTTCTACCGGAAGGCAACTCAAATACTCAAGGGTGGCGTCTTTCCAGCCAGGTTCGCTCGAGGAAGTTTCTGACATGCACGCTCGCCTCAATACAGGTCTGCCACCATTGGCCACATCAAACACAAACACCGGGCGCGTCATCGCTGTCCGCAAAGTCACGCGATGATGAGCGGCAAAGCGTTATTGGATTTGCCGCGTTCACCTGTAATCGAACTGCGCTGAAACTGAATCAGAACGTAGCCTGAACCTTCAGCCCACCTACCCAAGCATCATCCACCGCTTTCACACCACCGGGATGCCGCACGAATTGCAGGTTCGGACGTACCGTCAACCAGTCTGTGACATGCAGGCCATAATTAAGCTCGGCGTTGTACTCGGTTTGCTGCACCGGCAGGTAGTTCGGATCGTCATAATCCTCGATACCGTTAACCAGATTGGTCAGCGCCGCATTGTTGCGGTAGGCCGGGTTCACGTGCACTTCGGAGATGGCAATGCCGATGTCGTCCTTGGGCCGCGCATCGAACAGACCTTTGTAGATCGCGCCCACCGACAGGTAGTGATCAACCTTGCTGGTCTTGCGGTCATGGGCGGTGCCCATGGCGAACAGGGTCAAGCCGCGGGAAGCATCACCGGCACGCTGGGTCACCTGCTGCATCGCACCGAGCCAGATACCGTGCTTGCTCGAGGCACTGCGGTACGCAGCGCCGCTGATGACCGCCGGCTCGCCGCTGCTGTCCTTCAACACATCACGGGCGTTGGAGGTACTGTAGTAATAGCCCGCGCGGTACTCACCCGGCAATCCATCCATGCGTGGCGTCCAAACCAGCTCTACCGGCAGGACCGCGCCCTGGGTACCGCTGCCACTAAGCTTGAAACCGTTAGTGTTCTCGGTGTTGGACGGGTTCTGCTCGTAGGCGCCGATCTGCGCGAACAGTTCGGGGGTGAGCTGGTACTTGACCCGTAGCGCCCACTGGGTGATCGGCCAGTTGTACCAGATCCCCCCCCAGTTGCCGACCTGCGAACCACAGAAGGTCAGGTTCTGGAAGTTGCAGTCAAAGCTGTTGAAGTCCTCGCCTTCGCCGAAACGACCGGCTTTGATGTCCAGGCGCCGGTCAAGGAACGCTTGCTGGTAGTACAACTGCGTCATGCGCCAGTGGGAACCGCGGCCCCAGACTTCTTGGGACGAGCTCAAGGTGCCGACGCGCGGGTCGCCGACACGGTCGTTGGAGATGTTGTCACCGTTGCGGTTGGCGACAGTGAGCTGGAGGCGCGCGGCGTGCCAGCCAAGCAGTTTCTCCAGGTCCAAGCGGGCACCCAGCGAGTACTGGTCGCTGTAACGGGCAGTGCGGTCGTTGTTGTAACCACCGCCGAGGTTGGCGCCGATTTCGCCGACGTAGGCGAATTCGAAATCGATGCCTTGTTGCGCAAGTTCGCTGCGGGCGCCACTCCAGTCGCCCAAGGCCCAGACAGAATCGCTGGCGAAGGGTTCGGCGGCATGTGCCGTTGAGGTGCACGCCAAGGCGGCGAGCAGAGCCCGGTAATTGAAGGTGAGCATGGGATTCTCTTTGTTATTGGATTCGCCTGTTGCAACCTCTTCGCGGGGCGAGCCTAGGTTTGCACAGAGCCGTGGGAGCAGGCTCGTACCGCGAAGAGACCTACACAGTTCTTTACTGAACGCTGGCGCGCATCTGTGCCGGCAGGTCGAGTTGCTTGCGCATCTTCGCCACCTCCTCGGTCGTCACCGCCGGAGCGCTGTTGCCCCAGCTGTTACGAGCAAAGGTGAGGATGTCGGCAATCTCGCCATCGCTGAGCTTCCAGTCGAACGCCGGCATACCCGCGCCGGTGACATAGGTGTGGGTGTGCACCGCCCGCGCCCCGGCCAGCACCACGCTGGTAAGGGTGTCGGTGTTGCCTGCCAGGATTGCCTTGTTACCGGCGAAGCCTGTGATCATGTGGCTGACACCTTCCCCTTCCGTGCCATGACAGGCTGAGCAATGCACTTCATACCCCTGCCCTCCGTGCTGCATGCGCGCATCGCTTGTGGCCAGCGCGGCAGGCGCAGGCTGCGGCGCACCGGGCAACGATTTCAGATACACCGCAATGGCACGCAGGTCTTCATCGCTCAGGTGCTGGGTGGAGTTCTCGATCGCCTCGGCCATCGGTCCACTGGCAACGGCCACGCCGTCACTGCCGGTCTTTAGGTAGTCGACGATCTGCTCCACCGTACTGTCGCCCAGCCCCAGGTGCGCATCGTTGGTGATGTTCGGCGCGAACCAAGTGCCCACCAGGCCACCTTGCAAGGCCTGCCTGGCGATAGGCCCGCCGAGGGCGTTGCGCGGGCTATGGCAGGCGGCGCAGTGACCTGCACCGTCCACCAAGTAGCGGCCGCGGTTCCACTCAGGGCTCTGCGCCGGCTCTGGGGCGAACGGCTGGTTGTCGAAGAACAACCAGTTCCAGCCCGCCATCAGCAGCCGCTGGTTGAACGGGAAGTTCATGCCCGCCAGCTCGTCGACCTTGTGCGCCTTGGGCTCCAGGGTGCTGAAGAACGCCCACAACGCACGCAGGTCGTCATCGCTCATGCGCGTGTAGTCGGTGTACGGCATGGCCGGGAACAACAGGCCATGACGGCCCTGCCCCTGGCGCACGGCATTGAAGAAGTCGCGCTGGGTGTAGTTGCCGATGCCGGTTTCACGGTCAGGGGTGATGTTCGACGACTGGATGTCACCGAACGGCGTGCCGATCACGTAGCCACCGGCGAAATCGCCGTTCTTAGCGGTGTGGCAGGCCGCGCAGTCGGCGCCGCGCATCACGTACTCACCTTGCTTGATCAGCGCCGCATCGCTGGACTTGAAGTCGCTCAGGCGCACGCTGTCATTGGCCACCTGCGAGCGTGCGGTGGAATTGGCCTGGATCACTAGGCCGAGCATCACGGCACCCGCCAGGGCCAGCGCGCCGCCGCCGATCAGAGCGGTTTTCTTGTTGATCATGGCAGGCCTCACACCAGGGAACCGGGGTTGTGCTGGTACTTCTCATGGATCGCCCGGGCCGTGCGAATGGCCAGGGCACCGACGGTGCTGGTCGGGTTGTAACCAGCGTTAGTGGGGAACGCCGAGGCGCCGACCACGAACACGTTGTGCGCATCCCAGCTCTGCAGGTAGGTATTGACCGCACTGGTGCGCGGATCTTCGCCCATGATCATGCCGCCCTGAGTGTGGTTGGAGTTCTCGTCATACGGGCTCCATGCCTTGGCCGCTGAGTTGAACGTGTGGATGTGTTTGGCACCCATCTTCTTGCCGATGTCGACTGCGCGCTGCTCGATGAAGCGGGCCATATTGCGGTCGTTGCGGTTCCAGTCGAAGGTCATGCGCAGTAGCGGCGTACCCCAGCGGTCCTTGTAGTTCGGGTCCAGCGACAAGTAGGCATCCCGGGTCGGCATCGAGGTGCCCTGGCCGAAGATGATCCCGTAGTTCTGGTAGTTGTCCTTGTAGTTCTGCTTGAAACCTTTGCCCCAGCGCGGAGTTCCCGGCGGCAACAGCCCGGAGCGGCCGATTGGCATGCCTTCGCGGGAAACGGTAAGCAACCCGGCACCGCCGATGAAATCGAGCTGGCTATGATCGAAGTTGTCGCCGTTGTAATCGTCCACCTGAATGCCCAGGCCACCGGCACCGATGAACGGGTTAAGGGTTTCATCCTCGAACCAAACGTGGGCGCCAGCGCAGGTCTGGTAGTTGTAGGCGCGGCCAAGGGTGCCGGTCTGGGTCACCGGGTCGTACTGCTGGCCGATCTCGCTGATCATCATCAGGCGCGCGTTGTCATAGGTGAACGAGCACAGCGCGACGACATCGGCCGGCTGGATCACTTCACGACCCTGCTCGTCGAAGTAGCTCACGCCAGTCGCGGTCTTGCCATCTTCGGCTTTGTGGATCTTGGTCACGTAACCCTGGGTGATCAGGGTAAAGTTCTTGCGCCGCATCAGTGCCGGGATTAGGCAAGCCTGGGGCGAGGACTTGGAGTAGTTGCCGCAGCCGTGGAACATGCAATAGCCACAGTAGGTGCACGGCGCCATGCTGACACCCAGCGGGTTCACATAGGCCGCGCCGACGTGGGCCACCGGGATGTAGAACGGGTGCATCCCCATTTGTGCGGTGCTGTCGCGGTACATCTGCATCAGTTGTGAATCTTTCAGCGCAGGCGTCGGGAATTCGCGGCTGCGCGGCCCTTCGAACGGGTTGCCGCCAGGCTGCAGCTTGCCGTTGATATTGCCGGCCACACCGGAAATGCCGGCAATGCGTTCGAAACGGTCGTAAAACGGCTCCAGATCAGCGTACGTGACGCCCCAGTCCTGCACCTGCTCAAGGCCCTTGAGCTTGCTCGCGCCGTAGCGCTCGATCGTGGCCGAGCGCACGCGAAAATCCCATTCCGAGAAGCGCCATGCCATGCCGGCCCAGTGAAAGCCCGCGCCACCGACCGACTTGCCCATCTGGAAGGCTTTCAGTTCACGGGTGGGGACGGCGGTCTGGGCGGACTGGTTGCGGAAAGTCAGGGTGTAGTCGCCCGGCTGCAGCAGCAGCTCGCGGCGGATGGTCCAGCGTAGCTCGTCAGGGTCCACTGCCGGCGGCGTATCGGTGGAGGTGTCGAGCCAGGGGCCGCGATCGATGGCGACTACTTCGAGCCCGGCGCGGGTCAATTCTTCGGCCATCAGCGAGCCGGCCCAGCCCAGGCCGACGATGACGACGTCAGCTTTCTTGCGTTGAATGGTCATTGCATTTCTCCAGGCTCAGCTCACCGGGATCAGGCTGATGGGCTCAAGGCTCAGGTCCTGACCGCGCCGGTCGATGTATTGGCGATAGTCGTAGCGGGCACCGGGGAAGCCAACCAGCTTCCAGCCGACCATCCCGCGGTTGCCGCCATACAGCGGGTCGGAGAAGTAGCCTTCGCGAACGCTCATCAACAGGAATTCGAACAGGCGATTGCTGCTGCCCTTGCCTTCCCAGTCCAGCTTGCCGGCCTCTAGATCTGCCAGCAGAGCATCCATCTGCTCGCCTTCGATTTCGGCAAAAGGACGGCCATGGCGTTTGCGGGCCTGCCCGTCGATATGCTCAAGGCCGGCAAGGGTGTATTCGCGGCGGGTGCGCAGGCTGATGGTCAGGCCCATCAGTTGCGACTCGTCGGCACGCAGCGGCTGGTCTAGGTAAAGATCTTTCGACTCACCGTAGGGGCCGTTCATCTGCGCATCCAGGAAGTCCACGCAGCCGGCTTCGCTGGCGGATGGGCCTAGTTCGTCATGGGGGATCAGGCGATCGAACACTGCCGTCAGGGTGGCACGGGCCTGCCCTTTGAAGACATTGGCCTGGCCGCCGCTCATTACAGGTAATGGCAGCATTTCGCGGGTCAGGCCGGTTTCTGGCGGCACCGACTTGAGTTCCACTGCACCGACCTTGGCAAGGCCCGCAGCGGCAAACAACGCGCCCATTGAACGCAAGGCGTCCCTACGTTTCATGGAATTCTCCTTATCGAAAATCACGGGGGCTGCTCGGAAGGTCGCGGAAATTCGGGCACGCAAAAGCACACGACAAGCACGGACGAGCTCATCGAGGCAAAGGGATTTGGCGCAAGAACGAATGACGCAATGTACTGGGGAGGGTACCTGGCGACCTGCCGGTAACAGCGGTTACGATTTTAGGGAGCGGCATATCGCCGCGCCACCAACCGCTTGACGCATTTACGTCAAAACGCGTCAATCGAGCGAAGGTTTTATAGTCTCATCGATCACGATGCGCAATTGCGGGCGCACTTGCGGCGGCGCATCCAGGTCGCCATTGGCATAGAGCAAGTGCTGGATGGCGGCCTCGGCCTGACCTTCGGGATCCTGGTCCAATACCAGCGACAACCCGCCTTGAACGAGCATTTCAGCGTGCTGCTGCGTAGCCTCATGACCGATCCAGACCGGGCTGTCTTGCAGGCGCGACAAGGCCCTGTAGACACCCGACGACCCGCTGCCGGTGGTATACAGGCCCGTGATCAGGGCTTCTTGGCTGCAGTACTCGCCGAGCTTCTTCTCATTAAGGTCATTGTCATCAAAGCACTCCACTGGCCCAAGCACGGTGATGTCTGGGGCACGCTCGGCCATGACCTCAAGGAAGCCCTGCACCCGTTGCTGGTGCGCATGGTACAGCAGGGAATTGGTGATCAGCACGACCGTACCCTGCCTCGGCGCAACCCACTGACTCATCAGGCGGCCGGCAGCCCGTCCCGCCTTGTAGTTGTCGATACCGACATAGGTCGCACCATCGAGCCCGGAAAGACTGCTGGTCAGAAGGACCACGGGAATACCTGCGTCGATCTGGGCTTTCAACGCAGCACGGACCTCGGGTGTGTCTTGTGCCACCACAATCATCCCTTGGCGCGGCACCCTGGGCTTACTGATCAGCTCAAGCAACTCCTGCGGATTCCGCTCCTGCCACACGTGGCGCTGCAGCACCAAGCGCGAACGGTGCATTTTCGCCTGCTGGGCAAAAGCTGCCGTGAGCCGCCGAAAATGATCGGTGTCACTATCGACCATCAGTAGGTCGAAGCGAAGCAGCCCATGCACCGCCGATGGTAGCAGCCGCTTCAATCCCAATGCGTGCGCTGCCTGCAAAACTTTGCGACGTTTGCTGTCGGAAACACTGCCGCGTTCATTCAGCACGCGGTCTACAGTGCTCAGGCTGACACCGGCCTGTCGTGCGACATCCACCATTCGCTGGCGACGATCAGTCTTTTCCAACTCGCAACATCCGGTTACTCAAAAAGGGCAGTCTGCCACGACCGCCAAGGGGCGCCTACTATGATAGCGACTCAGTTGTGGTTCATGATGGCCAGCAGGAAGGAGCTGTAGCGAAATCAGGCACCGACGCAGTAGCTAGCCATACAAAAAAAACTAGCTTGCACCAATCATTAGCACCGCTGCAAACACAATCATCAGCCGCATCACGCATTACGCAGTTACGCATTACCCGCCACCACCACCCGACGCAGGTCGCGTGCGAGTAGGTAGGCAGCGGGAAATGGCCATCAGCCACCCAATGCTAAGCGCGTAAAGGTACGCTGAATGGCACTCGCGCTTTCGCTACCGCTTTCGCGAAAATTTGATCGTCTTCTTCTACGTGACGGGATCGAGCCGGTTTAACCGCCTCTCTCGCCTGCGAGGTTGAAACCCGCCACTACCCCATACCCCCTAGAATGTATAAGAAATTCCAGCCTGCACCGTCCTCGGTGCACCCGGATAGGCGTATGCGTTCCATGCCGCCTCATCGTAACCCTTGTTGAACACGTTCTTGACGTCCAGGTTCAAACGCACATGCTCGTTGACCTTGTAAAAGCTAAGCAGGTCAACCACGCTGTAGCGCTCCATGGTGTAGGTCCTCGCTGCAGTCTGCCCGGCGCGGTCGTCCACGTATTTCACACCAACCCCCAAGCCCAGCCCCTTGGCCAGGCCGTCCTGGAATTCGTAGGTATTCAGCAGGCTGAAACTGTTGCGCGGGATGTTCGCCAGACGCGTACCGGTAGCCAGTGTATTGTCCTTTGTCACTTCGGCGTCGACGTAGGCGTAGCCGCCGATCATCCGCCATTCCGGGGTCAGGTTGCCGGCGACGTTGATGTCCAGGCCGCGGCTGCGCACTTCGCCGGCGGCGACGCTGTAGGTGCCGCTCGGGTCGTTCGGGTCGCGGGTCAGCACGTTTTCCTTGACGATGTGGTAGATGGCCGCGTCGATGCTCATCTGGCGATCCAGCGCTTCCCACTTCACACCCAGTTCGTATGACTTGCCTTTTTCCGGGTCGAAACCACCGCCTTGCAGGCTGGCGCCGGAGTTGGGCTTGAACGAACGGGCGATGTTCGCGTAGACCGCAACGGTCTCAGTCAGGTCGTAGATCACCCCCAAACGTGGCGTCACGCCGTTTTCAGCTTTGTTGAAGTCCCCCGCATTGCTGCGTTTGTCGTCATAGTCATGCTCGAACCGCTCGAAGCGCAGACCGGCTAAAACCTTGAGCCTGTCCGTGACGGCCACCTGATCCTGCACGAACGCGGCCCAGGTCTTGAGGTTTTCCTTGTCCCATGTAGTGGTGCGAGTCAAGGCAGGGCGTGGCTGACCCAAAACCGGGTCGATGATGTCGATCGGGTAGGCGCCGGCCCCAGGCGCCGAACGGCGGATGATCGAGTTGTAATCGTAGTCTTCGTACTCGATGCCGGTCAGCAGCGTGTGAGCGAAGCCACCCGCGTCGAAGTAGCCGGCAAGGTTGAGCTGGTAGTCCTTGTCCGTCCACTCCACCTTGCGGTGGCTGAAGTTACGCCCCAACGTGCGACCGTCGGGCTGCAAGGCGTTGGCTTCTACGGCATTGCCGGTGATCGAGCCATCGAGCCATTGCATACCGCCGCCCAGGGTCCAGTTCTCGTTGAGCAGATGCTCGAAACGCACCTGCGCCATGTTGTTATCGTTGTGCAGCAGGTTGTCGCTGCCCTTCTCCCAGATGTAGGTGTCGCGCGATGCATTCCCGCGCTGGCCGGGCAGGCGGGTCAAGCCGCGGTCCAGCGGGTGATTGTTACGCATGAAGTCACCTTCGAGGATGATCTTCGTGGCGTCGTTGACCTGCCAACTGATAACCGGCGCAACGTCGTAGCGCTCACTCTCCACATCGTCGCGAAAGCTTTCGCCGCCTTCGCCTAGTACGTTCAGGCGATAAGCCAGTGAGCCGTCGCCATTGAGCGGGCCAGTGGCGTCGAGGGTGGCGCGGTGCATGCCCTGGTCATCGAACTGGCTGCCGAGGGTCACCTTGGGCTCGCTCAGTGGCTGCTTGCTGACCACATTGAACGTACCGCCGGGGTCGCCACGGCCGTACAGGCTGGTGGCCGGGCCGCGGATCACTTCCAGGCGCTCGACGGTGTTGGCGTCGGGGGCGTTGGGGTAACCCCGGTTGATCGGGAAACCGTTGCGGTAGTACTCGCCAGTGGTGAAGCCGCGTACGGTAACAGTGGTCAGGCCCTGGCCACCGAAGTTGTTGCCATGGCCGACACCGCCAGCGTAGTCCAGGCCATCCTGCAGGCGCGTGGCGCCGCTGTCTTCGAGCACATCCTTCGGCACCACACTGATCGACTGCGGAGTATCGTGCAGAGCGGTGTCGGTGCGGGTGGCGCTCAGCGACCGGTTGGCCTTGTAGCCTTGGACGGGTCCATCTGCACGTTCATATCCAGTCGCTTCCGCGTTGATGTTCATCGCATCCAGGCGAATGGCGGAATCAGGGATTGCAGCTGGTTCAGCAGCCCACACGAGGGAGGGCGTCACATTTAGCACACACAGCGAAATGATCATTCGACGCATTGGTCCGAACATCCTGAAATTAGACGAAAGTAGAACCCACCAGGGATCGAAACGCATGCTATCTGCAAATGATTCGCAATGTTAAATATCCGGAACAATCTCCACCCTTTCGTTTGACGTGAAACCGTCAAAATATTTCGACGCATCCACTTGACATCAACTACGTAGTATTAATGTAAAAAAGAGCCTCGTAGACAGCCCGAGCGCGCCGCCAAAACACCCGAATCGGCCTTCGTTGGCGAAGCCCTCCACAAACCGATAAACCGGTTATCTACCTAGTACAGTCGCTTGTCATGCCCAGCCTTCATCACCGCAACGCGGTGAAGCAAAGCCGTCAAAAAGCACAAAAAAACCCCTAGACTGTATTAAACACTACAATTAGACTCCAGCAATCAGATCGTGAAACAAAACCTACAACACCAAGAAGATTCGCCATGACCACTCTCAGAGACCGCCTCACGAGCGCCGATCTAAGCCCGACACCGTCGGAGCGCAAGGTCATTCGTACGCTACTGGATAACTACCCTCGAAGTGGCCTGGGCCCAATGGCCAAGTTGGCCGAGCACGCAGGCGTCAGCGACCCGACGATTGTGCGTCTGGTGAAAAAACTGGGTTTCAGTGGCTACGCCGAGCTACAGGATGCACTGCTGAGTGAAATGGACCAGCGCCTGCGCTCGCCAGTGACATTGCTGCAACCGCGATCGCATTCATCTCCCGATGACGCGTGGAACAGTTATCTGAATGAAAGCTGCCGCACGCTTACCGAAACTCAATCCTTGACTCAGCCTGATGACATCCGCGTGCTGGTCGAGCTCATCCTGGAAACCCGATATGCCTTGTATTGCTTCGGGGGGAGGTTGAGCAACTTTCTGGCCAGCTACCTTCTAAGCCATCTGCGCCTGCTGCGTCCTGGCTGTCACACCCTTGAAGACAATGCACAGTTGCCGGACCGACTGTTCGACATCCAGAAACAGGATGTACTCATCCTCTTCGACTATCGCCGATACCAGACCCAAGCATTGCGTGTAGCCAGCGCTGCCAAGGCACGCGGTGCGCGCATCGTGCTGTTCACCGATATCTATGCCTCGCCGCTGCGCGAACTCTCCGACCTGGTCATCAGTGCACCGGTGGAGTCGATCTCCGCGTTCGACACCCTGGTGCCTGCCCTGGCCCAGGTCGAAGCGTTGATCGCCGCCCTGACCCTGCGCAGTGCCGCCCTGGAAGATCGCCTGGAAGGCATCGACACCCTGCGCGCCAGTTTTGCCGCCCACCTGCTCGAGGAAAAATAACAATGCTTACCCTCCCCCACCAATCGCCGCGCGACTTGCCATACGTGCCTGGCCACACGGCGTTACTGCTGGTCGACATGCAGCGCGCCTGGCTGGACCCGCAGTTCGACCCGCACCTGCGCGATGCCCAGGCAGAGTATTTTCTGAGCCGCACCCAAGCACAGGTCATCCCCAACCAGCAGCGTCTGCTCCAGGCCATGCGCGACGCCAGGCAGAACGTGCTGCACACCATCATCGAAAGCCTCACCCAAGACGGCCGCGACCGGTCGCTGGACCACAAGTTGTCGGACATGCACCTGCCCAAGGGCAGCTACCCGGCCGGGATCATCGACGCACTGGCCGCCGGCGAAAATGAAGTGGTGCTGCCCAAGACGTCTTCTGGCGTGTTCAACTCCACCAATATCGATTACGTGCTGCGCAATCTGCAAACCCGTCACCTGATCGTGGCCGGCATCGTCACCGATCAGTGCGTGGACATGGCCGTACGTGACGCCGCCGACCGTGGCTACCTGGTTACCTTGGTCGAGGACGCCTGCGCCACTTACACCCCAGCGCGGCATCAGGCTTGCCTCGAAGCCATCAAAGGCTACTGCTGGATCGCCGATACCGACACCGTGCTCCAGCGCCTGCAGGAGATGCCAGCATGAACCGCACCATCGCTGGTAACGCCCCGATCGCGTCGGTCGCGATGACCACCATCGTCACCACCGACCTGGTCGGCATCACCCGTGGCCGCTCGTTCCCCCGCGACGAACTGGAGAGCTACACGGCCGCCGGCGTGGGTTGGGTACCCGCCAACAGCGCGATCACGCCGCAGTCGTGCGTGGCCGACAACAACCCCTGGGGCGCCTACGGCGACCTGCGGCTGATCCCGGATATGGCCTCGCGGGTGCAGGTGCCCCACGGCCCGGATGCCGACGCCTGCGGCCTGGACTTCATCCACGCCGACATCTGCGAGACCGATGGCAGCCCATGGGCTGCATGCCCGCGCACACTGCTGCGCAACGAGGTACAGCGTTATCGCGAACAGTTCGGCTTAGAAATAACCGCTGCCTTCGAGCACGAATTCAGCCTCGGCGGCCTGCAAGAACAACCGGCCCATCACGCGTTTTCCCTCGGCGCGCAGCACGCAGCAGCCAACTTCGGTGGCTGGTTGCTCGCCGCATTGAGGGCTGGCGGCGTCGAGCCGGAGATGTTCTTGCCCGAATATGGCAAGCAACAATACGAAATCACCTGCCGCCCCACCCAGGGTGTGGCCGCTGCCGACCGGGCAGTCAATGTACGCGAAATCACCCGCGAGATCGCCCGTCAGATGGGGCTGGACATCAGCTTCTCGCCCAAGCTCGAAGAGCACGGCGTGTGCAACGGCGTGCACCTGCATATCAGCCTGCAGGACCAGGATGGCCAAGCGGTGATGTACGACGCCGAGCAGGCAAACGGCCTGTCGACCCTGGGCCAGCACTGGGCCGCCGGGGTGTTGAAATACCTGCCCGCGCTGTGTGCCTTTAGCGCGCCGACGCCGATTTCCTACCTGCGCCTCAAGCCCCACCACTGGAGCGCCTCGTACGCCTGCCTGGGCCAGCGCAACCGCGAAGCCTCGCTACGCATCTGCCCGACCATCACCATCGGCGGCAAGTCGCCGGCCAAGCAGTACAACCTGGAGTTCCGCCCGCTCGACGCCACGGCCTCGCCGCACCTGAGCATGGCTACAGTGCTGATCGCCGGACGCCTGGGCATCGAGCAGGCACTGGCACTGGACGCCACCAGCGAAGAAGAGCCCGACACCCTCAGCGACGAACAGCGCCGGGCGCGCGGCATCGTTGCCCTGCCCGACACGCTGGAGCAAGCGCTGGCCAGTTTGCGTGAGCACTACGAACTGTTCGAGGCACTGCCCAAGGTCATGATTGACGCCTACCTGGCGATCAAGACCCAGGAGCAGGCAGCCACGCAGCGATTCTCCCCCACTGAACTGTGTGACCACTATGCACGCCTGTACTGAATCTCCGGAACTGGGCCTATATCGCGAGCCGGCCTACAGCCTGAGCCGTGAGCAAGCCGAACACCCGGTGATCCTGGTCTGCGAGCACGCCAGCGCGTACATACCGGCGCCGCTCGGACGGCTCGGCTTGGAGGCGCGCGCGGCCGAGGAACACATCGCCTGGGACATCGGTGCCCTAGCCCTGGCCCGACAACTGTCGCAAACACTGGACGCAACGCTGATCTCGGCGAACTACTCGCGCTTGCTGATCGACCTCAACCGCCCCCTTGAGGCACCTGACAGCATTCCCGAGCGCAGCGAGATCTACGAGGTGCCTGGCAACCGGCTGCTGGACGAAGTCACGCGCCAGTATCGACGGGATTGCCTGTTCACGCCCTTCCACCAGCGCCTCGCCGCGCTGATCGACGCGCGCCTGGCGGCGGGTCGACCAGTGCGCATCATAGGCGTGCACAGCTTCACCGCGCTGTATTTCGGCCAGCCGCGCAGCCTGGAGGTTGGCGTGCTGCATGGGCGCGCACAAACCTATGCCGCGCACATGGTCGCGGCCCTGGCCGCGCAGGGATTGCGGGCGGCCACCAATCAGCCGTACGAGATCAATGCACATGAAGACATGACCGTGCCTTTCCACGGCGACAACCGCGGCATTGACGCCGCCTTGATCGAAGTCAGAAACGACCTGCTGCGGACAGCGGACGCCGTGCGGTCCTGGTCGGAGGTACTCGCCCCACTGCTGTGAACTGTTGCTGGGTAAATCGGTAATACAACTATAAAAACACCGCTTTGGCGCTTTTAGACCTGCCGGGTTTAAACCTGCCCGTACCACTGTCGGCGAGCACGCAGTGACCGGGCATCCGCCATCCTCGCTTACGGAGTACCGTGTCATGGCTTTAGAAGAATTTGGCTACAAACAGGAACTCAAACGCAGCCTGTCACTGGCTGACCTGGTGATATACGGCATGATCTTCATGATTCCCATCGCCCCCTTCGGCGTGTATGGGTACGTCAACCAGGAGGCGCCCGGGATGGTGCCGCTGGCCTACATCATCGGCATGGTGGCGATGCTGTTCACCGCGCTCAGCTATGGAAGCATGGCGCGCGCCTTCCCTGTCGCCGGTTCGGTGTATTCCTATGCTCAGCGGGGTTTGCACGCCAATGTGGGTTTTCTCGCCGGCTGGTTATTACTGCTTGACTACCTGCTGATTCCACCGCTGCTTTACATTTACGCGGCCATGGCGCTCAACCACCTGTATCCGGACATTCCCAAGTTCGGCTTCATCCTGGTTTTCCTGGTGAGTGCCACCTTGGTGAACTTGCGCGGCATCAGCTTTACAGCCCGCCTGAACATGCTGTTTCTGTTAGCGCAACTGGTAGTGCTGGGGATTTTCCTGACTTGTGCCTGGGAGGCTTTGCATGCGGGGACTGGTCACGGCGAACTGACAGTGGCCCCGCTATACAACCCTGCGCAATTCAATTTTGCCCTGATGATGCAGGCGGTATCGATCGCTGTGCTGTCCTTCCTGGGGTTTGATGCAATCTCCACCCTGGCCGAAGAAACCCGTGGCGATGCGGGGCGCAGCATCGGCCGTGCAGCATTGATCAGCCTGCTGATCATGGGTGGCATCTTCGTCGCTCAGACCTGGCTTGCCACCGACCTCGCCGCGGGCATGGGCTTCACCTCAGCGGACACAGCCTTCTATGAAATCGCCGCCATAGCCGGTGGAGACTGGCTCGCCTCACTGACGGCAGTAACCACTGCGTTGGCCTGGGGTGTAGCGGTTTCGATCACCTCCCAGGCAGCCGTTTCACGCCTGCTGTTCGGGATGGCACGCGATGGCAAGCTCTCTCGTGTACTGGCCAAGGTCCACCCGACGTACCGCACACCACATCTGAGCATTTACCTGGTGGCAGTCATGTCACTCGTTATCTGCTACCTGTTCATCAATTCTGTCGACACCCTTACCTCACTGGTCAACTTCGGCGCGTTGAGCGGCTTCATGATTCTGCATCTGACCGTCATCAACTACCACTGGCGCCGGCAGAAGTCCGGCAACGTACTGCTGCACCTTGTTGCACCGGCAACAGGCTTCGTCATCGTCGCCGCGATCATGTTCAACATGGGGCTGGACGCCCAGAAGCTCGGCTGCCTGTGGATCGTCGCCGGCGTCATCTACCTGATCCTGCTCAACCGCAAAGGCGCCAATCTGGTCCTTTCGAAGCACATTTGAAGCGCGCGGCCTCAGGCCGCTCTGAATCCTGGCAGCTCGCTGGAAACGTTGCTCTTGGCAGAGGGCAGAAATTCGGCTGGCTGTCATCAACCGGCGATGGCCGATCCACCGCCTTACGGAGTTACGACAATGACCCGATACATTGATGTGAACGATCTTGCCCAACTGGTAGCCAGCAAAGGCCTGGAGACTTGCCTGGCGGAAATGGCGGAATGCATCCGCGAAGACTACGCACGCTGGCACCAGTTCGACAAATGCGCGCGTTTGGCCAACCACTCGCCTAACGGCGTCATCGAATTGATGCCGGTTTCCGATGCTTCCCTGTATGCGTTCAAGTACGTCAACGGCCACCCGAGCAACACGCAGGCCAACCTGCTGACGGTCATGGCGTTCGGCGCACTTGGCGACGTGGACACCGGCACCCCGTTGCTCTTGAGCGAGATGACGCTGGCCACCGCCCTGCGCACCGCCGCAACCTCGGTCCTTGCGGCACGCTACATGGCGCGAGGCGACGCACGAAGCATGGCACTCATCGGCAATGGTTCACAAAGTGAATTCCAAGCCATCGCATTCCATACACTGTTGAAGATCGAAGAAATCCGACTGTTCGATACTGATGCCAAAGCTACTGCCAAGCTCGCCAGAAATCTTGAGCAGTACCCGAATCTGAAACTCGTGATCGCAGCATCTGTCGCCGAAGCCGTGTGCGGTGCCGATATCGTCACTACCGTGACTGCCGACAAAGCCTACGCCACCATCCTGACCCCGGCAATGATCGAACCAGGCATGCACCTGAATGCCGTAGGCGGTGATTGCCCCGGCAAAACAGAGTTGCACCGTGACATCATCGACAAGGCTCGAGTTGTGGTCGAGTTCGAGCCCCAGAGCCGGATCGAAGGGGAGATCCAGCAAATGCCTGCTGACTCCCCGGTCGTTGAATTCTGGCGGGTGATCGATGGACAGGCGCCGGGCCGTGAATCTACCGACCAAGTCACGTTGTTCGACTCGGTCGGGTTTGCACTGGAAGACTACTCGGCACTGAGGTACATCCTCCAGGTGGCAGAAGCAGGCAACCACGGCAGCGTTATCGAATTGGTACCAAAGCTCGATGATTGCAAGGACCTTTACGCACGATTGATCCATTTGAAACCGGCTGCGCAACTCAAGCGCGCCTGATCATCGGCACCTTTCGCTCACTCGGTTTTCTTTCCTGAAAACCCGGATCAGACCGCTTTTTGCTGTTGCTCCACGGAGTCAACCGGCATAATCAGCAATACTACGTAACATTGTGCGATTACCTAAGGCGGTCATCCGATGCAGAGCAAAGGCGAGAAGGAATGCAGGGAGTTCATCAATCGCTACTGGACAGGCGATGACAGCCAACCCAAGTATGAAAGGCTGCGTCGCGCTTTGTCTTGCGCTATTGCAGACGGCTTCTGGTCACCCGAAGCTCGGCTGCCCAACGAGCAGGAATGGGTAGCAGCAACGCCGTGTGGTCTTGCAACCGTGCAACGCACTCTACGCTCGCTGGTCGCTGAGGGGCTTATTCAGCGGCGGCGCGGTATCGGCACCACTGTGGTCAACCGTGACAGACCGATGACAGAGCCATGGCACATGCGCTTTATGCGCACAGAGGAAGACACGGAGTACCTGTCCATCAGCACCAGCGTTTTGAACCGGCGCATAATCAAAACTACCGGTGCATGGTCCAAGCACCTGGATCAGGGTGACCATCCCATCGTCAAACTAACCCGAATCATGCACATCGCCAATGAAGTCGACGTGTACAACGTGTTTTACGCGCGTGCAGACCTGTTTCCGGAGCTGACCAGCAAGCCCTTGCACTCACTGAATGGCACGAATATCAAGCGGTTCATCGCCGCGCGTTACAACATTTCAGTTCGCAACGTACGACATCGGTTGCGCTTCGAACCAACGCCCAAGTGGATTGCTGAATATGCCGATCCGCAACATGCAGAAGCTTCGACGGTGCTAAACGCCACCGCACAACTGCCCGGTGGCGAGGGGCTTTATTACCAGGATTTCTTTATCCCCCCAAATAAGCTACTGCTTGAGTTGGGCACGGATTTCATCTGAGAAGGCGCCCCATTACCAAAAGGGTGATGGGGCGACGTAACCAGGCAGGGGTTAACCGTAGAGTAGTAAAGCGCCGATCTCAAACAGGCTGAGGATGGCAAGACACGCGGCCAGGCCGAGAACCGATTCGATACTGCTCACCATGCGTTCCTTGACGATCCCATTTACGCTGCGCTGGTAACGCTTGCTCAATCCTGCACGGATCGCAAGCGCAACCATTAGCGCCAGCGCTGCTGGCAGGATAGCCAAAAAGTGATGGGTCGGTGCCCAACGCAGAAACAAGCAACCGCAGACAATTATCGCCAGAAGTGTGCGGTTCCATGCCAACAAGGTACGTTCAGGCTGTAAGCCGGCATCGGCATGCCCTATGGACTTCGCTTGAGGTCGCATGGCGTATCAATGCCCAGCGTTAAAGGCCATGACGATCGCAAAACATGCGATTGCCAAGGTCACACCAAAACATACTAGGGGCAGGAACACTGAAAAAGGCAGCGCCTGCTTGAGACGCATTGCGCGCTCAATGGAGAGCCAGCGGTAAAACGCCGGGGCGCTGATGAAAAATGCGAGAAGCATCAACAAGAGTGCTACAAAACGCCGCATATCACTGCTCAAGATCTCTACAGTGAACGTTTCCACTGCAATCCCGCCAGCCAGTAACGCAAGTGACGTTCTGATCCATGCGAGAAACGTGCGCTCGTTAGCCAGGGAAAAACGGGGGTCTGGTTCAGACCCGCCGGGCAACAAATACTTGGCGAGCCGCCCTCGCTCGTCTTGATCTTTCAGGGGTGCGTTCATCGGGGCATTCCAAAATCAGACAGTTGGCTGAGTGCTAGATCCACCAGGCAAAAGTGGGGGCAGGCAGCACCTACCCCCACCCTCACTTAGTCACGGGACAGGATGAGCACTTCACCAATATCCGGATCGACCACCAGCTCATCGCCGGTCTGGATCAGTGACGTCACATCGCTTTCGAAACGGTCGCACATGGTCATGTTGGCCAAGGCAGCACCTTGCGCAAGGATAGTGTTTGCACGGTTGAAGAGGATTGCCTTGGGCACGATCCCGCGCGACATCATTTCATGCAGCATCCACGCAGATGCCACACCACCCTTGGCGGTGTTCAGCACCAGGATCTTGTCCTGGTACGACTCACCCGCCAGCTTGTGCGCAGGGCGCGAGAAAATGCCCTTGATCCGGTCGAGGTCATAACGGGCCGAGAAGTTATCATTGGCCACCAGCGCGACCCCCTGAACCTTCTCGCCAATGCCGACGTGGCACTTGAGTTTGATACTCATACGATCACCCCTTTGATTGCCGACTCAACGCACTCTTCCATGCTGCGCAGGGAAGGCTTGTAGCCGTAGCCCGAAATAATGTTGACGATTTTTGCCGAGTTGCTCAGCAGGTTGGTCCAGCCGTTGGCTTCGGCCAGTTCACGCGCATATTGCTGGTAGAAGCAGGTGCCGCGCAGCACTTTCGCACCGGAGGCCTCGATGCGGGCGGTGATGCCCATGCGATCACAGTCGGTCGCAACGCTTGGCGAAGTACAAACCAGGAAGGCGGTGTCTTTATGGATTCGCTTGCCCTCGACGAGCGCGGCAACCTGCCCCATCTCGACCAGCGAAAGCTGTGGCGCGGCGAAGACCACCACATCCACTTTATCGCCCCGGTTGCCAAAGTCGTTGCGCAGACCGTTAAGGTCGTTCTGAGTGATTTCCACTGCCGGCAAGGTACGGTCGCATACGCTGGCCAGTGTCGGCGCTTCAGGAGTGATGCCGACGATATGGAACAGCGGAGTGGAACCGAAGCTGGCCATCGCCGCACCAAAATGCTTCAGTTGGTCGGAAGTCGGAATCATTTCTAGGCCTTCGACAACCGGAACCTCCCAGTATGAGCCGGACATTCGACCAATAAGACCACCCAGCACACCCCAGTCGGTCAAGCCGATCGGCTGGTCACGAACCACGAAACGCTTGGTTGCACGGCGTTTTTCATCTAGGTGCAAGCCGTAGCGTGGAGTGCGACCAGTCAAGCCTGCTGCGAGCGCCGAAGGGCCACCCTCGAAGTTGGAACGCGCGCCCAAAACGCTGTTGGTGTAGATAACCACACCGGTATCGCCGAAGGCCACGTGGTCACCGCGAATCGGACCCATGATGGTCTGATAGTTGATGCAGGTGTCCGTCATCATGATGCCCATCTGCTGACAGGCCGCAATGGCGCGACGCTCGAGATTGGCCATGCTTTCGGTCTGCCCGAGCTCTTTGTAGTAGCTCAGGTCGACACCGCGCGGGTCGGTGATCATTGGAATGACCACCCGGCTTTCCTCGCCCGGCCCCTCTGCCATGCGCTCGAGGAACTCCACGCCGGCGACACCCAGGGACTCAGGATCGCCCATCATGTGCGACTGGGACACAGGAACCAGATCGACTGCATCGAACATTCTACCCACGCGCTGCATGTGCTCGATGGCCCAACGCTTGGCCTCGCCCATCTCACCGGCGAGCATCGCCTGTTCTTCATCAGACAGCTTCATTCGACTACTCCTCTTCTTATTAATATGAGCCGCGGGCCACCAGGTCCTGTGCTCTGACATCGCGGGGGCGTCTCGAAACCTGCGTAGCCGCCCACCTACTTACTACGTAGTAATAATAGACATAACCGGCTCAGCATCGTCAAGAAAAAAATGGAATAACGGTGATGCCGCTATCTGCAAAAAACTGCAGTTCATCACATATCTAATTGAATAGTATGAACATTTTCTTTGACACCTTGGAATGTGCCAGGGGGCTTGCTATTTGGTTCTTGACACCGCATGGCTCCGGGGATTTACTTTCTACGTAGTTACAGGTCAGCCCTTGGTCATCAAGAGAACAATAAAAATGACTATCAACTCGCTCCACGCCGCCCCTTCGCCCCACAACAGCAGGCTCCGCCCGATGCCGGACCCCCGCCTGCACAACAACTTCTAAAGTCTTCCCGCGCAGAAAAATCAAATAAAACAACAACAAGCAGCCAGTGCTGCTCGAGGAACCCTCATGACCTCGGTACAGATTTTTTCCGTAATATGGCTTGTCGTAATCTTCGCCGCGTGTATTTGGCGCCACACCAACGTCGGGTTAGCCATGCTGCCCGCATCGTTCATCCTTGCCGAGGTCGCAGGCATTTCACCCAAGCAGCTTTATCAAGGCTTTCCTACGTCCCTGGTGATCCTCATCCTTGGCGTGATGTTTCTCTGGAACCATGCGCGCAACAGTGGGTTGGCAGACCTGATCATTTACAAAACGGTCAGGATGACGCGCGGTCGGCTTTGGCTTCTTCCGTGGACCACTTGCTTCCTCTCTGCAGGGATTTGTGCGATCGGCGCACTGCCTGCCGCAGCGCTGGTCATCACCCTCCCAGTCGCCATCCGCATTGCGGAGCGTGAAAATATCCGCCCGGCACTGATGGGTGTGGTTACCATCCAAGGTGCATGTATTGGAGGGTTCTCCCCAATCAGCCCGTGGGGTAGCTTGGTGATTTCACAGGTGCAACATGCCGGGCTACCATTCTTGCCTAGCTACTTCGTAGCCTCGATGATCGTGCTGAACATCTGTGTGGCTGCGGTCGCCTACTTTGCCTTCGGCGGCGCTGAATTGATCCGCCGCGGCGTGGTCGCCACCCCCCACTGGCGGCTGCAGATGCACCGACCTCCCAAAGTGGTCTTACTGCCTATCAGTGGGCATCGCTGCTCGCTGTCGCGGCGTTCATCACCATGGTGCTGCTCAAGTTCGATGTAGGCCTTTCGGCATTCGCGGTGGGTATCGTGTTGCACGTGGCGTTCCGCGGTGAATGCCAGAAGGCGATCACCGCATTGCCGTGGAGCATCATCATCATGATTGCGGGTCTAATCATGTATGTGTCGCTGCTCGAGCAATTGGGTGTACTGCACCTGATAGGTGACGAGCTTGGCAACGTCGGTAATCCTTCATTCGTACTCATGGCGGTTACCTACCTGGGCACAACTGTCGCTAATTTCGAGGCTTCTTCGGTTGCAGTACTAGGCCTGGTCATTCCGGTAGCAATCAAATCACTGGCCAGTAGCCCTTCCGAGATCATGAACAGCCTGGCACTTGCTCTCGTGGCAGGTAGCGTGACGGTGATCGCAGCGAGCCCCTTCCACCTGTCGGGCGGAATCGTGCTGGCGGAAACCCGTAACTGTGGGCGCACGTTCAAAGACCTGCTGCTTTGGACTGTTGGAGTATCCGCCACCCTGCCCCTGCTGGGCCTGATTCTCCACTAATAGCTAGTGGCACCGCTAAGCGTGCCGCCCTACCGAACGGACAAACCCGCTGAACTCATCGTCAGCGGGTTTTGTGCCATCTGAGCCGGCCTATTCCAGCCAGTGCTCACCCCCTCAGGAAAAATCGGGCCTAAAAGGACAAGCGTATATGTACAACTGGCTAGCGAACGTGACGGTCGCCAGAAAACTGATCATGGCATTCAGCGTGTTGTTGCTGATTAGCATTTTTATATTTGCGTCCGGCTGGAATGCAATCAGTACCCTGTCTTACCGAATGGAACGCATGACTGCAGTCAATGACGTGACTCAGGAATTTTCCACGCTGCGCCTGGAGCGCACCGCCTACCAGGAAAGTGAAGGTGATGCAGCGCCTGCGGCAGCACTGATACGCAGACTTGTCCAGATAGCGCAAAAGCTGGAGAACTTGCGGACTTTCTTCAAAACCGAAAGCAACGTCCAACGGGTAGACGAGATGACTCGATATCTGGCTGCCTACAAAGCGGATATCGAGGCGTTGGGCCAGGCCTATCAACTGATCGGCCAATCACGCAGCGCGCGTCGTGAAAACGGGGAAAAGGCACTCAAGCTACTGGACGATCTGAACAGCTATCTGGGGGACGAGACGGCCAGGGACGAAACTAGCGTATTGCGCTACAAAGCCATCAAGAACCTGCAGATGCAATTCGTCTACGCGCGCCTGGCAACGCGGGACTATGCCTTCGGGGGTACCGATAAGCAGCTGGCTCTCGCCACTGACGCGGTGGATCAGACCCTCGCGGCCCTGCCCGCATTGCACGAAGCGCTGTTACCGGCCAAACCCGCGATGCTCGTTCAGTTGGAGGCTTATCTGCGCGCTTACCGGGTTTCCCTGGACACCCACCAATCGGCGCTGCAGCAAAACCATCGCACCTTGGACGATGTTAAAAAACAGGGAGACGCACTCATTCAAACCAGCCAAGTCCTCTATGACCTGCAGATGCGACTGCGGCAGGAAGACACCCGCCTTGCGGCATGGACACTGTCGATATGCATGCTTGTGGCACTGGCTTTCGGCGCACTGATTGCAACGGTAATAACCCGACAGATCGTCCCTCCGATTCGCGCAGCACTCGAACACGTGCAGCGCATCGCCGCTGGCGAACTTGAACAGGGCCCTCAGGTGTGTCGCAAGGACGAGATCGGCCAGCTGCAAAGCGGCCTGCAGGGCATGACGCAAAGCTTGCGGCAGTTGATAGGCCATATCAGTGACGGTTCTTCGCAGATTGCCAGTGCCACGGAAGAGTTGTCGGCAATCACGCAACAAACCCAGGCAGGCGCCAACGAACAGAAACTGGAAACCGAGCAGGTCGCCACAGCCATGCATGAAATGGCGACCTCGGTTCAGGATGTCGCGCGCAACGCCGTAGAAACCGCAAGTTCGGTCGATGACGCAGCCAAGGGCGCTGCTCAAGGTGCACAAGTGGTGCAGGAAGCCGTTGCGCAAATCGAGCGGCTGAGCCAAGAGGTTGAGTCAACGGGCCGTGCGGTCGGCACCCTGGCCCAGGAGAGCGGCCGAATCGCTGGCATGCTGGACGTCATCAAGGCCGTTGCCCAGCAGACGAATCTGCTGGCACTCAACGCCGCCATCGAAGCAGCACGTGCAGGCGAAGCAGGACGCGGGTTCGCGGTGGTCGCAGACGAAGTGCGCGGGCTCGCCCAGCGTACACAGCAGTCCACCGAAGAAATCGAGCTGTTGGTAGGGGCACTTCAACAAGGCACGTTGAACGCGGTCCAACGCATGGAAACCAGCAGCACGCTGACCACCGAGAGTGTCAGGCTTGCGAGGAACGCCGGCCTGGCGCTGAATGACATTACTGTCAGCATCAGCCACATTCAGAGCATGACCCAACAGATAGCTGCCGCGGCAGAACAGCAAGGCGCGGTGGCTGATGAAATCAACCGCAGCGTGGTGAGTGTGCGCGGCTTGACCGAACAAGCCTACACCGCAAGCGAGCAAACCAATCTGGCCAGCCTCGACTTGGCAAAATTAGGCACCACGCTCCAGACTCAGGTGCAACGTTTCCGCCTGTAAACTAGAACGAAAAAGCTGCATCACGTCGCCTGTCAGCGTCGGGATGCAGCTTTTGTTTTCATGCTGCAGCAGGGCTAGCGTTTATTGTGCGTTCTTAAAACGCAGTCGCCATTCATGCAACAACGGCTCGGTGTAGCCGCTTGGCTGTTCACGCCCCTTGAAGACCAGATCACTGGCCGCCTTGTACGCGTAGGAGTTATCGAAGTCTGGCGCCATGTTCCGATAGGCAGGATCACCGGCATTTTGCTGGTCTACGACTGCCGCCATGCGCTCGAGGGTTTCGGAGACTTGCGCCTCGCTGACTACCCCATGATGGAGCCAGTTGGCGATGTGCTGTGCCGAGATCCGCAGCGTGGCACGGTCTTCCATGAGACCTACGTTGTGAATGTCCGGCACCTTGGAGCAGCCAATACCCTGCTCTACCCAACGCACCACGTAACCCAGGATACCCTGGCAGTTGTTGTCCAGCTCTTGCTGAATCTCAGTTGCGCTCCAGGCTCGGTCGACGCTGACCGGTACAGTCAGCAAACCCTCCAGCAGTGCAGCGCGCTGCGCGTGCATGTCACTCGACTGAAGCGCCTGTTGAACCGCATGCACGTTCACTTGATGGTAATGCAGCGCGTGAAGCGTGGCCGCCGTGGGCGAAGGTACCCATGACGTATTCGCGCCGGAACGTGGATGCGCAATCTTCTGTTCGAGCATATCCGCCATCAAGTCGGGCATCGCCCACATGCCTTTACCAATTTGCGCATGACCTGCCAGGCCGCAAGCCAAGCCGACGAGCACGTTGTTGCGCTCATACGCCTGAATCCACGGGGTCGACTTCATGTCGGCCTTACGCAACATCGGCCCGGCTTCCATGGCGGTGTGCATTTCATCACCAGTTCGGTCGAGGAATCCAGTATTGATAAACACGACACGCTCTGCGGCAGCCGCGATGCACGCCTTAAGGTTGGTACTGGTGCGTCGCTCTTCATCCATGATGCCCATTTTCAGGCAGTTGCGCGGCAGGCCCAAGAGGTCCTCCACCCGCCCGAACAGGTCATTGGCGAACGCCACTTCAACTGGCCCGTGCATTTTGGGTTTTACGATGTACATGCTGCCGGCACGAGAGTTACCCCGGCGCTTGAGGTCGTGAAGCGAGGCCAGGCTGGTCATCACTGCATCAAGAATGCCTTCCGGAATTTCGGCGCCCTGGGCATCGAGGATGGCCGGATTGGTCATCAGGTGACCGACATTGCGCACGAACAACAGAGAACGGCCCGGGAGCACCAACTGCTCACCCTCTGCCGACCGGTAGACACGATCGGCCTTCAGCGTACGGGTGATGACCTTGCCGCCCTTCTGTAGCTCCTCGCTAAGGTCGCCCTTCATCAACCCAAGCCAGTTCCGGTACACAGCTACCTTGTCGGCGGCGTCTACCGCCGCAACAGAGTCCTCGCAGTCCATGATGGTGGTCAGCGCAGCTTCCATCAGCAAGTCGGAAACCCCGGCGGCGTCAGATTTGGCAATGGCGCTGTTGGGGTCGAACTGAATCTCGACATGCAGGTCGTTGTTTTTCAGCAATACCGCGGTAGGCGCATGCGCCGAGCCGTTGAAGCCGATGAACTTGCCAGCTTCCGACAAGCGATCAGTAGTGCCATCCAACAACTGCACAACCAGGTCACCCTCAACGACGGTGTAGGCGCGCGCCTGTGCATGAGCAGCGCGCACCAAAGGGAAGGCCTGGTCGAGGAAATCACGCCCAAACGCGATGACCTTGGCGCCGCGTACCGGATTGTAGGTTTCCCCTTTCTGCGCACCGTCCGCTGAATCGATGGCATCGGTGCCGTAGAGGGCGTCATATAAAGAACCCCAACGTGCGTTGGCGGCATTGAGTGCATAACGCGCATTGATGACCGGCACCACCAGTTGCGGGCCGGCCTGTACAGTGATTTCAGTATCGACATTGGCGGTACTTACCGCTACCTCATTGGGCTGCTCGACCAGGTAACCGATGGACTTGAGGAATGCCTGATAGCTGGGCATGTTCACGATCGGCCCAGGATTGGCCAAGTGCCAGGCGTCGAGGTGCGATTGCAGACGCTCGCGCTCGCCCAGTAGTTGGCGGTTACGCGGAGCCAGATCAGCCACCAATGCTTCAAGCCCCGTCCAAAACGTGTCGGGGCTAATCCCAGTGCCCGGAAGCGCTTCCTGCTCGACGAAGCGCTTCAACGTGTCAGCTACAGCCAGCCCCTGGCACTGCGTGCGTTTGTTCATTTGCTATCTCCTGTTAATCGACGCCTCGGACGAGGCGTATAAACAACCTCGGCCTAGAGAGCCGCGATACCTGCTGCAGCAACCTGCGCGTCTTGTTCTGCGAGCACGCCAGAGACACCAACGGCGCCAACCACCTGACCATCGACCAGGACCGGCTTGCCACCTTCAAGTGAAGTCACCAGCGGCGCAGTGACGAACGCAGTGCGGCCGCCATTGACCATGTCTTCGTAGCCTTTGGTATCACGACGGCCCAATGCGGCGCTGCGTGCTTTCTCGATGGCGATGTAACTGGCAATCGGCGCACAGCCGTCAAGCCTTTCCATCGCCAGTAGGTGTCCACCGTCATCGACGATAGCGATCGATACCCTCCAGCCTTTTGCCAGTGCTTCTTCGCGAGCGGCACTTAACAGGCGGGAAACGTCTGCACTTGCGAGGACTGCTTTGCTGAGCATGGTTTCTTCTCCTTATCCAGAGCTTCTTCGACGATCTCGATCCAATGGCGCACAGGGGTCCGCCCCGCACTGTCCAACTGGATCTGACAGCCGATGTTGGCAGTGACGATCACTTCAGGATTGCCACTTTCGAGTGCTTTCATCTTGTTATCGCGCAACTGGCGGGACAGCTCCGGTTGCGTTACCGAGTAGGTGCCTGCAGAACCGCAACACAGGTGACCATCAGGTACTGTGGTCAGACTGAAGCCAAGACGAGTCAGCACATCTTCGACAGCCCCGCCCAGTTTCTGCGCGTGCTGCAAGGTGCAGGGGCAGTGGAAGGCCAAGCGACGGTCGCCGTTTATCTGCAGATCTTCCAGTTGCTCATCGCGTAGGACTTCAACCAGGTCTTTGGCGAGGGCACTGATACGCTCAGCCTTGAACGCGTAGTCAGGGTCGCCCTCCAAAAGGTGACCGTAATCGCGCACAAAGGCGCCGCAACCACTGGCGGTCTGGACGATTGCCTCTGCACCGGCCTCCACGGCGGGCCACCAGGCATCGATGTTACGCCGGGCCCGCTGCAGGCCTTTTTCCTGGGCGTTGAGGTGGTAGTCCACCGCGCCGCAGCACCCTGCTTCAGGAGCGGCGACCACCGACAGTCCCACGCGGTCAAGCACACGCGCAGCCGCAGCATTGGTGTTAGGTGAAAGCGAGGGCTGCACGCAGCCCTCAAGCATCAACACCACGCGTGCATGTTTGGTTGTCGGGCGGGATTTTGCCGGATGGGGTTGTCGAGGAAGCTTGGCTTTGAGTATCCCAGGCAACAAGGGACGGAATATCTGCCCGGTGGTGCTCAGCATCTTGAATACCGCTGGCCGTGGCAAAACAGCTCGCAGGCCCTCACGCAGCAGACGCTCCCCCAGGGGGCGAGGCACTTTCGACTCGACCACCGCACGCCCAATGTCCAGCAGGTTGTGATACTGAACGCCGGATGGGCATGTGGTCTCACAGTTCCTGCACGTCAGGCAGCGATCGAGGTGCTCTTGGGTCTTGGCAGTGACTTCAGCCCCTTCGAGGACCTGCTTGATCAGGTAGATGCGCCCGCGCGGGCCATCCAGTTCATCGCCAAGCAATTGGTAAGTGGGACAAGTTGCGGTACAAAATCCACAGTGCACGCACGAGCGCAGAATGCGCTCCGCTTCTTCGGCACGCGGCAACAGTTTGGCTTCATCACTCAGATTGGTTTGCATGGCGTCCTCTCAATAGTCCGCGTACATCCGTCCGGGGTTGAAAATCCCTTGAGGATCCAATTTCTTCTTCAGGCTCACGTGATAACGCATCAAGGGTGCAGGCAAGGGTGCGAAAGGCGCCGCACATACGCCATAGCGGGTAGCGTGCCCGCCACGTTCCGTGGCAGCCATGCGGATCACGTCGTCTGGTGCATCCGATTTGAGCCAGCGCTGCGCGCCCGCCCAATCCAGTAGTTGCGCACCGGGCAGATCCAGCGACGGGGTATTGATCGGCAACGACAACCGCCACAGAGGTTGTGGAATGTCGAAAAACGCCAAGCGATGCTCACGCAACGCATCCCAGTAGTCATTGTCCAGCACCTCCCCCCCGAGGCGCTGGCACGCAGACTCGACTGAGCCTTCACCGCCCTCCAGCCGCAGATGCAAGACATCGTTTTCATGGCTGGCGCCACTGATGGGCAGCGGTTGCTGGCCCCATTCGGCGAGCTGCGCCAGCGCTTGCTGCTCGGTCATCTCCAGACGAAGGCTCAAGCATTTGCGTGGTTTGGGCAGAACTTTGAGCGAGACTTCAGTGAGCACTCCCAAGCAGCCAAAGCTGCCAGCAAGCAACCGGGAGAGATCGTAACCTGCGACGTTTTTCATCACCTCGCCGCCAAACCGCAAGTGTTTGCCGTGTCCGGTGATTACCCGGGTGCCCAACACGTAGTCACGCACCGACCCCGCCCAAGGCCTGCGTGGGCCGGACAAGCCTGCGGCCACCATGCCGCCCAGCGTCGCACCTACGCCCAAGTGCGGTGGCTCGAACGGCAACATCTGACCGCTCGCATCCAGTGCCGCTGTGATCTCCATCAAGGGTGTACCCGCACGCGCCGTTATGACGAGTTCGGTGGGATCGTAGCTGACTATGCCACGGTGGGAACGGGTGTCGAGCACCTCGCCTTTTACCTTGCGTCCGATGCCAACCTTGGTGTTGCCGCCCTGGATCCGAAGCGCGATACGCTCGTTCAGCGCGTAATTGACTTGCTCCAGCATCGCGGCGCTGGCGTCATGATCGTGTCGCATCAGAAACGCTCCAATTCGGGGAACGGCAGTGCACCGTGATGAACGTGCATCGAACCAAACTCGGCGCAGCGGTGCAGCGTGGGAATGTTCTTGCCAGGATTGAGTAATCCAAGCGGATCGAACGCTGCCTTGACCGCATGGAAGAGCGTCAGCTCATCGCTATTGAACTGGGCGCACATCTGGTTGATCTTTTCCCGGCCTACGCCATGCTCGCCAGTGATGCTGCCGCCCACTTTCACGCAGAGCTCGAGGATCTTCGCGCCGATGGCTTCTGCGCGTTCGAGTTCGCCCGGAATGTTGGCATCGAAGAGAATCAGCGGATGCATGTTGCCGTCACCGGCATGGAACACGTTCGCCACACGCAGCCCGTATTCCTCGGATAGCTCGGTGATGCCCTGGAGCACGCCTGGGAGTTCGCGGCGCGGGATGGTGCCATCCATGCAGTAATAATCAGGAGAAATCCGGCCTACCGCCGGGAAAGCATTCTTGCGTCCGGCCCAGAACCTGATGCGTTCTTCTTCGTTCTTGGCAAGCTTCACTGAGCTCGCGCCAGCTGCAGTCAGCACTGCGGCCACGCGCTCGCAGTCTTCTTGAACATCCGCCTCGACACCATCCAGCTCGCACAGCAAGATGGCCGCCGCATCGGTGGGATAGCCTGCGTGAATGAAATCCTCGACAGCGCGGATCGAAAGATTGTCCATCATCTCCAGGCCGCCAGGGATGATCCCGGCCGCGATGATATCGGCCACCGCCCTGCCAGCCTCGTCGACTGAATCAAATGCCGCCAGTAACACTCTGGCAACCTGTGGTTTGGGAAGCAGTTTGACCGTCACCTCTGTGACGACACCAAGCATGCCTTCAGACCCTGTGAACAGCGCAAGCAAGTCAAAGCCAGGGCAATCCAGTGCATCGCTACCCAAGGTCAGATGTTCCCCGGTGACCGTCAGGATCTCTACCTTGAGCAGGTTGTGCACGGTCAGCCCGTATTTCAGGCAGTGCACGCCACCCGCGTTCTCTGCAACGTTGCCGCCGATCGAACAGGCAATTTGAGAAGACGGATCCGGCGCGTAATAAAGCCCATGGGGCGCGGCCGCTTGGGAAATCGCCAGGTTTCGCACGCCTGGCTGTACCTTGGCGAATCGGCCTGCCGGTTTGACCTCCAGAATCTTGTTGAACCGCGCCATGACCAACAAGGCGCCCTTCTCAAGCGGCAATGCCCCTCCAGAGAGCCCCGTACCTGCGCCACGCGCAACCACAGGCACGCCATGATGGTGGCAGAGTTTCATGAAGGCGGTGACTTGCTCGATGCGTTCAGGCAAGACCACCAACATCGGCACGATCCGATAGGCCGACAACCCATCACACTCATAGGGGCGAAGGTCTTCCTCGGTGTGCAGCACCACCAAATCTGGCAATTCATGCTGGAGTACGGCTAGGAATGCCGACCTGTCGACCTGCGGCAAGACCCCATCGACCCTTTCATCGTAAAGAATGTTCATAAAAATCCTCTCAGGCAGGTGTCTTTTGTTTTGTTGCCTGTTTGCGATCCGCGTGCCGGGAAGATCACCGCGGATGACATCGACAGCATGGTCGTAGCGGGTGCCGAGCGTCGACTGTAAAAGAAGCTGGTCGGACCAGTTTTTATGAGATCCTGCTTGAATTGCCCTCGCACACCAGCAAGCAAAGGGGTAATCTTTCTTCGATTCCAGATTCGCAATTAACTGGTCATACCAGTTTGGAGCAGCCATGACCGAAGTTGGTTTAATCAAGCGCGGCACTGGGCAAATTGCTGACAAAGTCGCAGAACGAATAGAACGGCTAATTCTTGACGGGGTGCTGAAGGTTGGCCAGGCACTCCCTTCAGAGCGAAGGCTGGTTGAGAAGCTTCAGTGTTCGCGCTCGGCGCTTCGTGAAGGGCTGAGGATTTTGCGTGGCAGAGGAGTAGTGGAAACGGAGCACGGACGGGGTACTTTTGTTGCCGACCTGCACAAGGCCGCCGCGGCCACACCGATGATGCATCTGTTCAGCTCTCAAACCCGCACCATTTATGATCTGCTCGAGGTCCGTGCTTTGCTGGAGGGAGAGTCAGCGCGCCTTGCGGCGATTCGCGCCACCGATGTAGATCGGTTGCTGATAACCCAGTGCTATGAAGCCATGCTGGCAGCCCATGAAAACCCGGAGGCCCACGATCCCAGGGAGCATGCAAGGCTCGACCATGACTTTCATCGGGCCATCAGTGAAGCCTCACATAACCCCGTGCTGGTGCACACCCTGGAGTCTCTGAGCGAACTGATGCTCAGCACCGTGTTCGCATCGGTCAACAACTTATACTTCCGGCCTGCGCAGAAGCGTCAGATTGATCGGCAGCACACCAAGCTGTATCACGCAGTTATCGAACAAACTCCAGAGCAAGCCCAACGTGCCGCGCGCGAACACATCAACAGCGTGCGCGACAACCTGCAAGAGATCGAACAGGAAGAGCAGCGCCTCGTCCGTGCAACCATGCGCCTGAACGGATGGTAAGGCACTGCCCTCCCCCGCTAGTCAACGACATGAATGCGTAAGGTGTTGGTGGTGCCGGGCGTGCCAAATGGCACACCGGCAGTAATCAGCAGGGTATCGCCACGACTGGCCATCCCTTGCGCCTGGGCAATCTCCTGTGCGGTCGTACAGATTTCATCCACTTGATGCAGGCGGTCGTTAACCACCGAGTGAACACCCCAGGCCACGCTCAGGCGCCGAGCGGTGGTGAGGTTCGGCGTCAGGTTGAGGATCGGCGCCCTTGGGCGTTCGCGTGCAGCACGCAGGGTGGAGGCCCCCGACTCGCTGTAATTGACCAGCACCCCCACTGGCAGAATGCTGCTGATGCGGCGTATAGCGCAACTGATCGCGTCCGACACGGTGGCATCGGCCGTTGGCCGACCCACATCAAGCTGAGCCTGGTAGTCCGGGCCATTCTCCACCTGGCGGATGATCTTGCTCATCATCTGCACGGCTTCCAGCGGGTAGTCACCCGAGGCAGTCTCGGCCGACAGCATCACCGCGTCGGCACCTTCGGCCACGGCATTGGCCACGTCGGTAACTTCGGCACGGGTCGGTGCTGGCGAGAAGCGCATCGATTCGAGCATCTGCGTGGCCACCACCACCGGTTTGCCCAACTGGCGGCAGGTGCCGATGATGCGCTTCTGAATCTGCGGCACGCTTTCGGCCGGTACTTCCACGCCCAGGTCGCCACGGGCGACCATGATCGCGTCTGCCAGTTCGGCGATGGCTGGCAGTTGTTCGACTGCCGACGGCTTTTCGATCTTGGCCATCAGGTAGGCGCGGTCGCCGATCAGTTGTCGGGCTTCAACGATGTCTTCCGGTCGCTGTACGAACGACAGCGCCACCCAGTCCACGCCCAGGTCCAGGCCGAAGGTCAGGTCGCGGCGGTCTTTCTCCGTGAGCGGGGACAGGTCGAGTACCGCTTGCGGCACGTTGACACCCTTGCGGTCGGACAGCTCGCCACCGTTCAGCACTTCGGTGTCAATGGCGTCGCTGTGCTTGGCAGTAACGCGCAGGCGCAGCTTGCCGTCGTCCAGCAGCAGGTGCATGCCGGGCTCAAGGGCGGCGATGATTTCCGGGTGCGGTAGGTTGACCCGCTGGCTGTCGCCCGGGGTCTTGTCCAGGTCCAGGCGCAAGGCCTGGCCGCGTTGCAGCTGCACCTTGCCTTCGGCAAAGCGACCGACGCGCAGCTTGGGCCCCTGCAGGTCCATGAGAATGCCCAGCGGGTAGTTCAACTGCTGCTCGACTTCGCGGATCCACTGGTAGCGCAGGGCGTGGTCGGCGTGTTCACCGTGGCTGAAGTTGAGGCGGAAGATGTTCACCCCCGCTTCGACCAACTCGCGGATGTCGTCGATGCCTTTGATCGCAGGGCCAAGGGTGGCGAGGATCTTTACTTTTTTATCAGGCGTCATGATTGGGCAGCCTCAAGGATCAGGATGGCGCGGAAGTCGTTGACGTTGGTGCGGGTCGGCTCGGTGACGATCAGCGCATCAAGTGCAGCGAAGTAGCCGTAGCCGTTGTTGTTATCCAGTTCGTCGCTGGCTGACAGGCCCAGGGCTTCGGCGCGGGCGTAGCTGGTGGGCGTCATGACGGCGCCGGCGTTGTCTTCTGAACCATCAATTCCGTCAGTGTCACCAGCCAGGGCGTATACACCCGACAGGCCCTTGAGGCTTGCGGTAAGACTCAACAGGAACTCGGCGTTGCGCCCCCCGCGGCCGTCGCCGCGCACGGTGACGGTGGTTTCACCGCCCGAGAGAATCACGCAAGGCGCGCTCAATGGCTGCCCATGCTGGACGATCTGTCGCGCAATACCGGCGTGAACTTTGGCCACTTCGCTGGATTCGCCCTCCAGATCACCCAGGATCAGCGGACTGAAGCCAGCCTGACGGGCTTTGACCGCCGCAGCCTCGAGCGACTGCTGGGGCCTGGCAATCAACTGGAAGTGGCTACGGGCCAGTGCCGGGTCATCGGCTTTGACGGTTTCCGAGGCGGGGTTGTTGAGCCAGTTGATCACAGCCCTGGGTGCATCGATATCGTAGCGTTTGAGGATTGCCAAGGCATCAGCCGAGGTGCTGGGGTCAGCAACAGTAGGGCCGGAGGCGATCACTGTGGCGAGGTCGCCCGGCACGTCGGAAATGGCATAGGTGTAGACCGTAGCCGGCCAGCAGGCCTTGGCCAGGCGGCCGCCCTTGATCGCTGAGAGATGCTTGCGCACGCAGTTCATCTCGCCAATGGTAGCCCCGGATTTCAGCAGCGCCTTGTTGATCTGCTGTTTGTCGGCCAGGGTCAGACCTTCGGCCGGCAGTGCCAGCAGGGCGGACCCGCCGCCAGACAGCAGGAAGATGACGCGGTCTTCTTCGTTGAGGTTGCTGACCAGCTCCAGCACGCGCTTGGCCACGGCCAGGCCGGCAGCATCGGGGACCGGGTGAGCGGCTTCGACCACCTCGATCTTTTGACAGTTGGCGCCATGACCGTAGCGGGTCACGACCAGCCCGGAGACTTCGCCCTGCCAGCTCTTTTCGACCACTTCGGCCATGGCGGCTGCGGCTTTGCCGGCGCCGATGACAATGACCCGGCCGCTGCGGTCAGCGGGCAGGTAGGCTTCGAGCACTTGACTCGGGTGGGCGGCAGCGATGGCTGTGTCGAACAGCTCGCGGAGAAGTTGTTGCGGATCGACCGACATGGCAGGCTCCCATTTATTGTTGTTCTGCAGAATCAAAAACGCCCTTGGAACTGCCTCCGTGCAGGCCGAACCAAGGGCGCCCTTCTTGACTGCAAGCGTTCAACTGCAAGCGGCAAACTAAAACAGATTTGCTTTAGCTTACGGATTGCAACTTAGCGCTTGCCGCTTGAAGCTTATTTCTCGCCGCGGATCGAGAAGTTGGCCATGTGTTCCAGGCCTTTGATCAGCGCCGAGTGGTCCCAATTACTGCCACCCAATGCAGCACAGGTGTTGAACACTTGCTGCGCGTTGGAGGTGTTAGGCAGGTTGATGCCCAATTCCTTGGCACCTTGCAGGGCCAGGTTGAGGTCCTTCTGGTGCAGGCTGATGCGGAATCCTGGATCGAAAGTGCCCTTGATCATGCGCTCAGCGTGCACTTCGAGGATTTTCGAAGAAGCGAAACCACCCATCAGCGCTTCACGCACCTTGGCCGGGTCTGCGCCGTTTTTGGCGGCGAACAGCAGCGCTTCGCTGACGGCCTGAATGTTCAGGGCAACGATAATCTGGTTGGCGACCTTGGCGGTCTGGCCGTCCCCGCTGCCACCGACCAGGGTGATGTTCTTGCCCATGACTTCGAACAGCGGCTTGGCGCGCTCGAACGCCTTTGAGCAACCACCGACCATGATGCTCAGGGTCGCTGCCTTGGCACCGACTTCACCGCCGGACACCGGGGCATCCAGGTAAGTTGCGCCGGTGGCCTTGATCTTCTCGGCGAATACCTTGGTAGCGGTTGGCGAGATCGAGCTCATGTCGATCACCACCTTGTTAGGCCCTACGCCTTGGGCCACACCATCCTCACGGAACAGCACATCTTCTACCTGCGGGGTATCCGGCACCATGATGATGATGAACTCGGATTCTTGAGCCACTTCCCGGGGGTTGGCCAAGCCGATGCCATTGGCACCCAACAGGTCTGCAGGTGCCTTGTCGAAGTGTTCCGAAAAATACAGCGTGTGACCTGCCTTGATGAGGTTCTGCGCCATGGGTTTACCCATGATGCCGGTTCCGATAAATCCGATTTTGGCCATGTCAAACACCTCGCTTTTTAATTATTCGAAAACGTATCCAGCCATCCGAGGCCTTCAAGCGTCGTTGTCTTGGGCTTGTACTCGCACCCGACCCAACCGCGATAACCGATCCGCTCCAGATGCGCGAACAGGAAGGGGTAGTTGATTTCGCCCGTTCCGGGCTCATGACGTCCGGGGTTATCCGCCAGCTGCACGTGGTTGATCACCGACAGGTGATCCTCGAGTGTGCGAGCCAAATCACCCTCCATGATCTGCATGTGATAAATGTCGTACTGCAGATAAAGATTGCAGGAATCCACCTTCTGACGCAGCGCCAATGCCTGCGCAGTGCTATTGAGGTAGAAACCTGGAATATCTCTGACGTTGATCATCTCCATGACCAACTTGATACCTACCGCCTCCAATTCTTCAGCGGCGAATTCCAGGTTGTTGATCATGGTCCGTTCGATCATCTTCGGATCGAACCCTGGCGGGGTGATACCAGCCAGGCAATTGATTTGGGTGTTACCCAAGACCTTGGCGTAGGCGATCGCCTGCCTCACCCCATCACGAAACTCATCGACCCGATCGGGGTGACACGCGATCCCGCGCTCCCCTTTTGCCCAGTCGCCAGCCGGTAGATTGAACAGCACTTGCTCCAGGTCGTTTTCCACCAACAGTGACCGCAGGGCCTGTGCCGAATGCTCGTAGGGGAACAAATATTCCACACCCTTGAAGCCGGCCTCACTGGCGAGGGAGAATCGATCGAGAAAATCGACCTCGGTGAACAGCATCGATAAATTGGCAGCAAAACGCGGCATGAGGCCTCCTTGAATAATTACGTTGATGGCAGCGCTATTCAATCCAGCAGGACGATGGACGTCGGTGCATCAGCACCCGACAATGCGAGGTCTTCAAACTCATGGATGGCATTGATTTCAGTGCCCATCGCAATGTTGGTCACACGCTCCAGAATGACTTCCACGACCACTGGAACCTGATACTCCTTCATCAGCGCCCGAGCTTGGGCGAACGCGTACGGCAGTTCGTTGGCATCGAATACACGGATTGCCTTGCAGCCAAGCCCTTCAGCAACGGCAACATGATCGACGCCATACCCATCAAGCTCAGGCGCGTTCACATTCTCAAAGGACAACTGCACGCAATAGTCGATTTCAAAGCCGCGTTGCGCCTGACGAATCAACCCCAGATAGGAGTTGTTCACCACAACGTGGATGTAAGGCAGTTTGAATTGCGCCCCTACGGCCAACTCTTCGATCATGAACTGGAAGTCATAGTCACCAGAGAGCGCCACTACTTTGCGGTCGCGGTCGGCTTTCACCACACCCAACGCAGCAGGAATCGTCCAACCCAACGGGCCTGCTTGGCCACAGTTGATCCAGTGCCGTGGCTTATACACATGCAGGAACTGTCCACCCGCAATCTGCGACAGGCCAATGGTGCTGACATAGCAAGTGTCTTTGCCGAAAAAGGCGTTCATCTCTTGATAAACGCGCTGGGGCTTGACGGGGACGTTATCGAAGTTGGTCTTGCGCTGCAGGCTACCTTTGCGGTCCTGGCAGTCACTGAGCCAAGCGCTACGATCCTTGAGACGACCCTCGCGCTGCCATTCGGTCGCCACCTCAATAAACAGGTCCAAGGCGGCGCCGGCATCGGAGACGATACCCAGCTCTGGCGTAAACACACGGCCAATCTGAGTGGGCTCGATGTCAACGTGAATGAATCGACGTCCTTCGGTATAGACATCGACCGAACCAGTATGCCGGTTTGCCCAGCGGTTACCGATACCCAGCACCATGTCGGATTTGAGCAGCGTTGCGTTTCCGTAACGGTGCGAAGTCTGCAGACCTACCATGCCGACCATTTGCGGGTGATCGTCAGGAATGGTGCCCCAACCCATCAATGTTGGAATGACCGGAATACCCAGCAACTCGGCCAACGCCACGAGCTTGTCGCTGGCATCAGCGTTGATGACACCGCCGCCCGCCACAAGCAGCGGCCGCTCCGCCTCATCAAGCATCTGCAGGGCTTTTTCAACCTGAGTGCGGCTGGCGCTAGGTTTCGAAGGCGCCAACGGTTCGTAGGTATCGATGTCGAACTCGATTTCAGCCATTTGAACATCGAAAGGCAGGTCAATCAGAACAGGACCAGGCCTGCCTGAGCGCATTTCATAGAATGCTTTCTGAAACGCGTAAGGTACCTGTCCAGGCTCCAGTATGGTCGCAGCCCACTTGGTCACTGGCTTGACGATGCTGGTGATGTCGACAGCCTGAAAATCTTCTTTGTGCAGTCGAGCGCGCGGGGCCTGGCCGGTGATGCACAAAATCGGAATCGAATCGGCACTCGCGCTGTACAGCCCGGTCACCATGTCGGTACCGGCAGGCCCCGAAGTACCGATGCAAACACCGATGTTTCCGGCATTCGCGCGGGTGTAACCCTCAGCCATGTGCGATGCACCTTCCACATGACGTGCCAGCACATGATCAATGCCACCCAGTTTGTTGAGGGCGGCATAAAGTGGGTTGATTGCAGCACCTGGAATACCAAATGCCGTGTCGATACCTTCACGACGCATTACCAGTACCGCTGCTTCAATTGCTTTCATCTTGGCCATGTCAGGATCCTCTCAGTGACTGCTCAGGACTTTTTGTATTGGCAGTCAGTCTGGATCAGGCGATTTGGCTGTGGAATACTCAACCAATAGTTTCTGTCGATACAAAAGGTATGGTATGGGTCGATACACAGAGCTGCACAGCTTCGTTCAAGTCGCGCAACAAGGCAGCTTCGCTGCCGCAGCGCTGAGTGAAGGCGTTACCCCGGCGATGCTTGGCCGCAGACTGGATGCGCTTGAACGTCGGTTGGGCGTCAAGCTGATGCACCGGTCTACCAGAGGGCTGCACTTGACTGAACTGGGAGAGCAGCTTTTGGAAAGGGCTCGACAGCTATTGCGCGATTTCGATGATGTTGAAGCCGACATCAGCAATTGCGGCAGCACCGTCAAGGGTAACTTGCTGGTATCGGCCCCAGCTTCGTTTGGCCGCCTGCACGTTGCACCTCATGCCTTGGGCTTCCAGGAGCAGTTCCCGCACCTCAAGCTTGCGTTCAATCTGACCGACAGCTTGGTGGACTTGGTCAGCGAAGGTTATGACATGAGTATCCGTATTGGAGGTATCACCGACCCAAACTACGTCGCTACCAAACTCTTTTCCAACAGTCGCGTGGTATGCGGAACACCGGCGTACTTTGCACGATACGGTAAACCAACCTCGCTTGAGGATTTGGCCAATCACAACTGCCTGGCGTTTACCCTGCAGGGCGGCCAGCAGCGCGGCTGGATGTTCAAGCGGGATGGCAAGCCGGTAGCCATGCGCGTCAGTGGGACCCTCGCCTGTAACGACGGGGAGTTGCTTTTCGCCTGGATGCGGCAAGGCTTGGGTATTGGCTGGCGCTCGACCTGGGAAATACAGTCCGAACTGAACAGCGGCGAGTTGATAACGGTGCTGGACGAGTGGGCATTGCCTGACTACGACATACAGGCCGTGTACCCGCAACAAAAATTTCTTTCAGCCAAGGTGCGCTACTTCATCGAGTACCTGAGGTCCATCTATCAGCAGCCCGGGTACTGGTCTTCCTGATACCACCTGCTTTTCTCCTGCTCTGGGCCCACAGGCACCGCGGTGACCTTGTAGTTTTTTTCACAAATGCCGATCCAAAAATGCGCTTTGGTTGAAACGACGTCTCTCGCAGAATGAGGAAAACGATAAGAAGACAAGGTTTATATTATGTTCGATTTTGATCATGTTCCTGACCGCCGCGTCAGTAACTCCATGAAGTGGTCGACTGGGGCCTCTCGTCTCTCCAGCGCACAGCACGCCGCCGACCCGCTGCCGATGTGGGTCGCCGATATGGACTTCCGTGTAGCTGAGCCTATCGTGCAAGCGCTACACAAGCTGGTGGATTTTGGCATTTACGGCTACGGCTCGATGCCTGCCACCTTCGCAGATACAGTTGTCGATTGGCAGCGTCGCCGGTTTGATTGGCACGCCGAACCGCATTGGTTGGTACACACGCCCGGTATCGTCAATGCGATCAACATGGCCATTCAGGCATTTACCGTACCGGGCAACTACGTACTGATTCAAACCCCTGTCTATGTGCACTTTCATTACGACGTGCTGATCAATGGGCGGCGCCTGGCCGAAGCGCCGTTGGCATTTGACGGCACGCGCTATTCATTCGACCCGGTAAGCTTCGAAGCCGCGATCAAACCCGGCACCAAGTTGTTCATACTGTGTCACCCACATAACCCGACGGGCAATGTCTGGACCCGCGAAGAACTCACGTTGATGGCGGAAATCTGCGCGCGCCACGGTGTGATCGTGGTCTCCGACGAGGTTCATCAGGACTTGGTCTGGCAGCCTGGGTTGAAGCACATCCCCTTCGCATCCGTTAGCCAGACTGCAGCCGAGAACTCATTGATCTGCACTGCGCCCAGCAAGACATTCAACATCGCGGGCCTGCAATGTTCGAACATTTTCATCCCTAATGAGCACCTCAGAACCGCCTTCCGCGCGCAGTGCGAGCGCAGCGGCATCAACTTGATCAATATCATGGGCATCACCGCCTGTGAGGCGGCCTACCGTGATTGCGAGGGCTGGCTGGACGCGTTGTTACCCTACCTGCGCGGCAATCAGGAATTGTTCGCCGACATGATCAACAGCGCCAATCTACCTATTAAAGTTATCGAAACGGGGGCGCTCTACCTTGCCTGGATCGATTGCAGAAAGCTCGCGCAAGAAACGGATGACATACACGACTACGTCATTAGAAACGCGCGTCTCTGGCTTGACGCTGGCACTAAATTCGGCACAGGCGGCGAAGGTTTCCTTCGGATAAACCTGGCGTGCCCACGCGCGCAGGTCGAGGGAGCCGCGCAACGCTTGATCGGTATGTTCGACCGCCCATTGGAGGCCCTCACCCATGGCTAACGTCTGGAAGAACGGTAGCGTGCTGCGGCTGGTACTGGCGCAAGCGCTCGCCGGAGCGAATGCCGCTGTGGTGTATGCCACCGGCGCGATCATCGGCCATCAGCTGTCGCCTGACCCAACGTGGGCAACCCTGCCTATCTCCATTTTCGTTGTTGGCATGGCATCGGCCACGCTCGTTACAGGCACCATCGTTCGCCGCTGGGGCCGGATTCCATCATTCATGTTCGGCAATATTTGCGGCATGATCGTCGGCGTGTTGGCCGCTGTTGCGATCTTGAAGCATTCATTTGCACTTTTTTGTGTGTCTATGCTGTTCGGCGGGGCTTACGCGTCGGTGGTACTGACATTCCGTTTCGCTGCTGCCGAATGCGTCACTGCGCAACAGCGGCCTAAAGCGCTGTCGGCGGTAATGGCTGGCGGGGTATTTGCTGGCGTGCTTGGACCGCAACTGGTTTCGCTGACCATGGACTGGTGGCCAGGTTTCGACTTCGCAGCAACGTACCTCGCCGCTGCAACGGTGGCAGCAGTGTCGGCCTGTATGCTGATAGGGGTCCGGTTTACTGAGTCACCACCGGCCAGTCGCTCCGGCGGGCGCTCCACGGCTCAGTTCCTTAAACACCCTCCCTTGTTGGTCGCGATGCTGTGCGGTGTGGTCAGCTACACCGTCATGAACTTCCTGATGACATCCGCACCGCTGGCCATGGCCATGCATGGTATGCACCAGCATGATGCCAACCTTGGCATTCAGTGGCATATCGTCTCCATGTATGCCCCAAGTTTCATAACTGGGTCACTCATCGCAAGGTTTGGTGCTGCACGTATTGTGCTACTGGGCATGGCTTTATTGATCGCCTCGGCGGCTACGGGTTTGCTGGCGCCAACGGTGATGAACTTCTGGATTTTGCTGGTCCTGTTGGGAGTGGGCTGGAACTTCGGATTTCTCGGTGCCTCCGCGCTCGTGCTCAGTTGCCACCGGCCCGACGAAAAAGCCAAAGTGCAATCCCTCAATGACTTCGTCGTGTTCACGACTGTGGCGATCGGTTCATTCATTTCGGGCGACATGTTGGCGACTCATGGCTGGACCGCCGTCTGTACAGCCGCGATACCGCCAGTCATCGCTGCAGCCTTGGTCGTTTCTGTATACCTCTGGAAACAACGCCCTGCGACAACAACAATTCAAACCTGAAACCGAATTGCCGTAGACGCATCCCCTAGGCAGGACGCCATCACTCAACAGTCGAGACGGTGACAACACAGCATAATCCTTACTGCTCATGAACAGCGCGGCGGCCGCTGGCGGCCGCCGCATGCCACACATAAAGACAATATCGGCAGGAGCATACAATGAAAACTAATAACCTGGACGCCTACATCCCCCTGGATGCAGCGCCCGCGAAGAAGGTCCCTTTCACCGCTTACGATTTCGGGTGGGTGGTGTTGTGCATAGGGATGGCAATTGGTTCAGGCATCATCTTCATGCCCGTGCAAATGGGCGTAAAAGGAATCTGGGTATCGTTGGCATCCCTGATAGTTTCCTACCCGGCAGTGTACTTGATCTCTGAAGTTTTTTTACGCTCACTTTCAAAGACCGAGGCGTGTGACAACTACACACACATCGTCACCCAATATTTAGGAAAGAACTGGGGTGTTCTGCTGAGTTTCGTGTATTTCATCATGTTGCTCAAAGGCATGCTGGCTTACTCGTCTACCATCGTCAAAGATGGCGGCTCGTACTTGCAGACCTTCCACGTCACAACTGAGTCAGTGGGCAGCGCGCCGTGGTTCATTTTCCTGCTCATTGCGATCATGGTGGCGCTGGCGTCACGCGGTGAGCGGTTCTTGTTCAAGGTATCTGGCCCGCTGATCGGGGTGAAGTTTGCAATAATCATTTTCCTGGGCATTGCAATGGTCCCTTTCTGGAAAATCGAAAACCTCGGCCTGCACGTTGTTCCTGACTGGATGGCGTTTGTCCGGGATGTCTGGCTGACCCTTCCCTTCGCCATGTTCTCGATATTCTTCGGGCAGATTCTCAACCCGATGAACGTCGCCTTCCGCAAGGCCGAAGCAGATCCAGATATTGCCACTTATCGTGCGCTACGCGTCAGCCGCATCGCGTTTGTAATACTGCTGATCGCCGTGTCCTTCTTCGGCTTGTCTTTCCTGCTGTCCATCAACCATGCCGAGGCAAGTTCCGCGTTGGCGGCCAACATTTCGGCCCTCGCCCTGTCCGCGCAAGTGATTCCTGGCGACACCGTACGGATGCTGTCGACCGTGTTGAACCTGGTGGCTATTTTCACCGCCTTCTTTGGTATCTACCTTGGCTTCCAGGATGCGTTGAAAGGCATTGTCACGAATGTGGTCGATCGCTTCATCACCCGGGGTGAGCGTTTCAACGCATCTCTGCCCAAAATGATTTCGGTGATCTCCGTACTGTTGCTGGGCACCTGGGTAATGTTCGGCATACCCGCAATGCTACTCATGCAAGTTACCGTTCCTGTGTTCGGTCTGGTCGCCTGCTTCATTCCCGTATATCTGATTTTCAAGGTGCCCGCATTAAAGCAATACCGGTGCTGGAAGACCTATTACGTACTGCTGTTTGGTATCGCGTTGATACTGGTACCCATCATGAAAATTTTTGAGTGACATTAGCAGTTAACCCACACCACGAGGAGCACTACCCATGAATGACTGGATCGAAACACTCGCCACCCTGCGTAAAACAGCAGGCAACTTCGGCAAGGCCAACCCCCCTGTAGCGAAAGCATTTTCCGGGCTTAACGAATCGTTAGGGCAAAGCGTACACCTGGATGAAAAAACTCGAGAGTTGATTGCACTTGCCGTAGCTGTAACAACGCGCTGCGACGGCTGTTTCTCTGCTCACGCTGCCGCCGCGCAAAAAGCGGGCGCCACCCGTGAAGAGGTGGCCGAAGCGCTGGGTACTGCCATTGCACTGAATGCAGGTGCGGCCTTTGTGTACTCGAGCCGCGCACTGGAAGCATTCGATCAGTTTGGCACGCCCAATAACTAGGCAAGCCTAGGTCTTCTTCGAAGACTGCACTAGGTCAAGGGCTTTCTCCCACGGCGGATGCTCGCCAAATTCGCTAACCAAAAAGTCGATAAAACTTCGCACCAAAGGGTTGGCATATTTAGAACGGTAGTACATCGCGTACAACGTGTGATTAATGCCAGACGCGTAATCTGGCATCACGATTTGCAACTGTTTTGAAACAATATACTCCCCCACCAGGTAAGTAGGGAGACAGGCTACACCTTGCCCTGCTAGTGCAGCTTCAAGCAGTGCCAGGCTGGAGTTGGAAGCCAGCCTGGCTTTAACTTTGACTACCACCGTCTGTTCAGCTTGTTGAAACGACCATGCGCCTTCCTTGGTCATGCTCGGGTACACCAGGCACGCATGGGTGGCGATGTCATCGGGGTGCCGGATAGGTGCATGTTCACTGAGGTAGAGCGGTGAGGCGCAGTAGACCCAACGAACTTCAGCCAGTTTACGTGCGGCATATGAACTATTGACTTCAGAGGTGATCCGCAACGCCACATCATAGTTTTCTTCAGCGAGATTGACCCGCCGATCGTCCAGCGAAAGGTTGGCATCGACTTTCGGATAAACACTGAGGTACTTACTGATGACCCTGGACGCTTGCTTGCAGCCGAAGGCGATGGAACTGGTAATGCGCAGATTACCTTCAGGCTTGCCAAATTGCCGTGCGACGTCCAGCGTGTTTTCCACGTCGGTGATGATGGCATTGGCACGTTCGAGGATGATTCTGCCATGTTCGGTCAAAATCAAACTTCGAGTAGAGCGCTTGATAAGCAACACACCGAGCCGCTCTTCGAGTTGTGCGAGACTTTTGCTGACAGCGGATGGCGTCAAATGGAGTTCACGCGCAGCCGCCGAAAGGCTACCGACCTCTGCGATTTTAGAGAAAATGGTGATTTGCGTGAGCGAGGCGAAATTTTTCATCAACCGTAACCTGCGGTGCATCAACGAATCCCGATTGTCGCACAAAAAAGTGGGCCCGTAATATCCGGACGGCCGGGTGCCGTAAGCCCTTGAATCTCACCCTCGCCCGCTGAGTTTTATGCCGCCTGGCAAATACATGGCGGTACGCAATGAGCCCAGTCATTTATAGAGTTCAACATGCAAAGCGCGGCATTCACCCACCGGGGTGCCGCTCAGTAAAATCTGTCAGCAATAATAAGGAAAATAATATGTTGATCCATCGTGTCGCAACGCTAGCTGGGTGCGTTATCCTGGCGGGAAGCCCCCTGGCGATCAGAGATGCTCACGCAAGCGACTTTGTAAATGACAGCAAGTTAAGTCTATTGCTTCGCAACGCCTACATGAGTAGAGACTTCAAAAACGGCGTCAGCGATCGCGCCGAATGGGGTCAGGCAGCAATCGGAAAGTACAGTTCAGGCTTCACGCCTGGGTTGATAGGCCTCGGCGTCGATGCCCACGCCATGGTGGCTGTGCGTTTGGATGGCGGCCGCGGCCGCAGCGGAGCGGGCGGTATCGACTTCTTCAAACAAGGCGATAGTGGTAAGGCCGCCAGTGATATTTCCAAAGCGGGTGCGGCCGTGAAGATGAGGCTCTCCAATACGGTGATCACCTATGGCGATCAAATGCCTAACTATCCCGTGCTCAGCTATTCCAGCTCCAGGCTTCTACCTGAAACCTACACCGGGACCTCACTGGTTTCGAAGGAGATTTCTGGATTGGAACTCAGTCTTGCGCGCTTTCACGCAGAGTCACGAAAAAGCGAAGCGAGCCGGGACAGCGGCTTGAAATCCGTCAACGTGGTGGGTGGCTCATACCGATTCAACGAGAAACTGGGAACGTCTCTCTTTTTCTCTGACGTCGAGGATCAGCTGAAGAAACAGTACTTGAACGTAAACTACGTCATGCCGTTCGATAAGATTTCGTCCTTGAAACTGGATTTCAACGGCTACAAGACGAAGCTCGACAGCGCTGTCGTGAACCGACTGCATACCGAGGGTGACGACAATACAATCTGGAGCCTGGCAGCAACCTATAGCCACGGTCCTCATAGCGTAATCCTTGCTCACCAGCGCAGTTCAGGGGACAGCCTGCTTGGCTACCCCTACGGCGGTTATCAAAATGCAGGTGGCAGGGGTGACGGCGGAAACACAGTGTGGCTTGCAAACTCATACTGGTCCGATTTCAACGCTGCGGACGAACGTAGCTGGCAACTGGGCTACGGCTTCAACTTCGCCAGTGTGGGTATCCCAGGGCTTACCTACAACCTTGCCTACGTGCGAGGTACCGATATTACCACTCGCCAGAGCACCGGCGGCACTGAACGGGAGATATTCAACCAGATCAAATACGTTGTCCAAAGCGGGCCGGCCAAGGATCTAAGCTTCCGTGCCAGGAGCTCAATACGCAGGGTGTCTGAAAAATCATCGGACTACAGCATCGGCGGGAACGAAGTTCGCGTCCTTGTCGAATACCCCCTGAACATCTTCTGACGTTCACCCTTCGCTTGGCATTGCAAGAGCGGGCTGATTGCTTGACGCCAATCAGTCAATCAATTTGGACCCGCGTTGCGAACCATGGCCGGCAAGCCGGGCTACTGCCCATCACGCCCACAGAGTATTCATAAAACCTGTAAGGAAATTGCACCATGTATATAGGCTTCATTCCAGTCCTGTTCGCCTTTGCAGCGACGCTTGCGTCGTTCAGAAACTTAGCCCTTGCCCGTGTGCTGTGGTGTGCCTGCGCCGTGCTGGTGGTAGTCTGGACAACTTGGCATGGCGCTAACCACATGCCGCACCTCAAGCAACTGGGGGCGTGGTAAATGAGCCTGCAACTCACTGAAAACCGTTTGCGTCAGCTCGAGCTGGCGGTGATCGCTGGCATCTGCTTCCTGCTGCTGGAGGCATTCTTCTACCAACTGGTACTCGGCGAATTGCCGTGCGCATTCTGCAACCTCATCCGGGTGTGTTTCATGCTGCTCGGCTCAGGCCTGTTGCTAAACCAGGTATTCGGCATCAATCCTTGGAACTACTTGCTCAGCGGCTTCGGCGCATTGATTGGCAGCCTGCTGAGCCTGCTGTTCATGTTCGTCAAGGTACTGCCCGGGTCCACGCCAATTGGATCGGCGATCTTCGGTCTGCATATGTATGCCTGGACCTTCATTTTGTTTACCGCGGCGATCATGTTCTGCTTGTTCATGGCTGTGCTGTATGCACGCCGTGCCGCCGGAAACGACGCGCCGACAACACGGCCGTCTCGCTCTGGCCTGGCCCACCTGGTAATGGGGCTGTTCGTTTTGCTGGTAGCGGCAAACCTGGTTTCGGCGTTTTTGCAGAACGGCTTCGACCACTTCATTGGCGGTGGCCAGCAGCACTACCGGATGCTCTATGAAGGTGACGTCATGAAACCCTGAGCGGGTTGAAGGTCTGCGCGGTGTTAGCATCAGCACCTGCTTGGGCTCCAGGATGGGGCCCGGGCAGTAGCAGGCCCAACACCACGAGCCGGGCAGAACAACACCCAACCGATAGCGGATAAGGAGCAGCCACGTGAGCCTGCACAAACCCAGGGGCGTTAAGTTAAGTCATCTGAATGCGCTGCGTGCGTTCGAGGCAACTGCCCGGCATCAGAGCTTTAGCGTGGCGGCAGCCGAGCTGGACGTCACCCCTGCTGCGGTCAGCCAACTGGTCAAGCGAATCGAGCACTTGATTGGCGCCCCACTGTTCAACCGGGCCAAAGGCGGCTCAGGCAAAGTCACCCTCACTCCTGCCGGCCAGATGGCCTATCCGGACATCAGCGCCGGCTTCAGACTCATCCAAAGCGGGCTCGGTTGCCTGAGGCGCATGACCGATGAGGCTCAACTGTCGATCGCAGCAAGTCCTGCTTTCGCTTCGAAATGGTTGATACCTAAACTGGGGGATTTTCGAACTCAGCACCCGGACATCGAAGTCGTTATCCATACCAATTCGATGAAGGACGATTACATCAGTAACAATATCGACCTGGGGATTCGGTACGGTACCGGCGCCTGGGACAACTTGAGCTGCGTTCCCTTGATGGACGAGTACACCTTTCCGGTCTGCTCGCCCCACTACCTGACGACGCTGGACCTCAATGCCAGCCCCTTACACGGTGCTACACTCATCCATGACCTCTCCCTGGACGGGCATTCCGACTTTCCATGCTGGGAACGCTGGTTAGGGGAAAAAAACCTGGTCCTGCTAAACTCCCAGGCCCCTCTCAAAATCAACAACTCAGCGGCCGTGCTGCAGGCGTGTGCTGAAGGCCACGGGTTGGCGTTGGCGAGAAGCATGTTGGTGGAAGGTGACGTGCAAAGTGGAAGGCTTGTGGCGCCGTTTGGTTTTAGTTTGAATAAACTGAAACTCGGCTACTACATTGTTCATCGCGCGGGATTTGAAAACGTAAACAAGATCAGAGTCATGACGAACTGGCTGAAATCCAAGGCGCTGGAGACCAGCTCGTCTTATCTGACGCGTGCCAGGCGACAGCCCGGCCAGTCGGACGGGGCTTACTGACCCGCTTGTACTTTCAATACATCTTCAGCCGTCAGCGCTTTGCCACCGATACCCCAGCTGCCGCTTTTCACCTCTTCAAAAACCACCCAGGTTATGTCGCGCATGCTTTCACCTTCGATGGACACCATGGCATCAGTGATCTTTGCAATCGCTTCGGCTTTTTGCGCGTCAGTGAAAACGCCTTCAATACCTTTAATGATAACCAGCGGCATGGGCAACCCTTCTCCACAATCAATGAATTAATGTTCAGTACGCCCCAAAATACTGCCAGCGGCAGCAGTTCGATGCGATCCATTTATTCTTGATAGCCGTTAAGAAAAACTTAACCTTCAAGCCGTTGAAAGGGCGCCAGATGAAGCGGGCCACGCTACCGAACCGCACGGGGAATCGATAGCAGTGAATGAAGGCCCCTTGGCAGCGATGCCCTTTCAACTCATGCTCTCTGAGTCACCAGCTTGGTATTCAGATACGCCTCTATGGCCTCCGTCCCTCCCTCGGAGCCATACCCCGAATCCCCCACTCCGCCAAACGGAATTTCAGGCAAGCCGAGTGCGACGTGGTTGATGGCGAGCATGCCCGCCTTGATGCCATCGCTCAATGCCTGGACGTTGCCGATATCGCGGGTAAAGGCGAACGAGGCCAAACCATAGGGCAGTCGATTGGCTTCATCGAGCGCTTGATCAATAGTATCGAACGGCATCAGCAAGGCCAGCGGGCCAAAGGGCTCTTCATTCATGGCTCTCATGGCAGGTGTCACATCGACAATTACGGTGGGGCTGAAGTAATTCCCCGCCCCTGCCAGCGGCTCGGCACTGCCGTGTACCCCTGCCCCCAATGCCTGCGCATCTTCTACCAGCGTTTTCAGGGCGTGGACGCGACGGCTGTTAGCCAATGGCCCCATGGTGGTTCCAGCGTCAAGACCATTACCTACTTTGATAGCCCGCGCGTGAGCGACCAGTCTTTCGGTGAAAGCTTCGTACACACTTCGTTCTACCAGAAATCGGGTCGGTGCAACGCACACTTGGCCGGCGTTTCGGAATTTCGCCGCAGCCAGCATGCTCGCAGCCTGATCAAGGTCGGCATCAGCGAAAATAATTGCCGGTGCATGCCCACCCAACTCCATGGTGACCCGCTTCATGTGCTGCCCCGCCAAGGCCGCCAGCTGTTTGCCCACCGGCGTCGAACCGGTAAAGGTAATCTTGCGGATGACCGGGTGAGCGATGAGGTAGCTCGATATTTGGTGAGGATCACCGTACACCAGACCAACGACACCACTCGGTATACCCGCGTCCACGAAAGCGCGAATCAGTTGGGCGGGTGACGCCGGTGTCTCTTCAGGCGCCTTCAGGATGATCGAACACCCAGCAGCCAGCGCCCCCGCAAGTTTGCGCACGGACTGATTAAGCGGGAAGTTCCAGGGTGTGAATGCCGCCACAGGCCCCACTGGTTCTTTGATAACTCGTTGTTCTACACCCGTGGCACGGGAGGGAACGATACGACCGTAAGAACGTCGTGCCTCTTCAGCAAACCAGTCGATGATGTCGGCCGCCGCGCCCACCTCGATTCGGGCTTCCGCAAGTGGTTTACCCTGTTCCATCGTCATTAGCCGGGCAATGTTCTCGCCACGCTCACGCATCAGCTCGGCTGCCTTGCGCAAAATTCGGTAGCGTTCGAAAGCCGAGGTGTTACGCCACACCTCGAAGCCTCGCTCGGCGGCCGCAAGCGCCGCGTCCAGGTCCGCTGATCCGGCCTTGGCAACAGTGCCGATCAGCTCGCCATTGGCGGGGTTGTGAACAGGTAATGTCGCACCCTCCTCTGCCTCGCGCCATAGGCCGTCAATGTGCAACAGCGTATCTACATACATTCATGTTCTCCCAAGGTGGATATTTATCGCACGTACTTACAACGCCCCGAGCAATGTCTGGCGAATCGTGCGCAACTCGTCCCCCATCCGGGTGAAGCGCATATCGGTCATTTCAACAGCGGGCAAGTCATCACCCAATGTTGCGTCGTCGCGGCTGACGCGCAACTCGACGAACGCGGGGGACAACCCGCTCAAAACGTCTTCGATGGCATTCTCGAAAGCCTGCGGATCTTCGAAGCTGTAGACAGCTTTGTAGCCTGCGGCCTTGGCCATCCCAGGGTAGTCGACACTGTGGTGACCGGGCGTTTGCAAATTGCCGAGCCCGGCAAACTGCACGCTGTTGTTCATCACCACATGGACGAAGTTTTCTGGCGCTGCCTGGGCGACGCTGACCAGCCCGCCCAACTCCATCAACAGGCTTGCATCGCCATCGAGCACTATCACCTTACGCTCCGGCCTGGCCAGTGCGAGGCCCAGGCCGATTGAGGCCGCCCCCCCCATGAGAGGCACACAGGCTACTGTCAGTGCTGGCGGGGACAATTTATCGGTAGCGTTCATCGCCCCCATGGTCGTCACGACGACGTGATCAGCCCGATGGGTCTGAATGGTTTGGCAGGCTTGACTAAGCGTTAACATGGCAACACTCCTCAGTTGAAGCCAACGAAATGGCCGATAATGAGCACTACAGGGCCCCGTCGCTCTTTGCTCGCTGCCCAGGCGGTGCGTATCAATGCCGCATCCTCCGGACTGTCCAGGCGCCAGAACGGTATGCCGAGCAACTCAAGCAGAGGCTCCAGCATGTACACCATCCGCCGTTTGGACAGCGACGGTTCCTGGCCCAGATTGCTCCACTCACGTCCGAACTGCCCAACCAGGAACATCATCGGTATCCTGGAATCGAGACCCAGGGCGCGAAGGCTGTTGAGCCCCGCATAAAGTCCTTGGTTTTGCACAATGATGGCGTTGTCAGCGCCACCGGCCCAGAGCCCGGCAGAGACTTCGATGGCCTGGTCCTCGGTGGCACAATTTATTTGCCGAATGCCATGTTCCGGGTTGTCCAAGGCCTGGTGAGTAGCGATTTGCAGCATGTCCGGCACCGTGACGACGTGCGTGATTGAACAAGCCTGTAGTTCTCGAATCACGGCACTTGCCGAAACCGAATGGCGAGCATGATCGATCATTGTCGACTCCCAACAATTAGAAATAGGTTCAAGACACGTAGTTAGAGGTTGCCGGGGCATTTGCAGCCGGTGCTGCCTGCGCGTCTGCTTGAGCAGGGGAACTCGTGGCCTTGGCTAGACGAAACCGCCGAGCGATGATCAGCGAACAGATCGAGGAGAGCACCCCACAACCCAGAACGTAGGCGCAAATCATCCAGGGACTTCCACCATTTGCCGTCAGCAGCAAGGTCGCAATGATGGGGGTCAAACCTCCAGCGAATACGCTTGAGAGCTGGTAGACGAAGGAGATACCGGTGTACCTCACACGCGCATCGAACAATTCGCACAGGAAACCGGAGATAGGGCCATAGACCGAGGCGTAGATCACCCCGAACGGTATCGATACAGCCAGCCAGATCATCCAGAGGTTGCCCTCCGATTGGTTCATCACCCAGAAGGCTGGGTAGCAGCTCAACGCGGTGATGATCGAAGCAAGCGCATAGAATCTAAACCGGTTCACCTTGTCGGACGCCCATCCAAAAACCGGTATGAAGACCGTCAGCACTGCCGAGGCGATCATGACGCCGATCAACGCATCCGCCCGGCTGAGATGGATCTTGTCGGTGAGGTAACTGATCGAAAACACCGCAAAGATATTGAAGACCACACCATCCACATGACGGGCGCCCAACCCAAGCAACACATTGCCGGGGAAGCGTTTGATCATGTCCAGGAACGGCACCTTCGCCTCGCCGTGCTCTTTTTTCATCTGGGCGAACGCGGGTGTCTCCATGACACTCAGGCGCACCCAAAGCCCGAACAGAATCATCACGAACGACAGCACGAACGCACTGCGCCAGCCCCACTGCATGAACTGCTCTTCGGTGAGGAAATAATTAAGTGCGGCAATGACGATCGCTGACAGCAGCACGCCCAGTGACAACCCAATCTGCGGCAAGCTCGCGTAGAAGCCACGGCGATGCGGCGGCGCATACTCATAGGCCATCAATATAGCCCCACCCCACTCACCGCCCAGGCCGATACCCTGAATGATCCGCAGAAAAATCAGAAGCAACGGGGCCGCTACGCCGATCTGTGCGTACGTTGGCACCAGGCCGATGGCGACAGTAGAGATACCCATGATCATGAGTGTCACTACCAACATCTTCTTGCGGCCAATTTTGTCACCGAAGTGGCCGAAGATGATGCCGCCCAGTGGACGAGAGATGAAGCCAACGGCAAAAGTCGCGTAGGCCATCAAGGTCGCCATGGCCGGGTCATCACCGGGAAAATACAACTTGTTCAGCACCAGTCCGGCGACTACGCCATACAGGAAGAAGTCATACCATTCAATCGTTGCACCAATTACACTCGCCAGCGCAACTTTGTTAACGGACTTTTGATCAATATTCATGACGCTGCCCACCTTTTTTTGTATTTGTTAGGGTTGCTCAGCTCACGCTTCACGCCTTTGTAAGGGCGTCCTGCAATATATAATCCGCCGCTTTTTCGGCAATCATCACCGTCGGAATATTGGTATTTCCTGATACCAGGGTCGGCATGATCGAGCAATCAACTACCCGAATCCCTTGCAAACCGTGCACGCGTAAACGTTGATCCACCACCGCCAGAGGATCATCCTCAGGCCCCATCTTTGCAGTGCCCGCCGGGTGGAAAATTGTTGAGGCGTGGTTACGGCAAAACTCTAGGATTTCATCATCCGTACGCACTTCTGGGCCTGGTTTGAACTCCCGTTTCATCAGTGAATTCATTGGCGCTGAGGCGGCGACCTTTCGGGCGAATTTCACCGCGGCGACCGTTGTGCGTTTGTCTGTTTCTGTCGACAGATAGTTAGCCTGGATGGCTGGGGCATCGAACGGATCGCTGGATTTGATGCGCACATACCCACGCGCTTCCGGGCGCAATTGACACACCGAATATGTGCAGCCGGAAAACGGATGAACCTTGCCAGCTGCGTGATCGGCAGACAGCGTAGCGAAGTGAAACTGGGTATCGGGCGTGGGGTTCTCGTCTGGCAGTGACCGACAGAACATCCCCCCCATATTGATACCTACTGCCAAGGGCCCACTACGGTTCAACAACCATTGCAGGCCCATTTTTGCCTGGCCGCTGAGTGACTTGAGGGTATCGTTAGTGGTGATGGGCTCGCTGACCTCGTACATCAGACGTACCTGCAGATGATCTTGCAGATTTTCCCCAACGCCTGGAAGGTGGTGAACCACAGGGACCTGATACCGCGTCAGCAATTCAGTGGCTCCAATACCTGACAATTGCAGCAACTGAGGTGTCTGAATGGCACCCGCGCAAAGTAACACTTCCTTACGCGCCTGAAGCTCCTGACACTTTCCATTCTGCTGAAACAGCACACCGATTGCGCGCTTGCCATGCATGAGCACTCGTGTCACTTGGGCATCGGTTTCGACGGTGAGATTTGGGCGCCCTCGCGCGGGCTTCAGGTAGCCACTGGCAGTCGAGCACCTGAAGCCATTTTTAGTGGACAACTGGAAATAGCCAACTCCTTCTTGCTTACCATCATTGAAGTCGGCAACCCGCGGAACACCGCAGGCTTGCGACGCCGAGATAAAAGCGTCAACCAGCTTGTTCGGGCCTGGTACGGTGGTTGCCCACATTGGCCCACCCTCTCCACGCGTTGACGAAGCGCCCAAATCATTGTGTTCAAGGCGTCTGAAATAGGGCAAGCAGCGCTCCCAACTCCAGTCTGGGTTTCCCAACGTCGCCCATTCATCATAGTCGCGAGATTGACCTCGAATATAAATAAGCCCGTTGATGGAACTGGAACCTCCCAGCGTTCTACCGCGGGGTTGATATATTTGGCGGCCATTTAAATTCTGATCGGGTTCTGTTTCAAAGCCCCAGTTATAGGTTTTGTGAAACATGGTCTTACCATACCCGATTGGAATATGTATCCACGGATAACGGTCAGGAGGACCTGCTTCTAGCAGACAAACCGTATACTTGCCGTTGGCGCTCAGACGATTGGCCAGTACGCACCCAGCGGAGCCGGCGCCAACGATGACGTAATCATAGTGTTGCATCTATACACCCTCATTTTTGTCGTTATCGAGGTAATGCAAGGTTGTTGAATTGCTGCATGTGGTATTGAATGTTTACTCCCCCCGTGTTCACCCAGCAAGGGCATAGCGTGACCACGGTGCAAAGTGGAACAGAATCAGTCGATACGAACCAAAAACGAGGTCCTGATGCCCTACAGCCCCGACGATGCAGGCAATGACACCCGTGCTATCCGCGCGCTCCTGATCCTGGAGCGCATCGCACAATCTGGCCAGCCGGTCACGAACTCCCGTCTTGCGCAACGCCTGGGCATACCTAAGGCGACATTGAGCCGCCTGCTGACGGCTTTGCAGGACGGCGGTTTCATCACTCGCAATGTTGAGTGTGATGGTTACGTGGTGGGGCCTCGCGCCACCGAAATGGCATTGGGCACGCTACGCAGTGCCGCCTTCACCCGCTCCTGCAGAACAATCCTGCGCGGGCTAGTACAAGCCTTGGGGGAGTCGTGCAATCTCACTGCCCTGGATGGAGATGAGGTGATTCACATTGAACGGGTGGAGACGTCCCACGCACTGCGTTTGCACGTCGTGCCGGGATCGCGGCATCCACTTCATTGCACGGCGGGAGGCAAGTTATTTTTGGCGATGATGCCCCCTCATGATCGAGAAGCACTCATCACCCGATTGAGATTGGTACGGATGACCAAGCACACCCTGAGCTCTGTCGATCAGCTCAGGGAAGCCTTGGACAAGATCAATCAGCGACAGGTGGGCATAGACGACGAAGAATACATACAGGGAATGATCGGCATCGCGGTGCCGGTCTTCAATGCTCAGGGGGCCGTCACCGCTGCAATTGTGTGCCACGCCGCCAAGGCCAGGGCCGATCTCGCAGATTTACTGGGTCATGTGTCTGAGCTGAGAGCAGCCGCTCGAGAGCTGTCAGGGTTGATTTATCATCACGCCCAAGGGCCGGTTCAAACGGAGTAAGTCTGTGCCAAGGCGTGATGGGTGGTCGTGCCGGCGAAGGCGACGCAGGGCTCGCGTCCAGGCTCTTTCAATACCTGCACGCGGGTTTCATTGCAGCGGATGATCATGAGCCCACCGCTTAGAGCAGAACCGCAGAAATCCTACTGCTTTTTGGCTCGCATCGTGGAACTGGTTGCCTTCCCCTCGCTATTGCTGCATCAACTGACTAACAGTGGTCCTAGAGCGGCGGTGGTCGACGCCGTTAGGAAGTAATCCAACTGCAAATCGAGGACCTGCGCCGTTTGGACACCGACACCTAACTGTATGCGCTGAGTGCAATCGACGGTGACAGTAGCGCGTGCGGCGGGAAAAGGCGCCGCAGCGGCCAACGATACAACCACTGATCGCCTGGCACGTTGAGGCGCCGGCCAGCAACGGCCCACAGTCTCCCAGTTTTACAAAGGAGGCCTGGTATCAACTGCAAGTCTGTCTGGCTATGAGATTGCGCACATCGTTGAAAGTGGCGCCGTACTGGCCGGTCTCGACAGCGCCTGGGTGGCACACAGCCTAGGCTCAGGTTTCGTCACTGAAGCTGGACGCCAAGAGAAGCCACAAGATCATGGCGAAGACTGAGCGCCGCAGCGCCAGCACAGCGATGGGTTGCTTTCAGACCAGGTCGCTACCAGACAGTCAAGCGAGTGAATTTTTGCATCGCCCTCTTCAGTCTGCCATCCACATGCCATCGCCCACCTGACATTTTCGTTTAGCCGATTCGCATCTACTGACCTGGCGCGACTAGCGCCTTCAGATGTATGTGTCCGTACCAGAGTTTTCGATCTTTTATCAATTAGAATCGCAAGACCCCGGAAGCAGAGTTATCATTGTTAGTCGCGTGCCATAGACCTGCCGCTCCAGCAATCACAGGCTGGGTGGTGAGTAAAAAATGCTTTGAGGATGTGTGGATGTCAACGCTACCTCGTCTTCGCCGAAAGCTCGTCAGACCCTTGAGGCCAACGGCATATTTGCTACATCCCGATCCCGATGAGTTCGGCCCTATACAGGTATACCAGAAAGTCTTACATGGCTTCGCTTTTGCAGATGTTCGTGACCTGTTATCGGCCACTTCTTCTGGTATCGAGCCACAGGTCTGGGCACGGATACTCGGTCTACCACAAAGCCAACTAAGTCCACAGCGAAAGCAAAGGCTGAGTTGGCTGACACCGCAGCAGAGTGCTACCGCCTTAAACTACTCCTGCATTCTAGAGCTAGCGATCGAGGTCTTCGGCTCGCAAAAGTCTGCTGAAGACTGGCTTATTCGACCTTGCACATACTTTGGCAGAGAGTTACCGCTAGATATCTTGACCACTGCGATTGGATTTCAAGCTCTGGAAATTTACTTGAAGCAAATCGCTTATGGCCTCTATCTTTAGCTTTGACAAAGATCACAGCAAAGCATAAAAGTCAGCACTAAAAGCAATGCCAATGCCCAATAAGGCCAACATGTTTTGGCACAGCGTTATTTATGCCCAATGATGAGTAAAAGTTAAATGGTTACTATACAATTAGCTCTCTAAGCTTAGAGTTTTCACGCGTTTGATAACTCTCTGTAGCGCACAGGGCGACAAAAGCTCCACCAGAGTCATTGCGTGTCAGTAAATTTTTCCGCAAAGGAGTGCGGCACTGGCTTCGGAAATTATAGGTTGTCATTTGCAGAAGTGTTGCACCCCGTTCATTTGGAAAGTAAACAACATCGGGCCTACAGAGTATTGCAAAATTTTGTCCTTTCGACATATGATACTCTAACCGAGCAAGTATCGTTAAGAAAACCAATACAGCCTCACGATAAGTCCAGTTTGTTAGCGGTTTTGGCGATTTTCTCCTATTAAAATCACTGAGCAAGACAAAGTCACTGCCTGGCATTGGCCATACATGATTAGATGCCTTAATGCACAGAAGAATGAACGCCAATGCTAACGGGCAGAGCGGAATTGTCCTAGATTGGCCGTCGGGGTAGCCAGCAATTAAACAGCCATCCTCATAACATTGAGAATGCTTAGCCAAAAATCTATTTTTAACGCGACTTAATATTTCAACCTGAGAATGCAGGCGCAGATAATCACCGAGGTCAAAATCTGAATCGCACCTATAAATTCTTTCATGCACAAAAGTTCTGAACCTACCGGCAACCATAAATGGTGGCGAGAATTGCCGGACCCCTGCCAAACTTTCAGGGCTAAGCATTTCAAACAACCTCTCGCCAGCGCCCGTCAACTCCGTTCGCGCGAGATCTGACTTATAATATAAGCCACTGTAACCACTTTCGGCACCTTCCAACTCATAGATTTTTCGATACCAGTCTGCTTGGGCCCGACCAAAATAATCAAGAGCCGCTTCCAGTCCAAGTGAGCGGCGCATTCTAATTTCGCGACGAAGACCAATCTCTTGAAATCCGCACTTATCACAGCGTTCCGAAACACTAGGTATATGAGCATTGGTAAATCCCTTAAAAAAACGCCGCCTACAGGAATCGCAAGCCACACTAAGCGACCGCTTATGCATTGGACAAACCCGGTGCAAGTTAATTGAATTGAACGCCGAGTGATAGCCAAACTTTACGCATTCAATGCAGAATGTGAATGTAGCCATTGGGCTAATGAGTGCATTGGCAGGCGCATGAGTCCAAGGCAGGTGAGCAGTCAGATCTAACAAATTATTTTCCAACCCCCTTTCAATCTTCCGGGTGATCAACCAATGACTTCGATCCTCATCTGGCACTCCTCCTCCGAACTGTCTAGCCAAATCAGGTAAGCAGACAAAATTACTATGCGACAATTTTATATAAATTGAATAAATCGATTCATATGGCATAGGCCCGCATTCCGGATAATAGATTTCCATCCTACGCCCTCAAGTCCGTTACATTCTTACAAAACTCCCTAAAATTACTCTCTCGCACGGCCTCTTCAACTAGATCTTGTGGCACGATCAAAGTATCAGAATCATCGCCACCTAAGATCACCAACAAATAAGCAACCACCTGCGCAACATGTTCCATTGGGAGGTTATTTACATATTTTCCGGCCGCAACGCGCGACATTTCACGCCAGATATCAGGTGCAGTACTTGCCAGTCTAAATCCCGCCGCATAGGCTTGAGGGAGAACATTTCTAGTGAAGCTGTGACCAAGAAGGCTTTCATTCGCACAATCATCATATAATTTTAGCACTTGATTAAGCTGCCCGAGAGTAGTGACGCCTTGAAGTGGACGAATATCAGACAGAAACCTGCCAATAATGTGCCTATCGTCATTGCGGAGGAACTCTTCCACGACCTTCTGAATCGACGGCATTGCAAATGAGATGACTGTCATGGTTATCTTTTCTGCACGTAATTTGTTGTAGATGTCCGCGAGCTGAGTGAAATCAACAATTGAAAGCCTTGATAACTCATCTATTAAAAGAACAATCTGTTTAGCATTGCGAGCTTCAGCCCTGATTTTGAGGCGTTCCACCAACATGGACTGCCGCTGGATGAACGTCGTTCGCGCTTTCGGGAGAATGCCTTCCTGCTCTATTAATTGGTGCACAATCGAGGAGTAGCGAGGTGATGAGGCATCCTTATTTGTTGCTGGAATCATGAGTACATATACATTGGGAAATCGCTTTGGAATCTCCTCAAGTAATGCCTCGCAGCAAACGGTTTTGCCAACCCTAGGCTCGCCGGTGTAAACCACTCCTGTCTTACGCATTAGTACTTTAAAGCAAGCATTTTGAATGACTGCCAGTAAAGCAGGCGTGTTGAGTCGGTATTCTCTACTCAGTAAAGGGTGAGAATGTTCCATAGCTACCTCTCACTTAAGTATGTCCAAGTTTTTCCATCGCTCACTTAAGCTCGGTTTATCGGTAACAGATGTATCTACAGCCTGGTCCTCAGGTCTTTCAGCCACATGTCCACTACTTTCCTCCTTTAGCCGCTGGAGTTCGCGATTAGCTTGCGGAGAGGAACTATTCCTCATATGTCTGCGCCAGGCAAGTAGCGGACTTTCTCCCTCTAGAACTTCAAATTCGCGTTTACGAAGCGCTCTATTCACCAAGCGCCTAGTTGTTACACTATGAACTATATTACGCCATGCCGTTTCGACTGTTAAAATTCCAAAAAAAATTCCGTCAGGCAGGTAAGCTTCCACGTGGCGGTAGTCGTTTGGTGTGATTCGAATAGTTAAGGTGGTACCGATCAATCCTGAGGAATTCGACAGATCTGCACTAGTATAAATTGCCTGGTCCAATTTGATCCTGGGCCTGATACCTTTTATCGTACTACCAGTCACACGCGCTTTACGTGTAGTGCTGCCCAAGGCAATGCTATTCAAATAGGATTCGGAAGATGTAGTTAACAGAGTGTTCCGATCATTACAATATGCCAACAAAATCTCCAACGGGCTATGTGCTTTATTCAAGCCCCCCTGAGGCGTACCGTTGTAGTTAGCCGTGTACACATCCATCACCTCAAGCGCATTATCAACGTCAATTTGATAAAAGATAGCGGCTTTTTCCGGAAATTCCGCACGTCCGTTTTCAGGAGAAGAACCGGTTGTTGATTCAATCTGGTGCATGACCCTCGACGAGATCCGCTTGAATAGCGCCTCAACCTTAGACCTTCTCGCTGGCTGCTTCAAGGGGCCGAAGTTAATACCAAACCCAATCGAATGCAAAGCGAGTTCATACACCTGATTCGCATGATGCTGCATTGCATTATCCAAGCAGACTGCTCCCCAGGTATGATTTTTTAAGGCTGGTATTGAATACCCCGGCATACCCCCTGCCTCGGAATACTTTAAGCCTGGAACATGCAGTGTTTCTCGAGGAACCCAGCATCCGGTATATGCATCGCAAATTAAATCAACTAAATCCTGCGCTCTTATTTCACTGGAGAATACGAATTTTATAGCGAGCACCGCATTACTTCTCCGACACACCGCCGCAATCATCCATATGCGACTTATTACATCGCTGGTCTTGACGCGTCTGTCACCTGTTATATTCAACACAAAAAAGGCATCGACATGATAGGAGTCTATTTCAATCAGGTCGTAGACATCATAGTTATCGAAAAGAGGAATCTTTCCCGTACCTGCTTTGGAGTGGGTTAAGGCTAGCTTCCCCCCGGTAGCAAGCGCAGCCCGCTCAAAGTCGCTCTCTAGAATAGTATTAATATAGGTTCTTATAGTTTTACTGGCACCAGACAATTGATTGAAAGGCCATTCGCCTGGTAGCACCCCCTCGTCTTCGCAAATGTTATAAAAAACAGCACAAAGATATTTTTTATCATACTTTGCTCCGTGCCCGAATTTAACATCCTTGCGAAAAACCTCAGCCACAAATCTTTGAGCTATTTCTGGAAATTTTTCAAGTGTGTAGCTGAGAGCGCCTGAAAGACCGCCTTGTGCCTCAGTGTGTTTATCCGGCAGTGCTTTACGTCTGATATTTGAACCCATGCGGGAGTGCGGCACCAGACCTGCTTCGCCTAGAAATACGCCCTCAAGCAGCATCACTGTATAACGCTTGAACAACCTAGTCTGTTCACTTTCAATTATATCAGTCTGCTCCCGAATCTCTCGTCCTGTTAAGCCATCCAACCTCATCTCGATAGCTTTTTTTCGCCTTAAAAAAATAGCACGATCTTCCTCGCTCATCGCAGTTGCATCCACCGCCTTAAAACCCACCGCGATTACTTTTTCCTTTGTGATATTAATTTTCATTGAGGACCCACTCAGTATCTTGACTAAAGAAGCTGACCTGATAGCTCACAGAAATTACACGCTGCAAGAACAGGCGGGCAAAGACGACCAAAATTAGATTACCGTCAAAGCTTGATAGCGCCGACAAAAAACCACGCAGGGTACCTGTTCGGAGCGACTTAACATAGTTGATCGATTTTTCCTGGAGTTTATCAGGGATGTATAGATTCCTGCTCCCTGCGAGAAAGCTTGCTACTTTGAGGAGAGGTAGTATATGGTGCCTTTTTGGCATCCAGTCTTCATCATTAAACTCCATATACTTATATTTATACCGCTTGGCCACCAAGACTTTTTCTTCAAAATCCTTAGAACGCCCCTCTACTTGCAAATAGTGCAATTCATTTTCGCCTTCCACGGGAAAAACCTCAACGTGATAATTCAATACAATATCAGGATGTTGAGCGAAATCTAACGAGCCGGCCTTGAAACTAAAACATTTAATAGAGGGAGAAAATTCTAGGAATAATAACCAGTGTGCTAACTGCCTGTCGGTCGACAGCAATAAAACCTCCTTGGCTTTACAGCTATACACCGCCCACAGGTTGCCAAAGTGCTTACCGCGCTTGGTAAAATATGAAGTTCTACTATTTCTAGGCATAACCACCCCCATTTTAGGTTGTGGATATGCTGATCCTTATCTCAATTCCTTATGATTGGGGCATTCCAAAAATAATCCTTGGCCGTAACCCTAGTCGCCGTTCATTACTAACGCAAGACATCAAGCGCGCATAGCTCCCACCAATTACATACCGACAAGCAATAGTTTTCTTCTATTTACATATTTACTGCCTGCTTCGATATGCAGGGGCTGTTCTCAAGAAATTATATTTGCAAAGCAGACAACCCTCACTGTTAAGAACACCAGTTAGGTATCTGATTTCTGGGAGATTTTCTATCTATAAATATTTTGCATAATCACTTCCGGGTACTCCCACATACCTCCGATCAAATCCCCGCAACCCCCCGTTTCCCAAAAAATCAGAAGCTTGGGTTCCATTCATAATCCTATCTCTGCGCACGGTATGCCCTACATTGAGAGCATCTGCAGAGACCGCTTTGCCATGCTCATCAGCCGAGAGCTGGAGCAGTTCGGTATCCGGGAGCTCACAGAGGACGACATGCCCAAGTCTAAACGAGTGGGTCACGCGTTCGCCTGCGCTGACCTTCAGCTTCCATGCGCGCGATCCAGACTTTCTAAGCCTATGCCGAAACTCGAGCTCTGGATGTAGACGAGACCATTGGCTTGCCAGCTTGAGTCGATTCTCTCGCCACTGGATGGTTACGCCCTCTGGCTGCAAGGCTGCCGCCGAGCGGACAATACAGTCGCCCGAAAGTGTACTTCGCTCAGTTTTCATCTCCTTCCGCTCTAGCTCAAATACGGCTCGTTCATGTGCCAAAGCTTCGTTCCCCTCCTCCAGCTATCGATCGAGCATTTTGAGGGCGCTGCAGCACCGGGCAGTACGATCATGAAGATATCTGGGCAACGCATGATGCTCGAAGCCATCAATGGTTTTCTTTCGAGAAAGCTGCTCATCGTCCTGGTCGTCGGACTAGGCACTTATTTCACCCTCAAAACACGCTTTGTGGACGATGCCCGAATGAGATGCTGCTGACCATCATCAAAAGCGCCTGAAGACCTATCAACCGTATTCGCGTTTGCCGACATCACCATGACCCTTTCCGCCTTGGTAAACCTGGTCGCCCTGACGCTACACCGCTAAATCCGGCTGTGGCGACGGGGCCCGTTACGTGGCCCCGTTGCCTGCTTCGCAGGTATGCTTTGCCGGGGGGAATATCTGCACTCCGACGTAACCGCTAAAAATTTCAGTAACAATCAGGGGTATTGAGGAGATCAATCTGGGCCTGGGCCGCATGACAGGTCTCTACGAACCCCTTGTGATTTGTCCGATCAGCGTGGCCAACTATCTGCGGACACACTGGCTTGCCACTTGATTGTCGAAGTCGGTGTCCATTCCCAAGCGTGTCTGCGGGATACCTGCTACCCCATGCGCAGTCAACAACAGCAAAAAATGTTTCCTTAGATCTGTGCCTGGCCACCGTCTACGAACAATTCAGCCCCGTTCACGAAGCTTGAGTCTTCACTGGCAAGGAACACGGCTGCATTGGCAATCTCGATGGGCTCACCCACCCGCCCCATTGGCACCTGCGAAGCCAGGTAGTCGAGCAAGCCTTGCTGTTGTGTTGTATCTGGGCCAGCCAGGTCGACCAGGCCGGGCGTACGCGTTGCACCCGGGCTGAGGGTGTTGACCCTGACAGCGCGATCTTTCAAATCCAGAATCCAGCTCCGTGCAAAGGCCCGAACAGCCGCCTTAGACGCGGAGTACACACTGAATGCCGCAGTGCCCGAGCTACCGGCCGTGGAGCCGGTCAGAATGATCGACGCTTTCGGCGCCAGTAGCGGCAGCGCCTTCTGAACCGTGAACAACACGCCTTTCACGTTGCGATCGAATGTATCGTCGTAATGAGCTTCGGTGATCTCACCCAAAGACAGCATGGAGCCGCCGCCGGCGTTGACAAACAGCACGTCGAGCCGACCATGGTTTTGGTTAATGCGGGCATACAGCGTATCGAGCTGCTCGAGCTTCGTGGAGTCGACGGCAATACCGGTGGCGTTGCCAACCAGTTCCACCGCCTTGTCCAATTCAGCTTGACGGCGACCGGTGATGTAGACGTGAGCGCCCTCTTCAGCGAAGCGTTTGGCGGTGGCCAAACCGATGCCAGTGCTTCCGCCAGTGACCAGTGCGACTTTACCTTCCAGTTTCTTGCTCATGGTGTTTCTCCCGTCGAGATTGCGATTTGGTGTGGGAGAAGCGTATCGACCTCTAGAGAATTTCAAAATAGAATCATTTGAAAGTCATCATTGCAGAATTGAAATGTCAAGAATTCCGGATTTTGAAGGGCTTGCCATGTTCGCCAAGGTGGCGGAGGAAGGCTCTTACGCGGCCGCCGCCAGGGCAATGGGTGTGTCGGTTCCCACGGTATCGCGGGCGGTTGCGCGCTTGGAGGAGCGCCTGGGCGGTCGCTTGTTCAACCGAACGTCACGTCAACTCTCTGTGACCGAGTTTGGTCAACGTATGGTTGACCAGGCCAGTGCGTTGTATCGCCAGGCTGAAGAAATGGAAAGCGAAGCCCAAGAGCTGTCGGTACAACCACGCGGGTTGGTGCGGCTGGCTGTGCCCATGTCGTTCGGCTTGCGCTGGGTCGCGCCGTTACTCCCAGCGTTGCTGACGCTCTATCCAGAGCTAGAACTTGATCTACACCTATCTGATTCGACAGTTGACCTGGTGGCCGATGGTTTCGATGCGGCATTGCGGATCGCAGCCCTCCCCGATTCCTCCCTGGTGGCTCGCCGAATTTGCTCGTTGACCCAATTCCTCGTAGCAGCCCCGTCATATCTGGCCCGGCGTGGCCATCCATCTCATCCCCGCGACTTGGCCGCTCATGCGTGTATGAGCTACGCCTATCGAGCACGGAGCCAGGTGTGGCGTTTCACTCACGATAATGGCAGCGAGCAAGATGTGGCCCCGCGCGGTCCCCTGCGCGTCACCAACTCGGATGCATTAGTCGCACCTTTGCTGGCGGGGGTTGCAATCGCTGAGCTTCCGGAGTTCATCGCCGCCGAATATCTCGCCGATGGACGTCTACAGCACATCTTGCCTGAGTGGCGCATGACGCAGGGCGGTCTGTATTTCGTGACGCCATCAGCCCGTGCACGGCCGAGAAAAGTTCAGGCCCTTTCCGACTTCTTCGCGGAGCACCTTTCAAGCCCAGCCTGGAGGTAATCAGCGCCAAACTGGCGCAGGGAGTATGTTAGTCGCGGGAGGACATGGCGTCTTACCTCCTGGCCCTCCTGAAGTTTTCACCCACAGCGGCGGAATGACGTGGATTTCAATCCCGTTTTCCTACCGACAAATATCAATGCCCCGCATCAGGACAGTTTGTACGTAAACCCCGCCCGCGCGAGCTCGAGGGAGGTGCTTGATATTTATCAAGTCCGTCTACCTACATTCGTCGAGACTCTTTACCAAAGGACATCGGAGCGTACACAGAAGCTCGACCTCGAGAAAGACAGTTTGGCCCCCACTAAACAGCCGAAGAACCTCCCTTGGGAGCGCGCGAGAAAAGAAGGGGCAATGATGGCAACCGTCACGCGGAAACCCGGAAGGAGCACTGATGTATTCAAGCATCTTTTTCGCGTGGGGGCTGGCAGCCATTACTGTGGTTGTGCATGCCGTCGGTCTGGCCTTGATGCTAAAGTTTCTGTCCCGCAGAAACAATGTTCCCCTACGGCAACTAGGCGCCATCAGCGCGCGGTTGGTTTGGGTTGTCTGCTACATGATCATGCTGCATTTGATCGCTGTCTCGATTTGGGCGACATTCTATGTGTGGCAGGGATCTCTGCCTGATTTCGAAACGGCGCTTTACTTCTCTGGAGTGACCTACGCGACCATCGGCTACGGTGACGTGGTGCTGGTGAAACCCTGGCGCCTATTCGGGCTGATTGAAGGGTTGACGGGTATCATCATGTGCGGCTTATCCACGGGTGTGTTCTTCGCCGAGGTCAATCATATCTACCAAATGACCCATGCCGACAAGGACCGCGGCGAAAAAACCTGAAGTATTGCGCTACCAGGACTTCATGACTACGACGCCGTCAACGGCGTGGCGTCCTGATCCTGATAGTGCAGGATCGCAGCATGAGCGTTGAACAGCATACGCTCGCTCCCGAGTTTTTCGTCGAACCCAGCACGCCGTACCATTTCAAGTACACCAGGGTTCAACCCCGCCAGCCAGAGACTGGCACCGAGTTCGCCCAAGTGTTTTTCGCCTTCAATCAGAGCTTGCAGTGCCGAGTATTCGATGTCGGGAACGGCACTCATGTCCCAGACCACCACATGTGGATGGTACTGCGCTTCCAGCGCGATGACCTGCTCCTTGACATAGTCCGCGTTAAGGAAGAACAGACGTCCCTCCGGCCGCACGATCAACAGCCCCGGGAAAGTCTCATCATCTGGGTGGTCCTCCGATAAAGGCCGAAGCACGTCGGTACCGCGCTTGCGACCCAGGACGTACACATGCGGACGAGCCGTCTGATAGGCCAGACTGACCAACGATACGACGATTGCCACCGTGATGCCCTGCAGCGTGCCAAACAACAGCACACCAAACGTCGCTACGAGCGCCCAGTGGAACTCCATCGGGCGCACCTTGCGAATAGCCAGGAATTCCCGGGGTTGAATCAGCCCGACCGAGTAGTAGATGACGATGGCCGCCAATGTAGCGTGAGGCAGATACCCGAGAAGCCCCGAAAGCAGCAGCATCGTGGCGAAAGCCATGCCGGCAGTGACAATCGAGACCGCTTGAGAGTGGCCTCCGGTGGCGCGGACAACCGCCGTCTGCGAAGTACCTCCACCGGCGGGCATCGCCCCCAGCAGTGCGCCCCCGAGGTTACCCAGGCCGGTAGCAACCAACTCGCGGTTTGCATTGATCGGGGGATCGCCTGGCCGGACAAAGGCACGACCTGCTGCAATCGTTTCGGTAAAGCTCATCAGCGCGATCCCGAGCGCACCCGGTATCATTTGTTCAACCAATGTGAGATCGGGCAGTGTGATTGGGGGTAACCCTGCTGGAATCAAGCCGACAGTCGAAACGCCGAGCGCCTGCAGGCCGAAGTACCACGAGGCGGCGATACTCCCTGCCACCACAACAAGTGGTGCTGGCGAATGTGGCCACGCGCGTTCCATTGCGATGAGGATCAGGAACGCCGCTGCAGCGACCGCGATCGTGATCAGAGAGCTCCCGGGTACATGATGCACAATGTTGAGGAGATCGAGAAAAAAGCCCTGTTTGGCGATGTGGATGCCGAGAAGTTTTGGTACCTGATCCAACACGATCACAAGGCCGACACCTGCTTTGAAGCCGCTCAACACCGGGGAGGAAATGAAGTTCGCGAGAAAACCCAGGCGTATCAGCCGCGCCAACAGCAGCATGGTGCCCACCATTGCGGTCAGTGTTGCCGTGGCCGTGATCAGCTTCCCGGGGTCACCATCGGGTACTGCCAGACCGATCTGCGCACCGGCCAGAATCGCCAGCGTGGCGGAGGAGCTGACGCTAAGCACTCGCGACGTGCCCAGGAATGCGTAAATCAACATTGGGACGAAGGCCGTATACAAACCGACGGCAACAGGCAAGCCGGCGACAGTCGCGTAGGCCATTGCCTTGGGTAGTACGACTGCAGAGGCCGTGAGCCCTGAAACGACGTTGAGGCGAAGTGACGCCGTGTCAGAGTGGGCTGTGCTTGAGGCTTTCAGATGCAGTTTCACACGGCCGCTCCTGATGGGTTCTATTGCCTGTTACGCGCAAAGACTCTCGGCATTCGCGCTGACACGGAGCTGACCCGCAAGCTCATTTTAAAGTCACCCTTGATCAGCTCAATCTCGCGGCCAACCTTCACGTTTTCTCTCTTCGGATATGCCGATTACGAATAAAAACCTTCACGCCGAAGGGCGCTTTGATTCTGTTGACTATTAACGACAGCCTTGTAACACCGCCGAAGAATTTTCGTAATATTACGGGTTGCCCACCAAGGCGGAGTATTTATTGACCGCAGATGCATCGAAGTTTCTTCCGGATAAGTGCTAGAGACTTGAGAAATATCAAATATTCCCAATAAACGCATAGCCATCGCATGCGTCATTCTGGTCTGTACTCATCCAGGGCGCTCACGGTTACCTCGTGCTGCAACTTGATTTTTGTCAGAAGTGCCACCCTCTGCGGGTGCTAGCGTTGTGACAAGAGACGGGCTATGCATCTGTTCAAGTGAGCTTCACGGAGAAGGGTATGCGCTGGAACATTAATGTTGTCAGACAGCCTGTCGGTTTGCCCATCGCCATTGTCCTAGGCGCCTTAAGTCTAGTTGCCGGCTGCGGCAAAGAACCCGTCTCCCCTGCGCATAACCCGCCTGAAGTCACTGTGATGACGGTCACCGCCCGCGACACGCCAGTGACTTTCGAATTCGTTGCCCAGACCCAAAGTTCCCGCGAGGTGGAAATCCGTGCGCGCGTGGCCGGTTTCCTTGATAAGCGGCTGTACACCGAAGGCGATTTGGTCAAAGCCGGACAAACGCTGTTCCAGATGGACCGCAAACCGTTTGAGGCCGCGCTGTTGTCGGCCCATGGCCAACTGGCCCAGCAACAAGCTCGCTGGGAGGTAGCCAAGTCCACGTTGGCGCGGGTACGGCCGCTGGCGGCGCAGAATGCGGTCAGCAAGATGGACCTTGACAATGCGGTGGGCAACGAACGTGAGACCCATGCCGCCGTATTGGCCGCAGAGGGTACTGTGCGTACCGCGCAGTTGAACCTCAGCTACACCACCATCAGCTCACCCCTTGCCGGACTGTCGAGCTATGCCAAAAAACAGGATGGCAGTTATGTGACGCCAGGTGAGTCGGGGTTATTGACTTCGGTGTCACAGATGGACCCGATGTACGTGAACTTCAGCCTCTCGGAAAACGAGACGCTGAAATACCGCGACGAGATAGCCGCCGGCCATCTCATTTTTCCACCGCGTAGTGATTTTATCGTTGAAGTGGTATTGGCTGACGGCACCGTGGCGCCCAACACTGGCAAGGTGAATTTTCTGGCACCTTCCTACAGTCAGGATACTGGCACCTTCCTGGTTCGGGCAGTGCTCGCCAACCCCGATGGCTTGCTGCGTCCGGGTCAGTTTGTGAGAGCCCTGGCCAAAGGCGCTACGCGACCCAATGCCATTCTTGTGCCGCAAAAAGCCGTGCTGGAAGGTTCCAAGAGTCACTTCGTGTGGGTCCTCAATGCCGAGGGAAAACCAGAGCAACGCGTGGTTGAAGTGGGTGACTGGCAAGGTGACAACTGGTTCATCAACAAGGGGCTACGGGTCGGCGAGCGCATCGTGGTCGATGGCGCGATCAGGGTCACGCCAGACGGGCCATTGAAGATCGTCGATATACCTGGCGCCTCGTCAACAAGCTCAGCCGATGGGCAAACCGCAAAAGCCGATGGGGGGAAAAGCCAATGAGCATTTCCCACTATTGCATTGACCGGCCGATCTTCGCTTCGGTGATCTCCATCATCATCACCCTGGCCGGTGCAGTAGCCATGCTCAAGCTCCCTGTTGCGCAGTACCCGGATATAACGCCGCCGCAGATTACGGTGGCCGCGACGTACCCCGGTGCCGATGCGCAAGTCGTGGCCAATAACGTGGCCGCGCCCATCGAACAGCAGGTCAATGGCGCCGACAACATGATCTACATGAACTCGTCGAGCTCCGCGACGGGCAACATGACCCTCAATGTTTTTTTCGAAATAGGCACCGACCCTTCGTTGGCGCAAGTCGACGTGCAGAACCGAGTCAACCTGGCCCTGCCGCAACTGCCCTCCGCCGTGCAGAGCCAGGGCATCCAGGTACAGAAAAAATCCTCGGCCTTCATGATGGTGCTTGCGGTGTATTCCGCCGGCGACCGCTACGACAGCACCTATGTCGCCAACTACGCCAACCTTTACATCCTCGATGCGATCAAGCGGATTCCAGGGGCGAACCAGGCCAGTATCTTCGGCACGCCAGACTACGCCATGCGGATCTGGCTAAAGCCTGACCGTATGGCCCAGCTGGGTATCACCGCCGCCGATGTACAGAAAGCCGTCGCCAATCAGAACCAGCAGTTCGCCGTAGGCAGGGTCGGCCAGTCGCCTACGGGGCAACCGGTGGAGCAGTCGTTTGCCGTGACCACCAAGGGACGCCTGACAGAGCCTTCGGAATTCGAGAACATCATCTTGCGTGCCAGCAACAACGGCGCGGCGGTTGTTCGACTCAAAGACGTTGGACGCGCCGAGCTGGGGCAAAAAGACTATTCCTTGCGCAGCACCTATCAGGGCCGGCCAGCGACGCTGATTTCCGTGTACCAGCAACCCGGCGCCAATGCCCTGGATGTTTCCGCAGCAGTGACCAAGACCCTCTCGGACATGAAGGCCACGTTTCCCGAGGGCATCGAGTACAAGATCGTGATGGACACCACGGCCTTTACCCGAGCTTCGATTTCCGAGGTAATCCACACCTTCTTCGAAGCCCTGGTACTGGTGGTTATCGTGGTCTACATCTTCCTGCAGAGCCTGCGGGCCACGCTCATTCCGGTGCTCGCGGTGCCGGTGTCGATCGTCGGCACGTTCATCGGCATGTCCGCACTCGGGTTTTCGGTGAACATGCTGACGCTATTTGGCATGGTGTTGGCCATCGGTATTGTGGTGGATGACGCGATCGTGGTGATCGAAAACGTCGAACGCAACATGCAGGTGCACAAGATGACGCCCAAGGACGCGGCAAAACGGGCGATGGATGAAGTGGCAGGCCCGGTGGTGGCCATCGTCCTGGTACTGTGCGCGGTGTTCATTCCGGTGGCCTTCATGGGCGGCATCACCGGTCAACTCTACAAACAGTTTGCGATCACCATCGCCATATCTGTAGTAATTTCCGGCCTGGTCGCCCTGACCTTGTCCCCCGCCCTGGCCTCCCTGCTACTCAAACCGCAGCACGGTGACAAGAACGCCTTTTTCCGCTGGTTCGAACGCAGTTTCGAGCGCTTGACCGAGGGCTATTCACGCTCGGTGGCGTTCATGATCAAGCGCTTTGTGCTGGCATTGCTACTCTTTGCCGGCATGATCGTGCTGATCCTGTTGATGGCCGAGCGCATCCCCAGCGCGTTCCTGCCACCGGAAGACCAGGGCTACTTGCTTGGCGCGGTGATCATGCCCGACGCTGCCAGCCTGGATCGCACCGCCGAGGTCGGCAAACTGGCCAGTGACTTCTTCATGAAGGATGAGGCCGTCGAAGGTGTCGCGATTGTGAACGGCTACAGCCTGCTCGACGGCCAGAACAAGAACAATGCCGGTGCGTTTTTTGTCGGTTTCAAGGATTTCGAGGGGCGTTACAAGGACGCCGAAACCATCAAGGCACAAAGCGCCCCCGCAGTGATCCAGAAGGCCACGCGGGCGTTTTCTACCGTTCAGGGAGGGATCATCTTGCCGGTCAACCCACCGTCCATTCCCGGCCTGGGTACCACCGGAGGCATGGAAGTCTGGGTTCAAAGCAAGGGCGACGGCAATGTCGACCAACTGGCGGAACTGGTCGCCAATCTGGTGGCGAAAGCCAAGACACGTCCGGAGCTGGGCGTCATCACCTCCACCTTCAACGTGTTTTCCCGTCAATTGATGGTCGACGTCGATCGCGAGAAAGCGGAATCCCTGGGCGTACCGGTCGAAGATGTCTACAGCGCCATGCAGACCATGTTCGGCTCGCTCTACGTCTCGCAATTCAACAAGTTCAGTCGCCTGTGGCAGGTGATTCTGCAGGCCGAACCGGCCTATCGCTTGAAGGCCGAGGACCTGCAGCAGATCTTTGTGCGCAGCAAAAACCTCGACATGGTGCCGCTCAAGGCCTTGCTGACCACCCGCTACGTCACCGGTCCCGACCTGCTAACACGTTTTAACAACTTCCCGGCGGTCAAACTCACAGCGAACCCGGCGCCAGGCTACAGTTCAGGCCAGGCACTACAGGCTCTGGAGGAGATCGGCGCGGAAATCATGACCAATGACTATGCGCTGGCATTGAGCGGCGAGGCATTCGAGGAAAAAAAGAGCGGAGGTGCCTCCTCCCAGGTGTTCATCTTCGGCCTGGTGATGGTGTTCCTGATCCTCGCGGCGCAGTACGAAAAGTGGTCACTGCCCGTGGGTGTGCTACTGGCCGTACCCTTTGCCTTGTTCGGCGCCCTGCTCGCCGTCCTGCTTCGGGGCTTGAGCAACGACGTCTATTTCCAGATCGGCTTGACCATGCTGGTGGCGCTGGCCGCCAAAAACGCCATCCTGATTTTCGAATTTGCGGTATTGAACCGGGAAACCGGCATGTCGGCCTACGATGCCGCGATGACCGCGGCAAAAGAACGTCTGCGCCCTATCGTAATGACGTCCCTGGCGTTCATCCTCGGCTGCGTGCCTCTGGCCATTGCCGTCGGCGCCTCGGAGAATAGCCGTCACTCCATTGGTACCGGGGTAATTGGTGGCATGCTGGCGGCGACGGTGATCGCGATCTTCTTCATCCCTCTGTTCTATTACCTGGTGGAGCGAATGTTCGGGGAAAAGGACAACGCCCAAACAGCCGCCAAGCCAACTGCTTCGACGCAGGCTCCGACGATTCCCGACGGTGCGGCACAAAACCGACATGAGGGGGATTGAGATGCGTAAGCCTCCTATCCCGCTGATGTTGTGCCTCAGCCTAGCGGGTTGCATGGTGGGGCCAGATTACCAGCCCCCGAAAATCGACACCCCCGCTGCCTACCGTTATGCAGACAAGGAAGCAAAAGACCTGTCGAATACGCTGTGGTGGGAGCAGTTCCACGACCCGGTTCTGAATGAACTGATCCGCACGGCGCTGCTCGAAAACAAGGACATCAAGATTGCCGCCGCGCGGGTCGAAGAATTCCAGGGCCGTTACGGCCAGACCCGTTCCCTCTTGTTTCCACAAGTCGGTCTGGGCGCCCAAGGGCAGCGCTCCCGTTCGCCGCGTGACACCGGTCCGGTCTCGCTGGACCCATCGGTGGACCCGGTGTTCAACAACTACCAGGCCATTCTCAGTGTGAACTGGGAGCTGGATATCTGGGGCCGGTTGCGCCGCCTGGATGAATCCGCCCGTGCCGATTTGCTGGCCTCGGAAGAAGGCCGTCGAAGCGTGATCTTGAGTCTGGTCGCTTCGGTTGCGTCGAGCTACGTGACCCTGCGTGACCTCGACCGGGAACTGGAAATCGCCCGCACGACCGCCAAGGCTCGCAGTGAGTCCTACGAAATATTCAAACTGCGCTACGGTGCCGGCACCATTTCCGAAATGGAACTGGCACAGAATCAATCCGAACTCGAGCGCACCCAGGCGTCAGTTGCGCAACTCCAACCCCTGGTCGCGCAACAGGAAAACGCCTTGGCCGTGCTGCTTGGGCGTAACCCTGGGCCAATCATCCGCGGCCGTGACCTGGCCCAACTGAATCTGCCAACGGTGCCGGCCGGCTTACCATCAGACTTGCTTGAACGGCGACCGGACTTGCGTCAGGCAGAACTGAATCTGATATCGGCCAATGCACAGATCGGCGCTGCCAAGGCTCAATACTTCCCGACTATTTCCCTGACCGGCCTGTTAGGTTCCGCCAGTAACCAACTGTCGAACCTGTTCACTGGACCCGCTTCCACCTGGTCCTATGGTGTGGCGGTAAGCATGCCAATCTTCACAGCCGGCGGTATTGCCGGGCAGGTGCAGCAAGCTGAAGCCATCCAGAAACAGGCGCTGCAAATTTACCAACAGTCGATTCAATCGGCGTTCAGGGACGTGGAAAATGCCTTGGTCGCATCGAGCAAATCCAGAGAACGGATGGCCTACCAAGCCAGGCAAGTCGAGGCACTGAGCACTTATGCCCATTACGCACGGTTGCGCTACGACAACGGCTATACCAGCTACATCGAGGTGCTGGACGCCGAGCGCAGCCTGTTCGACGCCCAATTGGATTACACCCGCACCCGCGGTTCGGTGTTCACCAACATGATTGATCTGTACAAGGCGACTGGTGGTGGCTGGGTGACCGAGGCGGACAAACTGACAGCAACTGCCAATCAAAAGCGACCATGAGCATGATGGAGACACCGTGTCGGCAGACCGGTTTAGCCGTGCCAACGCCAGCGGTAGCTGTACCTTGGCCCTCTCGAGGTTAAACACTTGCGCTGGAAGGACAGTGTCGCGGGATGACGGATCCGGCTCACAGGCAAACCACAAAACGCTCCCGCCAAGGCTATGAAATGTGCGGTTTTCCAAGCGGAGCATCCACGCAGCTCAGGGGCAGGCTGCTACGCTTTTGTGATGGGACCGAACCATAACGCGATCTTGCTCCTGAACAACTTCGACTTCGTTGAGTAAAGGAGTGGAAATGTCTCCCAGTAAGAAGAAATCCGTCCAGGGTGCGGCTCGAGAACCAAAGTTCGGAATTTACGAGCCGACTTTTCGCTCGCGAAAAGAACGCCTGAACGCAGGAGAGCGGATACGCGAGAGCCTGCCACACTCATCTCACGCAGTGTGGAAACCACCGCGCAAGCATCGTAACCCTATCGATCTCCTTGAAGCGTCCAATCGATATAGACTCCCCAGTCTAGTGCCCGTGCGCTATGGACGCATGTTGCGCAGCCCCTTCACCTTCTTGCGCGGTTCTGCGGGATTGATGGTTCATGACTTGGCCAGCCTCCCCAACACCGGCATTCGGGTACAGGCGTGCGGTGATTGTCACCTGTTGAACTTCGGACTGTTCGCGACACCCGAGCGCAATCTGATTTTTGACATCAATGATTTCGACGAAACCCTTCCCGCCCCCTGGGAGTGGGATGTCAAACGCCTGGCGATCAGCTTCGCCGTCGCAGCTGCAGATAACAGGCTCAGCGAAAAAGATGCCCACGCGATCGCCGTCAAATCCGTTAAAGCTTACCGGGAACGTCTACGCGAGCTTTCGAAATTGAGCCCGCTGGAGGTCTGGTATGACCACCTGGATGCACAAACGATCATCGATATGGCCCCCAATGCCAAAATCAAAAAAAACCGTGAGCAATTGATAGAAAAAGCCAAGGTTCGAGTCGGCGATTACCTTTATCCCATGATCAGCAGTGAAGTGGCGGGCCGTCGACGCCTGATCGATCAACCCCCTGTTCTGTTTCATATCTATGAAAAGGACTTTGAAAAACGGGTGCATGCGGCACTGCAAGACTATCGATTATCGCTACCCCATGAACGCCGCATACTGTTTGATCGGTACCGTCTCGAAGACTTTGCCGTAAAAGCCGTCGGAATAGGGAGCGTCGGCACCTATTGTTTTGTCGGCCTGTTCTTTTCCGCGGAGAACCACCCCCTGCTTCTGCAATTCAAGGAAGCGTGTCCTTCCGTGTTGGGGCCTTACGCGGGAAAAAGCGAGTACGAGAACCAGGGGCAACGCATTGTCACAGGGCAGCGGCTGATGCAGTCTTCCAGCGACATTTTTCTGGGCTGGACGCAAGGCCAAAAAGGCCGCCATTTCTTTGTGCGGCAGTTGCGAGACATGAAAATGTCTGCGCCGATCGAAGGCGCAACGACCACACAAATGAAGCTGTACGCCGAGCTATGCGGTCGTACCCTCGCGCGTGCCCATGCAAAATCCGGGGATGCGGCACTGATTAGCGGCTATTTGGGTAAGTCGGACTCCTTCGATCAGGCCATCGGCAAATTTGTCATGACCTATGCAAAGCAAAATGCAAAAGACTATGCCGCGTTGGTAGCCGCAGAAAAATCCGGACGGATCAAAGCATTGAGAGAAGAAGACTGACACTGCCGTCCCGTGCTGTTGCCTTAACCGAACGCGCTGAATGCCATTATCTGAGGCCCACAAAAAATGCGTCATGAGGCAACACTATGGATCACCAGACCTCTGTGCCGAAGATCACGCACCTGCCGCACCGTATCCGCCTGTTGGTACTGCTCGCCACGGCGTGCTACGTCGGAGGCTGCGGTACGCTGGGGCCGACCTCGATACAGCGCGATCGCACAGACTACGGCACGGTGATTGCCACGACCTGGAAAGAACAGACACTGCTCAATATCGTCAAGTTGCGCTACGCCGATGCACCGGTGTATCTGGAAGTCTCTTCGGTGATCAGCTCCAGCGCCATACAAAGTCAGGTCAACCTCGCAGCAGGCTGGTTTTCGGGATGGCCCAACGACGGTAGCAGTCAGGCCATAGGCGCATCCGGCGTTTACACAGATCGTCCAACAATCAGCTATACACCGCTTTCCGGGGAGCGGTTCTCACGCTACTTGTTGCAACCCTTATCTCCTGAGGCCGTTTTTTCGCTTATTCAGGCAGGCTACCCGGTCGACCGCGTGCTGCAATTGACCGTCCGAGCAGCGAATGGTGTGTACAATCGATCGGTATCGCCTACACGCTTGCGTGCCGCAGATCCACGTTTCTATGAGCTATTGGATGCGTTAAGGCGGATACAGCGTTCGGAATCGCTGGGTGTAAGAGTCAGTACCCGCGCCAACGAAAGAAGCGAAGTGCTCATGATCGAACGTGACATCCCCGATGATGTGGAGAAGGATCGCCGTACCGTACGAAAGATTCTTCACTTGCGGCCCGACAAGGATGAACTGACACTGACTTTCGGTATGGTATCTAGGAGCGATACCGAGATTGCGCTCCTGACACGCTCCATGTCAGAAATCTTTTTGGAACTCGCCGCGACGATCGAGGCCCCTGCCGCGCATTTGCAAGATGGGCGAGCAAACCCCATGCCTCCCGTGCCCGATCATCCCAGTCCGTGGGACGATCCTCTGGTTCGCATCCATTCGAGCGAAGAGCGACCCGCTGATGCCTATGCTGCTGTGCACTATCGCGACTATTGGTTTTGGATCGACGACCACGACATGAAATCCAAATCGGAGTTCTTGTTCATACTGGTACTGTTCTCTCTTGCCGAAACAGGCGTGGCGCCGCAAGCCCCGGTGATCACCGTACCCGCTAACTGATGTGACAGTCATTATCCATAACCCGCCAAGGTCATATCAAAGGCGCTGCCGGTTGGACGAAGTGAAATAGGCAAGGATCATTGATCTTTATCAATTGTTAACGGTTAATCGAGTTCACGCTGATAACGACGCAACGCCGCACCGCCACGGAGTACCCGCCGTAAGCAATCCATCGTCGATTACCTGTTGGCGATAGCACTGTTCGATGGCCCTTTCCCGGGCTTTGAACCTGCCAACCTGCTGTCAAGATCAAGCGAGATCTGCCAGGTGCGCCCACCCTGCAGAGTTTACGTAGTCAAGCATTGAGCATTAGCCCCCTATTCGGCCACGCGTTGCACGTTGCCGGACCAAGGTTCAAAACATTGAACGCGGCAAGGAGTTTGCGATGGCTGATTCAAGCAAAAAAATGAGCCTGGTCGGGCTTACGACGCTGGTGACAGTCAACATGATGGGTTCGGGGATCATCATGTTGCCTACCAACATGGCTCAACTGGGTGCCGTCTCGCTGTTGTCGTGGCTTTTCACGGCAATCGGCTCGATGGCCATCGCTTATTGTTTTGCCCAGTGCGGCGTCTTCTGCTCACGCTCTGGCGGGTTGTCCGCCTACACCGAAGAGGCTCACGCGAAGTCGGGTTTTTTCCTCTGCTCGTACCTGTACTTCCTGTCTCTGGCCATCGCCAACGTAGCCGTGGCCATCTCTGCGGTGGGCTACATGACCGCTTTCTTGCCCTGGCTGGGTAGTGGTGCCATCCCGTTGTGCATAGGCACCATCGGGCTAATCTGGCTGACCACCTTCGCCAACTTCGGCGGCCCCGGCATCACCGGCAAGATCGGTGCTTTCACGGTCTGGGGCGTGATCATTCCGGTAGCAGGCCTTTGCATCATCGGCTGGTTCTGGTTCAAGCCCGATGTACTGGTCGCCGCCTGGAACCCTAACGATCTGCCGATTTCCGAGTCCATCGCCAAAGCCATTCCTCTGACCCTGTGGGCGTTCCTGGGCATGGAGTCGGCGGCCCAAGCCACCGATGCCGTGGAAAACCCCAAGCGCAACGTGCCACTGGCCTGCCTGTTCGGCACCTTGGGGGCTGCCGGTGTCTATATACTGTCGACCACCGTCATCCAGGGCATCATTCCCAATGCCGATCTGGCCAAGTCCACGGCCCCCTTCGCGCTGGTCTACGCCACGATGTTCAATCCATTGGTAGGCCATATCGTCATGGCCCTGGCGGTCATGGCATGTGTCGGCTCGCTGCTGGGGTGGCAATTTACCTTGGCGCAAACTGCCAAGATGACCGCCGACCAGAACCTGTTCCTCAAGTTCTTCAGCAAGGTCAACACCATGAACGCCCCTGTCGTCGGCATGATCGTCTGTGGCGTGCTGCAAACCTTGATGGCCCTGTCGACCATTTCACCGGATGCCGCCGCCCAGTTCAGCAAGCTGGTCAACCTGGCGGCGGTGACTAACCTCATCCCATATTTAACCGCGCTGACCGGTCTGCTGGTCATCATGTACAAGGCCGGTGTCTCAACGACGATCTACGCGCGCAACCTGGTAGTGCTGCTGGTTGCGGTGACGTACTCCTTGTATGCCCTGTATGCCTGCGGCAAGGATGCGGTGATGGGCGGCACCCTGGTACTGGCCTTCGGTTACCTGCTCTACGGTTTCCTCGCCAAGCGTTTCACCGACACGCTGCCAGCCGAACAGGCCGGGGCCGGCAATCCTTAGGCGCGGCAGCCAGGACTGCACAGACATCTGCATACGGGGAAACCGGACATGAACGTACCCTTTATCAAAACCACCCGTTTTTTGCTCGCTCTGGCGTTTTTGACGCTGCCTTTGATGGCCAGTGCCTCCACACTTGAACGCGTGCGCAGCAGCCACAGCTTCACCATGGGCTACCTGCCAGACCTGGCCCCCTTCAGCACGCAGGAAGGCGACAAAGCCAGCGGCTATGCCATCGAGCAGTGCCTTAAAGTTGCAGACAAGCTCAAGCGCGAACTTGGCCTGCCGGACCTGCAAGTGCGCTACCAGCCGGTTACGGTTTACGAGCAGGTCAGTGCGGTGAGCCAGGGGAAAGTCGATATTCTCTGCACGCCGACTCCGCCCACTCTGGAACGGCGCAAGACGATCAGTTACGCCATACCGATCTACACCGCCGGTCTCTCTGTCGTGGTGCGCAAGGATGCCCCCGAATCGCTGCTTAATGTACTCAATGGCAAAGTCGCCAATAGCGGACCGACCTGGCGAGCAAGCATCAACAGCGGTCTGGCCAACCACACATACGCCACCATTGAGGGCGGTGTAACCGAAGACTGGATTCGCGAAAGGATGCGCCTGCTTGGTGTAATCGCTTCACTGGTTACCGTGGCCAACAACGATGAGGGCATCAAGCTGGTCGCCGACGGCAAGGCGGACGCGTTCTTTGCCGAGCGCATGTTGCTGAAAAACGAAATAGCCAAGGAAGGGGCTCCCAAAAACCTGATGCTCCTGGACCGCATATTCGAGTACTCGCCGGTGGCGATGATGGTGGAGCGCAATGACGACGACTTCCGCCTGCTGGTCGATACGGCCTTGAGCGAAGCCTATCGTTCGGGCTCCATTGAAAAGGACTACGACAAATACTTGGGAGGGACCAACGATATCGTGAAGAAATTGTTCAGGGTGTATGCGTTACCCGAGTGACATCAATCACTACAGGCCGTCTGCAAGCAGCCTTCCAGGCGCTGTATGAAAAGCCGTCTCAAGGCTTTTCATACCGACGCTAACCTTGGCCGCAGGTCACTAGGAGAAACGCCATTTCCTGAGCGTGGCAAGTGTCGAGGAAACCATGGGATACAGCCTGCCAATCCACGGGCAAAAGAAACGGCCTCTGAGGTCGTTTCTTTTTTTGCGTCTTTGATCGAACTTAGGAAACCCAAGACTCGACCACATCAGATCCATATTGAGCCTTCCACTCCTTCAGCAGTTTGTGGTTGCCACCTTTGGTCTCGATGATCTCGCCGTTGTGCGGGTTCTTGTACTGCTTAACCTGACGAGCGCGACGAGGTGCTTTCTCTGCGGCAGCAGGTGCGGCACGGCGACTGGCCTGTGGATCCAGAAGGTTGATGATGTCACGAAGGCTATAGCCATATTGGCCCAGCAGATCGCGCAGTTTGGTCTCAAACTCGATTTCTTTCTGAAGCTCACGGCTGCCTTTCATGGCCTCCAGTTCGGCCAACTGGGCGGCCAATTTTTGCTCAAGTTGTCTAAATTCTGCCAGACGCGACATGGGGATACTCCGAAGTTGGACAGGTGACCTTTAGAACATCCTAACGCAGTTTAAATTCAAACCGAAATGAAAATCAGGGCCACCTGCTCCACTTTCCTGTTGCAGTGCAAGCGCCACACCGCCAATGTCTCATTTAGAGATGCCTGAATTTGAAACCCTCCAGCCTGACCTTGGCGAGTAGAAAGTTATCTACGCTGACACGCGCCCAGGTTCCGTGCGGAGACACGACGGGCCTGTAGGAACGCAGATCATCCAGGTCAGTAGCCGATGCGGGGTAGAAGATCCCAGCGCTGCATGGCCCACTCAGCCGACATTACGACTACCGCAACTGACAGAGCCTAGTGTGGTGTTTTGCAAATACGGCCAATAACTCGCGAGCGATTTTTGCGCTCAAGCAAGGCGTCGCGACGAGTCGTAGCCCAGCTACGGCGAGGAGCGACAACGCCGCATGAGCGCAAAAAGCGCCGCGAGTTATGGTCGTTATTTGTGAAACACCACACTAGAACTCCACCCTCCCCCGACCCGCCTTGACAGCGCTGCGCCTGGCTTTTCCTTCGAGGCGGCGGGTCTTGGAGCCCAGGGTCGGCTTGGTGGGGAGACGTTTCTTATCGGTCTTGCCAGCGTTGATGATCAACTCGGCAAGACGCGCCAAAGCGTCCGCACGGTTCTGCTCCTGTGTGCGGTACTGCTGGCCCTTGATGATCAATACGCCGTCGCCAGTGATACGACTGTCACGCAGCGCCAGCAGCCGCGCCTTGTAAAACTCGGGCAACGATGAAGACGGGATGTCGAAGCGCAGGTGCACGGCGCTGGATACCTTGTTGACATTTTGCCCGCCCGCGCCTTGCGCGCGGATGTAGGTGAGTTCGATTTCGGCATCCGGCAGATGCACGTTATTGGAGATGGTCAACATGATAGGGCCCTTTTCATTCCCCATTATCACAGACTGCGCCGCTGTCCCATAGGACAACACATAATGCTCTGTCCGTTCAGGGTCATCGTGAGCGCCGCCACGCAGAAAGCTGCACCTGAGCGCTAGGCCAGCGCGTACAAACTGAACCTGCGGGGACAACTGACCGAGTGTGAAGGCCCAAGAGGCGATCGTTACTGCATTGCCTCGGCCACTGTCATCACCCACTCGGACGAGTCCCCATGGCGTTCGTAATTGGACGCGCAGGCCACGATGCCATGCTTACGGAGCGTGTCCTTGTCCTGCCGGTCAACGGCCGTAATCATTCAATGAGCGTTAGCGGACGCTCGGGTTTTCCAAAGCGAAAGCAACACGCCGCCAATCAGAAGGCCGATGGTAACGCTCAACGATATTTCGACTGGTACTTTACCCACAACGCCATGAAGGAAGATTTTCGCGCCGATAAAGACAAGCACCAGAGCCAGGGCGTACTTAAGGCAAACAAAGCGACTGATCATCGCAGCCAATGCAAAATAGAGCGCTCGCAAGCCGAGAATTGCAAAGATGTTCGACGTATAAACGATGAACGGATCCTGCATGATTGCAAAAATTGCAGGCACGCTGTCAACAGCAAACACTAAATCTGCACATTCAATCAGGACAAGTTCAAGGAATAGTGGCGTCACCCATAGCGTTCTTTTCCCTGACACGTCAGGCAGCGAACCACAAAGCGTTGACCGTGCAATTCCTTGGTGATGCGCAGGTATTGTGTGACATTCCTGCACATGGAAATTGCCCGAGCGACTACGTTTCAGCTCGCCCCGGGCAACGCGGTCCAGGCCAGCGTCGATCTTGTCCAGCAGTTTTCTCCCACTCCAGCAGCCACAGGCGAAGCGGCTTCCTGCCTCTGCCTGCTCAAGAGCACGGACATGATTTGCAACCTGACCTTAATGTTATGTTATAACTATCCACATTAAGCCTTACCTCTGGCTCGCCTGCGAACCGGGCCCAGGGAACGGAAGGCTGGATGAAGCTGACCAACCCCTTCCCCGGCTGGAACTGATTCATACCCCTTGCTGCTACGTGCAAGGCTCCCACCACTGGATAGACATGATGAGCTCAGCATTACCCGACGTTTCCGTCACCGACCTGGCCCCCAGCCTAAGCCCGTTGCAATGGGTCGGCATGCAGGGTATCGACCTGCCGGTAAGGATCGAAGAAGCGACCTACCAGCACGAGCTACATGCCCGGTCGGATGTCCAGGTCGACCTGCCGGCACCGCACGTCAAAGGCATTCACATGTCCAGGCTGTATCGCCTGCTGGACGCCTGGGGGCAGGCTGCGGCGGTGTCGCCGGCAAGTCTCTTTGCGCTGTTGCAGGAGATGATCGACAGCCATCAGGATTGCGAAAGCCGCAATGCCAGGTTGCGCCTGGATTTCGACTTGTTGGCTCGCCGCCCTGCGCTGGTGACCGAGGGCCTCTCTGGCTGGAAGTCGTACCCGGTTCACGTGCTCGCCACGAAGGTCGGCGGGGCACTGAACCTGAGTATCGAGGTCAGGATCGGCTACTCCTCGACCTGCCCGTGCTCGGCCGCTCTCTCCCGACAATTGATTGAGGACGGCTTCCTGCGAACCTTCAAGGACCAGCCGCTGCTCGAAGCCAGCGCCGTCGCGCAGTGGCTGCGCAGCAATGCGTCGCTGGCGACGCCGCATAGCCAGCGCAGCGAAGCTCGGGTGCGCGTCGCGGTGCCTGCCGATGCCCCTAATCTCGGGTTGCTGGGCCTGATCGACCAAGTCGAAGGCGCCTTGCGCACGCCGGTTCAGACCGCCGTGAAACGGGCTGACGAACAGGCTTTCGCGGCACTCAACGGGCAGAACCTGATGTTTGTCGAGGATGCTGCGCGGCGTATTCAGGTAAGCCTGCAGGGTTACCGCGATAGCCAAGTGCACGTTCGCCACCTGGAAAGCCTGCACCCGCACGATGCCTCGGCCTGGTCCGCCCCGCAGGCATCTGGGCCTGACCAACAAGAATCATTTGCAACCGGTAATGAGCGCTAACCACTGGCGTTATGTTATTACATCTAATAACATGCGCATCCCAACACATGAACATTCTCTCATCAGGATTCATTTGTCAGGCCTGACGCAAGACGGGCCGCTCTACTCGCAAGGGTTTCTTGTCATCTGTGATGCAGCACCGCCCGAAGCAGCGCGCGGCATCGATGTTGGCATCGAGTGCGGCCTGCACAGCCCACACCGTCGAGCCTGATGGTGTATCCGTCGATCCCCTTCGAGCTCGTGGACAGTGCCCAAGTCAGGACGTACCCAAAATTGCAACGTTATAGCGTGAAAAACGGAGACTTTACGTGAATCCTCGTGCCCCCCTTCTGGCCGGCCTGACGCTGGGCTTGTTCGGCCAGCCGATTTCAGCGGCACAACCCTTGCTGCTGAACGAAACCTCCATCACCGACGCCTACCTCGAAGAACGCGCCGACGGGCCGGTGCAAGGCTATCGTGCCAACCGCTCTGCCACCGCCACCCGCACCGATACCGACCTGCGCGACACACCGCAGAGTATCGACGTCGTGCCCGCGCAGGTGATCAAGGACCTCAACACCACCCGCATCGACCGCGCCCTTGACTTTGCTGGCGGCGTGTCGCGGCAGAACAACTTCGGCGGCCTGACTTTCCTCAACTACAGTGTGCGCGGCTTCACCACGGGCGAGCTGTACAAGAACGGTTTCGCCATCAACCGCGGCAGCTACAGCGCGCCGGACACGTCGAACATCGAACGCATCGAAGTGCTCAAAGGCCCGGCTGCCAGCCTGTACGGCCGTGGCGACCCTGGCGGGCTGGTCAACATCGTCACCAAGCGCCCCCAGGCCGAAGCCTTCAGTACGCTCACGCTCAGCGCAGGCAGCTGGGACCGCTACCGCACCGCCCTGGACGCCAACTCGCCGCTGGACAGCGAGGGGAATCTGCTGGGCCGGATCAACCTCGCCGTCGAAGACAACGACAGCTTCCGCGATCATGTCGGCAGCGAGCGCCGTATCGTCAGCCCCTCCCTGAGCTGGCAACTGTCACCCGACACCCGACTGATGATCGACACCGAGTTCTCCCGAACCGAGTCGGTGTTCGACCGCGGCATTCCGGCGGTCAACGGCGAAATGGGGTCGGTCAAGCGCTCGACCTTCCTTGGCGAGCCGAATGACGGCGAGATCCGCAACGACAACCAGACCCTCGACGTGGCGCTGGAACACGTGCTCAACGACAACTGGACGCTGCGCCTGGCCAACCACTACACCCAGGGTACGCTCAAGGGCAACAGCTCCGAACCCCAGGCCCTGGTGGGCACCACCATCACGCGCTTCTATCGCGAACGCGACTTCGAATGGAACGACAACATCACCCAGGCCGAGCTGCACGGGCAGTTCGAGCTGGGTGGCTGGCAGCATCAGACCCTGGTCGGGCTGGAGTACGAAAACTACCGCAACAGCCAGAAGTACCCGCAAAGCGCCACCTCCGCAGCGTATGGGCTGGATATCTACAACCCGGTATACGGCAAGCCGAAGCCAGCCATCACCCGTGCCAACGACTTCTTCGAGCACACTGAAAGCTACGCGATCAACCTGCAAGACCAGATCGCTTTCACCGAGCGCCTGCGCGGGTTGCTGGGCGTACGCCTGGAGCGCTTCGAACAGACCTCGCAGAACCGCACCACGGGTCTCAGCAACAGCCAGGAAAAGGACGTTGCCACACCGCGCATCGGGGTGTTGTACCAACTGACCCCGCAAGTCGGCGTGTTCGCCAACGCATCCACTTCGTTTAAACCCAACACCATCGGCACCCAGGGCCAGGTGTACAAGCCTGAAAAGGGCTTGGGTTACGAGACCGGGGTCAAGCTCGACCTTCTCGACAGCCGCCTGGGCGCGACCATCGCCCTGTTCCATATCGACAAGGAGAACGTCATCACCACAGACGCCCTTGGCGAGAGCGTGGCGGCGGGCGAAGCGCGCAGCCAAGGCCTGGACCTGCAGTTCAGCGGCCAGCTGACCGACGCGTTGCGAGTGATCGGCGCCTACGCCTACATCGACGCCGAGGTCACCAAAGGCGACGCAGCCCTACCCAAAGGCAGCGACTTGCTCGGCATCGCCCGTAACAGCGGCAGCCTGATGGGTGTGTACGAATTCCAGGACGGTGCCCTGCGCGGCTCGGATGTGGGCGCAGCGGTGAACTACGTCGGCGAACGCTCCGGCCAGGCCGGCAGCGACTTCACCCTGGACGCCTACAGCACGGTCGACCTGCTGGCGCACTACAAAGCCAGCGAACAGGTCACCGTCGGCCTTAACCTCAACAACCTGTTCGACCGCAAGTACTACGAACGCTCGTACAACAGCGCTTGGGTGCTGCCCGGGGAGCCACGCAACTTCAGTGTAAGCCTGACCCTGAGCCTTTGAACCGAGGAACCATCATGCATCCATCGTTGAAAGTCGCTTCCCTGCTGACCCTGATGGTCAGCGTCAACGCAGGCGCCCACGGCCTGTGGACCGAGGAGCGACGTGGCAATATCGAGGCCGTGTACGGCCACGGCGCCGAGGATAACGCCTACAAAGCGGAAAAGATCAAGCGCGCCTGGGCGTTCGACGCGGCCGGGAACATGGTCCCGGTCACGGTCAGGCGCCTGGCGGATCATGCCGTGCTGCAACCACTTACCCCGCCTGCGGCACTTGCCGTGCTGCTGGACAACGGGCCTTGGTCGCAGCGCCCGGACAGGCAATGGGTCAATCAGGATCGCACCCACGTCAAGGATGCGATCGCCTCCACCCACAGCTTGAAGTACAGCCTGGCAATCTACCAGCGCGGTGCTCGCTTGCCGAAACTGGACATGCTGCGTTTGGCGATTATCCCCCTGAGCGACCCTGTGCAAGTCGGGCCAGGCAAGACGCTGGAAGTGCAGGTACTGCTCGATGGCAATCCGGCTGCGGATATCCCGCTGCAGGGCGATTACCGGGGCGCCCCTCATCAGGTCAGCGCCACCACCGACAAGCAAGGGCGGGCACGTATCACCGTACGCAATGAAGGACTCAACATCATCGCGGCCCAGGCTACCCTGCCAATGGCAGACGGCAGCCCCGTCGCCCAGCAGAGCCTGTTCAGTTCACTGACGTTCCTGGGTGAGCCGCACCACGAGTAACATAAGCGACCTACCTCGGCCGTGACGGCCGAGGTATGGCAGTTGGAGGCGTTCGGAATGAGTGCCTGCAACCAGCATCCGCACCATGACCATTGGCACAAGCCCAGCTGCGGCCACACGGCAATCGAACACGATGGGCCTGTCGATTACCTGCATGATGGGCACTTGCATCACATGCAGGGCGATCATGTTGATGAACACACTAGGTCGCGTTTGCCGAGCCCCCAGCGCTAAATGAAGAGGTCAACACTTGCGGGCGCTCCTCGGGCGCTACCTCCGGGGCAGCAGGCATCCGGTATTGGTTCTCCCACTTCGCCACAACCAGAGGCGCCAGTGCGTTGCCCAAGACATTCAGCGCCGTGATCGGCATGTCCATCAAGCGATAGACTCCGGCGATGAATGCAATACCTTCCACCGGCAGACCGGCACTGGTCAGCGTAGCGGTCAAGATCACGAACATGGCACCCGGGACGCCGGCTGCGCCCTTGGAGGTCAGCACCATGATGATGATCAGCATCACCTGGTCAGCCAAGCTCAGGGGAATTTCATACAGCTGCGCGATGAACAGCGTGCCGATGCCCACGAACAGCGATGCGCCATCCAGATTGAAGGAATAACCCGTAGGAATAACCAACGTAGCAATCGAACGCGGCGCACCGTAGGCCTCGACCTTTTCAATCAGCTGGGGCATGACAGTCGCCGAGGCGGCAGTACTGAACGCCAGGATCAACTCATCCTTGATCGCCTTGATCAGGTCGAAGATGTTGATCCCTGCAACCTTCGCGATGCCGCCCAGCACGACCACGCCGAACAGAATGACGGCGACGTAGGTGACGGCAATCAGTTTTGCCAGAGGCAGCAACGCGGAAAGCCCGAAGTTGGCTACCGTCACGCCGATCAGGCCAAAGATCCCGATGGGTGAGTAGTGCATCACGATATGCGTCACCTTGAACATCGTCGCGGAAATGGCATTGACTACCGCGATCAACGGCATTTTCTTCTCTTTGTCCAGAGCACTTAGCCCAAAGCCGAACATGACCGAGAAGAACAGGACAGGCAACAGCTTTCCTTGCGCCATTGCACCGACGATATTGTCCGGGATGATATTGAGGATGACTTGAGCAAACCCTGTGCTCTCCGAGGTAGAGGGAAGCGAGAGCGATTGGGTGTTTGTCAGCGTCGTCAAGTTAGCACCTACGCCTGGCTGCGCAAGATTGCCAACCAGCAGGCCACACACAATTGCGATGCTGGTCACGACAAAGAAGTAGAACAAGGCTTTCACCCCTACCCGCCCTATCGCCTTGCTATCACCATTGCCTGCAATCGCGCCGACCATGCACGCGAATACAAGGGGTATGACAATCATCTTCATCATCTTGATGAAAATATCGCCGACGGGTTGCAAAAAGCTACTGATTATCCAGGCTTTGTACTCGGGAAAGAAATTGAGAAGTGCCCCCACTACAACCCCAAGCACAAGACCTACAATAATTCTAGTCACCAGACTAGTCTTCGCCATACGTCCTCCAGTTATTATAATTTGGACTGTACATTGGCCGGCAAAAATGCCAAACACATCGTTGGAGCCTGTTATTTTTATTGAGTGGCCACTCATCGATACACGCCTCTTATCTCACGCAGACAAAGCGGGAGGCGCGTCCCGAAGGTTTATGCCAATCAGGTGGCAAATACACCTTCAAAGTCCTTGAACCCTTTGATCTCGATCGGGTTGCCACTGGGGTCCAGGAAAAACATCGTTCGCTGCTCCCCAGGTTGGCCCGGGAATCGTACAACCGGCGGTATGTCGAACTGCACGCCATGAAGCGCCAGGCGGTCTGCCATCGCGAACCAGTCATCCAGATGCAGCACCAAGCCGATATGCGGCATCAGCACTTCATGGTCGCCGACTTTACCGGTACGGGTAGTTGGAAAAGGAACACCTTTGTGAAGCGAAATCTGATGACCGAAGAAATCGTAATCCACATAAGTTTCACTCGTACGGCCTTCTTTGCAGCCGAGAATGTTACCGTAGAAGTTACGAGACGTTTCGAGATCTGTGACGTGGTACGAAACATGAAATAACGATTTCATAACTAACCTCTTTGCTTCGTGATAGAACTTTTGGGGAGGTTAGCGTAGCCTCGCGCACGTGCTAAAGCGCATTTTTCCATCTCTCAGCGAAAGGAAATGTTTTGGACACTCGATTTCTCGAAAGCCTGATGGCGGTGATAGAAACTGGCTCGATTGCAGCGGCTGCTCGACGGGAAAACCTGACCGCACCTGCAGTCAGCCAACGTATACAAGCACTCGAGAAATCGCTGGCGTGCGAACTCCTGAACCGAAGCGCACACGCTGTCGAACCTACCGAGAAATGCCTGTCGTTGCTGCCGAAAATTCGAGATCTGATCCAGGGGGCAGCAGAGCTGAAAGAGGATCTGGACACCAGTAGCCTGTCCGGGTACCTCAAAATCGGCGCGATTTCTACAGCGTTGACAGGCCTATTGCCGGAGGCCATGAATCAGCTATCAAGTATTGCCCCGCAACTGAGGCTACGCATCACGCCAGGGGACTCGCGCAGTCTTTACGAACAAGTAGCCTGCGGAGAGCTCGATGCGGGAATCATGGTATGTCCGCCCTTCACCGTCCCCAAAACCATTCGTGTACAGGTGCTTCGAGAAGAACCCCTGATGCTTTTGACCAAAGACCCGATTGACAAGCGCGACATCCGCTCGACGATTCTTGGTCGAAACCTGATTCGATATGACTCAAATGCCTGGGGTGGGCAGATTGCACAGCAATACTTGAATGACAATAACCTGCAACCCGATGTCCTCTGCAATCTGGATGCGCTAGATGCAATCTACATCATGGTCGCAAAAGGTATGGGGGCCTCCGTCGTCCCGCTATGGGCGGGATTGAAAACTGACGACGTACAGGCAACGCCCGTGTCGGACGCTGACCGCTACATGCGCCAGGTAGTCCTGCTTTACAAGTCCAACCCCAGAAGGCCTAAAGCGGTGGAGGTTTTGAAGGAACAGCTTATGAACAACTGCAGCTTCCCATCGATCACACACGCGCTGCGTTGACTGCCTCGGCCATCATGCTTGAACTGACTCGGGGCCGGATCTCACCACGCCCATACTGGCAACAACAGGCGTGGCGGCCTACCTCTCCGAGGGTGTCGCCCATCTCGTTACCCCTGCGCATTTTAACCCGGCTGCAGCCGGCATGCCGCGCGCTTGTTTGCACACGCGGGCAGTGGACTTGTGCTTTACGAACGCCGCGCTCTTGCTGCCGAACTCATCGGTGAGCACTGAGTCTCGGTGGGCCTGTACATGAAGCCGACATTGCTGCGATAGCCCTCCCCCGACAGTACCCGATTGACTATTCGTGCTTGAAAAATCCCCCCTGTTCAGATGCACCAGAACATGTAGAATCCCTCGCCAACCTCTAAACCTGATCATTCAGTTGTCACGCCGAGTCCTGCAATGAAGCTGGCCCACCACACACGATCACAGGTCGCCTGGGTGCTGTATTTCAGCATCCTGTTCGGCTCGTTGCTGTGCGCCATGGGCCATGGGCAAATGGCCGGGTTGCGCCTGGCTGGCCTGGATGATGCCGCCTGGTGCGCGGCCGACAGCAGCGGCATGGTCCAAGGTGAGCAAGACTTCAGCGATCCGAGCCTGCCTGCCGGCGGTGACTGCGTGATCGCCAGCCTGTTCAGCGCCACACTGCTGGCCGTCTTTTTCGGCCTGCTGACCCTGCTCGCCGGCGAGCCGGGCAGCCCTTTACCCAACCAACCTCCGCCACGCCTGCCCAAGCAGCGCTGGCCACTGGTCAATCCCCGCGCCTCTCCCGCTTCGCTTCTCGCGTTCTGACATCGCCACGTCCCCGTGCCGCCTGATCGGCAGCGGGCGTGTGCTCACCGATTTCAGCCAGGAAGCCTTGCATGTTCCGCATGACCACTTTGGCGCTGCTCGTTGGCAGCGCAACCTGTGCCTGGGCGCAGGATGACACCCTGACCCTGCCGGCCAGCAATGTCACGGCCACAGCCAATCAACCCACGGAGGCAACCCGCCTTGACCTTGATCGCCCCATCGAAAGCGGCTCGCGGCTGAACCTGAGCGCCAGGGAGAACCCCGCCTCCGTCAGCGTTGCCGACCGCAAGACCATGGAGCGCATTGGCGCACGTAACTTCCAGGACGCCGCCAATGCACTGCCCGGGGTTAACGCCTCGGCTCCGCCCGGCTGGGGAGGATATGTGGCGTACCGAGGGTTCAACGGTGCCCAGATCAGCCAGTTGTTCAATGGCATCAATTTGCAGTATGGCGGCGCGGCGCGCCCGGTGGGCGCCTGGATCTATGACCGCGTCGAATTGCTCGGCGGGCCCTCCTCCTTCCTCAACGGCAGCGGCGCTGTCGGTGGCAGCCTCAATTTCATCACCCGGCTGGCAAGCCGTGACGAAGACACCTTCGAAGGGCGCGTCAGTTATGCACGCTACGACACCATGGAAACGTCGGTTGCCTTCAACAAGGCGCTGAACACGGGCGACGGCCCACGCCACTATGCACGCCTCGACTACAGCCGCACCAGCACCAACGGCTATATCGATCGCCAGGAGAATGGGGCCGGCAACCTGGCCTTCTCGCTGCTTAGCGACATCAACGACCAGCTCTCGCACACGCTGGCCATCGAGTACCTGGAAGAGCAAGAGGACAGCCCCTACTGGGGCTCACCCGTATTGCAGCCACTGGTCGGTACCTTGCACATCGACAAGCACAACCGTTTCAACAACTACAACGTCGAAGATGGTCGCTACGAGCAGCGCACCCGGTGGCTGCGCTCGATCACCGACTACCGCTTCGACGACAACACCCAACTGCGTAATACCTTCTACCACTACAACGGCCAGCGCGATTACCGCAATCTCGAGGTGTATCGCTACAACGCCGACAACAGCGCCATCGCTCGCTCCGGCGGCTATCGCCAGCGGCACGACCAGGAGGTCAACGGCAACAAGCTGGAGCTGACCCACCAGGGCCAGTTGTTCGGCCTGGCCAGCGACTGGGCGTTCGGCATGGACTACAGCACCAACCAGCAAACCAACTACCCGCTGTCCAAAGGGGCGTTCGACACGGTTGACCCGAATAGCTTCGAACCCGGGCACTTCCTCGATATCCCCGGCATGGACGCGCCCATGACCAAGGGCAGAACCACCACCACCGACACCACCTCGGCCTTCGTCGAGAACCGTACCCGTCTGACCGATCAACTGTCATTGATCACCGCGCTGCGCTACGACCATATCGACTTCGACGTGGTAGACCATGTGGCGCGAGCCAGGCTCGACCGACGCTGGGACGCCATCACCGGTCGCCTGGGCCTGGTCTATGACCTGACCTCCAACGTCAGCCTGTACACCCAATACAGCACCTCGGCCGAACCACCAGGCGGTACCCTGACCAGCGCCTCGATCAGCCAGGTCGGCGACTTCGACCTGAGCACCGGCCGTCAGGTCGAGGTAGGCAGCAAGTTCGACTTCCTCGACGGCCGCGGCTCGGCGACGGCAGCGGCGTATCGCATCGTGCGCAAGGATATCTCCGTGCCCTCCTCGACCGTGCCCAACACCACCGAGCAGGCGGGCCAGCAGACCTCCACCGGCATCGAGCTGGCAGCCTCGTTCAAGGTCACGTCCAAGCTGCTGGCGGCGGGCAACTTCAGTTGGGTGAATGCCGAATACGATGAGTTCAACGAGACCATCGGCGGCGTGGTGTACTCGCGCAAGGGCAAGCACCCGGTCAACATCCCCGACCGCGTGGCCAACCTCTGGTTGACCTACGACCTGGCGCCCGGCTGGCAGGTCGGGGCCGATGCCCGCTATGTCTCATCGGTGTACGCCAACACCGCCAACACCGCATGGGTACCGTCGTACACCGTCTACGGGCTGTCCATGACCCACGACCTGGACAAGCACGTGCAAGTCAGCGCGCGGCTGCGCAACCTCACCGACGAGGTGTATGCCCGCTTCATCCACCAGACCAACACCCAGTACTACCTGGGTGAACCGCGCAGCCTGGAAGTCGCTGTGCAGTGGCGCTACTGATGAGCGTGGAGCCAGCTGTACCTGTGGCACCGCTGGCTGGGCATCGTCGCCTGCCTGTTCATGGCGCGGTGGTTCGTCTCTGGGGTTGCCATGCTGTAGGGCGGCTACCCCAAGCTGACACCGACCGAGCGCCTTGCCCACCTGCCGGCTTTGCCGGCGGGGTGCTGCGCCGAGTTGCCCGACCATTGGGCGCAACAGCCGCTAAAGGCGCTGCGCCTGTTCGCCTGGCTGATGCGGGTGTTCAGGGTGGCCGCCAGCATGCGCAGTCATTGAGCCCTCAGCGTGGTGCACCTGCGACAAAATGGCCTGCCACGCAATGTATACAGCCCGCAACGGATGCGGCTCAATTCGCGCCACGTTCGGTCGGGTGACTCATGCTCTCACGTGCACGTGCACAACTTTGTCTGTTCGCCTGCTTCGCCCTGCTGTTCAACCTGCTGGCGATGCCGCTTGACCGTGCCTTGCAGGCACCCCGCATCGACAGCCAGTCGTTGATATTTGGCAGCTTCTGCAGCCTGCACGGTGCCCAGAGCCTGCCCAAGTCACTGTTGACCCAGCTCAAGGCAGACCTGCCGCAACTCGACCATTCCCCTGAACCCAAGCATCAGCGTGGTGACTGCTGTTGTGGCCATGCCAGCCATGCCTTGGCAGGCGGTGATTACTACCGCCATCTGTTCCCCCGCTACTGGCCGGCCGACCTTCTACTGGGAGACCGTCATGCCTTGCCGCTGCCACGAGAACAGTGGCCTCGGCTGAATCCCCGCGCCTCACCCCTGGCCTAAACCGTCGCTGCTGTCTTGTGGTCATGGCGTGCGCTGCACGACGCCTGACCTTGCCCGACCGTTTTTGCCAGGAAACCACACATGCCTGCGTCCCGTTGCACCGCACGCGCCGTATTGCCCGTGCTCGCCTTGTTCGGCCTCAACCCACTGTCACTTGCCATCGCTGAAACACTGCCTGCCGAAAACTCGGTACTCACCCTCGGCGCGGTCAATGTGACCGGCACCGACAGCGGCCCCCTGGCCACAACCAGCGTGCTCAGTTCGGTGGATATTCTGGGCGGCGACATCCTCGAGAAGATGCCTGTTGCCTACAGCTGGGAGCTGTTCCGCCGGGCACCGGGGGTGATGCTCACCGAGTTCAACCAAGGCACCACCTCCGGCAAGCTTTCGTTCCGCGGTTTCAATGGCGAAGGCGAAATCAACGCCGTGAAACTGTTGATCGACGGCATTCCCAGCAACACCAATGACGGCAACATGCCCTTCATCGACTCGGTGTTCCCCATGGACATCGACAGCATCGAGGTGGTGCGCGGCACCAGCGACCCGCGCTATGGCCTGAACAACATTGCGGGCAACGTCAACATCAATACCCGTACCGGCGGCAACTACAACAAAGCGCGCATGCGTTATGGCAGCTTCAACACCCGCGAGGTGCAACTGGCCAAGGGCATCGAGACCAGTAACTGGACGCAGAACTACTTCTTCGCCCGCCAGCAGGTCGACGGCTACCGCGACCATGCCGACACCGAACGCTACAGCTTCGGCGGTAAATGGTTCTACACCCCGGACGATGGCAACTACCGCGTGGGCCTGATCGCCCGCCATTACGAGTCCGAAGCGCAGGAGGCCGGCTACCTCACCGAGGACAACGCCCGCCACCACCCGCGCATGAGCAACGACTACAACGCCACGGACAAGGGCACGCGGCGGATGAACCAGGTCAGCCTGCATTTCGATACCGAACTGGCGCAGACCCTGTCCTGGTCGGCCAAGACCTACCTCAACACCTATGACGACCGTCGCTGGACGCAGTACTGGCGCACCAGTTCACAGCAGGAACGTGACACCTACGAGGATCAGTACGGTGCCATTACCTCGCTGACTTGGCGACCACAGGTGGACTGGCTGCATGCGTTTGCCCTTGAAGGCGGAAGCGATGTGCAGAAGCAACAGAATCGCAGCGAACGCTACCGCACCGTGGAGCGTGTACGCCAGGCGCAGACACGCGACCAGGACTTCGACTTCAACACGGTCGGTGCCTACGTGCAGGCGGAGATCGAGCCGTTCGAATCGCTGAAGATCGTGCCGGCCTACCGGGTGGACAAGATCAGTGGTGACTTCACCAACAAGATGATCGGGCAGGACTACGACATCAACGACTACGGGCTGATCAAGCAGCCCAAGCTCAGCATTGTCTATTCGCCGTGGAAGTTCGCCAGCGTTTACGCCAACTGGGGCCGCACCTTCCAGGTCGGGACGGGCGCCGCAGCCTACAAGGTGCCGCCGCGCAACGAGGACCTGGACCCTTCGATCAACGAAGGCTGGGAAACCGGCGTCAAGTTCACCCCGGCCAGCTGGGTCGATGGCCGCGTGGCCTATTGGCGTCAGGACGCCTCTGGCGAAGTGAGCCGTCGCCTGAACGACCCTAGCGGCGAGTCGGACAACGTCGGCGAAACACGCCGCTGGGGCTATGACCTGCAGGTCAACCTGCACCCGGACGAACGCACCGAGGTGTGGATGTCCTACTCCTGGCAGTACTCCAGGATCCTTGAGCCCAGCAGCGCGTTACCAAGCAGCAAAGGCCAGGAAATCGATCACGTGCCACACCATCTGTGGAACACCGGCATCAGCTACCAGGCCACTCCCGCGCTGCAACTGACTGCCTGGGCGAACGGGCAGACCAACTACTACTTGGAGCGGGATAACACCCAAGGTACGTATGGCGGCTACGTACTGATGAACCTCGGTGCAACGTACAAGGTCAGCGAAACCATGAGCGTGGACCTGCAGTTGAAGAACCTCACCAACCGCTACTATGAGTACGTGTGGTACGACCCGGATGGTGCGGAGGCTTCCCTGCACGCCCCGGGTGACGGTCGTGCGCTGTATGCCGGCGTGACGTTCGACTTCTGAAAGCCTGCACGTTGGTCGGCGCCAGTGGCTCGGGCAACGCCCTCAGTGGCCTTGGCTTGCTCGACCGCTTGTTGGCCGTCGCGATCAATTGGCTTTCGAAGTGCCGGAAAACACGCTATGTTCGTGATTGAACTTGCGAGGGGAAACTGTGTAGCCAAGGCAGCCTTCGATCAAGAAAAGGATCCGCGCAACGACGTGAAATACGGGAAACGTCGCAGGTGCCGTAACCGTGGCGATAACCTGTGCTGCACTGCCACTACTTACCGCAACGCTTTCTGAATCCAGCAATCGAACAGGGCGAAGGGCATCACATGTGAACGCCAGGAGGCTTTTCCAGGACGCCGTCAAAGTGCCAGAATCCGCTACCGGTCACACGCGGCGGCGCCAGCCATGACAAACCTTGATCCCGGCGATGAAATAGCCTACTCCGTACGGAGGGATCGGCTTGAACAGCTGTTTGTCCAGTCGGCGCCCGCTGTGCTTGGCAGCTTCCTGGCCGCCGTCATGCTGTGCTGGTTGGGCTGGGAGCGTTTCGACCCGCAAAGGGTCATCGTGTGGATGACGTTATTGGGCCTGTCGACCGGCGTGCGTACCGCCATGTTCTTCGCCTATCTGCGAGCACCGGCCAACCAGCGCACGGCCGAACGCTGGGAGTGGCGTTACTGGGTCACGCTGATGCTGTCGGCGGCTATCTGGGGCTGGGGCGCCTTTGCCGTAATGCCCACCGACGACGCGCTGGGGCAGACGCTGATCATGTTGTTTGCCGTCGGCATGTCTGTCAGCGCGGTGTCGTGTTACTCCTCCTACCGCAACATGACCCTGGTGTCGATGGGCCTGGTCTTGCTGCCTTCTACAGGCTGGCTACTGTTGCAACCTTCTACGCTGCAACAAGGGATAGCCTTGGCGGTGCTGGTGTTCGCCTGGTTCGTGGTCAGCGCGACGCAAAGCCTGTCCTCGGCATTGACGACGGCCTGGCGCCTGAAACACGAAATGCAACGCGCGCATCGGCTTGCCATGGTGGCCTCGTGCACGGACGAACTGACCGGCCTGAACAACCGACGTGCTTTTTTCGACAACGCTTCGGCGCAGCACGTCCAGTGCAGGGATGCGGGTACATTCATGGCCGTGTTGATGCTGGACGTCGACCATTTCAAACAGATCAACGACACGTTCGGGCATGCCGCAGGCGACCAGGTGCTGCAACGCATCGGTGCAGCGATCAGTGCCAGCCTGCGTGACAACGACATTGCCGGCAGGCTGGGCGGCGAGGAGTTCGCCATCCTGCTGCCCAATACGCCGCCAGACACGGCGATTGAGGTTGCCGAGCGCCTGCGGGCCCTGATAGCCAAACTGCGTGTGAATGATGAACACCCGGTCACCGCAAGCATAGGTTTAGCGTTCGCGAAGGCCCCTGCCACTGAGCTCGGCGCCTTGCTCAGCAGTGCAGACAGCGCCATGTACCTTTCCAAGGTATCGGGCCGTAACCGGGTCACGGTCGCCGAACCGGAGCAGGAGACATTGCACAAGCAGCACTAGCCCCTCCAAGGAAGTGCTATGCAGGGTCCTGGGCCACGGCGTCACCCGGCGCTCGGCGCAGCGTGCGCACGGCATCGTCGAACAGGTGTAGGTTGGCATGGGCCTGCAGCCGTTGCGGCAAGCGTGCGTTGGCAATCGAACCCCGCAAGTCGTGCCAATGCTGAACAAACTGTTGCGGTTACTGAAGAAAATCTAACGAGACTGACTCCGTCTGCCCAGCGTGGTGAAATCCGATCGACCTGTTGCGCCTCTTTGACGTCCCAAGAAAGCACCTTGGCAAATCACCCCAGAGGCGAGGTACTCATGAACGACCGCATCATCGCGTTTTTCACCGAAACCACCCTATTCGGCATTTCCATTCTCAATCTGCTGGTGGCGCTGACAGTCGCCACCGTAGTCTTCCTGGTCGCCCGTGCCGCCATCAGTTTCCTGATGCGCCGGGTACGGCGCTGGTCCGAACACGAAGGCCCATTGAGCCAGATAATGGCCAAGGTGCTTTCCGGCACCAGCAACGTTCTGTTGTTGCTGGCCTCCTTGCTGGTGGGCCTGAGCATGCTGGACCTGCCCGAGCGCTGGCTGAGCAGGGTCAGCAGCCTGTGGTTCGTGGTCGCTGCCTTGCAGATTGGCCTGTGGGCCAACCGCGCCATCGGCCTGGGCCTGAGCCGCTACTTCGCCCGCCACCGTACCGACGGCCTGAACCAGGGCAGCGCACTGGCAACCCTTTCGGCCTGGGGCGCGCGGGTCCTGCTGTGGTCAGTCGTAGTGCTGGCGATGCTGTCGAACCTGGGGGTGAACATCACCGCCTTCGTCGCCAGCCTTGGCGTGGGCGGCATCGCGGTGGCGCTGGCTGTGCAGAATATCCTTGGCGACCTGTTCGCTTCGTTGTCGATCGCCGTGGACAAGCCGTTCGAGATCGGTGACTTCATCGTCATCGGGCCCCTGGCGGGCACCGTTGAGCACGTCGGCCTCAAAACCACACGCATCCGCAGCCTCGGCGGCGAGCAGATCGTCATGGCCAACGCCAGCATGATCAGCAGCACCATCCAGAATTACAAGCGCCTGCAAGAGCGTCGCATCGTGTTCGAGTTCGGGCTTTCCTACGACACGCCCACCGAGGCCGTGAAGAAAGCGCCAGCCATCGTAGAAGACGCCATCAAGGCCCAGGAGCAGGCGCGTTTCGATCGCGCTCACCTGCGCGGCTTCGGCAAAGAGGCGCTGGAGTTCGAGTGTGTCTACATTGTCCGGGACCCAGGCTACAACCTTTACATGGACATTCAGCAAGCGATCAACTTCAGGCTGCTGGAGCGGTTCTCGCAAATCGGCGCCAAGTTCGCCGTGCCGGTGCGCGCGATCAAGGTCACGGCATTGCCAGAGGCCGCCGGCCTGCATGGCCAGGCTCGCGAAGGCCTGAGCATCAGGGGCGCTTGATGCTGGCAACCTGCCCGGCTCGCCAGATAGGTGCGCCGCAGGGCGTGCACATGCGCACGCCCTGCCCGCGCTGAAACGCTATTTAAGCGCCGCGGTGAAGCTGTCTTTCAGCACCTCGAGAAGGAAGTCCGCATTGGTCCGGCTGAAAATCATCGAAGGGCGCATTTTCAGCACGTTGTCATGCGGGCCTTCGGTGCCGATCAACACGCCGCGCTCCCGGGCACCATCAGCCACTTTTCTGGCCAGGGCCGTGGCTGGCGCCTTTGACTTGCGGTCAGTGACCAGCACGATGCCGAGGAACAGGCCCAACCCGCGCACATCACCAATCACGTCGAATTGCTGCTGAAGCTTGCGCAAACCCTCGAGCAGGTAATGGCCGACATTCAAGGCGTTTTCTTTCAACTGGTCGCGCTCGATTGCATCGAGCACCGCCAGGCCTACCGCGCACGACACTGGGTTACCGGCGAAGGTATTGAAATACTCCATGCCGTTGTTGAAAGCATCGGCAACCTCGCGCGTGGTCACTACCGCCGACATCGGGTGGCCGTTACCTATGGGTTTGCCCATGCTGACGGCATCCGGGACCACGCCCTGGGTCTCGAATGCCCACCAGTGGCTGCCGACCCGGCCAAACCCGACCTGAACCTCATCGGCCAGGCACAGCCCACCTTCGGCACGCACCATGGCGTACACCTCCTCAAGGTAGTGTTCGGGCAAAAACACCTGCCCCGCCACGCTGGGGATCGATTCGGCAATGAAAAACCCGGGGCGCTTGCCTGCCTTGCGCATGGCATCCAGCTGCTCTGCCACCGACTCGGCAAAGCGCTTGCCGTGCGCTTCCACGGGCCAGTGCTCGGGGGCGTAGTAGCTGTCCGGGACCACGGCCTCGTAAACATGCGCCGCCCTGCCCTTGCCCGCCTTGCGCTTGTACTTGTAAGGGCTCAGATCGATCAGTTCCTGAGTGGTGCCGTGGTAGGCCCAGTCCAGCACGATCGCCTGATCACTGCCTGTGTAGTTGCGCGCCATACGCAGCATCAGGCTGTTGGCCTCACTCCCTGAGCAGCCAAAGGACGCTACGCAAAGGCCCTTGGGCAAAGTGCCGGTCAGGCGCTCGGCGTATTCGACGATGTTGTCGTGCAGGTAGCGGGTATTGGTGTTGAGCAGCGCAGCCTGGCGGGTCAGGGCTTCGACCACGTCGGGATGACTATGGCCCAGGTGGCACACGTTGTTGAAGCAGTCCAGGTAGGCCCGCCCGAAGTTGTCGATCAGCCATACGCCATCACCGCGCACGAACTTGATCGGGTCGGTGTACGAAATGGACAGGTTGGGTAGCAGCAGTTCCTTGCGCCTGGCAATGATCTGGGCCTTGGTCATCCCCTGCTGGCTGTAGGTCTCTGGCGGGATACCGGCCAGGGCCGAGGCATCGGGGAACAGGTCGGCCCACGCTTCGCGGTATGCGGGCTCACCCACGCCAATGACCTCGCACGCGCGCAACTGGGTATCGGTGACCAACTGCAGATGCAGGTGGGGAATCCAGCCGCCGTTCTCGTGATCGCTGCCCATGTAACCGACGAGATCGCCCGCTTCGAGCTTGTCACCGGCCTTCAAACGGCTGAGCGCCTCGTGGGCCATGTGCCCCCACAGTGTCAGAAATGGCGGGCAACCGGGCGGGGTGTGCTCGAGCATCACCAGGCCGCCATAACCCAGCGGGTCTGGCTCAACCTCGACGCTTCTGACGGTGCCGGCAATCGGTGCGTACAACGGCGTACCCGCTGGCATCAGCAAATCTACCCCCACATGCAGGGTCCGGTGCTGCCCTTTGATGAAGCGAGACTCAAAGGCGCTGTCGGTATAGACGGCACGTACCTCGCCCCATGGCCCGATGCCCAGCGGGGCCTTGTGCGCGGCAGAGCATTCATTCCACCACCGCGTCGCATCTGCAGGGCGCTGCTGGGCCGAGGCAATGGTCATCTCATGGCTGGCATCGCCAAACGGCGCGATGACCTTGTCGAGAATGGCGGCTGACGGGCGCACCAGGTCGGCAAACGACTTGTGGTTGTCGGCAATCCAGCGGCGGACTTCCCCCGCACCTTCGATGGCATCGAAACCACAGGCCTTGCGCAAAATGCCGGAGGCCAACCGTGGGTTCATCGAATCGAGCTGTTCCAGTAGACGCCAGGCAGGCGCTTCACTGATCGCCAGGTAGGGGTTGTCGTCGGTCTGGTCCTGCCGGGAAGCGGAGAACGTGACGCTGATGACCAAGCGCATGGCAATCAGGTTGAACAACACATCAAGTTCTTGCGCTTGCAACGGGTACTTCTCATGGAAGCCGGCCACCAGCGCAGCCGCAGCGCCGATCGGGTCGTCCATGTCGAGAATGGCGTAGGCGCTGGCGATTGCGACCTCGGCAATCAGAACGGTGTGCACGGCATCGCCAAAATCGATGAAGCCAGTCACGTTGCCGGCCGTTTCGGCATCGACCAGGATGTTCCAGTCGTTGGCGTCGTTGTGGATCACCTGGGCGCGAAGGGACGCCAGTTCAGGCTGTACCGTCTGCTCGAACCGGGTGATGAAGCGCTCGGCAACGGCCCGGCGATCAGGGTCCTTGATGCAGTGCAGCCGCGAACGGGAGCGCGCAGCATGGCGTAAGTCCCAGTCCAGGTCGCGGACTGCGCCCGGGTGCATGAAGCCCTGCAGCGCACGGTCAAGTTCACCGAGTGCCTGGCCGAAGTTTCTCATCAGCGCCAGGGAGCGTCTGGCCTTGGCAAGTGGCGTGCCGGCCAGCCAGCTGACCAGGCGCACAGCGTGCTGTTCACCGGTGCTGCTGGCCACAGACGGCAGGTAGTCGCCCGTCACGCTGGCCCGCAGGTGTGGTACGCCCAAATGCGCGCCATGCACGGCCAGGTGATCGAGTAGCGCGGTTTGAAACTCGCTTTCTACCCTGGGCTCGCTGGCATTGACGATTTTCAGTATCCAGCCTGCGTCTACGCCCGTATCCAGCCGGTAATTGCGATCACGCTCCCCATCCAGGGGCGTTGCAGTGCCGGTGACATCGAAGAAATCTTTTGCAAGGCCCTCTGCATCGCTTGCCGAAAACCGAGGTGCCGGGTGGGAAAGGTCTGTCATATCATCAGGTTCCGAGCGCGCTGATTGTTTTTCAATAGCTTGTCATGCGCCGCCGAAACGGACACCCTGCATACGGCCGGGCGCAACAGGCATTATGCCGGTTCCGACCGGCATAATGACGGCAAGCTTATCAAGGGGCTGCAATGCGTGACCTGGACGCTAAAGATCGTGAGATTCTTGAGGTACTTTCGAAGGACGCGCGTATTGCGCTCAAGGCGTTAGCCGGCCGCATAGGCCTTTCCCGAAGTGCCACCACCGAGCGTGTCGCCAACCTTGAACGCAGCGGAGTCATTCGCGGTTATCGCGCTGACATCGGCGAAATAGACGCCAACGTGATACGCGCGATCTTGCTGGTTACGTTGCAGCGTACGCCTGCCATGGGGCTGCTCGACCAGTTGGCAACGGACGCGCGCGTACGGCGGGTGTCGTCGGTGAGCGGTCAGCTTGACCTGGTGGTTGAAGTGGAGACCCGAACGATCGACGACCTCAACCAGGTACGTGACAACGTGGCACGTCACGAATCAGTGGATGACATTACCACGTCGGTAGTCCTGCGCCGTGATATCGACCGCCAGGGCGCCTGATACCTGCAGAGGCAGTAGACAGGCCGTACTTACCCAAGCCTCACAGGTGTCGAAGCACGCCCTGAATCTCGCCTACGACCTGCCGCGTTGCCTCGTCGACGGTCCCTTCATTGCGGCACAGCACCCAGCCTTGCTCCGCAACCGCACGCTCGAACGCCTCGGTACAGGCAACCTGTTCATCCAGGTTATGGATCACCGTACTGCCCAGCCCACGCGTGCGCGCCGCGGCCCTCGCCCATGAGGTTTCAGGCGTTGTGACAACCCCGACATGCAAATCGGGCACTTGCACGTTTCGTTCGAGGTTCAGGCGCAGGATCTTGTCAAACGGCACTGTGCGGCGAAACGCAGCGTCAGAGGGGTACCAGCGGTCAATCAGGATGATGCTGTCAGCGGGCTGCCTGGGCAGTACATGCCGGGAAATCCAGGCTCGGCTTTCAGCGAAGCGTTCGCAAACCTTGAACTCAAGGTCCTGGCAAGGGCTTCTGGAAAGCTGGTTGACCAGGGCCATGGTCTCGCCCCGGTGAGGATCATTCTTTCTTTCGCAAAGGCGGATCACCTTGTTCCCGTCCAGCCGTAACGCTTGAGTGACGGCCTCCAGCAGCGTGGTCTTGCCGGTACCCTTGGGGCCATCGATGGAAATAAACAGCGGGCGGTTCATCTTGCAATACCAGTTGGCTCAAGCGCGGGATAAGACCATTGATCGTAGCTGCCTTCAAGCGATTCTCGACGGGAGTACATCCGTACTCCACGCTGTGATCAAAGCATTGCCTTGGGAATGGACCGGCATTGCCCGACCCGCCATCCCCAAGGCGTGCAATGCCTGCTAGGCTGACGGACGATGGCGGACCTGCAGCCCGCCTCCCCTTACCCACAGGCACGGGCCAATGACCTACAACCCTCACGTTAACCTGACCAACTGCGACCGGGAGCCCATCCAGATTCCCGGGAGCATCCAGCCCCATGGCTGCCTGCTGGCCTGTGATGCCTCGGCGACCGTAGTGCTGCGCCATTCGGTCAACGCTCCACAGATGCTGGGTGTAGCAAACGATATCAATGGTCAGAAACTGCACGCGGTGCTGGGTGACGAGGTCACGCATACGCTTCGCAACGCACTTGCCCGTACCCGGGATGCCTCGCGGCCCGCGCTCAGTTTCGGCGTGACGCTGCCCAACGGCGAGGCCGTCGACATCGCCGCCCACTTGTACAAAGGCACGGCAATCCTCGAATTCGAGCCCGCCGGGGCGAGCATCGCCGAACCGATCGAGCTGGCCCGCACACTGATTGCCCAACTGCGCGAAATCGACCAGACCCACAAGCTGTTCCGCGACGCCGCCCGCTTTGTCAGGGCGGTGCTCGGTTACGACCGGGTGATGATCTACCAGCTGGGAGCCGACGGTGCCGGCAAGGTGGTTGCCGAGTCCAAGCGTAGCGACCTCGAAAGCTTCATGGGCCAATACTTCCCCGCCTCCGATATCCCCCAGCAGGCCCGCGCGCTCTACCTGCGCAACCCGATCCGGGTAATCTCCGACGCCCAGTTCAATACGGTCGCCATCAACCCGGTGCTCGACCCCTCGGGCGAACCGCTCGACCTGTCCTACGCGCACCTGCGCAGCGTCTCGCCGATCCATTGCGAATACCTGTGCAACATGGGCGTGGGCGCCTCGATGTCGATTTCCGTCATCGTCAATGGCGAGCTGTGGGGAATGATTGCCTGCCATCACTACGCACCGCGCACGCTGGCCATGGGGCAACGTGTGGCCGCCGAGATGTTCGGTGAGTTCTTCTCCCTGCATATCGAGACCCTGCGTAGCCGGCAAAAACTCGAAGCCGCCGTGCGCATCCACAAAGCCCTGGACAGCCTGCTGCGCGACGCCAACCAGGCGGCGGACATTGATGGGTTCTTCCACGCACGCCTGCCCCGGTTGATGTCGCTGATTCCCTGCGACGGCATCGGCATGTCGCTGCTAGGCCGCTGGTCGTGCGCAGGGCTGGCGCCGCCCCAAACGGCCGTGCCTGATCTGCTGCGTCTGGCAGACATGGTCAGCGAAGGCCGAATCTGGGCGTCCAATCGCCTGTCGACAGTGCTCCCGTCGGCCCAGGCGTATTTTAATGATGTGTCGGGTGTGCTGATCGTCCCGATGTCGCAACACCCAAGGGATTACTTGATCTTCTTCCGCAAGGAGGTGATCGAGACACTCGACTGGGCGGGGGACCCGAACAAGACCTATGACAGCGGCGCGTTGGGCGACCGCCTGACGCCCCGCAAGAGCTTCGCCATCTGGAAAGAAACCGTTCACCAGCAGTCGCTACCCTGGACCGAGCAGGACCGCCAGTTTGGCGATGCCATCCGTACCGCTATCGTCGAAGTGGTGCTGCACAACAGCGAACTGCTCGCCAGTGAACGCGCCAAAGCCGACGTGCGCCAGCGCATGCTCAACGAAGAGCTCAACCACAGGGTCAAGAACATCCTGTCGCTGATTGGTGCACTGGTTGCCCATCCGACCCCGGAAAGCCAGACCCTGCAGGACTATGTGGCAACGCTCAAAGGGCGTATCCAGGCCTTGTCGTTGGCCCATGACCAGGTGGTGCGCGGTGACGGTGGCGGGCGCCTGGCGAAGCTGCTGGAGGCCGAGCTTTCTCCCTATCGCACGGCTGCCGACGTGATCGAGTTGCAGGGCCCGAACGTCATCCTCGATGCGCGCGCGTACTCGGTCATGGCCCTGGTGCTGCACGAACTGGCCACCAACGCGGCCAAGTACGGTGCGTTATCGCGGGCCGGCGGCAAGCTTTCGGTGAGCTGGGCAATCGACGCCACCAACGCTTGTGCCATCAGTTGGCGGGAAAGTGGTGGGCCAACGGTACGCCCGCCCAGCCGCAGCGGCTTCGGTACGGTGCTGATCGACCGCAGCATCCCGTTCGACCTGGGTGGCACCAGCGCGGTGGAATATCACCCCGAAGGCCTGCAAGGCTTTTTCAGAATCCCGGCCAAGCACCTTTCCGTAGCCGAAGCGGCAGTAACCGCTCTCCCGGCCACGCCTATGGCCCGTGCAAACGGTGCGTTTGCAGCGCGCTCGGGTTTGTGTGTGCTGATACTCGAGGATCAACTGGTAATTGCAGTAGGCCTGGAGCAAATTCTCAACGATGCGCAAATCGAGGACGTGATCACCGCCAGCTCCGAGGACCAAGCCATGCAACTGCTTGGTAGCCACAAACCGGACGCGGCAATACTGGATGTCAACCTGGGCACCGGAACCTCCATTTCCGTAGCAGATGAACTGGTTCGCCGGCAGGTCCCGTTCCTCTTTGCCACCGGCTATGGCGACGGCATCAGCATTCCCGAGCACTTGCAGCATGTGCCCATCACCCGCAAGCCTTATGACGCCAATGCCATTCTGGCCAGCCTGCAAGGTCTGCTTGAGCTGGGGTGAATGGGATACAGAAGCAGCCTTGTATTGCGAAAAGGCCCGTAAAGCCGACACATCACCGTCAGCTATACGGGCCTCTTTACAGCACCAGGCCGCGCCGGCAAAAAGACGGCGCCGGCCTGTCAGGGCTTACACTGCCAGCGCGCGCTCACGCAGCTCGCTGTTGAGGATGCGGTCGTTCTCGCTGTAATCGACCGGGCAGTCGATCACGTGCACACCCGGGGTCTTGATGCAGTGCTCCAGCAGCGGCAGCAGGCCTTCGGCGCTTTCCACGCGGTGGCCGTTGGCGCCGTAGGCTTCGGCATACTTGACGAAGTCCGGGTTGCCGTAGTCCAGGCCGAAATCGG
>Ga0209389_1000048_pt1 | contig 115074 bp, 101 predicted proteins | sample CowpearedBW_FD_187526 | JGI IMG/M metagenome (GOLD analysis project Ga0209389, IMG submission 187526) | Root nodule microbial communities of legume samples collected from California, USA - Cow pea red BW (SPAdes) (version 2) | ecosystem: Host-associated > Plants > Roots > Nodule | place: USA... | reverse complement strand
AGGAGAGCTTCTTCTCGTTGATGAGGATGTAGGCGTCGTCCATCTCAACGCGCATCTTGTCGGCGTTGGTGACGAAGTAGGGCGAGATGTAGCCGCGGTCGAACTGCATGCCCTCGACGACGTCGAGCTCGGTCTCGAGCGACTTGGCTTCCTCGACGGTGATGACACCCTCGTTGCCGACCTTCTTCATGGCGTCGGCGAGGAACTTGCCGATCTCTTGGTCGCCGTTGGCCGAGATGGTGCCGACCTGGGCGATCTCGTCGTTCGAGGTGACCTTCTTCGAGTTCTTCTGGAGATCCGCAACGACGGCCTCGACCGCGAGGTCGATACCGCGCTTCAGGTCCATCGGGTTCATGCCGGCGGCAACGGCCTTGGCGCCCTCGCGGACGATCGCAGCCGCCAGCACGGTGGCGGTGGTGGTGCCGTCGCCGGCCGCGTCAGCGGACTTGGAGGCGACTTCGCGCACCATCTGGGCGCCCATGTTCTCGAACTTGTCCTCGAGCTCGATCTCCTTGGCGACGGTGACGCCGTCCTTGGTGATGCGCGGAGCGCCAAACGACTTGTCGAGCACGACGTTGCGGCCCTTCGGACCGAGAGTGACCTTCACCGCGTTGGCGAGGATGTCGACACCGCGCAGCATGCGGTCCCGCGCGTCTACGCCGAATTTGACTTCTTTGGCTGACATGACGATTTTCCCTGGGGTTCATTTCTTTCCACCCTTGGCGGGGCGCCCGGCAGGCGCTCTTTAGGGGTGAGTGGTGCGAGCGGTGGATTTAGGCGGCCTTCTTGCTGGAAGACACATCGGTGAGAACGCCCATGATGTCGCTCTCCTTCATGATCAACAGCTCCTGGCCGTCGATCTTGACCTCGGTGCCCGACCATTTGCCGAACAGGACGCGGTCGCCGACCTTCACGTCGATCGGGATCAACTTGCCAGCCTCATCGCGGCCGCCGGGGCCGATGGCGATGACTTCCCCCTGAGACGGCTTTTCCTTGGCAGTGTCGGGAATGATGATACCGCCAGCGGTCTTCTCTTCGGCGTCGATGCGCTTGACCACGACGCGGTCGTGAAGCGGACGGAATTTCATGCAGTCCTCCTAAGTATTTGCACGAGTTGAGGATTTTAGGCTTGTTAGCAATCGCTGCCCGCGAGTGCTAGCGCGGGCGGAGCTGAAATAGGAAAGTGTTTTTCGGGAGCAAGGGTCTGTAAGGGGTCTTGCTCCAACAAATACAGTACGGAACGGACAAATAATCTCAGTTCTTACACGACTGCGCCCTCTCGGGGGCGACGATCTACGTCAGTAATAAGCGCCGCATGTGTCCGCGCGGCTTCCTGGCCTTTTCTAGGACGGCTGCGAACAGCCATCCGGCAGGAATTCTATCAGTGGGCGGGCGGAAATCCCGCCGGGTATGATCACGATGAAATATTTGGCACTCCATACCTCAGAACTGATCATCCGCGGACAGAGTTATCCTTGCCGTTGGTCAGCAGCAGCGACGGTTCACACTTCGGAGCTGTGCCTGATGCCGGCGCATAGTCCCGGACGTCCCGGGACATCTAGGATTGCTCATCCCGGGCGGGCTACGGCAGCTTTTGCGAAGAACGTGAGGCTGGCCACTGAGGTCAGTGGCTCGTGACGGGGCCGCGCTCGTTCATACCTAAGCCCGTTCTGCGGCACGTGAGCGGGTCTTTTGCGAAAATGAAAGCGCATAAAGGACGGTCGCCGCGCCCTCGCGCAGCTCCTTCGGAAGCTGCGACCAGGCGATGTCGTGATCGTGTCAGAACTTGATCGCCTACCGCGGGTCCTTTCAAGGTGCTGAGCATTTTACCGAGATCAGAGTCCCGCCGCGATCACATCGTAAGGCGCCGCCTACAAGTCACTGGCGGAGCCGTGGGCGCACAGCACGCACGAACTGGGAGAAGTGTTGGCGGCGTTGGTTGGCTACATCGCCCGCGAGACGCGGGGAGATAATTCGCGAACGAACGGCAGCGGAACGCGAACGGTCGACAGCGTGGCATGAAATTCTTTCGCCGGCTCAACAAAAGCAGAGCCATCTAACGGAGACGTGCAGGAAAAAACCTCAAGGCCATAGTACACGCCGTCAATGTGGCGCATCCACGATCTTGCGCCTGGAGCCGCAATCGTCCTGAGGCTTGCTCGTGCAACCGAAAAGCATAAACCCGGCTAAGCCGGGCGTCTTCGGACGGCTTGGATGGCCCTCGTCATGACCAGGTTAGCTTGCGGCGGCGTAAGCTCGGAGATGATAGTGAGGAGATCCCGCACGGCTCTGCATCTGGTCGCGCTGCGCACCAAGGACGGCGTCGCGTCTCTGTCCGATCTGGTCCGGTCATCGCTACGTTTGCGCCCCGATCGCATTCCGGTCGGGGAGGTGCGGGGCAGCGAAGCGTTGGAACTCCTCAAGGCCTGGGGCACCGGCCACCCCGGTGGGATCGGAACGATTCACGCCGGCACGGCGCTGGGTGCGCTCCGCCTCGAACAGCTTAGCTGGGGGTGGCCTGACATACGGATACGCCGCGGTCACTGGAAGAGTGGCAAAGGAGTCGTTGTCGAGACCGAGGCACAAGTGATCCGGCGCATCTTTCAGGAATACGTGGACGGCCGTACGCCTCGGGAAATCGCGCACGATCTCAACAACGAGAGGATACCACCTCCGCGGGGGACTATGCGCCTGGACATTGCGTAAAGCGGGCGGGACCGGAGGAGATCAGGCAGCTTAGCCGCGCAGATCTTGCTCGCTTGGTTGCAAATTCAGTCCTTGGACATGGAATCCGTCCGAGCCGCGATTCCGTGGGTTTCGGTCGCTTCTTCCTGCAGGCGCTGGGCGTCTCCAGCGTCGCCGAGTCCGTGGCACCCGAAGCTTTCGCCTTACCTGGCAGTTCCGCCAGTACCTAATCGAGCCGAGCGCGGATCCGGAACGATACCATGCGCTGCAGTTACAGCTTCCAAACGGCATCTTGCTCTATGGACCGCCAGGATACGGCAAGACCCACGCGGTGGAACGCTCGTCGCCGTCCTCGGGAGACCAACCTTCAGGTTTGACCTAGCAAACTCGGAGGCCCCGCGTTCGAACAAGCGAAGCGTAGCGCGCCGTCGCTGCTGATCCTGGAGGAGATCGATGCCTTTCGTCGGTGCGCGGACCCTTGTCACACGACCGAAAGGTGGAGGACCTGACGGAGATCCACCGGATGCTTATACCGGACAGTACAATCGTCTTGCCCTCGTAGCTGCTGAACGGATCCTGGCCAGATATGAGTAGCGTCCGAGTAAATCGTGTTTCGTAAACAACGAGTCGATGTCGTTACCGAGCTGATCGGCCTTGCGGTTGCGCGCGAGAGTCCGTCGGCGATTCGATCGATGTGGTCTTGTTCTTGGCTATGAATAGGACGATGTGGCGAATCATGGCTGGCTAGGACTCGTGTGAGATGCAGGCTGATCGCAGGACTATCTTAATATCGTGCCAGCGATGGACGCCGCATGGTGCTCTGCGATTGCATTTTTGTCCCTCATAATGACGCTGGGAGGGCGAGGCGCTCAATGGTTTGAATGTGACGCGCAAGCAGATCGCAGGCTTGATCGATATTGCGCGATCGTAATGCTTGCAGAATCAAGCGGTGATCCTGATTGGAGCGTGGACGCCATCCGGCACTGCGCGCCATCGCGAACACCAGTCGCGAGTTTGCGAGTTGCAGTCCATCGAGGCAGGCGAGCAATCGAGGCATTGCGCAGGGCGCCATAAGAGCGTGGTGAAATGTGCGATTCGCGATCTCGAATTCCTGAATTGTCTCCGCGTTGTCTGCTTCGATCAGGGCCAGCTCAATCCGCGCCAGATGAGCCGACGTGAGTTTCGGCGCGGCATTCCGCAGCGCGACCACCTCTAGCGCGGCGCGCATCTCGGCGATCTCCTTCACCGACTTCGCGTCGAGCGATGCAACGCGCACGCCGCGGCGGGGGGCGGCAACAACGAGATGTTGTGCCTCCAGTTGCCGAAAAGCCTCCCGCACGGGGACGTGGCTCGAGTTGAATTCGCGCGCGATATGGTCCTGCCGCAGCGGTGCGTCTGGTTGTAGCGCGCCGCTGATAATGCGGTGCCCGATCGAATGCGCAATGCGTTGCGCAGTTGTCGTGTTGTCGCTCAAATTCATCATAGATTATCTATCAGAAAACATCGTGCGTGGCGGCCAGACGTCAGTTAGCATACCTCAAGATGGAAGATCATAGATAATCACAATGATTATCTATAGTTTGTAGAGGAGGCCTCGTGGCTCGGATGGTCCCAAGCGCGAAAACAGAATCGGACGACGGCTACATCGAACCCCTTCGCCACGACTGGACCCTTGGGGAGGCGGAGGCGCTCTACAACGCGCCATTCTCCGACCTGATGTTCCGCGCCCAGGCCGTTCACCGCCGCCGCTTTGATCCCAATCATCTGGAGACCGCGAGCCTTCTCAGCATCAAGACAGGCGGCTGCCCAGAGGATTGCGGTTATTGCTCGCAGAGCGCGCACTATGACACGGGGCTGAAAGCGACGCGGCTGATGGACAAGGCGGATGTGATCGCGGCGGCCGAGCGCGCGAAAGCGGCCGGCGCGACGCGGTTCTGCATGGCGGCGGCGTGGCGCAGTCCGAAGGACCGAGACCTAGACCAGGTCTGCGAGATGGTCAGCGCGGTGAAGGGTCTCGGAATGGAAACCTGCGTGACGCTCGGAATGCTGACCGCTCCTCAGGCGCAGCGTTTGCGTGAGGCCGGCCTCGACTTCTACAACCACAACGTCGATACCTCGCCCGAATTCTATGGCCAAATCATCACCACGCGGATCTTGCAGGATCGTATCGACACGCTCACAGAGGTGCGCGCGGCGGGCATCAAGGTCTGCTGCGGCGGCATCATCGGCATGGGGGAGCGCGTGGTGGACCGCCTAGGCATGCTGGTGCTGCTCGCCAATCTGCCGAGCCATCCGGAGAGCGTGCCGATCAATCTCTGGAACGAGGTCAAGGGCGTGCCGGTCATGGAAACCGCGGAACGGCCCGATCCAATCTCCCTCGCGCGTCTCGTCGCGGTCGCACGCATCCTGATGCCACAAAGCGTGGTGCGGCTGTCCGCCGGACGGCAATACATGAGCGACGAATTGCAGACGCTGTGCCTTCTCGCCGGCGCTAACTCGATCTTTATCGGCGACGCGCTCCTGACCACGCGCAACCCGCAGCGCGAGCGCGACGTGGAGTTGCTTGGGCGGCTCGGCATCAAATCCAGCCTCGACCAAGCGCAGCCGGTCAACACGCAATCTGCGCCGGCTAACGATAGCGTTCACAGCGATTGACGCCCAAACCGCGTCCGCCGACCTCGAGAGACGTTTTGAAGAATGTCAGGAAGAAGCGGGGCTTCGTGATTAGCGGCTGCCTGAGTGATTTGCGCAAGCACCCCTTCTACACGCGGGATTGATTAATGACTCCAACACGCGCGGACAAGGTGGCCACTTATCACGCCGCCTTGCGGGCCCTGAACGAGCAAGAGCGGCTGCGGCGCCTAGCGCCGCGTTCCGGCATTGATTTTGGATCGAACGACTATCTCGCGCTGGCGAGTGCGCCGCGCATGAAGAAGGCTGTGGCGGCGGCGCTGGAAGCCGGCACTCCAATCGGGGCCGGCGGGTCACGACTCCTGCGCGGAAATTGCGACGAGCACGAACGTCTCGAAGCGGAGGCCGCGCACCTTTTCGGAGCCGAGACGGCGCTGTTTTTCAGCGGCGGATATGTGGCGAATTTTGCCATCCTGACGACGCTGCCTCAACGGGGCGATCTGCTGGTACTCGATTCGCTCGTGCACGCGAGCATTCACGAAGGCGCACGGTCCGGACGAGCCGAGTTTCGCGAAAGCGCTCACAACGACCCGACGTCGGTCGAAAACACAATACGCGACTGGCGCGCGAAAGGCGGGACGGGCCGCGTCTGGATCGTGGCTGAAAGTCTATACAGCATGGACGGCGATTTCGCGCCGCTCAAGGAGCTTGTCGCAATCGCCGACAGGCATGATGCGTTTCTTTTGGTAGATGAAGCTCATGCCACTGGCGTGTACGGTGAGCAGGGAAAGGGGCTGACCGCCCCCTATGAAGGGCGCGAGAACCTGGTGGTCGTTCATACGTGCGGCAAGGCGTTGGGCGCCGCCGGTGCCCTCGTCACCGCGAGCAGAGTGCTGCGCGACTTCATGGTCAACCGTTGCCGTCCATTCATTTTTGCAACCGCCCCGTCGCCTTTGCTGGCTGTTGCCGTGCAGGAGGCGCTATCAATCTTGAAGGAGGAACCGGAACGGCAACAACGCCTGGCCAGCTTGGTCGCCTTCACACACCGGGAGATCCGCTTGCGCGGGGGCTGGAGTCCCTCCGTTTCCCAGATTGTCCCTTACATTGTCGGCGACAACGCGCGCGCCATGAAACTGGCATCGATGCTGCAGGCTCGCGGATTCGACGTTCGCGGAATCCGACCACCGACTGTGCCGGCGGGCACAGCTCGGCTGCGAATCTCCCTGACACTGAATGTCGGAGAGAATGATGTGCGTGCGTTGCTCGATGCCTTGATGGAAGAAACCGGAAGCGAGGCAAGATGGCTCGGCGATTCGTAGTCACCGGCACCGACACTGAGGTCGGCAAGACGATCTTTTCCGCAGGACTCGTCGATTTTCTTGATGCCTATTATTGGAAACCTGTCCAGGCTGGCCTTCGAGGGGAGATCGATTCCCAGGTCGTTGAACGACTGGCTGAACTTCCCGACGATCGGATTGTGCCAGAGCGGTATCGTCTTGAAGCGCCAGCCTCACCACATCTCGCAGCGGAACTCGATCGCCTTCACATCGACACCACCGCACTCAATGTACCGGACACCGGGGATCGCCCGCTCGTGATCGAAGGGGCAGGCGGGCTGATGGTACCGCTCAATCGCAACGAACTCTATATCGACGTCTTTGCACGATGGCGGCTGCCAGTCATTCTCTGCGCGCGCACTGCCCTCGGTACCATCAATCATTCGCTGCTTTCGCTCGAGGCCTTGCACAATCGCAACATTGAAATTCGCGGTATCGCGTTCATCGGCGAAGAGAACGTCGACACCGAGAGCACCATTTGCAGGATCGGACAAGTGCGGAAGCTGGGCCGGCTGCCGTGCCTTGCTCCACTCACGGCCAACGCGCTTCGCGCGGCCTTCAAGGTCTCGTTTCATGGTGGCGATTTCGATTCATAATGTGCAAAGCAAAGTCGCGGATCTGGCATCCGTTTACCCAACATGCGCTGCAAGGCGAGATGATAAAGGTTTTGCGCGGCGAGGGTGCATATCTCTACACCGCGGATGACCGTCGCATCATCGATGCGATCGCGTCCTGGTGGGTTGTGACCCATGGCCATTGCCATCCATACATCGTGAGTGCCATTCAGAAGCAGGCGGAAAAGCTCAACCAGATCATCTTCGCGGGCCACACTCATGAACCCGCCGAAGAGGTTGCCTCCCTGCTTTTGAAACTTGCGCCCCGCGGCCTCGACTACGTCTTCTTCTCCGACAGCGGCTCGACCAGTGTGGAGGTCGCGCTGAAGTTCGCGCTCGGCTATTGGCGCAACATCGGCGAGTTGCGCTCACGCATCGTCGTGATGCAGCATTCCTATCATGGCGACACGGTGGGGACGATGTCGGTCGGCGCGCGTGGTGTGTTCAATGCCGCCTACGAACCTCTGCTGTTCGAGGTTACCTCAGTGCCGTTCCCGGCGCTGGGTCATGAACAGCCGACGCTCGACGCGCTCGAGGCCGCGTGTCGCAACGAAAATCCGGCTGCCTTCATCGTCGAACCCCTGATCCTGGGAGCTGGCGGGATGCTTATGTATCCTGCTTGGGTCCTAAATGAAATGAAACGGATCTGTGAGGCCTCAGGCGTCCTGTTCATTGCCGACGAGGTCATGACAGGCTGGGGGCGCACTGGAACATTATTCGCTTGCGAGCAGGCTGGTGTCACGCCCGACATTGCCTGCTATTCCAAGGGCCTCACGGGTGGCTCTCTTCCGCTTGCGGTGACGCTCTGCCGCGCGGACATTTTCGACGCACACTATTCGAAAGACCGAACCCGCACCTTCTTCCACTCCAGTTCTTACACGGCAAATCCGGTGGCGTGTGCCGCTGCCAAGGCGAACCTGGATCTCTGGTGCAACCATGAGACTTACGAGCGCGTGGCCTCCGTCGCTGCAATGCAGAAACAGAAAATCGAGCCATTTCGCGCGGACGCACGCTTCGGGAATGTCCGTCAGACTGGTACTATCACAGCACTCGAGCTGAAGGTGTGCGACGAGGGCTACCTCGCCAATATCGGGCCGAGGCTGCAGGCGTTCTTTAGCGATCGAGATCTGCTGCTGCGCCCGCTTGGCAATACGATCTATGTCATGCCGCCGTATTGTGTCACGTCGGCGGACCTCGAGGAAATCTACGCTGCAATTAACGATGCCGCCGATGAGCTGATCTAGAAGCAGGCCGGATCGGTCGTCGATCGCGACAGCCTGTCGGCGAATCTTCCGAAGCCATTGGCCACGAGAGCATGACCTAACACACCGGCCGAGAAAGTCTTCGTCTGGTGATCGCGCAACCAAAAGGAATTTCCATCCGTCGCCGCGCCATTTTCGAGGAATCGATTTCTTTTTTTCTCCCGAGGTTGACAATTTTCTTCCACGCTCCCTAGGAAGTACCAAGTGCGTAAAGGCTCAACGGTGTTTCAAATGAGAAAAGTACTCTCTGCTAAGCAGTCGGCGAGTTGGTTGACATCAAAGCCTTGCCACTGCGCACCGCAGAATGGAACTGAGGTCGTCGACGCAATGGGGACCAAATGAGCCACGTTTCGCAGCAGCCGGTCGAGCGCATCACGATTCCCATGCTGCAGCGCTGGAAGCAGGACAGCCGGCGTCTCGTCATGACGACTGCCTACGACGCGGTTGCGGCGCGCATCGCGGATCCTTCCGTCGACATCATTCTCGTTGGTGACAGTGTCGGTAACGTTTGCCTTGGATTTGAAAACACGCTGCCCGTAAGCGTGGCGATGATGAACCATCATCTGGAAGCCGTTGCACGCACCAAGCCTCGTGCTTTGCTCGTCGCCGATATGCCGTTTCTTAGCTTCCACCTCAGCGTCGAAGAAACCATACGCAATGCCGGCGGATTCCTGCAACGAGGCGCAGCCGCGGTGAAGCTCGAGGGCGGCGGCAAGCGTATCGAGATGGTACGTGCCCTTGTCGATTGCGAGATTCCCGTGATGGGTCATCTGGGTCTCATGCCCCAGAGCGTCAATGTCATGGGCGGCTTCAAGGTGCAGGGCCGGAAAGCGGACGGAGCGCTGCGGCTGCTCGATGATGCTCACCGTCTGCAGGAGGCCGGCTGTTTCGCTTTGGTGTTGGAAGGCATTCCGGCCGAGCTTGCTGCTCGAGCAACCGATTCCTTGACAATACCAACGATCGGAATCGGCGCCGGCCCGGACTGTTCAGGGCAGGTGCTCGTGTTTCACGATGTGCTGGGCCTGACCGAAGGTCATCGCCCCAAATTCGTTCGCGCCTATGCAGAAGGCTTCCAGCAGTTGCATGATGCGCTTTCGCGCTGGGCCGCGGATGTCCGCAGTGGTGCATTCCCGGCAGCGCAAGAGTCCTATCGACTTCCTGAAGGTGTCGGCGAGGCAATTACCAACTGGGCGCCATCCAACCCAACCTGATGTAGAGCTCGACATGCAAACAATCACGACGGTCGCTGAGCTTCGCCGCACTCTCGCAAAATCCCGCAGTGCCGATCAACGGGTCGGATTCGTGCCGACAATGGGATATCTCCACGATGGCCACCTGGCGCTGATCGCGGCGAGCCGGGCGCAATGCGACGTCACCGTCGTCAGCATCTTCGTCAACCCCACTCAGTTCGGACCAAACGAGGATCTCAGCACCTACCCGCGAGCCTTCTTGCGCGATGAGGGACTGTGCCGCGATGCCGGTGTTGCGATCCTCTTTGCGCCGGATGCACAGGAAGTCTATCCGAGCCATTTTGAGACCTTTGTTGAACCGGGCGACCTCGCGAAACCTCTGTGCGGAGCCTTCAGGCCTGGACATTTTCGCGGTGTCGCGACTGTCGTATGCAAGTTGTTCAACATGGTGCAGCCCGACGTCGTGTTTTTTGGCCAGAAGGATTTCCAGCAATGCGCAGTCGTGCGCCGCATGGCGGTCGATCTCAATCTCCCGATCGAGATCGTCACCGTACCAACCGTTCGCGAACAGGATGGGCTCGCGATGAGCAGTCGCAACCGGTATCTCAGCAAGGAAGAACGTCAGCGGGCCCTTGCGATCAATCGTGCACTAACCGCCGCGCTCGATGAATTTCGCGCAGGAGAGCGCAACGTAGAAAAGCTGATTGCGATCGCCAAGGGGCATTTAGAGGCAGTTGACCGAGTGCAGTATCTTGAACTTGTCGACGGTGACACGCTCAACACCGCCGACAGTCCACTGCGACGCCCCGCGGCGCTTTGTGCGGCAGCCTACGTCGGCTCGACCCGGCTGATCGACAACGTAATGCTGGCGTTGCCAACTCCGTAGCGCAATACGTAGCCAAACCGTACTCAGCATATTGAGCTGGAAGAAGTGCTCAAGGCAACGTTTCCGACAGACGTGTCGACCTAGTAGGCAAAGGGCGAACTCCGAACCGACGTTGTTCAGCGAGTTAGCGATGCGATAGGGGATGCTTGCGGAATATTGTGGGACCGAGAACTTTGCGTCTGGCAACGTCACAGGTTTCGCGCGGCTGCGACCAGCGACCGTTTCGACAAACCTTGGTATAGTGTTTTGCAGCCGATGCTATATTACCCACTTACCCTTGTACAGTTGAGCACCCGTCAGGTTCGTTTGTACTTTCGATGTCGAACCTGGATCATTCGATCGACGGGTCGGCGCGAAGCCTGAACTGATACCTTGCTAGAAGTCAGTGCGTTCCAATCAGGTGTGAGGACGAACATCTTGAGTCGGACCTTTGGCCGATTGCACGCAAAAAGCCAGGGGCTTTATCTTAAGAAGGTGCCCACTATTCGAGATCGCGATCAGCGATCAGAACAGCGGAGCCAACATTCATTCAAGCGACGAAAATGGAGAAGCGGAGGATTGGGCACGCTATGCTCATGAACGTGTGAGCCCTTAGCGTAGCCGATAAGGCTTCCCTCATACTACGGGCTTTAGCGCAGTTGCCGCATTGATGATCATTACCGTAGCGCAAGTTGCTGGCGCTTTTGCATCCCCCTCTTGAAATGGGAGTCGAGATGGCATTTACCGAGCTTTTCATCAAACGTCCGGTATTGTCTATCGTCGTCAGTTTCCTGATCTTGCTGATCGGTTTTCGCGCGGCCACCGTACTGCCGATCCGGCAGTATCCCAAGCTATCTAATACGGTCGTCAATATCACGACTTCCTATCCTGGCGCCTCCGCCGACATGATCCAGGGGTTCATCACCACTCCCCTGGAGCAGGCAGTCGCTTCCGCCGAGGGCGTCGACCACATCAGTTCCTCATCGGTGCTCGGTACCTCGACGATCCAAGTCTACATCAAGCTGAATTTCGATCCCAACGAGGCGCTCACCGAGGTTCTCTCCAAGGTCAATTCAGTCAAATATTTAATCCCGAAAGAATCAAACGATCCGGTCGTCACTAAGTCGACCGGTCAGGCCACCGCCGTCATGTATATCGCCTTCTCCAGCGAGGAACTGACGGCCAGCGCGATCTCCGACTACCTCTCGCGCGTGGTGCAACCCGTTATGTCAACCGTCGACGGCGTCGCAGCGGCAGACATCCTGGGCGGCCAGAATTTTGCGATGCGGCTATGGCTCGATCCAGCGAAAATGGCAGGGCACGGCGTGTCGCCGGCTGACGTTTCGGCTGCAATCGCCGCTAACAACTTCCAGGCCGCGGCCGGCCAGACCAAGGGCTATTTCACTATCTCTGATGTTACGGCAAACACCGATCTGCGGAGTGTCGACGACTTCAAGCGCATGATCGTCAAAGCCAATGACGGTGGCTTTGTGCGCATGGAGGACATTGCAGTAGTCGAGCTTGCTGCGCAGACCACAGACACCAGCGTCGCAATGAACGGCGAGCACGGGGTCTTTATCGGCGTTCGGGCGAGCCCGCAAGGCAATCCGCTAAACATAGTGCGAGGCGTTCGGGCGCTGTTTCCAGAAATGGAGCGTAACTTGCCGCCGTCACTGAAGATGAAAGTGGCCTACGACTCCACCAAATTCATTCAATCGTCGATCGATGAAGTGGAGAAGACGCTCATCGAGGCCGTCGTGGTCGTGGTGGTGGTAGTCTTCCTGTTTCTGGCCTCGCTGCGGTCGGTCATCATTCCTGTAGTCACTATTCCGTTGTCGCTCGTCGGTGTCTGCAGCATGATGCTGGCGCTGGGGTTTTCATTCAATCTCCTGACTCTCCTTGCGATGGTTCTCGCGATCGGTCTCGTGGTCGATGACGCGATCGTGGTGGTGGAGAACATTCATCGCCATTTAGAAGAAGGTGCGCTGCCCCTACAGGCTGCTACAAGGGGCGGGCGCGAGATCGTCGGCCCCGTTGTCTCCATGACGATTACCTTGGCTGCGGTATATGCCCCAATCGGATTTCTCGGCGGCCTCACCGGTGCGCTATTCCGCGAGTTCGCGTTTACGCTAGCGGGAGCGGTGATCGTGTCGGGCGTGATCGCTTTGACGCTGTCGCCGATGATGTGCTCGCTCTTCCTGAAACGCGCTGAGGAGGGGCGGTTTGCAAGACTTGTGAACCGCGGGTTCAGCGCCATGACACGATGGTACGGCCGCAAGCTCGACCGCTCGCTCGACTATCGTCCGATTACCGGCCTGTTTGCGCTGACCATGCTGGGCCTCGTCGGCTTTCTCTATATGCATACTTCCAAGGAACTCGCACCCGAGGAGGATCAAGGTATCGTATTCGCTCTAACCAAGGCGCCGAAATACGCCAATATCGACTACCTCGACTATTACGGTACCAAGATCGAAAACGCGTTCCAGAAATTTCCCGAGACTGATTTGAGCTTCGTGCTCAACGGCGTTAGCGGCCAGCAGAGTGGCTTGGCCGGCATGTTGCTCAAGCCATGGGACGAGCGCAAGCGATCATCGATTGCGCTAAAGTCCCTTGTCCAGGCCGAGCTGTCCAAAATCGAAGGCATTAACGCGTTTGCCTTTAGCTTGCCGCCGCTTCCGGGCGGTTCGGATGGCCTACCAGTGCAGATGGTGATCAATTCGACGCTTGGCTTCCAATCCGTCTACGAGCAGATGTCGAAGCTGAAAGATGCCGCGCGGAAGAGCGGTCTGTTCATGGTGAGCGACTCCGACCTCGAGTTCAACCAGCCGGTGGTACGAGTCAAGGTGGATCGATCCAAGGCCAACGAGCTTGGCATCACCATGCAGACCATCGGTAACGCGCTCGCCACCTTACTTGGCGGAAACTACGTCAACCGCTTCAATTTACAGGGCCGCTCCTACCAGGTGATCCCGCAGGTCCCACGCGAGGAACGCCTGGCGCCGCAAGCCATCGGGAGCTATTATGTGAAGACAGCGACGGGCTCGATGCTCCCGCTGTCCACCGTAGTCTCCATCGAGACTGCGACCGATCCGAACGCGCTCACCCACTACAACCAGCTCAATTGCGCAACCTTTCAGGCCGTGCCGATGCCAGGCGTCACGATCGGTCAGGCTGTGGACTTCCTGGAAGCTGAGGCAAAGAAACTGCCCGCAGGCTTCAGCCACGACTTCCTCGCCGACGCCCGCCAATATGTGCACGAGGGTAACCAACTGGCGATTACGTTTGCATTTGCACTGATCATCATATTCTTGGTGCTTGCGGCGCAGTTCGAAAGTCTGCGCGATCCCCTCATCATCATGATCAGCGTCCCAATGGCAATCGTCGGCGCCTTGATCCCGCCATTCTTTGGCTGGGCGACGATGAACATCTACACCCAGATCGGACTGTTGACACTGGTCGGGTTGATTTCCAAGCACGGCATCCTGATGGTTGAGTTCGCCAATGAGCTGCAGCTCAAGGAGAGACTTGACCGTCGCTCGGCTATAGAGATGGCGGCGCGCGTCCGACTGCGTCCAATCTTGATGACCACGGCGGCAATGGTCGCGGGCTTCATACCCTTGTTGACGGCAACGGGAGCTGGCGCCGCGAGCCGCTTCTCGATCGGGCTCGTGCTCGTCGCTGGCATGTCGGTCGGCACGCTGTTCACGCTCTTCGTGCTGCCGGCGGTCTACGTCGCGATCGCGTCCGATCACCGTGCCGATGCGAGCTCCGGCCGCGCGAAGATCGCCCCCGAGCTCGACCTCACCGGCGCTGCTGATGCCCAGCTGGCCAAGCAATGACGATAGAATCAATCTAGGTTCGCTCAGTGTGGTGAGCACCTGCGATCGCCTCACGCTCACTTGCGCATCGAGATCTTCACGCCCGTGGTGCCGAGCTTGCCGAGCATCAGGTGCACCGACACGATCATTCTGTCCCTGATCCTGCTGCAAGCTGCGGGTTGGCGCCGCCCTGTCGAAGCAAGCTGGCTGATCGGCCTGCCATTCGGGTCGATGCTGGGCATCCTCTATTCGGTGACGACTATCTCCGGCCCTCCCTTAGCGATGCTGTTTAACAACCAGGGCCCGGTTAAACACGAGTTTCGCGCCGGCCTAGCCCTGGTTCGCGTGGCGGAATCGAGCGTGACCGCCTAGGTCTATTATCAGCTCGGCTTGTTCCCGAAAGCGGCGGCTTGCTCTATGTTTTTATGCCAAGTGTTATGCTTGGCATCCCTCTGGGGTCCTACCTCATTCGCCGGCTTGATCCGGAGATATTTCGACGCATCTGCATGAGCTTTGATGCGGGCGTCGGTTTGTCACAGGTGCTGATCGAGCTCGATCTAGTACAGAGCGCCTGGGCTTATAACGTGAGGGCGGCGGCGATACTGATGGATCTGTGCCTGCTACACTTGCTCCTTACCACCCACAGCCCGATTTGATCAGAGCGACGGGCTCGGCGAACTGCGGATATAAGCGCTTGAACGATGCCGGCGGGCACCTCGGTATCGAATGCGCGCGCGTCGTGGACCTGAGCGACGCCGCTCTCTTCCGCGGCGACAATGATGGCATGTAAATCTGGTTGATTGCTCTATGACAGCCCAGCGCACCGGTGCCGGGGAATTCGGGATCACAGGACAGCCCTAAACTTTTGGAGGTTGATCTTGTCGCCATGCCACTCGCCGTGGCTGTGGTTGCCGGCGGCAAACGCGCCAGACAAACGGATCACTCGAGACACGGCACAGCGAGCGCGACGTGGGGAACCACCTAGCCGCCTGAAACCAGGAATAATCGAATATATCGAGCCGACATTGACGGCTTGCGCGTGATAGCGGGCTTGTATTGATCTTGTGAGTCAGCGCCGTTACTCGTGATGAGAGCTCCCGATTTTACAAAAGCTGTCGGAAAACCTACGGCGTGTTCGCGCCAAGTACACAGTGGCGTCGGGCGCCGTTGGCTTTGCAGGCTTTGTAGGCTTTGCGACAAGGCCATAGTGAGCGTTGCGCCTCCAGCCGTCGCAGACCAGCAAAAACTATCACCCCATGGCTAGCTCATCCGGAAAAGAGTAGCCGAAACACCGCATCACGGGCTCGACGATCACCCCTACTTGTCGTTTGCCCAGTGACGTAGTCCAGTTTTTGTGACGGCATTGCATTTGCAGGGCTAAAGAATGTCAACTTGAGGCCATCATTGTCGATCGCGCCGCTTGCAGGCGACGCACGCAGGATGACGGGCGTCGCGCTCGCGAGCCCGTTCTCTCAGGAGCGCCCGTGATACCATCCGCTAATTGGTCTGCCGGCCTGCTTGGGACACGGCTCGCATTTTTTGTGGCCGGAGTCGGTCTCGCGGCCTGGGCGCCTTTGGTGCCACTCGCCAAGGAGCGGCTCGCGGTGGATGACCGCATGCTTGGTCTTCTGCTGCTCTGTCTCGGAACGGGATCCGTCATCGCTATGCTTTTGACCAGCGTGTCGAATGCGCGGTACGGCAGCAAGCCCATTATCCTCGCGGGTGGACTTGGACTCGCGATCACCCTGCCGTGGCTTGCAATTGCCGACACATCTCTCGGGCTCGGTGCCACGCTGTTTGCTTTCGGCGTTTCACTCGGCTCGATCGATGTAGCCATGAACATTCATGCGATTGAATTGGAGCGCGCCACCGGCCGTCCATTGATGTCTGGCTTCCACGCCCAGTACAGCATTGGGGAATTCACCGGCTCTGCCGCCGTGACGTCGTTACTCTCGCTGCAGCTTGGCCCGCTTTTTTCGACGTTGGTTTGTTCGGCGTTAATGACGATCGCGATTGTGTCGGCCTGGCCGGGGTTGCTCGCGACGGGTTCGAGGCAGCAGGGGCCATTGTTTGTCTTGCCCCATCGCAGTGTGTTGCTAATAGCTGTGCTCGCGGCTATCACCTTTCTTGTCGAAGGTGCAATGCTCGATTGGAGCGCTTTGCTTCTCGTTGAACGAGATCTTCTCGCGGAGGCGCACGGGGGCATTGGTTGTATGCTCTTCTCAATCGCAATGACCGCAGGGCGTCTCAGCGGAGATGCCGTGGTGGCGCGAATCGGCGACCGTGCCACATTGATGCTCGGGACTCTGCCGATCGTGACAGGCTTCTTGGCTGTGGTGGCCGCGCCCGTTGCGTTGATTGCTATGGCGGGGTTCCTGCTTATTGGATTGGGTATTTCAAATGTTGTACCCGTACTATGTCGACGCGCCGGCAAACAGACAGTGATGCCAGCAGGCGTTGCGATCGCGGTCATCACGACAGCCGGCTACGCGGGTATACTCGTCGGGCCTGCCAGCATCGGGCTCGCCGCACACATGTTTGGCTTGCCCTTGGCGTTCGGGATGTTAGGCGCGCTCATGTCCATCGTTACGCTGTCGGCGAGGATAATGATGACAGACCATCGCTAAGCCGTTGGTCGAGAGGAAGGGGACACCAGCACGCTCCCGGCTAATGATCGTCCACCGGTCGGCGTCTAGCGGCTTAGAGTCGATGAGATCTCAACTTGATGGCAGCAGGTGTCGATGATGGCCATTCTCCTTTTCCTGCAAGTCGATTGGCGGCGTCATAGCTAGGATACACCGCGTCACTCGGGTTCTAGACGTCCAACTGAGCGCGTTGTTGACAATGAACGCTTGTCAACTGCGAAGCAAAATTCGTTGTTACGTGAGCGGCAAGTCCGCTAGGCTGGACGTTCACCGATGATTGATACGTAGGAGTGGTCCGTTATCGGGAACAGGCAGATCACTCTGCTGCCGTCCATCGCTGTCGGCGCGATACGCCCGGTATGCCAGCTGAATGCCATCCTCAAGAGAGGTCGTGGCGCGCCAGCCGAGCCCGGACAGCCGCCCGATGTCGAGCAGCTTGCGCGGCGTGCCGTCCGGGCGCGACGTGTCGAAGCTGATCTCACCGCGAAAACCGACGGCGGCCGCGACCATGAGTGCTAGCTCGGCGATGCTGATGTCCTCACCGGTACCGATATTGACCACTTCCGGCGAGGAATAGGTCTTCATCAGATGGATGCAGGCGTCGGCGAGATCGTCGACGTAGAGAAATTCGCGGCGGGGCGTGCCGGTGCCCCACACCACGACGTTGCCGCCGCCCGAAATCTTGGCCTCATGGAAGCGGCGGATCAGCGCGGCGACGACGTGGCTGTATTCGGGGTGATAATTGTCGCCAGGGCCGTAGAGATTGGTCGGCATCACGCTGATGAAATCGGCGCCGTACTGGCTGCGATAGGCCTCGGCCATCTTGATGCCGGCGATTTTGGCGATGGCATAGGGTTCGTTGGTCGGCTCCAGCGGGCCGGTCAACATCGAATCCTCTCGCAGCGGCTGCGGCGCCAGGCGCGGATAGATGCAGGAGGAGCCGAAGAACATCAGCTTCTCGCATCTATTGGCATGGGCCGCCTGGATCACGTTGCTCGATATCGCCAGATTGTCGTGGAGAAACTCGGCGCGCAGCGTGTTGTTGGCGACGATGCCGCCGACCTTGGCGGCGGCGAGGAACACGGCCTGCGGCCGCTTCGCGGCAAACCAGGCATTCACCGCGGCCTGGTCGCGCAGGTCGACCTCGCTGCGCGACACCGTCAAGAGATCGGCCTGTTCGCGTGCCAGCCGGCGCATCAGCGCCGCGCCGACCATGCCGCGATGGCCGGCGACGAAAACCGTCTTGCCCTTCAGCTCAAACGCCGTGCTTGCCATTGGCTACGTCCTGCCTGGCTTGGACGAGATCGCTGGCGACCATTTCCTTCACCAATTGCGAGAACGGCGTCTTCGGCGCCCAGCCGAGTTTCGCGCGCGCCTTGCTGGCGTCACCGATCAGGAGATCAACCTCGGTCGGACGGAAATAGGTCGGATCGATCTGCACCAGGGTCTTGCCGGACGCCTTGTCGACGCCGACCTCCTCGACGCCCTTGCCGCGCCATTCGATGCTGCGCCCGACCTCGGCAAACGCCAGCTCGACGAACTCGCGGACCGACCGCGTCTCACCGGTCGCGAGCACGAAGTCGCCGGGTTCGTCGACCTGCAGAATCCTGTGCATGCCCTCGACATAGTCGCGGGCATGGCCCCAGTCGCGCTTGGCGTCGAGATTGCCGAGATAGAGCTCGTTCTCGAGGCCGACGTCGATGCGGGCGACGGCCCGGGTGATCTTGCGCGTCACGAAGGTCTCGCCGCGGATCGGGCTCTCATGGTTAAACAGGATGCCGTTGCTGGCGAATATGCCATAGGCCTCACGGTAGTTCACTGTGATCCAATAGCCATAGAGCTTGGCGACGCCGTAGGGCGAGCGCGGATAGAATGGCGTGGTTTCCTTCTGCGGAACCTCTTGCACGAGCCCGTAAAGCTCCGAGGTCGAGGCCTGGTAGAACCGCGTCTCCTTTTCCATGCCGAGGATACGGATCGCTTCCAAAAGGCGCAGCACGCCGATTGCGTCGGCGTTGGCGGTGTATTCCGGGCTCTCGAAACTGACCTGGACGTGGCTCTGGGCGGCCAGGTTATAGATCTCGGTCGGCCGGATCTGCTGCACCAGCCGGATCAGATTGGTCGAATCCGTCATGTCGCCATAGTGCATTAGGAACGGCACGTTGCCGGCATGCGGATCCCGGTAGAGATGATCGACGCGCGCTGTGTTGAACGAGGACGACCGGCGCTTGATCCCGTGCACGGTGTAGCCGAGACCGAGCAGATACTCGGCGAGATATGCGCCGTCCTGCCCGGTGACGCCGGTGATCAGCGCAACGCGCCGCTTTGAGTCCTGAGCCGCCATGGTCTCTCTTAGTTGCGCCGGAAAGAAAGCCTCCCTGTGAAACGCTATTGCGAAGCCGTTTCTCGAGAAATCTAGATGCGCAAGCGCGCTCCACCCGCAATTAGAGGAAAGCGATCGTTAGCTCCAGTCATACACATCATGCAGGAATGCACACTATATACATTGATTTATATTGGACTGGAGGGTGCCAACCCATTGAGCTTCAAAAAATGAAAGTCAACTAACCCTCGCAACCTGCCTGATATCCGCGATGATCCTAAGCGCGCGAGATCGATGGCAAACGCCGTTACGCGCCCGGCCGCGCTTGCCCCCGGGGTGATATTTCCAATGAGATAGAAGCCGACGGTCTGTGTTCCTTATCTATCCTGAGGCGCATGTCTGCATTCGCGTGGTCTCGTCATGGCTTGGGAGAGCGATGGGCTGAGGCCGCAGTCGTCAATGCATTTGTCGGAATGACGACATGCAAGCCAGCACACAGTCAAGCCTGCGCATCAATTCGTAATCTACAAAGCGCCCGTACCGTTAACTTCCGAACAGAACAGCCGGCCTTGGCGGTCGACTCATCAACCGTGATCAGCGCCTTTGCCAATATCCAACTCGCGGCAGGCAGTGGACCGTCGACGCAAGACAAAATGAGAAAGAGTAGCCAACGTTGGTATAGATAATCGAACGTATCGATATCAAGAGTTTACGTTCGTACAATAGAGCTTCGACGCCAATCGTTTAGTCTCGACGACCGTAACTTGCTTCGGTCCGAGTATGATGAGCCTCTTAAACCCGCGTCGGCGAAATGTTTCCTGTGACAAAGGACAATTCACGCTAGAGCGGCTGCGCAAATGTATGGGCAGCAGACCATGTAGAAGCCATGGGCAGGTTTCCTCTTTCTATCTCCCCAATGGAGCGCAGCCGAGACGGAACGTGAGCCTCTCGAAGGGTCTATCAGTGAGGCGGAAAGACTCAGTTACTGCCACATTCACGGTCGCTCGGTTCGCCGGTGTCGCTGCTCACCTTCTTGGAAATGTGAGCTGCAAGTCGTGAAATGGCTCATCAGTGATGATGAGCGAACAAGACAAGATGCTTTATCGTAGGATAATTGGCTCGTCGATCTGGTTCGAATGTCCTCAATCTATGGAGCCAGACTAACTGCGCGATATGTCCTCGCAGCGGTTTGTTGCGACGCCGACAGCTATTGTCGCAACCGAGCGAGTCTGTTTGTGCCGGGATTGGATGTCGCACCACCGAGCAAGCGCTCCTGCATATCTGGCTCTCCTCGAAGCGATCACGCTATTCGCGGCCGCATCGCAGTTTGTACCCAGATAGGAAGCCAAAAGCGGAATGTAGCCGGGCGAAGCAATGATGGCTGAAAGAGATCTAACTCGCGCTTGTGAATGCGGCGGCGATAAAGGCGGCCGCGACAAATCCCGAACTTGACACCTGTTACCATCGGGCAAGCGAATTTCATGACGGATTCCTGTGAGGGGGAGCGTCGGGCTTCTTGAACTTGGGCAGCATTGATCGATATGTGTGGAATTGTCGGCATCTTGGGGCGTGGTCCGGTCGTTGGGCAGTTGGTCGCGTCGCTCAAGCGATTGGAATATCGTGGCTACGACTCCGCAGGTCTCGCGACTCTCGAAGGTCTCCGTATCGAGCGCCGACGCGCTGAAGGTAAGCTGAGAAACCTAGAAGAGCGGCTGCGCTATTATCCGCCGTCGGGTCATACCGGTATCGGTCACACCCGCTGGGCGACTCATGGAAAGCCGACCGAGAGCAATGCTCATCCGCACGCGACGGAAAATGTCGCGGTCGTTCATAACGGGATCATTGAGAATTTCCGCGAGCTGCGAGCCGAACTGGAGCGGAATGGAGCCCATTTTAGCTCAGAGACGGACACGGAGGTGGTGGCGCATCTCGTCGAATCTTATCTCAAGAATGGCTACTCGCCGCAGGATGCGGTACAAGCGTCGCTGCCTCGGCTGCGCGGTGCCTTCGCGCTGGCGTTCCTTTTCAAGGCGCACGACGATCTTTTGATCGGTGCGCGTAAGGGGTCGCCCCTTGCGATCGGACATGGTAACGGCGAAGTGTATCTAGGATCGGACGCGATCGCGCTCGCGCCTTTGACCGACACCATCACCTATCTTGAAGACGGCGACTGGGCCGTGCTTACGCGCACGATGTGCGTGATTTATAGCGCAGACGGTTCCGTCGTCCAGCGGGAGACGTCAAAGTCTGGCGTATCGTCACTCCTTGTGGACAAAGCGAATTATCGCCACTTCATGGCCAAGGAAATCCACGAGCAGCCGACAGTGGCCGGCAAGACATTGGCGCATTATCTCGACGTGGCGGCCAAGCGCGTCGCCCTGCCGCTCACATTGCCGTTCGACTTTAAATCCATTCAGCGCATCTCAATTACCGCGTGCGGCACTGCAAGCTATGCCGGGCACATCGCCAAATACTGGTTCGAGCGGCTGGTGCGGTTGCCTGTCGAGATCGATGTAGCATCCGAGTTCCGCTACAGGGAGGCGCCTTTGCGCCGGGGCGATCTCGCGATCGTCATCTCGCAGTCGGGCGAAACCGCTGACACGCTAGCTGCGTTGCGATACGCCAAGGGCCAGGGCGTGCACACGATATCTGTGGTTAACGTCCCGACGTCGACGATTGCGCGCGAGAGCGAATCCGTTCTGCCGACGCTGGCGGGGCCAGAAATCGGCGTCGCCTCCACCAAGGCATTCATCTGCCAGCTGATGGTGTTGGCGGCGCTTGCCATCGCAGCAGGAAAAGAGCGCGGTAAGCTGTCTGAGATCGATGAAACGAGGCTCGTGCGTGAGCTTATCGAAGTGCCGCGGTTGATTGCTGCGGCGCTGTTGATCGAGCCGCAGATCGAGAAGCTCGCGCGTTACATCGCCGACTCAAGGGACGTGCTCTATCTCGGTCGTGGCACATCGGCCCCCCTGGCGTTGGAGGGCGCACTCAAGCTGAAGGAAATTGCCTATATCCACTCAGAAGGTTATGCCGCCGGCGAGCTCAAGCACGGACCGATCGCACTGATCGATGAGGCCGTGCCGGTGGTTGTGATCGCGCCTTATGACGAGGTCTTCGAGAAGACCGTCTCGAATATGCAAGAAGTTGCGGCTCGGGGCGGCAAGATCATCCTAATCACCGATTCGAAGGGTGCTTTGGAAGCGACGGTGGACACACTCATGACCATTGTGCTGCCGGAGATGGCCGCAAGCTTTACGCCGATGGTCTATGCCATTCCGGTTCAGCTCTTGGCTTACCATACCGCCCTCGTAAGGGGCGCAGACGTGGATCAGCCGCGTCATCTAGCAAAATCAGTGACTGTGGAATGAGGCTGCAGCGTCATATCGGAGCATTGAGGCTCTCGGCGTCGAGCCGTTGGGCTTGCCTTTGGCTGCGTCGATTTTGTGGATGACGGAACCGGACGAGTTCCCCCTGCTATCTGCTTTGCAGGGCCAAATCAGCCTGAAGCTCGGTGCACAAAACGTACTCTCTAACTCATCCTCGCACCTTGCCGAAGCCGACGAGCAAGTCGGTGCAGACAACAGCTTCGGGCCGATCCGTCGCGGCTTATTCACTGGCAGCGCATACGCGCGACAACTTACGTTTCCCGATTGCCAGCATCCGCGCCATGTCGGGCAAGTTGAGCATGCACTTCGACCCCGGCGACGATTGCTTAGGATTAGCGGTCCAGTTTGTCCCTTAGATCGCGCGTAGCAGCGGCTCACGCAATCGGATTGGGCCGCACGGCGGCCCTCCCACCTGCTACGTGGATTGTTAGAAACCGGACATTCCCGCGAAAGGTCGAGGGCCTAAGACCAAGTGCAGGGGGAGCGCCGCACCGGAAGGACGCGGCGCCCCCGGCTGTATATGCGGCAGGCGAGTACTATTGGCCATTATCTGATCCAGCGACAGCCGACCGGCTCGTATGGCAGGATCGACCAGCCTTGTGGCGACGCGGGATTTAGCACGATTGGCAAATCAGTTGGTGGGCCAGCGATCGCATCGGGTTCCTACCACCGCAGATCTGGTTGACCAGAAGAACCGCTCCTCATTCTCGGCACGGGAATTGCTGTCCCGCTCCTCGAACGCGACTGCTGTCAACGGATGTCTGGGAGTGCTGCGCCTTAGGGCAGCCTCTCCATTTCTAGCGTTTGAACGCTCGCACCGAGAATACGAGTGTGCAGCCGAAAATCTCAGGGCCACAACCTCAACAACGCAATCGTGGTGAGGTGGCTTGCCAGGCTAGGTGTCCGTTCGCCACACTCCAAGGAGGAACGAGATGAATGATCGGAATGTGGCCGAAGTCGATCTTCACAACCTACAGGTCTCGGATCCGCTGATTGGGAGATGCCAGCAGTTGGTCAGGGAAGTGGCAATTCCCTACCAATGGGAGGTGCTAAACGATCGCAATCCCGAGGCGATACGGAGCCACGCGGTGGAGAACTTCCGCCTTGCCGCCGGACGTGCGAGGGGCGAGTTCCATGGCACGGTTTTTCAGGACAGTGACGTCGCAAAATGGCTTGAGGCGGCTGCATGGTCGCTATGCCAGACACCCAATCCAGAGCTGGAGAAAGCCGCCGATGAGCTGATTGAATTGATTGCGGCCGCTCAATGCGGCGACGGCTATATCAACACCTATTTCATACTGAACGCGCTTCAGGAGCGCTGGACCAACCTAGCGGAGTGCCACGAACTTTATTGCGCGGGCCACTTGATTGAAGCGGGTGTCGCGTTCTTTCACGCGACTGGCAAACGAAGATTGCTGGAGGTCGTTTGCAGGCTTGCTGACCACCTCGGCACAGTTTTCGGCCCAGAGCGCGATCAGTTGCACGGCTACGATGGCCATCCGGAAATCGAACTTGCGTTGGCACGCCTCTACGAAGCGACAAAGGAGCAGCGATATCTCACGCTAGCCAATTATTTCGTGGAGCAACGCGGCACGGAGCCACACTTCTACGACATTGAGTACGAGAAGCGCCAGCAATCCTGCGTCCACAAATCCGACGGCACGCCTTGGATGATAGAAAACAAAGCGTATAGCCAAGCGCACTTGCCGCTTTCGGAGCAGCGGACTGCAACCGGTCATGCGGTTCGTTTTGTATACCTCATGACGGCAGTAGCTCATCTCGCGCGTCTGCGCCAGAACGAGCAGCAGCGCCAAACTTGCCTACGGCTATGGCAAAACATGGTCCAGCGCCAGATCTATATTACCGGAGCCATCGGCTCGCAAGGCGCCGGCGAAGCGTTCAGCAGCGATTACGATTTGCCAAATGATACGGCGTACGCGGAAAGTTGCGCGTCGATTGGCCTGATGATGTTCGCGCGCCGTATGCTGGAGATGGAACTGGACGGTCGCTATGCCGACGTGATGGAGCGCGCACTCTACAATACCGTTCTCGGCAGTATCGCGTTCGACGGGCGTCACTATTTCTATGTTAACCCGCTCGAAGTGCATCCCAAAACGCTGAGGTCTAATGGCATCTACGATCACGTCTCGCCGGTGCGACGACGCTGGTTTGGCTGTGCGTGCTGTCCACCGAACATCGCACGCCTATTCACATCGATTGGTCATTACATCTACACGCCCCGCACCGACGCGCTCTATGTAAATCTCTACGTTGGTAATAGGGTGGCAATATCCGTCGACGGACATACGCTGCGGTTGCTCATAAGCGGCAGCTATCCCTGGAGAGACGAGGTGGAAATCGCCGTCGAATCTGCGCCGCCAATTGCCCACACGCTCGCCCTGCGCCTGCCGGAATGGTGCAGCGCGCCGCAGGCGAGCCTGAACGGCGAGCCTGTGAATTGCGAGCCGCGCAAGGGCTATTTGCACATTCGCCGAACATGGCGGCAGGGAGATCGCGTCAAACTATCGCTGCCGATGCAAGTGCGTCGCGTATACGGCCATCCACAAGTTCGCAATTTGGCCGGCAAGGTGGCCATCCAGCGTGGCCCGCTAGTTTATTGTCTGGAGGAAGTCGACAATGGGACCGAGTTACACAACGTTTGGCTTCATGCAGACAGCCGGTTTTCCCTTATCGAAGGAACTGGTCTCTTTAACGGCAAGATTCTGCTGCAGGCCGACGGAGCGCGGTTGCAACACGCGCATTCTGAAGAAGCGGCGCTTTATCAGTACGACAAAGTGCCTGGACAACTAGAACCGCAGCAGCTGACATTCATTCCGTGGTTCAGCTGGGCTAACCGCGGCGAAGGCGAAATGCGGATTTGGGTAAATGAGCGTTGACACCGAACGCGCGGGTCGCGCTTCCACGAGTCGAAGTTAGATTACGTTTCTGGCGCAGGCGATATCTTTGGTCAAAGTCTGGAAATCGGCCAATCTATGGAAGGCGGCTCGTCTGCGAGCTCCACTGGAACGTTGAAAAGAAAACATATGAGGCGGGGCGGCGGAACTGCGAAAAGAGAACGATCCGATTGGCGTCAGCAGGTCAATCATCGATCGACCCAATTCCTTATGGAGGAGCATCCTCGGACGTGCTCGCGGCCTCTCATCAAACCTGATGAATGCCAATAGCACGAGCGTGCCGCCGTGTCGTTCAGAAGGAAGCCCTGTGACAAGCCAATGAGGGCGGCCAGCAGAACCACGTCAGGTTTTGGTAAGCCAGGCTCCCTATCAGCGCCGCAGGGCCTAAAAAGCCTGAACTAGATGCGGAAAAGAATGTCCGACGGGAGCACCAATCGCCATGTATAATCGGATCAATGGCTCGTCCTACTTCCAATCGTCTCGCTTTGCCGAAACTGATGAGCAAAACGACGCAGACAGCTTTGCGGATGCGTTCGCCAATATGCGCTTAGCCGCACCAAACTCCAGCGGCAGTTCATCTTCGGCATCACGGCCGTATTCGCTCGCTTCAAGCCCTCCTGTGGTAGAGATCAATAGGTCGTCATTCAGAAAGGCAGCACAAGACTATCACGGCGACGAAATCAGGTACATCGCCGACAACCCACAAGAATATTCGGATTTCGTCTCTAAACGAGCGGCGCGAACTGCAGAAGTTGCTGAGGACTATGGGACAACTCGAGATTCTGATAATGCGCGATACTTCAGCTACCAACTAGGAAACAAGAGTGTCGGACTTCTACGAATGGAAGGGGGCGACAGCATGACGAATTTCGACGTCAAAAAGTGGCGGGAGCTGTTTCCTGGGCGACCTGGGACTACCTCTACTGTAGATCTTCAGGTCGTTCATCCGCTTGTCGAGAACGCTGGCGATATTCTGCTCCAGCATCAACTTCGAATGGACGGCGAACGGCCGCTGCTCAATTTGCGTCCGGCTAATCCGGAAGCAAGAGCCCGTGCGGCAAAGATGGGCTTCGTCGAGGTTGACGCCGATAACATGGTTCTCGACCCAGAGAGGTCAGACAAGTGGGTAAGGAATAGCGACGGCAAGTGGCAGCGAGAAGGCACTGCTGCGCGGTATCTTTCCAAAGCTGACGACAGTGAAGGTAGTGATACCGAGATCCCAGCGAACTCCTCAACATACGATTATGAGGATGATTTTATGTGACTATGGCATCACCGGGGGTTTGTCGCCGTTTCGGCTGAGAGTTCCTCTGAGTTGGCTCGGAATTCTGAGTTGGCTCAGAATACTGTCCCCAGAGTGCACCTTAGCTTAGCGGTTGCTGGTTTGTTTGCACCTTGGAAGCAGGGACCCACTGCGCAAGGCAATTGCTGACAATGCTCGCTGGGGCGAGGACCTGCATGGGTGCCGTCAACGTCCGCCCGGCCGCCGAGGGGGCCGGGCGTGTTCCGCGCCGAGCACGTTGGACGGCTTGGAGGCAGAAGTCTTCTACAGATGATGCCTACGAAGCAGTCAGGGCGTCGGCGCCTGCCGTGAGTCAGTGCGCAAGGAAACGCAAAGCGAAGCGGCGGCCCGATGGACAAGACCGGCCCGCATGCGTCAACAGACATAACGACGCCGTGAGCACGAGCATCGTGCAGAGCTCTTTCACCAGAAAAGCCTCAACAGAAGGCGTGAGGCGGCTGTCCTGGGCAAAGCTCCTTTTTCATCATCACTGAAGTCGGGCTGAGCACAGCCAATCTCTTGCTTTGTCAGGCGCTCTCGGCCAGCTCCGCTCTGCAATGGAAAATATAGCCCCGATCGAGACGGAAAGGCCGTCGATTGCTTTGGGTGAGCATTACGTTGAGCGTCGACCTGCAGAATAAGTCGAGCCGGCATGCCCTCCGACTCTCGTAGCGACAAAGTTGTTCTGTACCGATGTAGCCGCCCCCATCGACGGGGGAAGAATTGGCCCCTCGCTCGCCTGATTTTAGAGCAAGTAGCGTGTCCGACTGCGAAGAGGTTGATCGGTGGCGTGATCGTCGTCGCATGGAGCGTTTAGATCGGACATTGAACTCAAGCGCTGCAGGTTGATTGCATCAGATACCGCCCGGGCCGCCAGACGCTTTCAGTGCGGTGTCGAGGTACTCTATTAACGCCTGTCCGCCAAAGGGTTTGGCAAGGAAGCCAATCGCTCCGGCGCCCAGGGCTGATGCGCGCACGCGGTCGTTGGGGAAAGCAGTAATGAAAATGAACGGTGCGTCGTAACCACGCGTCCGCATCTCTGCCAATAGGTCCAGGCCGCTCATAGCCGACATCTGCACATCGGTAATGACACACGACGTCTCGTTCAACTGCGGCGACCGCAAGAGTTCCTCGGCCGACGCAAATATTTGGACGATGTAGCCACGCGATTTCAAAAGATTCTCTGTCGCCGCACGGACTGAGGCGTCGTCGTCAACGACGGAAATCAAAGGCGTGGACAAGACGAGCCCTCCTGACGCGGGAATAGCGGCTGCAAGCATTAGCCACCTTCGGCGAAAAGTGGGCTTGAGTGATGAAATTGTAAAATCATACTTGGGTTTGTTCAGGACGATTAGCGCGAATTCCCAGCGTCTCAGTCATTCTGATCAAGTCGGCCAGCGACCGGGCACGCATCTTTTTCATGACGTGTCCCCGGTAGATCTTGACCGTAATCTCGGCGAGCCCAAGCTCGGCGGCTACCTGCTTGTTCATCAGGCCGGCAGCAACCAGTCTCATCACCGCCTGCTCGCGCGGGCTTAAGGTCTCAAATAGAGACTGCAGGTTCGCGACGGTCTGCTGAGCCTCCCGTCTTTTGCGATCGCGTTCGGTCGCCGCAACCACGGCATCAAGCAGTTCCTGATCGCGAAATGGTTTGCTGAGAAAATCGACCGCTCCTTCCTTCATGGCCCTGACGGTCATGGGAATGTCGCCATGGCCGGTAATAAAAATGATCGGAATATGTATGTTCAACCTCGCGAGCTCGGTCTGGTACTCAAGGCCGCTCAAGCCTGGCAGCCGGACATCAAGAACTAGACAGCTAATAACGTCCGGAATTGCGCTCTGCAGCATTTCGCGGGCCGATCCGAATGCAACGACGTCCAACCCTACCGATTTAAAAAGGTTCGTAAGCGAGCGACGCATGGAGATGTCATCCTCGACGACGAAGACGATCGCCTTTGTCGATGCCTCGGCATTGCTGCCTTCACCTGGCGAGTCAAAGCGTCCTGTCACGAGACGACCTCCTTATGCAATGGTAGGGCAAACTGGAACGTCGCGCCCGGCCCATGTCTGTGGACCATTGACAGCCGCCCTCCGTGAGCTTCCACGATCGACCGGCAGATCGAAAGACCCATTCCAAGGCCACTCGACTTGGTGGTGAAGAAGGGATCTAAGACGCGGTCCGCGTCGTTCTCGGCGACCCCGACGCCGCAATCGGTCACGGCAAGCTGCACCCGCCCCATGTCGTCCTTTGATGATTGGATCAGCAGTTCGCGCGTCCGGTCTGTAACAGCGTCCATGGCTTCGATTCCATTCATCACCAGATTGATGATCACCTGTTGTAGCTGAATCCGGTCGCCAAGGATCGTAGGCAGCGCGGCCGTCAACTCGGTTCGTAACGTCACTCGGTGGCTCGCCAGCTCTCGTGTTACCAGCCCAATGACGTCCTTAACGACCTCATTGATATCGAGCGGCACCATCTCAATCTCCCCTTTCTTCGCGAGTGCACGAACACGACGGATCACCTCGCTTGCCCGGATTGCGTCTTCGATGATCCACTCCACCGAAGAGCGCGCGGCGGAAAGATCAGGAGCTTCGCGACCCATCCAACCGAGGCACGCATCGGCGTTGCTGATAATAGCGGCGAGTGGCTGGTTTATTTCGTGGGCGATGGAAGTTGTCAGCTCTCCTAACGTCGTTACACGCGTCACATGCGCAAGCTCCGCCTGTGCCTTTCGTAGTTCTTGTTCGGCTTCATCGGCGCGAATGGTAGCGGTGATGTCAGTGCTGACGCCACGGTAGCCGAGAAAATTGCCGTTTCCATCGAAAAACGGCTTGCCACTCGTGCGGACGTAGATCGGAGATCCTGTCCGATTCACGGTGCGGTAGACGAGATCCCGAAACGGGAGATGGGCCTCCAACGTCGCCCGATGCTGCCGCCACTTCTCGGGTTCCTCTTCGACGTCGCACGCAATGTCCCAGCGAAGCAGGCCCATCAATCCTGTCGCCAAAATTCCCGCAGCGCTGGTGTGCTCGGACAAGTGAGTGACCTGATGATCCGGCCCGGTCTCCCAGAGCCAGTCGGACGCTGTTTCGGCGTAGTCGCGAAAGCGCTGTTCGCTTTCGCGCAGCGCGGCAAGTGTGGTTTCCAGGCGTTCCCTAGCTGCGTGTTGCTCGGTGACATCCATATGTGTTCCGATCAGCTCGCTGACGTTACCATCGCTGCCGACCACCACGTGCGCAACCGAGTGTATGCGCCTTATCCCGCCATCTGGTAAAAGGATACGGAAATCATATTCGAACCGCCCCTCCTTGTGTTCAATCGCCTGGCGCTGCACCTCCTGCAGCCGCGGCAAGTCGTCCGGATGGATGCGCGATCGAATGGTCTCTATCGATACCGGTTCTTGTGGGCTAAAGCCAAGCAGACGATCGACCTCGGCGGAGCGATACACGAAATCTAGACTGTAGACGTCCCAGGACCAGCTGCCCGTGTGACTGAGATGCTGGGCTTCGGCCAGATAGGCCTCGCTGCGGCGCAGCTGCTGTTCTGCTCGCCTCGCCGCCGTAATATCCGTAGCTGCCCCAACAAACTCGATGTCACCCGAGGCAGTTCTCGTGGCTCGTGCCTGCGCATGGATGTGCTTCACCGAGCCGTCCGGTAGTAGCAACCGGTATTCGTGCTCGAAATCGCTCGGGTCTCGCATCGCTCGATCGATAGTTTCTTTAACCGAAGCCCTATCATCTGGATGAGTGCGCTCAACGACGAGCTGCGGCCCCGGGACACTCTCAGGATCCAATTGGAAAATCCGAAATGTTTCCTTTGACCAGAAGGCCTCGCCCGTAGTGGCGTTCCAGCTGAAGCTGCCTGTATGACTCAACTCCTGCGCCTGGGCCAAATGTGCTTCGCTCCGCTGCAGGGCAAGTTCGGTCCGCTTTCGCTCCGTGATATCTTCGCAGGCTATAAGGACAATGGGCTGGTCATCGGCCCAGAGCATGGCTTTGGCGTTTTCACGTACCCACAATACCGAGCCGTCCTTCCTGACTTTCTGGACGTCCCACATGCGCGATTGTCCGATATCCTCAAGGCACGTCCGAACGCATTCTCGAACGAACGCGCGATCCTCCTCAAGAAATACGCCCAGCACGGATTGACCGATCAGTTCAGCACGAGCATAGCCGAGTTGTGTCGCGCCGAACGTATTGACGTTGAGGACAGTGCCGGCTTCATCGACCATGAAGTACATGGCCGGATTGTGCTCGAAGATTGCGCGCCACCGCTTTTCGCGATCCTCCAAATCGGCCGCACTCCGCTGAAGCTTGGCCGCAGCCACACGCGCAGCCTCTCTTTCCTGGCGGAGCTTTCCGATCAGGTGCGTTCCCACAATCGAGGCAATAAAGAATGCAACAACCACCGGAAGATCTTTGGGGTCATCGATTCGCAGGCTGAACGCCGGCGGCGCAAAATAGTAAGCGAGAGCAACGATGGCTAGGATGCAAAGCGCGGACGACGCGATGAAGCTGCCCATCAACGAAAACAGCAATACCACCAACAAATAGGCGAACGCCGTCGCGGCAAAATGCGCCTGAAGGTACAAGCAAGCCAGTGTTACCACGGCCAGCGTTATGCTGCCGAAGGTAAACTGAGGGGCTGAACATTTTAAACTGCTGATCTGGCTACGCATTTTGATACCGTCCGGCCTGTTCTCCGGCGGGAGAGCTATAACATTTTAGGCAAAAATGGGGCAATCCTCGGTACCAAGACCCGCTGGTGAGCGGTTCCGAGATCGATTGCTTGCTGCTGTACTGAGCACGCGCCGAGAAAAAACGCATCACAGACATACGTATAGTTGTCCTAAACCTTCCAATATGGCGCAGGCTGACACGCCTGCAATCGAAGCTGAGATGTCTGCTTTCCTCCGCTGCCGATAGCCTCCGGGCAGGCGCTCGAGGATGCGGCCGAGGACAACCCCCTTAAGCCAGCGGTACGAGGACAGCGGCTGCAGGTCAGCCAAGACGTTGAGGCAAAACAATCAGGCGCGCCTCGCCGAACCCGGAAAGAAGAGGGACAAGCTTCCGGACCACTCATCTCGCCGGCACGATCGGTCATGCGGAAGAAAGCGCAATGGTCATGTACCGAGACACGAAGGCGAAGTAACGCGACTGCTACCTATGCGTTCAGGCCGTCACGCGTAGGTGCGGAGGACTTGTCTCGAGTGGCTAGCCGGAGCCGAGTGCGCACAGTGACGCCTAACCGACCCTAGCCGCGTGCGAGCCGCCACGGCTCCGTCGAGGTGCCATCTAATCCATGCTGATCACACCCATCACGGTCTGATGCGCAGCGCGCACCTTAACAACGGATCACGAGTTGCGTCAGCAAGATCGCTACCACGTCGTTGGTCGGGTGAGGCAAATGCGGTGACCGCGCACATGGGCATTTGTAGGCGGACCAACAGCTAGGTCCGTCAGGCCGGACACGTTCTGTCGCAGTCCTGTTAACTTGCTCGGCAAATGGTGCACAAGCGTTCAGATGGCCGGGAGCCTTGACCGCGAAAAACGCCCTTGAAAATGACTGTTAAAAAAAGCTCCCACTCTTTTGCTCGCGTGCGACATCTTTTCAGGGCGGCTGCCGGGGCGCAACGCGGAGCAAGGCGCAACTGGAGATCGCGCGAGAAAGTTCCGACTCGTGTCAAGTCGGTTGTGCCGCTTCGAATTACGAGAGATGTGGCTGCGCTTGCATTCGAGGCGTCTTCGAATGGCGGCGGTTAAGATTCGGGACCTACCTCATTGTGCTTGTAGTGTCGATAGTGGTGGGCTCGTTGAGCCGAGCCTGCAGCGTCGCGTGCTCGAGCTCGCCTTCCCACCAGGATACGAACACGGCGGCGATGCCATTGCCGGTGATGTTGGTAAGGGCGCGCACCTCGCTCATGAACTTGTCGATCGAAAACACGATTGCCATGCCCGGCACCAGCGCTGGGTTGACCACCGACAACGTCGCAGCGAGCGTGATGAAGCCCGCGCCGGTGACGCCGCTTGCTCCCTTCGACGTTAGCATTGCCACGAGCAGGATCGTGAGCTGCTGGCCAAAGGTGAGATCGACCCCGAGTGCCTGGGCAATGAACAATGTCGCAAGTGTCATATAGATATTGGTGCCGTCGAGGTTGAAGGAGTAGCCAGTTGGCACCACGAGGCCGACCACGGGCTTGGAGCAGCCCAGCCGCTCGAGCTTCTCCATCAATTGCGGCAGCGCGCTTTCAGAGGACGAAGTGCCGAGCACGATCAGAATCTCGTCCTTGATATAGACAATGAACTTGAAGATTGAAAAGCCGACGAGGCGCGCGATCAAACCGAGCACCACCACCACAAATAGCGCCGCCGTCGCGTAAAACAGCGCGATCAGACCGATCAAATTGCCGAGTGCTGCCGGCCCGAACTTGCCGATCGTGAAGGCCATGGCGCCGAAGGCGCCGATCGGGGCCGCTTTCATGATGATTGCGATTACGCCGAACACCGCGTGCGCCACGTCGTCAATCATGCCGCGCAGCCGCTCCCCACGGTTTCCCAGCGCCATCAGCGCAAAGCCGAATAGGATCGCGAACAGGAGAACCTGCAGAACATCGCCGCGAGCGAAGGCGCCGACCACGGTATCGGGAATGATGTTGAGAAAGAAATCGACGGTCTTCGAGGCTTCCGCCTGCTTGACGTAATTTGCGACCGCCGCAGCATCCGGCTTGACCGCAAGGCCATGGCCGATTTGGACCAGATTGCCCATAACAAGGCCCAGCAGCAAGGCAAAACTGGAGACGATCTCGAAATAGACCAGCGCCTTGACGCCGACGCGCCCGACTTTCTTCGCATCTTGAATATGCGCGATACCAGATGTGACGGTGCAGAAAATAATCGGCGCGATCACCATCTTGATGAGCTTGATAAACCCGTCACCGAGCGCCTTGACCCAGTCGCTGGTCGCGACGGACGGCCATAGGGAACCGACCATGGCGCCAAGCAAGATCGCGATCAACACCTGGACGTAGAGAATCTTATACCAAGCTTGCGACGCGCGCGCGGGCGCCGCAGTTGCCATGGTGGTCATGACGCTTCCTTCCCGAATATACTCGAATTTGAGCCGCCGCGTCGTTGAGAGGCGACAGCGTCATGCGAGACTCATCATTTTTGCCGTGTCCGATTGAAGACGGTTCCGAGAGCCGGCGCGTCGTTCCAAAGGCAGGCGTTCAGTTACGTTATCTTTCTCGCTAAGCAAGATATGCACCAGATGCCCAAACTGCGGTCGATTAAGCAGTCGCGGACAAGCCGTGATCTCTGGGTGGCATCGCTTTGAGTGCTCGGACCACGTTCGCAAGGTCGAAGAAGAAGTTGCAGCGTGACTCGTATCTTGATCGGCTGCGCGCATTAGCGGAGTCACGTCTCGGCCTGGAAACTCTAGCGTGATCGATATGCCCCGACTGCTGAGATGGATGCAACAGTACGTGACACTGGTAAAATTGATAGTTTGGATTGTAGGCATCCACGCGATGGAAGCCTGGCTTAGGAACTCGATTGCGCGAAAATCTTTGATGGATGCACTGCGTGTCGCTAGCGGCAAAGCTCGTTCGTGCACGGGGCACTTGTCTCCAGGCCTGTGCTAACGGTGCGCATTAGGCAGGTTGGTCGAGAGGCGGCGTTCGCTCTCGGCCCCTCGCACCTTTTGCCGCGTCGCAGAATCAGCTGACGATGATTTCTCAGCTAGGTCATTCGCGTTGCTGCCAAATGGCAGGCTTCCTGCGATCCGTTCCATTGCCGGCGTGGCGAGTGCGGCGTTTGAGCCGTCGGCAAACCAAACAGGCATCTCTCGGGGCCTCAAGCCGTTTCGTTGCGCGGCTGTCGCTGTCTGCTCGGGAACAAAGATGCCAGAAATCTGACAAAGCGTTAGGTCCACTCCACAGTGCCGTCGGCGTCTATGCGAATTTCTCTCACGTTGAGCATAGAGCGCGCCACAGTTCGCACGCGGCACAGGAATTGCTGATGACGAACGAGGAGCTGCCGCCGTCTGATGGATCGAAGCAGCCCTGTCACAGGAGTTGCCGATGAGGCGTGCGATGCTGCTCTTGCTCGCAGAAACGACGCGCGCCAATGTGGCGGCCGCCACGAAGTGCCGCGCAACGAAACGGCGATCCGCGCCACATCCCTGGGTGAGCCGGACGTGCAGGCGATCACTGTGCCGATACGGCGACTTGCTCGCACTGTTGTGCTGACGCACATGGATGTCTTTTCGGCAGAGATTTCGCAATCCGTTGCGCTCACGATCGAGCTCGCCAGCGTGACGACCGTGATCCTCCTCGTGATTGGTGTGCCCCTCGCTTGGTGGCTAGCGCGCTCAAAGACTCTTTTGAGCGAGGCGGTGGCGACGATGATCGCCCTGCCGCTGGTGCTACCGCCGACGGCTCTCGGTTTTTGCTTACTCGTGTTGCTCGGCCCCCACGGACCGGGTGGCGTTCTCGCCGCTTTCTGGGGCGAGCGCACGCTCGCTTTTACCTTCGCAGGAATCGTGGTCGGATCGGTTCTCTCGGCGCTGCCGTTGGTGGTGCAGCCGATCCGTAACGCCTTTGTTGCGATAGGCGATCGCCCGTTGGAAACTACGCCGCCCGTTTCGCCGTTGTATGCCTTCATTGCCATCAGCGCGCCGCTGGCGCGACTGGAGTTTGTTAAAGCCGCCGTGCTTGGCTTTTCTCATACGATCGGCACATTCGGCGTCGTGATGATGATCGGAGGCAACATTCCCGGGCGCACCAAGGTGTTGTCAGCCTACGTCGTAGAGTACGTCCAAGCATCGCGCTGGCGCGAGGCGAGTGTGGTTACCGGCGGTATGGTGATGTTCGCCTTTGCGGCAATCTTCACCTTAGCCCTCATCGACAGACACTGTGCCAGGAGGCACATGAGCGCAAGCGCACCAAGCCGGATAGAGCCATCTTAGGCTTGCCGCCGGACATATCCGATCACGACCGAGCAGCAGTATTGCAAGCCGGATCGATCCATCCTTGCGAGGCTACAATGAACAAGCTTGTTATGGCCGCGGCGGCTGCTGGAATCGGCTTCAATTCAGTGCACTCCGCGCCTCTGCCCGAAGCGAGGGCCGATGACGTCGGCGTTTCTCAGCAGCGCCTCGCCAAGCTAGACGAGTTCTTCGCTCGCGAGATCGCGAGTAAACGCGTGCCGGGCGTGGTGGTTGCAATCGCCAGAGACGGCAAGCTGATTCACTACAAGGCGTACGGGCAACTCGATCCTGCAAAAGGAAGATCGATGCGGCTCGATGCGGTCTTCGCGCTTGCGTCTATGACCAAACCGATGGTGGCCGTTGCGGGGCTTATCCTCATGGAGCAAGGTCGCCTGCCTCTACAGGCTAGGCTTACGGATTATTACCCGGAATTCGCAAACATGAAGGTGGGAGTGCCACAGCATGACGGCTCATTAGAATTTCAAACGCAGAGTTCTCCGATCTACATCCACGATCTATATCGCCACACATCCGGGCTCACCTGGCGCGCCCCTCGACAGCTCAGACCAAGTGGCGCGTCTCTATCCCGATTTCGCCGCTCCGCCACTAAGGGGCGATAAGCAGGCGTTCATCGAAGCCATTACCAAGCTGCCGCTAGCGCACCAACCGGGGACGGAATTCGAATACGGCTTCTCGACCGATGTGCTGGGAGCTGTCGTGGAACAGGTCAGCGAACAGCGATTGGGTGACTATCTTGCCACCAACCTGTGGCAACCCATCGAAATGCAGGATGCCACTTTCCATTTGTCAGAATCGCAACGCGAGCGCCTCGCGCATCCATTTCCAGACGACCCGCTGACGGGAAAGCCACAAGATATCGAGCTCCTCGAAAGTCCGACGAAGTTTGACTGCGGGGGAGTCTGCGCATTTGCGACAGTCGGTGACTACGTGCGCTTTGGACAAATGCTGCTCAACGGTGGGGAGCTCGATGGGCAGCGCATTCTCGGTCCGAAGACGGTGCGCCACATGATCTCCAACCACCTCGCGCCAGAGATCAAGGTCGCCAATGTGGAGGCGCACCGTGCCGGCTTCGGCTTCGGGCTCGGAGTGGCTGTACGCATAAACGAGGGTCTCTCGGCGGTTCCGGGCAATCCAGGTGAGTTCACCTGGACCGGCGCCTACGGGACACAATTTTTCTGCGTATATCGTCTATGCTGCAATAATCCGATAATTCGCTTTCCGTCGAAAGGCTCGATGAACCGGTTTGGGTAGTAGGCAGACAGTGTTGCTAGTACGAATCGATGTCGACTGAAAGTCGGCGCCGTCGCCTGCTATCCGGTCGGCCGGACCGCACCAGTGCTTCAAAAACGAGATCGCCTCCGCCATCGCGAAGAAGCTCTTGCAAGTGGGTTTGGTGACGCGATGCGCCAAGACGATCGCGCCGTGCTATCGATTGGCTCGCGCGATGAACGCTCCTAGATGATAGCTCTGAACGTCCAGGCTCTCGCCCACGATTCTGTAGCGATGCCGTGCGGCGAGTCGCTTTGAATAAGGCAGATCGGATCGATCAGACCTAAAAGGTGAAGGCAGCGTGCGCATCGCGGCTCAATCCATTGCGGCTTCTCTTCGTCGCTCGACAGCCGCTTTGGTGCGGGCTGTTTGAACCATCGTGCTGCTCTGTTGAAGTGCTCACATCGACGTCCAAAACCGGACACCATTAGCATGACAGATCAATGGCGCAGCTTGTGGCTCGCTGGCTGGGTTCGACAATCCGCAAATCCCGAAGCGGTGGCTTGGTATCTGTCAAGTGTTTCGCTTCGGTGGCCTGTTTCTTGCTGAACGTCAGCAAGTCGTTACGGCCGACGACAACTCACATGGAAGGCCTCATGGCTGGTGCAACGGAAACGTTCTACAGCGTGATCAGACGTCAGGGTATCACGCGTCGTAGTTTCCACAAATTCTGCAGTTTGACGGCCGCGAGCTTGGGACTTAGTCCGCTCGCCGCAAGCCGTATTGCCAACGCTCTGGAGACCAAGCCGCGTGTGCCCGTCATCTGGCTGCACGGGCTCGAGTGTACCTGCTGCTCGGAGAGCTTTATCCGCTCAGCCCATCCCTTAATCAAGGACGCGCTGCTGTCGATGATTTCGCTCGACTATGACGATACGATCATGGCGGCGGCAGGACACCAGGCCGAAGCCATCCTGGAGGAAACTCGTGCCAAGTACAAAGGCAGGTATGTGCTCGCCGTCGAAGGCAATCCGCCGCTGAACGAAGGTGGCATGTTCTGCATTGACGGTGGCAAGCCGTTCGTTGAAAAGCTCAGGTCGATGGCGGAAGAGTCCATGGCGATCATCGCTTGGGGCACGTGTGCGTCCTGGGGATGCGTGCAAGCGGCCAAGCCCAATCCGACTGGCGCGGCGCCGATCGATAAGGTGATCACCAACAAGCCGATCATCAAGGTACCCGGGTGCCCGCCTATCGCAGAGGTCATGAGTGGCCTCGTGACTTTCATCACCACGTTCGGAAAGCTTCCGGAGCTCGATCGCCAAGGGCGTCCAAGTATGTTTTATTCCGAGCGCATTCACGACAAGTGCTATCGGCGTTCCCACTTCGATGCTGGCCAATTCGTCGAAGAGTGGGACGATAAGTACGCACGCAAGGGCTATTGCCTGTACAAGATGGGCTGCAAGGGGCCAACCACCTACAATGCCTGTTCGGCCCTTCGGTGGAACGGCGGCGTTTCATTTCCGATTCAATCCGGGCACGGCTGCTTCGGCTGCTCCGAAGACGGCTTCTGGGATAAAGGGTCATTTTACGACCGACTCACAACCATCAAGCAGTTCGGCATCGAGGAGAACGCCGACCAGATCGGCATGGCCGCTGCCGGCGTGGTTGGGCTAACCGTCGCTGCCCATGCGGCGGTCACCGCCGTGAAGCGGTTGACCCACAAGCCGGATCGCGCAGCTCACAAAAGCAAACCGAGTTGAGGGGGCGACGGTGGCCGTCCAGACACCGAATGGGTTCAATCTCGATCGTTCCGGCAGGCGAATCGTCATCGATCCGCTGACGCGGATCGAAGGCCACCTGCGCGTCGAAGCCAATCTCGATTCCGACAATGTGATCCGCAATGCGGTCTCAAGCGGGACGATGTGGCGCGGCATCGAAGTCATCCTGCGCGGGCGCGATCCGCGGGACGCCTGGGCGTTCACCGAGCGGATTTGCGGGGTCTGCACCGGCACCCATGCGCTCACGTCCGTGCGCGCGGTTGAAAATGCACTAGGAATTACGATTCCGGAGAATGCCAATTCGATCCGCAACATCATGCAGCTGTGCCTGCTCGTGCATGATCACCTCGTACATTTCTATCACCTGCACGCGCTGGATTGGGTCGACGTGGTTTCCGCGCTCAAGGCCGATCCCAAGTCGACCTCCGCGCTGGCGCAGTCTATCTCGCCCTGGCCGCTGTCGTCCCCTGGCTATTTTAAGGATTTGCAGATCCGGCTCACCAAATTCTTCGGATCAGGGCAATTCGGTCCGTTCAAGAATGGCTATTGGGGGCATCCGGCCTACAAGCTGCCACCGGAAGCGAACCTGATGGCTGTAGCACATTATCTGGAAGCGCTCGACTTCCAGAAGGAGATCGTCAAGATCCAAGCTATCTATGGTGGCAAGAACCCGCATCCGAACTGGCTGGTCGGCGGCGTGCCCTGCTCGATCAACATCGACGGAACTGGTGCGGTGGGTGCGATCAATATTGAGCGACTGAACATGGTGTCCTCGATCATCAACCGTTCGATCGAGTTTGTCGAGCAGGTCTACCTGCCCGACATTGCCGCGATCTGCTCGTTCTATAAGGACTGGCTCCATGGCGGCGGACTTTCGAGCAAAAGCGTGATGTCCTATGGTGACATCCCCGAACACGCCAATGACTGTTCCGCGAAAAGTCTCAAGCTGCCGCGCGGGGTCATTCTTGATGGCAATCTCAAGGAGATACTGCCGATCGACCATGGTGATCCCGAGCAGATCCAGGAATTCGTCGCGCATTCATGGTATAAATACCCCAGCGATTGCTGTGGACTGCATCCCTGGGACGGTATCACCGAGCCGAGTTTTGAACTTGGGCCAAAACTCAAAGGCAGCAAGACAGATATCAAGGAACTCGACGAAGGCGGCAAGTATTCCTGGATCAAAGCGCCGCGCTGGCGCGGCCACGCCGTCGAGGTCGGGCCATTGGCGCGATACATCATCGGTTATGCGCAAGGCACAGCCGAGTTCAAGGAGCCCGCCGAGAGACTGCTCAAGGGGCTCAATCTTCCCCTGACTGCGCTGTTCTCGACGCTTGGCCGTACTGCGGCGCGGGCGCTCGAATGCCAATGGGCGGCGCATCAGATGCGTTATTTCCAGGATAAGCTGGTAATCCACATCAAGGCAGGCAATACGGCAACTGCCAATGTCAGCAGGTGGAAGCCGGAAAGCTGGCGCAAGGAGGCCAAGGGCTACGGGTTCACTGAGGCGCCGCGCGGTGCACTCGGGCACTGGATCAAGATCAAGGACGCCAAGATCGACAATTATCAATGTGTCGTGCCGACGACGTGGAACGGATCTCCTCGCGATCCCAAGGGCAATATTGGCGCTTTTGAAGCCTCCCTGATCGGTACCCCGATGGCCGATCCGCAGCGGCCCCTGGAGATCCTGCGCACCATCCATTCCTTTGATCCGTGCTTGGCTTGCTCGACCCACGTGATGAGTCCTGACGGCCAAGAAATGGCTTCAGTCAAAGTTCGTTAGAGACATGCTGGACAACGCTCCGCAGCTCCTTGCCGCCGTCGATGCGGCACCGACTGAACGCAGCATCGGCGGTGGCGTCGCCTGCGCGCCGGTGCGACTGTGGCATTGGGTCAATGCGGCGGCCATTCTGATGCTGAGTTTAACCGGCTATCTCATTGGAACCGGGACACCGGCGATATGGGGAGAGACAAGCGGCAATTTCCTGTTCGGCTATATCCGCTTTGCTCATTTCTCGGCGGGATATGTACTCAGCGTCGGCTTTCTTCTGCGCATCTACTGGGCCTTGATGGGAAACGCGCATGCCATGCAGATCTTTTGCGTGCCGCTCTGGCGCAGGTACTTTTGGCGCGAAGTGTACCACGAGATTCGCTGGTATGCGTTCCTTACAGTTGAGCCCGAGAGGCGCGTCGGGCACAACCGTCTTGCTCAGCTCGCAATGTTCTTCATGTTTACGCAGACGATCACGTTCATGGTCGTCACAGGCTTTGCACTTTATGGGCAAGGTACCGGTACTGACAGCTGGCAGTACAAGCTGTTCGGCTGGATGTTTTCAATTTGGCCGAACAGTCAGGACGTCCATACCTGGCATCATCTCGGCCTGTGGGTGATCGTGATCTTTGCGCTGGTTCACATCTACGCGGTGATCCGGGACGACGTCATGTCGCGCCGGAGCATCTATTCGACGATATCGGGTGGGCGCGGGTTTCGCGATTGACTGGAAAGTGGATGCCGAATCCGGAAAACAAGAAACGGATCCTGGTGCTCGGCATCGGCAATATCCTGTGGGCCGATGAGGGATTCGGCGTGCGGGTGGTCGAGGAGTTTCATCGCCGCTACGCCATCGATGACAACGTCACCGTCCTCGATGGCGGCACGCAGGGCCTCTACCTCGTCAGTTTTCTCGAGGAGGCCGATTGCCTGATCGTGTTCGATGCCATCGACTATGGATTGCTGCCCGGGCAGTTGAAGCTTGTGCGAGATGACGAAGTGCCAAAATTTACCGCCGCCAAGAAGGTGAGCCTGCATCAGACCGGCTTTCAGGAGGTTTTGAGTGCGGCCGACCTGCTTGGCCGCCGCCCGCGAGAGCTCGCTCTCATCGGCTGTCAGCCGCTGGACCTGGAGCATTGGGGCGGTCCGCTGACCGCCCCGGTGCGCTTTCAGATTGCGCCTGCGATTGAACTGGCTTGCAAACTCCTGGCGCAGTGGGACTCGCCGGCAAAACCGCGGACCGCGCCGCTGCCTGCATCAGAACGGCTGTTGGCGAACAATATCGACCATGCGAATTATGAGATGAGGGCGCAGCCGATCTAGCGGCCCGCGACTGACCATGTGCCTTGGCTTGCCAATGACGATTGTCGAGACCGACGGCATCACGGCGCTGTGCGAGTATGGCAATGAACAGCGGCGCGTCTCGGTCATGCTGCTCTCCGACGCGTCGGTCGGCGCCAAGGTGCTCGTTCATATCGACAGCGCAGTGCGGCTCTTGGATGACGAGGAAGCAAGGCTGATCTCGGAAGCACTTGACGGGCTTGAGGCCAGCCTCAACGGCCAGGACTGCGATCGCTTCTTTGCGGACTTGATCGGTCATGAGCCGCAATTGCCGGAGCACCTACGCTAGCAGTTCCGTTCGCCTGTTGCGCCGACTAGGCTTGCTCACAAATCGAATTCCAGTCGCACGTAACCTTTACATGGAAAATGTCAGACGCTTCGAGCCGTTGGTTCGAGCGGGAGTCGCGGCCAGGCGATGATTGGCATGCGCCTTGCTAATAACCGGCTAGCAGAACCGAACATTATCAGAAAGGCGTGTGATGAAGTTGCAGCCGGCGCAGCATGGTCTGGCGCGGCCCGCTCCGTCCGACGTAGAGGGCGTCAGCGTCGATGCGCGCCTGGCCGCGCACGCTCCCGTGAGGGCGGCCGTGATGCCGCTGTCGGCGGCCGATCCCCTATATTTGCTCCGGATCATCCAGCTCGCATTCTTCCTTCCTGAAATGGTCAAGGCGTTTCGAAAGCAAGGCGCAGTGCCTGCGGGCGGCGTTGGTGGCGAACTGGTCGGCCGGCTCGGCCTGCGTGGCCCGTCGACGCCGAGCCTGTGCCATCGGCGCGATACACTCCGCCTGATCGGCAAAAGACCAGTCCGTTTGGTTACGATCGACCACATCTCGGTACCGATCGTTCGGCCACACGCCGGCAGCACTGCTGTCGGCAAGTGCATTGCCTCTCGATACAGCCAACGGAACGTCGCATCATGAAAACAGCGATCCGCGTTGTATCCGACGGCGTCGACCGGGCGGCGAGCGAGCTTGCCACGGGCTCTGGAGGGCTCGACGTATTCCATAGTGGGTTGACAAGTGCGAGTGCGCTCGCCAAGCGCGCTTGGCGCGATGGCGACGAGCTTGCAAGGAACTTTCCGAATGCCACCGCGCTGTTATCGAATGCCGCTGCTGCCGTTGGCAGCCAGAGAAGCGGCGCTCGGACGCAACTGTACGGACTAGCGAATCTCAGCGATCCCGAGCGCAAGCTGATTAGCGAAGTGCTCGGAGAAGGTGAGGTCGCCGGCTTGGTTGCGCTGCCAGATGGCTCTTTGGCGCAAATTCAGGAGTCCAAGCTTGCGGGAATCTGGCGCGTGCGCATCGGGACCGAGCCGGCGCACGAATATGTTGAGGTCGGGGCGATCCCGCAGATTGTGCGGCGCGCCGCAACTGACCTGACGTCCGCCGATCTTGCGATCGGTGCCGCGCCGGACGGCGCGATGAACGTGCAACCGGTGCTCGCCGAAATACGCGAGCGGGCGCGCGTCTGGCGGTTTGGCATGTGCGCGCATGTCATCAATCTCACATTGCTGCCGATGAGCGTTATCGACCTGGCATTCCTGCAGCAAAGCGTGGGCAATGGCCCGGTCGAACTCATCTTCCGCGGCTACGGCACGTGCCGAGTGCAGGCGACCGGGATCAGGAATGTCTGGTCGGTGCAGTTCTTCAATTCTACGGACAACATCATCCTTGATACGCTGGAGGTCGGCGGTGTGCCGATTGTTGCGTTGGCTGCCGACGAGGATTTCCAGGACTCTGCCGAACGCATGCAGGAAATTATTAAGGCGTACTTCACATGAAGAGCTGGGAGAACATTCGGCATCGGGTGGGATCCCGTAGACGGCGCGTGCGCAGCGACCGCCGGCATAGCTTGCGCAGGATGTTGGCGGAGCGGTGCGCATGAGCCTCGCTGCCCGCAACAAAATTGATGTCACCGTATCGCTAGCTGCCGACGTAGTCGCCGCGGTCGAGATCCTGCCGCGTGTCCGACCGCCGCTGGCGCGGCTGTTCGCCGGCAAACAGGCCTCGTCGCTGCTCAAGGTGCTGCCGCGGCTCTTCGCGTTGTGTGCCGCCGCGCAGCAAACCGCACTGCTGTCCGCGATTGAGACGGCGCGCGACGAAGCGATCACCCGCACAACAAGACAGCATCGTATTGCGCTTATCGTTACCGAACGCATCGCGGATTTGCTACGGGGCCTCTTTGTCGGACATCTTACGCAAGACATCGCCAGCGCGGCGGCAATCCGCTCCCTGATGCGCGGAATGTCAGCGCTTGTCGGCAGCGCACAGCCAGCCTGGGGCTCCGCTCAACGCGAAGAGACAGCACGGATTGTGGCTGCGCTGGCCGCGCTCGGCATGCCGAATGAGGGTGGCGCGCTGAGGTCCGGTAGCCCATTGGCGCTTCGCATTGCAGCGCTTGATGAGATCGACCTGAAGTCAATTCCGGCGGAGCACTCGTACCTGTCTGTTGCTGACGACCGCAAAATCATTGAACGGCTGCTCGTGGATGACACGACATTTTGCTATTGTCCCGATCTCGACGGACATGCGCCCGAGACGGGTCCATGGGCGCGCCAAATGACGCGTGATCGGCTCTCGCCGAGCCCAGCCGGTGCGGCCGAGCGGCTGAGGGCCAGAATTGCTGAAATCCTCCGGCTATGCGCCTGGCTCAAGGCCGGTGCTCAGATTGACTCGGCGGAGCATGGGATTGTCGAAAGATATAAGCTAGGGCCCGGCCGTGCAGCGGCCGCGGTCGAATGCGCCAGGGGGCGTCTCTACCACGCCGTTGAGCTTGATCCTCAGGGCCGGATATCCCGCTTCGAATTCCTCGCGCCGACGGAGTGGAATTTCCACCGGCGCGGACCGCTTGTCCGGAACCTGCAGGGCGCGGTGCTGACGGCGAGACGACGTCGGGATGCAGTCCATGCAGTGATTGCATCGCTTGATCCGTGCGTCGGGTTCACCCTCAATTTTCGCGAAGTTGGCGATGCATGAAATGGCGATTTGTCTTGGCATTATTCAAATCGTCGAGGAGGAGGTACGTCATCGGTCGTTTTCGCGGGTGCGGAGCGTCTGTCTGGAGCTGGGAGCGCTGAGTCATGCCGCGCCTGAAGCGATCAGGTTCTGCTTTGCTGTCGTTGCAGCGCGGACCGTTGCCGAGGGCGCGGTCCTTAACATCGTCGAACTTCCAGGCGTTGCCTGGTGCATGAGCTGTTCGAAGAGCGTCGAAATTGCACGGCGCGGTGAGCGCTGTCCCTGCTGCGGCAGTTATCAGTTGCAGGTAACCGCGGGCGAACAGATGCGGGTGAAAGAGCTGGAGATCGATTGATGTGTACCGTTTGCGGCTGCACCGAAGGGACGCCGTCGACCGAATGCGTAAAAGCGCATGATGCGGAGAGCCACGCGCGTTACTATGCCCATGTGCAGGACGATTGCGATCGCCATTATGCCCATCCTCATGGCGACCAAGCCCTGCAGCGTTCATACCATGCTCGCGATAGTCATAGTCACCATCATCGCTCTGCCCATCACCAGGCTCATGGCGGGCAGGCGCTTCTGAGCGGCGGCGCTGGGTGGGCTGCCTTGAAGGTCACGGGCATGAGCAGAGAGCGGGTCATTCAGATCGAGCGCGATATTCTTGGCAAGAATAATGGGATTGCGGCGGACAACCGCGCGCTCTTCGTAGCCGATGACCTGCTTGTATTTAATCTTTTGTCCAGTCCCGGTGCGGGTAAAACGACGCTGCTTGTCCGCGCCGTCTCCGAGCTCAAGCGTAGCCGTCCGGTCGGGGTGATCGAAGGCGACCAGCAGACCTCGAACGATGCCGAACGCATTCGGGCCGCCGGCGTGCCGGCCATTCAAGTCAACACCGGCAAGGGTTGCCATCTCGATGCTACAATGATTGGCGAGGCTTATCGCCGCTTGCCGCTGCTCACGGGCGGTATTCTCTTCATCGAGAACGTCGGTAATCTGATCTGTCCCGCAGCCTTCGATCTTGGCGAGGCCTGCAAGATCGTAGTGTTGTCGATGACCGAAGGTGAAGACAAGCCGCTCAAATATCCTGATATGTTTGCCGCTTCGTCGCTCATGGTGATCAACAAGATTGATCTGGCCCCTCTGCTTGAGTTCGATTTGGGCAAGACCATCGAATACGCCAGACGCGTCAATCCAAAGATCGACGTGCTTGTAGTTTCGGCGCGTACCGGCGAGGGTTTTGGCGCGCTCTACGCTTGGATCGATAGACAGGCGGGGCATCAAAGGCGCGCCGTAGAGGACACAAGGCGATGAGCGCCGCAACCACCTGCGACCGAACACGGCTGCGCGTGCGCGTGAGTGGGGCCGTGCAAGGGGTCGGGTTTCGTCCTTACGTCTATGGACTCGCTATGCGGTACGGATTGGCGGGGTTTGTCATCAACGGCCCCGAGGGCGTTATCATCGAGGTCGAGGGCGACCGTGCGTCAGAGTTTGTCGCCACGTTGCCGCTCGAGGGGCCTCCATTGGCACGCATCGACCACATCTGCGTTCGGGAGACTGCGGCGCTCGCGGCGAAAGACTTTTCGATCGGTACGAGCGAAGGCGGCAAATTTTCAACGCAGATCGTCGCTGATGCCGCGACCTGCCAGCAATGCCTCAATGAGCTGTTCGATCCAGAAAATCGGCATTACCTTTACCCATTCATCAGTTGCTGCCATTGCGGCCCACGCTACACCATCGCCGAACGGCTTCCGTACGATCGCCACAACACCGTGATGAGGGCTTTTCGGCTGTGCGCCGCCTGCGCGGCCGAATATGCCGATCCGGCGAGCCGCAGGTTTCATGCTGAGGCGATCGCGTGTCCGACATGCGGTCCTCGGCTCAGCCATGGGATCAGCGCCATTGTCGCGGCAATCGCTGGGGGACAAATCGTGGCGATAAAGGGGCTGGGCGGATACCAGCTTCTTTGCGATGCGCGTAACCAGGACGCCGTGCAGCGTTTGCGCAGGAGAAAGCAGCGCCTTCAGAAGCCGTTCGCGGTTATGGTCGAATCCATAGAGCGCGTCAGCGACATCGCGGAGGCGAACGCGCCCGAGCTTACGCTGCTCGAATCCGTAGCACGTCCCATCGTCCTTCTGCCTTCGCGCAACAATCTGGCGCCCGCCATAGCTCCTGGCTTATCGCGTGTGGGTGTCATGCTGCCTGTAGCACCGCTGCATCACCTCATCTTTCATGCGCTTCGCTCGGCAGGAGCATGTGCGGGGGCCGGTCCGGTCATCGTCGCCACCAGTGCCAATCTTTGCGGCGAACCGCTCCTGATCGACAACGCGCAGGCGCTGCGGCGGCTCAAGGGGATCGCCGACCTTATCGTGACCCATGATCGCGATATCCTGACGCGTGCTGATGACTCCGTGGTGTCGGTGGTGGCTGGCCGGCCGCAATTCATTCGTCGTGCCCGTGGCTATGTTCCCGAACCGATCCGGCTTGCGAAGTCTGTGCCGCCCGTGCTCGCCGTCGGCGGCGCACTAAAATCGACCGTCACCATCACGCGGGACAACCAAGCGTTCGTCTCTCAGCATATTGGCGATCTGGATACGGCCGAAGGCATCCGTGCGTTCGAGGAGACGATCCGACACCTCACATCGAGTCTTGACGTGGAGCCCGTCGTCATCGCCCATGATCTGCATCCCGATATGGCTTCTACCCGGTTTGCGGAAGCAAATGGCCGCGCGCTGGTCGCTGTCCAGCATCACCACGCACACGCTGCCGCAGTGATCGCCGAGCATGGCCATACGGGACCTGCGCTTGCCCTGGTGCTCGACGGCCATGGCTTTGGCTCCGAGGGCGGTAACTGGGGTGGCGAACTATTGTTGTGTGAAGGGACGAGCTGCCGACGCATCGGGCACTTAGCGCCGCTGCAAATGCCTGGTGGAGATCGTGCAGCCCGCGAGCCGTGGCGCATGGCGAGCGCAGTATTGCACGGGCTCGGCCGGACTAACGAAATCGGGCCGCGCTTTGCGGCGCAACGGCAGGCCGGATGTGTGTCGGCCTTGCTCGATCAGCCGGGCGGGGCCACCACGACCAGTGCGGGCCGGTTGTTCGACGCGGCAGCGGCGCTGCTGGGGATTGCGAGTTTGCAGAGCTATGAGGGCGAAGCGGCGATGAAGCTCGAGGCGCTCGTGCGGCGGACTGCGATTCTCGAAGCCGGCTGGACAATCGATGGCGGCGTGCTGTCGCTTCAGCCGCTGTTTGCGCGGTTGGTTGCAGATGATATTGACGCCGCGGGCGGAGCCGGGCTGTTTCATGGCACCTTCGCCGCCGCCTGCGTTGACTGGGTCACGCGCTCTGCGCGGACAACCGGCGTTAATACCGTCGTTCTGAGCGGCGGCTGCTTCCTGAACGCGGTGCTGGCGGACGAAATCCCGCGCGGTTGCAGCGCTGCCGGCCTTACCCCGCTGGTGCCGCGGCGGGTGCCGCCCAATGATGGCGGTTTGAGCCTTGGCCAAGCCTGGATTGCCGGTCTGCAGATTGCTCAACGGTCGTCCGCCTGGGGAGGAACAGCCTAATATGTGTCTTTCGGTTCCGGCAAAGATTGCGAAAATTCTTCCCAATGACATGGCCGTCGTGTCCATCGATGGCATCAGCCTGGAGATATCGATTGCTCTCATCGACGAGCTCGAGGTCGGCGATTGCGTCCTTGTCCATGTCGGCTATGCGCTGGCCAAGATCGATCCGACGGAAGCCAAGCGCACGCTGGAGCTCCTGCAGGAGCTAGGCAGCGAAGGGGAGCGCCGATCATGAAATATTCCGACGAATTTCGCGACAAGGCCATCGCGCAGGGAATTGCGCGTGCGATTGGTGCCGAGGTCAGTTCGCAAAGAGCCTATCGGTTCATGGAATTTTGCGGCGGGCACACTCATGCGATCTCCCGCTACGGCCTGGAGGATCTGCTGCCCGCGAACGTCCGCATGATCCACGGGCCCGGTTGTCCCGTCTGCGTTCTGCCCGCCAGCCGAATCGATATGGCGATCCGGCTCGTCGACCGACCAGAGGTCACTCTGTGCGTCTACGGCGACCTGATGCGCGCGCCTGGGTCGCAAGGACAGTCCCTGTTGCGAGCCAAAGCGCTCGGTGCCGACATTCGGATGGTCTACTCGACGCTCGACGCTATCCGGCTCGCCGAACAGGCGCCGAGCCGCGAGGTGGTCTTCTTTGCCATCGGATTTGAGACCACGACGCCCCCGACGGCGGTGATGATCCGAATTGCCGAGAAGAAGCGGCTGAAGGGCCTCAGCGTGTTCTGCAACCACGTGCTTACACCCTCTGCGATGCACAGCATTCTCGAGAACCCGAAGATCCGCAACACCGGCGGGGTTCCAATTGACGGCTTCATCGGGCCTGCACATGTCAGCACCATTATCGGTACGCAGCCTTATGAGCCCCTGGCGGAACGATTCGGCAAGCCGATCGTGATCGCGGGATTTGAACCGCTCGATGTGATGCAGGCAATCCTGATGCTGGTGCGGCAGGTGAACGAAGACCGCTACGAGGTGGAGAACCAATACAGTCGTGCGGTGACGCGCGAAGGCAATCGGCGCGCCAAGGAGGAGGTATCGCAGATATTCGAACTGCGTGAGCAGTTTGAATGGCGTGGGCTCGGACTCGTACCCAACAGCGGACTGAAGCTGAAGCCCGCTTACGCGCAATTCGACGCCGAGACGCGTTTTGCGATCCACGACCTGCGTGTCGCAGACAATCCGGCGTGCGAGTGCTGCGCGATCCTGCGTGGCGCCAAGCGGCCGGTCGAGTGTAAGCTGTTTGGAACCGTCTGCACGCCGGAAACTCCCATAGGGTCCTGCATGGTGTCATCGGAAGGCGCTTGTGCGGCGTATTGGACCTATGGCCGAGTTCGCGATGAACAGTTGAGGCGGACGTCATGAGCGTAAAGGCCTATCAACGCAAGCTCGACGTCGAGAACGGACGCGTTGATCTTTCCCACGGATCCGGGGGCCGTGCCATGGCACAGCTGATCTCCGGCCTTTTTCACAAAGCCTTTGGCAATGAATGGCTCGCCCGCTGCAATGATCAGTCGGCGTTTGACGTTGCGGCAGGCAGGATGGTGATGACGACCGACGGCTATGTGGTCTCGCCGCTGTTCTTTCCCGGCGGCAATATCGGGTCACTGGCTGTGCATGGCACGATCAATGATGTCGCGATGTCCGGCGCGCGTCCCCTCTATCTGTCGGCCAGTTTTATCATCGAGGAGGGCTTCCGGTTTTCGGAGCTGAAGGCGATCGCGGATTCGATGGGCGCGGCAGCGCGCGGCGCCGGCGTTTACATCATTGCCGGAGACACCAAGGTCGTCGAGCGCGGCAAGGCGGATGGTCTGTTCATCTCTACGACCGGCATCGGGATTGTGGCCGATGGGCTCGATCTCTCCGCCGACAAGACAAGGGTCGGGGACCGTGTGCTGGTGTCCGGTAGCCTCGGCGATCACGGGGTGGCGATCATGTCAAAACGTCAGAGCGTCGCTTTTCAAACCGAGGTCGTCTCGGATTCCGCAGCGTTGCATAACCTCGTAGCGGTCATGGTTGCCGCCGGCGGTAGCGGCATCCGGGTGATGCGCGACCCCACGCGCGGTGGGCTTGCCGCGACCCTCAACGAGATTGCGCATCAATCCGACCTCGGGTTCCGTCTGCAGGAAGCATCCATTCCGGTGAAGCCCGCGGTTGCGGCTACCTGCGAACTCCTTGGACTCGATCCGATCCATGTCGCCAACGAGGGCAAGCTCGTTGCGATCGTCGCGCCTGATTTGGCCGATGCCGTGCTTGCAGCCATGAAGGCGCACCCGCTCGGGTCCGATGCAGCTGATATTGGCGAGGCGGTGGCTGACGATCGGAAATTTGTGCAGATGGCGACCGATTTCGGCGGCCGACGAATCGTCGATTGGTTGTGGGGCGAACAATTGCCTCGGATCTGTTGAACACGCTGCGCATCGTCCATTATTTTGGAAACCAAATTTATGATCAATAGTCCATAGCCATCAACCATCAGCTCTGGAATCGATCCCTTCTATGGGCAATCCTGTCCAACCGGCAGACTGCGACTTCGCTCTTTAAAGAAGTTTCGGCGAGGCTGGATTTCGGTTGTTAGCTTTTCCACGAGCCGAGAACGCAATTCGAAACGATTCACCGCCATCGCGCAGTTTCGACGGTTAAGCTCAGCGAGCATGGTCACGCGATCAGCTCGGCGCCCGTGGGTTTGAAATCCTGCGAAGCTTGTCAAATATCGCTGAATTCCTGCGCCATTTTGACGGCTGGGTCGCAATATCGCTGCGCGCTTCCGATTAGAAAGGCGCTTCAGGCAGGGAGTTTTCAAATGAAGGTCGGAGTCCCCAAGGAAATCAAGGCGCACGAATATCGCGTGGGCCTCACCCCTGGAGCTGTCCGCGAATACGTGGCAGCGGGCCACCGCGTGATGATCGAGGCCAATGCCGGCGCTGGCATTGGTGCAACCGATGACGATTATCGCAATGCTGGCGCAACGATTCTAACTTCCGCAGTTGAGGTATTCGCATCGAGCGAGATGATCGTAAAGGTTAAGGAGCCTCAGCCGTCCGAATGGTGTCAGCTGCGGGAAAATCAGATCCTGTTCACTTATCTGCATCTGGCCCCCGATCCGGATCAGGCCAAGGGCCTCCTGAAATCTGGATGCACCGCGATCGCCTATGAGACCGTAACTGATGCGCATGGTGGTCTTCCACTGCTGGCGCCGATGAGCGAGGTCGCGGGTAGGCTTGCGATCGAAGCGGCGGGTAGCGCCCTGAAGCGGAGTGCAGGCGGACGAGGGCTGTTGATCGGTGGGGTACCCGGTGTTCAGCCGGCCCGAATCGTGGTGATCGGAGGTGGCGTCGTTGGCACGCACGCGGCACGCATGGCGGTCGGACTGGGTGCAGAGGTGACCATCATCGACCGTTCGATACTCCGGCTCCGCGAGTTGGACGAGCTATTCGAAGGACGCGTTCGCACCAGGTTTTCGACCATCGACTCCGTGGAGGAAGAGGTATTTGCGGCGGATGTGGTGATTGGTGCGGTGCTCGTTCCAGGTGCGAGCGCGCCGAAGCTGGTCCGCCGGAGCATGCTGAGCTCGATGCGCAAGAGGGCAGTGCTCGTGGATGTCGCTATCGATCAGGGCGGCTGCTTTGAGACATCGCACCCAACCACTCACGCTGAGCCAACTTATGAAGTGGATGGCGTCATTCATTATTGCGTGGCCAATATGCCCGGCGCCGTGCCGCTGACCTCGAGCCAGGCACTGAATAACGCCACGCTGCCGTTTGGTTTGGCTCTGGCCAACAAGGGTTTTTCCGCCGTGCTCGAAAATCCGCATTTGCGCGCAGGCCTCAACGTCCATCGGGGCCGGCTAACTTACAAAGCGGTGGCCGAAAGCCTCGGGCTGCCCTTCTCACCAATCGAACAGGCTGCGGCCTGATCCCAGAGGCCCGTGATGGGCGTTTCCTCCCTGACTTAGGCCACCCTTCGGGGTGGCTTTTTTTTCGGCTCCATCGATCTGGACCGCCGCCGGCATGTATTTGCCACGCGGAGCGAAGCGGAGGATCACCAGACGAAGGCCTGGCTTCAGTCGCCCGCACGATGCGAGACAATGTACTTTCGCCCCTTAAAGCGCATATGAATGCCGGTTTTGCCAAGTCATCCAAGGCAATTGAGAACGCGTCCCGCGGGTCCCCAGGGCGCCCGCGATCACCTCAGCGACTTTATCTGGCGCGATCGCCGCGACCTTTTCTGACTGGCTGTGGGGACGCGGACCGGACCGGTGATCACTGCGCCAGTTGTTCATCGTGGTGATGTCGCCGAAGCCGCCGCTGTCCCGGTGAGTGGAACCAACAAGATGCGGCTCGGGGTCGACCTGACACACCGGCGGAGAACTTTGTGAAGTCGCGCGGCGCTTCGATCGTAGCCGCGGCACGGCGGCCTTGGGAAGGATCGCAGATCGTTCCCTGAGGTTGGCTAACGCGGTTCACCTGATCGGCTGACTGCCGTGAGATCGACCATGCGTAAACCACCGCATCGAGATCAAGCTGCTGTCATGCCCGTTGTAGGATTTGCGACACCGTGTCGAGGCGGCGAGTCGCGTTATCGAAAATAGCCCAGACGAATCAAGGTTAAACCGTCTGGCACAAGACTTGAAAGCAAGAAACTGTCCCGCACCTTTTGCTCATGGAATCGCAGTCATGGCCTACAAGATAATCGCATCCCAGTGCACCGTCTGCGGTGCGTGTGAGTACGAATGTCCCAACGCCGCGATCAGCCTGAAGAACGACATATATGTGATCAATCCGACCCAGTGTACCCAATGTGAGGGGCATTTTGACACGCCGCAATGCGCCGTCGTTTGCCCGGTGCCCGATACCTGCGTGCCAGCATAGGTGGAGTAGCCGATGAGAGGAGCTCCGGCGCGAAACATGATGAAGACGCTATCGACAGCCGCCGCCTTTTGGATCCGTCTCCTGTTTCTCTCACTCGCTGGCCCCGAGTTGGCCGTGACTTGCGCGGTTCGCTCGGAGAGATTGCGGCGCAATCCTCGGCGGCGGGAGTTGTCGTTGCGCGAGCGGAGCGGGCAATGGTAGCTGTACAAGAGACGGTCGAGCGCGTGAAGCGCATCGACGTCGACCAGTATCGTTATGGGTTTGAAACACTGATCGACTCCGAGAAGGCCCCCAAGGGGCTCTCGGAAGAGATCGTAAAGTTCATCTCGCAGAAAAAGAATGAACCGGCCTGGATGCTGGAATGGCGCCTAGAGGCGTATCGCCGCTGGCTGACCATGACCGAGCCGACTTGGGCGCGCGTCGACTATCCCAAGATCGACTTCCAGGACATCTACTATTACGCGGCGCCTAAGCCGAAGAAGACGTTGTCCTCGATCGATGAGATCGATCCGGAGATCCTGAAAACCTACGAGAAGCTCGGCATCCCACTGCGCGAGGTCGCGACCCTCGAGGGCGTCGAGCCGCCACCCGGCGGCGAGCAGACGCCGAACCGCAAGATCGCGATCGACGCGGTCTTCGATTCGGTGTCGGTTGCGACCACCTTCAAGGCGGAGCTGAAGAAGGCCGGCGTGATCTTCATGCCGATCTCGGAGGCGATCCGTGCGCACCCTGAACTAGTGCAGAAATATCTCGGCTCCGTGGTACCGACGTCGGACAATTTCTACGCGACATTGAACTCGGCGGTGTTCTCCGACGGCTCGTTCGTCTACGTGCCGCCGGGCGTGCGCTGTCCGATGGAGCTGTCGACCTATTTCCGCATCAACGAGCGCAACACCGGTCAGTTCGAGCGCACGCTGATCATTGCGGACAAGGGTTCCTACGTCTCCTATCTCGAGGGCTGTACCGCGCCGCAACGCGACGAGAGCCAGCTGCACGCGGCCGTGGTCGAGCTGGTCGCGCTCGACGACGCCGAGATCAAATATTCGACGGTGCAGAACTGGTATCCCGGCAATTCGGAAGGCAAGGGCGGTATCTACAATTTCGTCACCAAGCGTGGCGACTGCCGCGGCGCCCATTCCAAGATCTCGTGGACCCAGGTCGAAACGGGTTCGGCGATCACCTGGAAATATCCGAGCTGCATCCTGCGCGGCGATAATTCCCGCGGCGAGTTCTACTCGATCGCGATCTCGAACGGGTTCCAGCAGGTCGATTCCGGCACCAAGATGATCCATCTCGGCAAGAACACGTCGAGCCGGATCATCTCCAAGGGCATTGCTGCCGGCAAATCGCAGAACACCTATCGCGGTCTCGTCACCGCGCACCGGAAAGCCACCGGCGCGCGCAACTTTACCGCCTGCGATTCCTTGTTGATCGGCGACAAATGCGGCGCGCACACCGTGCCGTACATCGAGGCGAAGAACTCGTCCGCGACCTTCGAGCACGAGGCGACGACCTCGAAGATCTCGGAGGACGTGCTGTTCTACTGCATCCAGCGCGGCGTCTGCCAAGAAGAGGCCGTCGGCCTCGTCGTCAACGGCTTCGTCAAGGACGTTCTGCAAAAACTGCCGATGGAGTTCGCAGTGGAGGCGCAGAAGCTAATCTCGATCTCGCTCGACGGATCTGTCGGATAACCAAACCTCCCGCGAGCCCTCTCGAATGCGGCTCGCCAGATGACGCATTTCAGGGATCAGATCAGAATGGCGCTACTCGAAATCCGAGATTTGCAGGTTGGTGTCGAAGACCGCGAAATTATTCGCGGCCTCGATCTTGACGTCAATGCGGGTGAGGTGCACGCGATCATGGGGCCGAACGGCTCCGGCAAATCGACGCTCTCTCATGTCATCGCCGGCAAGCCCGGCTATGAGATCAACGGCGGACAAATCCTATTCAGGGGCGAGAACCTGTTGCGGATGCAGCCAAATGAACGCGCCGCCAAGGGCGTGTTCCTGGCATTCCAGTATCCGGTCGAGATCCCCGGCGTGACCAACATGAACTTTCTTCGGGCGGCACTGAACGCCCAGCGCAAGGCGCGCGACCAACGGGAATTCTCCACCCCCGAATTTCTGAAAAGAGTCCGCGAGGTGGCCGGTTCGCTCAACATTCCCCAGGACATGATCAAGCGCAGCGTCAATGTCGGCTTCTCCGGCGGCGAGAAGAAGCGCAATGAAATTTTGCAGATGGCGCTGTTCGAGCCGAGACTGTGCATCCTGGACGAGATCGATTCCGGCCTCGATATCGACGCGCTGCGTATCGTCGCCAGCGGCATCAACGCCTTGCGTTCGCCGGAACGAGCGATGCTCGTGATCACCCACTATCGGCGGCTTCTCGACCATATCGTGCCGGACATTGTGCACGTGATGTCGAAAGGGCGGGTCATGAAGAGCGGCGGAAAAGAACTCGCGCTGGAGCTCGAGGCTTGTGGCTACGCCCAATTCGAAGACGCGGCCTGACGGCTCTAGGGATTCCCCGATGAAGCAGGTTTTGGCCAATGCCGACGCCGAACGCGCAATGGGCAATGTTTTCGCTGCGGCGCGTGGACGGCTGCCTGGTGCAGGCCCTGTCCCCCAAATCCGGGCGAGGGCATTGGAGCTCTACGAGCGTACCGGCCTCCCGCATTGGCGCATGGAGGATTGGAAATACACTGATCTGCGCGCCCTGATCGGCGAGGTGCTGCCACTCGCTCCGCGACCGGATGCGGAGGCGCTGGTGCGCGCAAAGGTGTCGGCCAAGCAAGTGGCTGCCGATCAGGCGGTCAAGCTCGTTTTGGTGGATGGCATATTCGCGCCGGAGCTGTCCGATTTCGGCGGGCTCGAAAATGAAGTCGTTGTGCGGTCGCTGCGAGAGGTTCTGGAGAATTCGGCCACTGCGGCCATGGCCGGTCTGGTGCTGTCGACGACGAGCGATCCGGCAATCTCGCTCAATGCCGCAATGGCGACAGATGGCCTGGTGATTACGGTCGCCGATGGCAATGCGGTGAAGCGTCCAATTCAAATCATTCACGTCGCAACCGGACTGTCGGTGTCCACCTTTACACGCTCCTATCTGCAGCTCGGTAGAGGAGCGCATGCGGCCATCGTGGAAAGTTTCGTCCCGGCTGAAGGCGCGAGCGGCTATCAAGCCAACGATGCGATAATCGCCCTGGTTGGTGACGAGGCGAGCCTTTCGCATATCCGCGTGGCAGCCGATGCCTCCGACGCCGTGAACATCTCCTCGGCGATCATCGCAGTCGGCGCCAAGGCTAAGCTCGACCTCTTCAGCATGACCTGCAGCGGCTCCATCAGTCGCTATCAGGGATTCATCACGCTGGCCGGCGAGGGAACCAAGCTTTCGGCGAATGGGGTTAATCTCATCAGGGACAAGCTGCACGCCGACACAACGATCGTGGTGGACCACGCCGTACCACATTGCACCAGTCGGGAGAAGTTCCGCGCGGTCGTCGACGATTGCGGCCGCTCGGTGTTTCAGGGCAGAATCGTCGTTCGTCCCGCCGCCCGCAAGACCGACGCCACCCTGACGACGCGAGCGTTGCTCCTATCGGACCAGGCCGAGGCCGACAATAAGCCCGAACTTGAAATCTTGGCTGACGACGTGACCTGCGGCCACGGAGCGACTTCCGGTGCGCTCGACGACACTCTCGTATTCTATCTGCGCGCTCGGGGGCTACCCGAGAAGGATGCGCAGATGTTGCTGATTAAAGCGTTCCTTGGCGAGTCGATTGAGGAGATCACTTCCGAGAATCTACGCGATTTTGTGGCAGCGCAAGCTGAACACTGGCTGCAGGCGGGGCGATGAGCGCACATCCCGCCGTGAGCAATGGTAGTTACGAGGTCAACCGTCTGCGTTCTGACTTTCCTGCGCTGGCCATGACGGTGTACGGCAAGCCGCTTGTTTACCTCGATAACGCTGCATCCGCGCAAAAGCCCAACGCGGTGCTTGACCGTATGATGCAGGTGTACTCCAGCGAATACGCCAACGTTCATCGCGGCTTGCACTACCTCGCTAACGCGGCGACCGAGGCGTATGAAGGCGCCCGTACCAAGGTGGCGCAGTTTGTGAACGCGCATTTAAACGAAGAGATCATCTTCACCCGGAGCGCCACGGAGGCGATCAATCTGGTCGCCCAGACTTTTGGCCGTGAACGCATTACCCCCGGTGATGAGATCGTTCTCTCGATTATGGAACACCACTCCAACATTGTGCCATGGCACCTTCTCAGGGAACGACTCGGTGCAGTGATCAAATGGGCGCCAGTGGATGATGACGGAAACTTTTTGCTCGATGATTTTGAGCGACTGCTGACCCCGCGCACCAAGATGGTTGCAATCACACAAATGTCGAACGTGCTCGGCACGGTGTTGCCGGTGAAAGAGGTGGTGAGGATCGCGCATGCTCGTGGTATCCCGGTGCTCGTCGACGGCTCGCAAGGATGCGTCCATCTGAGCGCCGACGTCCGCGACATTGATTGCGATTTCTACGTCATGACGGGCCACAAACTCTATGGTCCGACTGGGATCGGTGTGCTTTACGGCAAGTCTGAGCATCTGGCATCGATGCCGCCCTTCAATGGCGGCGGGGAGATGATTCGCGAGGTCTCGCGTTCCGGAGTCATTTATGGTGATCCGCCACACCGGTTCGAAGCGGGTACGCCGCCGATCGTCGAAGCCATCGGTTTAGGCGCGGCTATCGATTACATCAATTCAATAGGCAAGGTGCAGATCCGCAGGCACGAGAGCGTACTGCTCGCTTACGCGCAGGAGAGGCTGGCGGATATCAACTTCGTGCGTATGATCGCGACCCCGGCCGAGAAGGGACCGATCATTTGTTTTGATATGAAGGGTGCGCACGCGCATGATATTGCCACCGTCGTCGACCGCGCCGGTGTAGCGATGCGGGCGGGGGCCCACTGTGCGATGCCGCTGCTCAAGCGCTTCGGCATGCTGGCGACGTGCCGTGCGTCGCTCGGACTTTACAATACACGTGAAGAGATTGATGTGCTCGTGCGTGCGCTTATCAAGGCGCGGCAGCTGTTCTCGTGATTCGGCGAGCCTACGACGTCCTGTGGCGAGGCAGATCGCATTGAAGTCTGGAGGATGAGGTCATGCACCTCATCGTCATCGCAGCAGGTAAGCACCTGTAGGTCTCAGCAAGCATAGATAGCATTGGCAAGCCTGTGTCGGCCAGCCGGCCTTGCAGCCGGTCTTCCTGCACGGCCGCCTTCGGCGAGCGCGATCGCAGAGTACTGCGATCGCGGACACGCTCGAGAATTGGGCGGGCAATTCACGCATAGCCAGCCCTTGTTCCTTTTCGAACAGGGCCAAACCAAGAGTTCTCTGCCCAAAGCGTGATGTCGGGTTCGCAACACCACCCCCTTTCACCGCACGAGGCGCGCTAAGCGATTTTGATTGCTGTGTTTTTTGTGCTCACGCGACGCTGGCATGCTGGTTGCAAAAGTCTTGGTCAAGAAGCCGCCCTCGCAACAGCTAACCTTTGAAGGACATCAGATGAGTCTCGCCACGACCCAGAGCATCGCAGAAATCAGGGCTCGCAACAAAGAGCTGATCGAGGAGGTGCTGAAGGTCTATCCGGAGAAAACCGCGAAACGGCGTGCCAAGCACCTCAACGTTCACCAAGCCGGCAAGTCTGACTGCGGGGTGAAGTCCAACATCAAATCCATACCTGGCGTGATGACGATCAGAGGCTGCGCCTATGCAGGGTCGAAGGGGGTGGTCTGGGGACCGATCAAGGACATGGTCCATATCAGCCATGGCCCGGTCGGCTGCGGTCAGTATTCGTGGGGCTCGCGACGCAACTATTACGTTGGCACGACGGGCATCGATAGCTTCGTGACCCTGCAGTTCACCTCCGACTTCCAAGAAAAGGATATCGTATTCGGTGGCGACAAAAAGCTGGTGAAGATCCTTGACGAAATCCAGGAGCTGTTTCCACTCAACAACGGCATCACGATCCAATCGGAATGCCCGATCGGCTTGATCGGTGACGACATCGAGGCCGTATCAAGAGCGAAATCCAAGGAATATGGCGGCAAGACCATCGTGCCGGTCCGTTGTGAGGGCTTTCGGGGCGTGTCGCAGTCACTAGGCCACCACATTGCCAACGACGCGGTGCGGGATTGGATTTTCGACCAGCTCGAGCCCGACGGCAAGCCAAAGTTCGAGCCGACGCCGTACGATGTTGCGATCATCGGAGACTACAATATTGGCGGCGACGCCTGGTCATCACGAATCCTGCTGGAGGAGATGGGCCTGCGGGTGATCGCGCAGTGGTCCGGCGACGGTTCACTGGCTGAGCTCGAGGCAACGCCGAAGGCAAAGCTCAACATTCTGCATTGCTACCGTTCCATGAACTACATCTCACGCCACATGGAAGAGAAGTTCGGTATCCCGTGGTGCGAGTACAACTTCTTCGGACCTTCAAAGATCGCAGAGTCGCTGCGCAAGATTGCGGGTTATTTCGACGACAAGATTAAGGAAGGCGCCGAGCGGGTGATTGAAAAGTACCAGCCGCTGGTGAACGCCGTGATCGCGAAATATCGCCCGCGCCTGGAGGGCAAGACGGTGATGCTGTACGTCGGCGGGCTCCGTCCGCGTCATGTGATTGGCGCATACGAGGACCTCGGGATGGAAGTCATTGGCACCGGATACGAGTTCGGTCACAACGACGACTATCAGCGCACAGCTCAGCACTACGTAAAGGACAGCACGCTCATCTACGATGACGTCAATGGCTATGAGTTCGAGCGCTTCGTCGAAAAGCTCCAGCCTGACCTTGTCGGCTCGGGCATCAAGGAAAAATACGTTTTCCAAAAGATGGGTGTGCCGTTCCGGCAGATGCACTCCTGGGACTATTCGGGTCCATATCACGGCTATGACGGCTTTGCGATCTTTGCGCGCGACATGGACATGGCCGTCAACTCGCCGGTCTGGAAGAAAACGAAGGCCCCTTGGAAGGAAGCTTCGAGGGCCAAGCTCCTGGCTGCAGAATAAAGCAACTCATCTCGCTCTCTGGGAAAGCCGGGGCGATACCAATCTCGATAGTGAAGGACTTCAACAATGGCGCAGAGTGCCGAACACGTGCTCGATCATCTCGAACTGTTCCGCGGTCCAGAATACCAGCAGATGCTGGCCAAGAAAAAGATATTCGAGAATCCTCGCGATCCCGCCGAGGTCGAACGAGTCAAGGAATGGACGAAAACGGCCGAATATCGCGAAAAGAACTTTGCGCGGGAGTCGCTAGCGGTAAATCCGGCCAAGGCCTGCCAGCCGCTTGGCGCCGTATTCGCCTCTGTTGGCTTTGAGGGCACGCTGCCCTTCGTCCACGGCTCACAAGGCTGCGTGGCTTATTACCGCAGCCATCTGTCGCGGCACTTCAAGGAGCCTAGCTCCTGCGTTTCTTCGTCGATGACGGAAGACGCTGCAGTATTCGGCGGCCTGAACAACATGATCGACGGGCTCGCGAACAGCTACAACATGTACAAACCCAAGATGATTGCGGTCTCCACGACCTGCATGGCCGAGGTGATCGGCGATGACCTCAACGCTTTCATCAAGACGTCAAAAGAGAAAGGCTCGGTTCCGGCGGACTTCGACGTGCCGTTCGCCCACACGCCGGCGTTCGTCGGCAGCCACGTCACCGGTTATGACAATGCGCTCAAGGGCATTCTGGAGCATTTTTGGGACGGCAAGGCCGGAACAGCGCCGAAGCTGGAGCGCAAGCCGAACGGGGCGATCAACATCATTGGTGGGTTCGATGGCTATACCGTCGGAAACCTTCGCGAGATCAAGCGCATCTTGGCGTTGATGGGCATCCAGCACACGATTCTCGCCGATAATTCTGAAGTCTTCGATACTCCGACAGACGGCGAATTCCGGATGTATGACGGCGGCACGACGCTGGAAGATGCGGCCAACGCGGTTCACGCCAAGGCGACAATCTCCATGCAGCAGTGGTGCACCGAAAAAACGCTGCCATTCGTGGCTGAGCATGGGCAGGACGTCGTATCCTTCAACTACCCGGTGGGCTTATCCGCAACGGATGACTTTCTCGTGGCGCTGTCACGCATCAGCGGCAAGGAAATTCCCGAGCAACTCGCGCGAGAACGTGGCCGCCTGGTCGATGCCATCGCTGACTCCAGCTCGCATATCCATGGCAAGAAGTTCGCGATCTATGGCGATCCGGATCTTTGCTATGGGTTGGCTGCGTTTCTGCTCGAACTCGGCGCCGAACCGACCCATGTGCTGTCCACCAACGGCAACAAGGCGTGGCACGAAAAAATGCAGGCGCTGCTTGCTAGCTCGCCATTTGGGCAGGAGTGCCAAGCCTATCCGGGCCGAGACCTCTGGCACATGCGTTCACTCCTGTTCACCGAGCCGGTCGATTTTCTGATTGGCAACACCTATGGCAAGTATCTGGAGCGTGATACCGGAACGCCACTGATCCGCATCGGCTTTCCGGTTTTTGATCGGCATCACCATCACCGCTCCCCCCTATGGGGCTATCAGGGCGGCCTGAATGTGCTGGTGAAGATCCTGGACAAGATCTTCGACGAGATCGACAAGAAGACAAACGTTCTTGGCAAAACTGACTACAGCTTCGACATCATTCGTTGATGAGCGACCGTGCGCGTGCCATCGCCCAAGCACTCGACGATGGCACAAGCACACGACGGTTGACCATGCAATTAGTTTGCGCTGAGAGGAAAAAGGGATGAGTTCACTAGCGGCCACGGTCCAAAATATTTTCGACGAGCCGGGCTGCGCCAAGAATGGCAGTAAGTCGGAGGCTGAACGGAAGAAGGGCTGCACCAAACAGCTGCAGCCGGGTAGCGCCGCCGGCGGCTGTGCTTTCGATGGCGCCAAGGTTGCGCTGCAGCCGTTCACTGACGTCGCTCACTTGGTGCATGGTCCGATCGCGTGCGAAGGTAATTCCTGGGACAATCGCGGCGCGGCGTCGTCCGGCTCGAATCTGTGGCGCACCGCATTCACAACCGATTTGAGCGAAACCGATATTGTATTCGGAGGCGAGAAGCGGCTCTGCAAAGCGATCAAGGAGATCATCGACAAGTGCGACCCGCCCGCCATCTTCGTCTATCAAACCTGCATCCCGGCGATGATCGGCGACGACATCAACGCAGTCTGTAAGGCAGCATCTCAAAGGTTCGCAAAGCCGGTGATCCCGATCAATTCCCCGGGCTTCGTCGGCTCGAAGAACCTCGGTAATAAGCTCGCCGGCGAGGCTTTGCTCGACTATGTAATCGGGACGCAAGAACCGGACTACACCACGCCGTACGATATCAACCTGATCGGGGAATACAACCTTTCGGGAGAGCTCTGGCAAGTGAAGCCATTGCTAGACGAGCTTGGGATACGGATTCTCTCCTGCATCTCCGGCGATGGCAAATATCGCGAAGTCGCTTCATCTCATCGCGCGCGGGCGGCGATGTTGGTGTGCTCAAAGTCCATGATCAACGTCGCACGCAAGATGGAGGAACGCTACGGGATCCCGTTCTTCGAGGGGTCGTTCTACGGTATTCAAGATTCGAGCGAATCGCTGCGTCAGCTTGCCCGCTTATTGGTTGAACGCGGCGCGCCGACAGATCTGCTCCGCCGCACCGAAGCGGTGATCGCGCGCGAGGAGGCGTGGGCCTGGGCTGCGATCGAGCCGTACAAGCAACGATTCGAAGGCAAGAAGGCCTTGTTGATTACCGGCGGCGTCAAGTCATGGTCGGTCGTTGCGGCACTCCAGGAAGCCGGGCTTGAGTTAGTCGGAACCAGCGTGAAGAAATCAACCAGGGAAGACAAGGAGCGCATCAAGGAGCTCATGGGGCAGGATGCCCACATGATCGAGGACATGACGCCGCGCGAAATGTACAAGATGTTGAAGGACGCAAAAGCGGACATCATGCTATCGGGCGGCAAGTCGCAGTTCGTCGCGCTGAAAGCGGCGATGCCCTGGCTCGATATCAACCAGGAGCGCTGCCACGCCTATATGGGCTATGTCGGAATGGTCAAGCTGGTGGAGGAGATCGATAAGTCGCTCTCCAGTCCGATGTGGGAGCAGCTACGTCGACCGGCACCATGGGACGCATTGGCCAAGGCGATGGAGCAGATGCAATCGCCGGTGGCCGCGATCGACTGTGATCCGACGCTCGCCGAAACCGCGCGCCGCGCCAAGAAGATCTGCGTGTGTAACACGGTCGATCTGGGCACGATCGAGGATGCAATCTGCGCGCACGGCCTGAGGAGCGTCGCAGCGGTCAGAGAGCATACCAATGCGGTCGGTGGCTGCTGCCAAAGACGCATCGAAGGTATCTTGGTGTCCGAGCCATCTGCCATGCGACAGGCCGCAGAATAGGGGAGGCGTCATGGCCATCGTCACGGCGCCGACAAAGGCCTGCGCTGTCAACCCGCTGAAGATGAGCCAGCCGATCGGCGGCGCATTCGCCTTCATGGGGCTGCGCGGGGCGATGCCGCTTCTGCACGGATCCCAGGGGTGCACATCCTTCGGGCTCACGCTCTTTGTCCGGCATTTCAAAGAGGCAGTACCGCTGCAGACCACCGCGATGAGCGAAGTCGCGACCGTACTCGGCGGCTATGAGAATCTCGAGCAGGCGATACTGAACATCTACAACCGTACCAAGCCAAAGATCATCGGAATCTGCTCGACCGGTGTCACTGAGACCAACGGCGACGATGTGGATGCCTACCTCAAGCTCATCCGGAGCAAGCATCCGCAACTTGCAAAGTTGCCACTGGTGTATGTCTCGACGCCTGATTTCAAGGGCGCGTTCCAGGACGGCTGGGAGAAGGCTGTGGCGCGCATTGTGGAGGTGCTGGTGGAAGGGCCCAACGCCAATGGCCTGCGGGATCCATCGAAGGTGAATGTTCTGCCGGGATGTCACCTCACGCCCGGCGACCTTGATGAACTCCGTGTCATACTGGAGGATTTCGGGTTGTGCCCGTCCTTTCTCCCTGACCTGGCGGGATCGCTCGATGGGCATATCCCCGATGAGTTTACGCCAACGACCATCGGCGGCATCGGCGTCGACGAAATTGCGAGCATGGGCCGCGCCGGGTGGACGATTGCAATCGGCGCGCAGATGCGGCGAGCGGCAGAGGTCATGCAGGTCAAGACCGGCGTGCCTTTTCGTGTCTTCGAGCGGCTGTGTGGTCTCTGTCCGAACGACGAATTCATGACGTTCTTGAGCGAGATCAGCGGCCGCCCCATACCCTTGAAATATCGGCGCCAGCGCGGTCAGCTCGCCGATGCAATGCTGGACGCGCACTTCCATGTTGGCGGTCGCAAAGTTGCGATCGGCGCTGAGCCAGACCTTCTGTTCGATCTGTCCGGCATGCTGCACGACATGGGCGCGCAAGTGACCGCGGCTGTGACGACCACTCAGTCGGAGGTGATCGAGCGGATCAAGACCAAGGAGGTACTCATTGGCGATCTCGAGGATTTGGAACGGCTTGCCAAAACAAAGCATTGCGACCTGCTGATCACGCATTCGCATGGCAGGCAAGCGGCGGCCCGGCTGAAAATGCCGTTCTATCGTATGGGGTTTCCGATGTTCGATCGACTTGGCGCGGGACACCAACTGTCCGTGGGCTATCGTGGTACCCGCAATCTGATCTTCGAAATCGCCAATCTCGTGATCGCGCACCGCGAGGAGAACGATCAGCCTACGCCCGATAGATGGCGGACTGCGGCCGGACTGCCACGATGCTCGGGGTATCGCAGCTCCACCGGCGCAGCTGAGAGGTCGATTGCATGAAGGTCGCATTTGCCACTCAGGACCTGAGACGCGTCGATGCCCATTTTGGTTGGGCAAAGAATATCGCAATCTACGATGTCACGCCTGGCGGGCACGTGTTTCTCAAGGCGATTGAGTTTGAGGGCGATCTTAAGGAAGACGGCAACGACGACAAGTTGGCGCCGAAGATCGAGGCCATCAAGGATTGCGCAATTCTTTACGTCGCCGCCATTGGCGGTGCCGGGGCTGCGCGAGTGGTGGCCAACAAGATCCATCCTATCAAGGTGAATAAGCCAGAAAGCATTCTGGTGTTGCTCGAAAAACTCGAGCGCGTACTGAAGGGCACGCCACCTCCTTGGCTACGCAAGGCCATGGCAAAGGACCGACGGCGTACGTTCGAGTTCGACGAATGAGGTGATATGACCGCAAAAATAGAGCAGCAGGGCAGCGCCGTCGACGCGCCGTTCCTCAAGGAGTTGATCAAGATTTGGCGTGCTCAGGATACCAACGGAGCCTGGGAGGCGAAGAGCGATCTTGACCTGCTCGAACCCTATATCCTAGACAAGGAGAAACGGCGCGCATTGCCGATTATCGGTAATCCTGATCCCGATACGCTGTGGCGGCTTAAGCTGTTCTTCGATGCGGTCGCGCTCTCGATCGAGAGGGAGACCGGCGGGATGATCCAGCCGATTCTGGATCTGCATCATGAAGGCTTCGGCCGCATGGTGCTCATCTCAGGCCGGCTGATCGCCGTGAACAAGCAGCTGCGCGATGTGCATCGCTTCGGATTCCCTAATTTCGTAAAGCTCGCGCAGGAGGGCGACAAATATGTCAGCGACGGAATCGACCTGATTCGGAAATTTCCGGACGTGGCGAACTATTGGGGATACTCATGAGTGATCGCGAAACACTGAAGGCAGAACTAAAGAAAGTGTCCGCCAAGGCGATACAGGCCAAGATGGATCTGCACGACCTTTCGGAAGAATTACCCATCAACTGGACCTCGATCATGGTGGTGGCGCAGAAGGCGCACGATGCCTATGCCGAACTCGAGCGCAAGAACCATGACTTGAAGGCGCTGGAAAATACTTAAAGGAGCGATGCATGTCATTTGCAACGCGCGACGGCCGCGACTGGACGCCACAATACCTGATCTCGATCGATGCCAAGAAGTGCATCGGCTGTGGCCGCTGTTTCAAGGTGTGCGGTCGAGATGTCATGACGTTGAAAGGAATCAGCGAGGAGGGCGAACTTGTCGATTTAGATGACGACGAGGACGATGAGATCGAAAAGAAGATCATGGTTCTGAATGATCAAGGCGCCTGCATCGGCTGCGGTGCATGCGCCAGGGTTTGCCCGGCCAACTGCCAGACCCACACTTCAGCCGCAGCTGAAGCGGCGTGAGCGAAGACAGGCCTCCTGTCGCGGCCGGCGAGATATAGGCGAGGAAAGACACAATTTTGATCTGGTGAACTCGTGGTGGGACGGCGCGCCCGAATGATCTCGATCAAACATCGAATAGCAAGATCGCACGAGCTAAAACGCAAACAATGCCCCGCGCTGCTCGAGCGCCGGGCATGTCATGCCGATAGAATATCCATCGCTCACAAACCATTCGCCTCCGAGGTCCACGTACTCGTAGAGGGCGATCTGCGCCTGCGCGGAGCGCTGGGTCATCGAAGTGCCTTGGCATGATGGACTTCGAAGGGCCTGCTTCGGAGGCAGGTGACCGCTGGATCGGGCGATTTGATCCGAGCGGATGCTGTGGCATGTCTGCTTGCGGATCAGGAGAAGCGTATTTTCCGGCGGCGCCGCCGATCATGGACAATCATGTTTCCCTCGATTATGGTCGATCGCATTGAAACGTAATGTGCTGGGACAGCTTCGTTAGTCGTTTTGCATAGTTCCAGTGGGGACGAGCATTTCGTTGCCCAGACTAGACAGTCGGTGCAATAGTGTATGCGAGTCCGTGGACATCGAGAGCACACGGCAAAAACAGGACGCGGAAAAGTTTGCACGCAGGTCGCCGATTTTCGTTGCACGCGTTCATGGGTCAATGTGCTTGGTCGGGCCGGATGACCATCTGATGATAGGAACGTGCGGGTCATTGCCATCAAGGCCTCGTTTCTTCGACGGATCGACGGCCGGCGATATTACGTGCGGTTCCGCCCACAGATTGCGGCTCGTGATCAGCGAGTATCTGTAACTGACGCGCAGATGCCTGGGGTGATCACGCCGCAGCGCGCGCAAGATGCTTTGGACAGGTTGTGGTCAGCTAAGTGTTCTATCCTCGTCGGCAGAGCTTGCGCGGCACGAGCTCGATCGCTTGCAATTTTGCCGATAGGAGACCGATCTGATGTATGGCAGAATCGTTGGCTCATCCAGCCAGTCCACAAGCGCTAGCCAAGCTAATGAATCGGGAGAAGCGGGAGATAGCCCCCGCTTTGCGGAAACAGTTGCAGGCATCGAGCCAGGTCGATCGTCGTCCGAAACAACGGCGCCATACTCTCTGGTTTCCGAACCACCCATTATAGAGATCGACCGAGCGTCCTTCATGGACGGAGTAAGGAGATTCTTGGGCAGTGACATCAGGCACATCGCCGGTAACCCACAGGAGTACTCGGATTTCGTGTCCGATAAAGCTGAGCGCGCAGCAACGGTTGCTGGAAGTTACGCCAACACCTACGACGATCCAGATAAGCCGGCACGATTTTACAGTTATCAGTTGGGCGACGAAACCGTTGGGCTTTTAAGAGCAGGAGGCCCGGCTCGGATTAAAGGAGACCATTTTCAGCAACAGTTCGGGCGCAATGATATCACGTCCGTCGTAGATCTTCGGGTTACTCACCCGCTGGTCGAGAACGCGGGCGATATCCTGCTGGAACATCAACTGCGAATGGACGGCGATCATCCGTTGATCTTGTCACGTCCTGCCGCAGAAGGCATGGAACCCCGTCTAGCGGAAATGGGTTTTGTTCACGTGGGCCGTAACCACTGGGTGCTTGATCCTAACCAGCACCCCGAAGTGTGGACGAAGAACGAGAACGACGAGTGGCAGCGGGTCGACAAGCCGACGAAATATCTTTCGAAAGCTGAGGGCAGTGATATCGATACTGAGGGAAGCGTCGAGACCGATTCCTCGGACGATGACCCTTCATTTTACTTGGAGCGCGCTCTTAGGGGGCTACGCGTGGAGTAAAGTGGCTGCAATAGCAGCACCGGGCCTGAAATGACGGACATTTCGCCGTTCCACGCGCGAACGCAAAGATCTTAGCCTAAAGGGGGCGCACGCTCGCCGCGTGCGCCCCTCGCTGGCTGGAAGCGAGTGTTCAACCGTTCTGCGAAGGCACTTGCGATGCCGCGGTGGGATACGCCATCCGAGCGCATCGTAACCGGGCCTTCCGCGCGTGGCGATCAACGAGCAGCAAAAACCAGCCACCGCGTTTAGCTGTCCGGCAAATGGTCCAGAAAGGTTGGAGCGCGAAAGCTGCAGCTGCGCAGCCAAAAGGGCAGTTCTGAATTGTGCGCCCGGGCCAATGAGGTGTGCTGCAATGGCGAAGCTTGCGCGTTGGATTGCCAGAAACACGATCCGTTCCGGCACTTGTACGGTTCTTGCAGGGGTGATTGCACAGCGACAATGAAGAACGTCTTGCAATAAACGAGCGATGAATGCAGCCAAATCCCATCTATGCGATTTGCGGCTTTAACGACATTCCGAGCCGCCAGGCCATGGGATTCCATCTTATGGTCGTCGAAGATGACGGCAATCACCGGCCGTGGTCCATCATTGTGGTGCGCTGGGGCAAAAAGGTGCTTGGCTATGTCAATAAATGCCCGCACAACAGCGTCAATTTGGACTGGGAGCGGAACGAATTCCTCGATCCATACGGTATTCAGCTGATGTGCGGCAAGCACGGTTCGACCTTCGAACTCGGCACCGGGCGGTGCGTCGAAGGTCCATGTCAGGGTAGAGCGCTCACACCGATCGCGTTGGCGATTCTGGATGGTGATATCTGTGTCCTCGGCGTGCGTCTTGTCGAAGACGATGCATCTCCCAACAACTGAAGACCGCGCTCAGACCGGCCGGTTCTCGTTGCGGTTTTTCACGGGCTCCATCCTCTTTAGCCCGTCGTCGTACGAGATCTCCTCATAAGACAGATCGAGATCCTTTGCGGCATCGAGGAGGTAATCAAGCTTGCCGCCTGGATCGAGCTTCTTGATGTCGTCCTTGTTGAGCCCGACCAGGTCCATCATCTCCTTCCAAACCGTGGATTCATCGCACGGTAGGACGTGGAAGTTAATATCACCGAGCTTGATTCGGTATTTCGCCAACAAATCTATGTTGTTGCAGAAGATGAAGTAGCTGCCGTTTGGGCTTAAGGCACCGTCAAGGACGGTCGCGACGTCAGCAAGATAGGCGAAGGAATGCAGGTAGCCGGCCAGCACTGGAATAGTGCGTTCTGCGTCCTGCGCGATCGTCAATACCTGCTCGATCGAATAGTCCGGCGGCCGTTTCTCGTCCGCGACTTGAGTCTGGAATTTTAGTGCGACGTCGCCGCGAAAGCCGAACCGGCCCGGCTTGGTAGTCCCGCCTTTGAATACGGCATTGAGCAGGCGGCCCTCCTTCTCAAGTCTGCCGAGTGCGGTGTTCTCGATTGCAGTCATTAAATTCTTCCTCGATCTAAGCTCTTCACCGACGCCTTGGCCGGTGCCGGATGCGATGCAAATTGCTTGCCGTGGCATGCGTAGCGGCCTTCGTCGTAGCTTAGAAAGAAAACGCGTCAGGGGGCTGCGATCGCCTCAAGTAGTCTTGTCAGGAACCCGACACCGGTCCCAAAGCCAACAGCCGCGATCCGAAAAAGTGAACATCATCAAGCGTCTGCACGCTGGCACGTGACTTGCCCTTGGCAGCTAGATCGAAGCTGATGAGGGGTAAGACGTGATCAACCTGACGGATAGCGCAGTGAATGCAATCAAGAGCGCGATTTCATCATCGACGCACCCGACCGGCGGTCTGCGCGTTATGATCGAAGCAGGCGGCTGCAATGGATTCAAATACAAGATGGGTCTGGCCGATGAACCGAAGCCTGACGACACCGTGATCGAATGCGACGGGCTGAAGGTATTTGTCGAAAACAAGAGCCGTGAGCATCTGGTCGGCACGACCATCGATTTCGTGATGGCACTGGAGGGCTCTGGCTCTGGCTTTACCTTTCATAACCCGAACGCCACCGCGAACTGCTCCTGCGGAAAATCGTTCAGCTGATGAAAAAAATAGTTCAGCTGATGAGGGGGAGACCTCGAAGCATGCCGGCCGAACCAGAACAACTGAGGCAATCGTCGTCCATTGCGACAGACCGAGAGCGTCGCATTCGCGGCGCAATCGAAGAGATCCGACCCAATCTGCAACGCGACCGTGGCGACTGTCACCTGATCGGGATCGATGGCAGCAGGGTCATGGTCAGGCCGACCGGTGCCTGCACGTTGTGTAAGCTTTCGAGGGTGACGCTGGAAGGCATTCAGGCGCGGCTGGTCGATAAACTCGGCGAATTGGTTCGCCTGATCCCCGTTGCTGCTGCAGGCGAGGCAGTGGATTGAGCGAAAATCGGGTGCCGATTTACCTCGATAACAATGCGACGACGCGGACCGACCCATCCGTTGTGCAAGCCATGTTGCCGTTCTTCACCGAGCAATTCGGCAATGCCTCGTCCACGCATGACTTTGGCAGCGAGGTCGCAGTCGCTGTGAGGCAGGCCCGCCGTAGCTTGCGGGGTCTGCTAGGGAACGCATACGATCACGAAATCGTTTTTACCTCGGGAGGGACCGAGGCCAATAATGCCGCGGTCCTCTCTGCGCTTGCGACGCAGGAAGACCGCGACGAGATCGTCACCACCTCGGTTGAGCACTCCGCCGTTCTTGCGCTAACCGAGCAATTGGCGACAAGAGGAGTCAAGACGCACATCGTACCCGTAGATTCCCGCGGACGGCTCGACGTCGAGGCGTTTCGCTGCGCGCTCGGGCCACGCACAGCGATTGCCTCGGTTATGTGGGCCAACAACGAGACCGGAACGATGTTTCCTGTGGAGTTTCTGGCCGGGTTGACCCGTGAGGCGGGCGCGCTGTTTCACACCGATGCGGTCCAGGCCATCGGTAAGGAGCGCGTGAACCTAAAGGACAGTGCGATCGACATGCTGTCGCTATCCGCGCACAAACTGCACGGCCCCAAGGGTATCGGCGCGCTGTATTTGCGCAAAGGGACAAAATTCCGGCCGCTGATCTGCGGCGGATCACAGGAACGAGGGCGCCGCGGCGGGACTGAGAATATTCCCGGCATCGTCGGCCTGGGAAAGGCTGCCGAGCTCGCGACGGAGCGGCTCGAACCGGAACGCGTTCGCATTGGCGCGTTGCGCGACCGCCTGGAGCAGGGAATTTTGCACAATGGCGAATGCGTTGCGCTCGGCGATATCAGCAATCGGTTAGCGAACACGGCCAATATTGCCTTCGACCATCTCGAAGGCGAAGCCATCGCCCACCATCTCAATCGAGCGGGTATCGCCGTGTCGATCGGATCAGCCTGCAACTCCGGCTCAATGGAGCCATCGCATGTTCTGCGTGCCATGCAGGTGCCGGCGTGGCGGATGCGCGGCGCGGTGCGCTTTTCTCTGTCGCGTGAAACATCCTTCGCAGAGATCGATGAGGTCGTGTGCGCAGTGTCCGACATCGTGGCTCGCCTGCGCGCCACCTCCCGCGTCACAGTCAGGGAGTTGACCTCGTGAAAATCATGATCCGCCGGTCTCCGGACGCGGGCCTGTCGATCTACGTGCCAAAAAAGGATCTCGAAGAGCCAATCGTGGAATCCGAGTACGAGACGCTATGGGGCGGCTGGATCAAAGTAGCTAATGGCTGGGTGCTCGATTTGCCCGAGATGGCGAGCGACACGCGGTTACCGATCACAATCAATGCTAAAAAACGGGGCGAGAACGGGGACGATCCGTGAAGGCGCCCCCGCAGATCGACTTTGTCGATGCGGCCGATGCAAAGGCCACGCTCGTGGACATCGCTGCCGGCCTGAGGGCCGCGAGCATTGTTCCCTATCTCGGTCCTGGCCTCGCCGAATTGTGCAGATCCGATATGCCGACAACACCAGAGGCGTTGGCCGGCTTCTTCGCCAGCAAAGTTGCGCTGCCGCGGCGGGCTAAGGGCAATGCGTGGGCGTCGGCGCAGCATATCGAGATCAGCAAACATCGGTCCGTCGTGACGGCATTGATGACGCAGGCCTTCGCTCGGCCAGTCGAGCCGACGCGGTTGCACCATCATCTTGCGTCCCTGTCGCTGCCCGTCATAGTAGACACGTGGTATGATGCCGCCATGCGGGCGGCGCTGGGTAAACGCGATGGATGGGGCGAAGTGCAGGGTATCACTCGCGTCGGCATTGGCGAGAATCGCTGGTATCGCTTTTACGATTCAGTTGGCCAAGAGGTCGACAGCGCGGTGGCCGGCAGCTGGGCGACGGTGCTGTACAAGCCGCATGGCAGCGTGCAGCCGGCCAACAACTTCCTTATCTCCGACGCTGACTATGTCGAGGCGCTGACCGAAATCGACATTCAGACGCCAATTCCGGACATCATCAAGGAAAGGCGAACCGGACAGACCTTTCTCTTCATCGGCTGTCGCTTCAACGACCAGCTGTTGCGTAGCTATGCGCGGCAGATCATCAAGCGCTCGGCCGACACCCACTATGCGATCGTTGATCCGGACGCGCTCTCTCGCAACGAGCTCCGCTTTCTACTCGCGCAAGGCCTGACACCGCTTGCGATTGGGCTCCCTTACGCGGTTGAAATACTGCTCACCCATTAGTCGCCTTGTGAAGCCCGGATCCCCGATCTCGTTATCGGCATATTGTGAGAGCCGCAACGCGAGAAAACCGGTTCAGATGGAGCCGGGTTTCGGCGAGCGAAGCGCGAGAATGAATGCGCAAGCCATGGAGCTCTGCGTGAGAATGACGACGTATCTGTCGCATCGTCGACAAGCGCATCATTGCTGTTCTTACATGTGCCAGCGCCGGTCGTTTCCGCTAACTCGTTGGCGTATGGCTGCAATTTCATCGTCTCCGCTATGGCATGCAAGTTGCTACTCAGCTTCTTGAGGCTCGCTCACGGATGGTCCTGGGTGGCCGATGATGCCTGCAGGGAAAAATGAAAATGAACGCGGTCGTCGGACGCGGAAAATATGTCAAAGCTGCAGTGGATAGCGGCAAGATGATGCAGCCCGCCGCCGAGCATAAGGGCTGCCGCGCTTCGGCCAAGACCGGGGCGGCGAGCTGCGGCTCGCAGGCAGGTCAAGGCGATCTGCCGATCGAAATCTGGCAAAAGGTCAAGAACCATCCCTGCTACAGCGAAGAAGCGCATCATCATTACGCCCGCATGCATGTCGCGGTCGCGCCTGCCTGCAACATCCAGTGCAATTACTGCAACCGAAAATACGACTGCGCCAATGAATCGCGTCCGGGCGTGGTGAGCGAGAAGCTCACGCCGGAGCAGGCGGTAAGAAAAGTTCTCGCGGTAGCGACCACCATTCCCCAGATGACGGTGCTTGGCATCGCTGGTCCCGGCGATCCCCTGGCCAATCCAGCAAAGACGTTCAAGACGTTCGAGCTGGTCGCCAAGGCGGCTCCCGACATCAAGCTGTGTTTGTCAACCAACGGACTGGCTCTGCCGGACCATATTGATACCATCGCCAGGTCCAAAATTGACCACGTCACCATCACCATCAACATGGTCGATCCCGAAATCGGCGCCAAGATCTATCCGTGGATCTTCTTCAACCACAAGCGCTACACCGGCATCGACGCGGCAAGGATACTCACCGATCGCCAGCTGCAAGGCCTCGAGATGCTTAGCGAACGGGGTATCCTGTGCAAGGTCAACTCGGTGATGATCCCAAACATCAACGACGACCACCTGGTCGAGGTCAACAAGGCGGTGAAGTCGCGTGGTGCCTTCCTTCACAATATCATGCCGCTGATCTCCGCGCCCGAGCACGGCACAGTATTTGGCCTCAACGGTCAGCGCGGACCGACGGCGCAGGAATTGAAGTCGCTGCAAGATGCTTGTGAAGGGGAGATAAAAATGATGCGGCATTGCCGCCAGTGCCGCGCCGATGCGGTCGGTCTACTCGGGGCGGATCGCAGCGTAGAGTTCACCACCGATCAGGTCATGAAAATGGACGTCCAATATGACTTAGAGATGCGCAAGGCGTATCAGGACAGGGTAGAGGATGAGCGTGCCGCCAAAATCGCGGCCGGCCAAAAGGAGCTTGCGGAATTTGTCGGAGAGATGAGCGCGATCACTCTTCTGGTGGCCGTCGCAACCAAGGGCTCGGGATTGATCAACGAGCACTTTGGGCATGCAAAGGAGTTCCAGGTGTACGAACTTTCTACATCCGGCGCCAAATTCGTCGGCCACCGCCGCGTGGACGTTTACTGCCAGAGCGGTTATGGCGAGGAGGATAGGCTTTCCGCCATCATGCATGGCATCCGTGACTGCCATGCGGTCTTCGTGTCCAAGATCGGCGGCTGCCCGAAAAGCAATCTGATCAAGGCGGGGATCGAGCCGGTCGATCAATACGCCCATGAGTTCATTGAGAAGTCGGCGATTGCCTGGTTCAGATCCTATCTGGACAAGGTGAAACGCGGGGAGATCCAGCACGCGCAGCGCGGCGACGCCGCGATCCGGCAAGGATCTCTGATCTCTGCAGCGTAAGGGGGAATATGTGCCATTCAAGATCATCGCCTCGCAGTGTACGAGCTGCTCAGCCTGCGAACCCTTATGCCCGAACGTTGCCATCTCGGAGAAGGGGGGCAGCTTTGTCATTGAAGCGGCAAAATGCACTGAATGTGTTGGCTATTTCGACGAGCCGCAATGTGTCGCCGCCTGTCCGGTCGACAATACCTGCGTGGTTGACACGTCCTTGCCTCGCTACCAGGCGCCAGCCTAAAGCGTGAACCCCCATGAACGGCATGCCAAGAGCTGGTGCTGAAAACGTCGCAAGCTTCGTGTTGCGCGTTGGGTTCGGCCCTCCATCACGGACGACGACTGCGCTGGATTGCCCTGCGATCGTGCTGTTGCTGGTCGGCAGCACGGCCCTGGCGAGCATTTCATTCCGCGTGGCGGTCCAAAGGCGCTTCGTGACGTCGAGAGCGGCCTTTCAGGCGGCGCTGCCATCGTCGATGTGACTGACGATGCCGCGCGAGCACGAAGTGATAGAGGATCTCGCCTGCGGTGGGCCAGGCGGCGTCCCTGCACCTCTACGAGAGAGCGATGCATGAGGAGCGGTACATGACCAGCATTGTTCGCGACAGCGACGTCGTCGAGCTCAGCGGTCCGCCTGTCTTCAGCTTTGGCCAAAAGCTGCGAGCCAATCGCACCATCCGCAATGATGGCACCTATCGCGGCAAGGAGATTGGCGACGTTTTGGTCAAGAAGGGAGAGGTGGGTTACGTCGTCTCGATCGGCACGTTCCTGCAGCAATTCTACATCTACGGCGTCGAGTTTCTGGAAAGCGGCTACCGTGTTGGCATGAAGCGCAAGGAACTAGAGCCGGTGGACGCCTGCGCGGAGATCGATGATCTGCCATTGCCGGAGGAGTCATGACCCAGCCCGGCTTTCCGAAATATCGGCGGGGCCAGCGGGTCAAAACCGCAGTCGACCTCATCAACGACCGCTCATTTCCCAACACGGAGCCCGAGGGAGTTTTGCTCGCCGCCGGAGCGACCGGCGAGATCATCAACGTCGCTATCCATACCGAAGCGAACGTGCCGATCTATATTGTCGATTTTGGTGAGCAGCTGCTCATCGGCTGTCTTGAAGAAGAAATCACAGTGCTTTGAATGGAGGCTTTCGCCATGAATGCCGCGCTGATGAGAAAGGTAAAGGCCGGACTGGTGCCTCACCCCAACGAGCTCGATCGCAAACGGATCGAGCGCGGCCTGAGCTCGCGCAAGCGCTATCTTTACGTCTCGCCGAACGTGACGCAGGTGAGGGGCGGCTACCTCATCGAGAGCCCCTGTTGCTCGCGCAACATCGACAAGGATGGTGCTCTCATCGACGTCGCGCTGATTCTTTATGATGCCGTGAGCGGGATCTGGAAGCTGTTTCGCAAGAACCACGCGCGAGGAATTTGGGAATTTTACAGCCTTTACCATCGCTTGACTTCTGCAATCGACGAATTGAATGCGGATCCGGAGCGTCTGTTCTGGCAATGACGAACCGCCTTTGACGAGTCATAGAGGAGCTACGATGGCGCTCACCGCGGAGAAATTGATCGAAATCGAGCGGCTGCTTGCAGCCGATGGCGCCGAGATGGGTCCGTTTGTCGAGCTGCGGCGCCGCTTTCCGCAGCTTGCTTGGGTGAGCTGTGATGCGTCGGATGTGGCGGATCAGCCGTTCCGGCAGTTTCCGCGTTTCGACCTTCATCTGATCGATGCATCGGATCACTGCGTGCAGATTACGGCCGATCCGACGCGGGCGACCGGCATCGTATTGGCCAAAAGGAATGTTGGGCGGTGAGCACTGAACTAGCAGAGTGTCGGCTTGATGGCGCGCATACTGTGGAGGAGAATACATCATTCATTCCACTGTCCGATCCCGATATCACCTTCGCCGAGCTCTCTGCCGTGGAAACGCTGCTGTGTTCGCCGCAAATCTCCAACGGGCGGATCACTGAGGCGTTTGAGCACGCTTTCGCCGCCTATCTTGGCCGCAAATATGCTGTTGCGGTCCCGAGTGGTACCATCGGGCTCCTGCTTGCGCTGAAGACGCTCGGCATCGGCCCCGGGCAGGAGGTTATCGCCTCGCCCTACTCCTTTCGTGAGACCGCGCATGCCATCAGCCTCGCAGGCGCACGAGCGGTATTTGCCGATATCGACTATTGGTCGGGAGCATTGATCCCAGCGAAGGTCGAAGAGCGCATCACGGCCAACACGCGGGCGATTGTCGCCGGCAATCCCAACGGTCATCCCGCGCCATGGTCGGAACTGCGCGCGGTCGCGCAGCGCCATCAGCTGCTGCTTTTGGAGGATTCCACCGAGGCGATCGGATCGAGCTACAAGGGTGAGCTCGTCGGCCGGTTTGGCGACCTCGCGGTGTTCGACTTTGCCCAGCCGGTGGCCCTAACCTGTGGCGAAGGTGCAATGGTGGTGACCGACGATATCGATATCGCGGTCGGCTTGCGTCGCCATCGCGCCCACCGCCTGGACGAGCGCTCCTCCGTTGTTGTCGGTAGCACGGCACCTTACCAGGCCGGCATGAGCGATCTCACGGCTGCCTTGGGCCTGGCGCAGCTCAAGCGTCTCGATGAAATCCTGGAGCGGCGTCGCTTGGTCGAGCAGCTTTACAACGCGCATATGCAGTCATTTGAGGGCATCAAGCCGCCTTATGTTGGCCCCCATGTGACCGAGGTGAACTGGTTGCTTTATCTCGTTCATCTGGGGACACGCTTCACGCGATCGGGGCGCGACGCCATTATCGATGATCTGCGAGGCGCACGGGTTGAATCCGCTGCCTATAGCCAACCGCTGCACTTGCAACGCCACTACTTTGACTTCGGCTATCGGCGTGGCGATTTCCTGGTTACGGAAAAAATAGCCGATCGCGCTCTGGCGCTTCCGTTTCACACCCATCTCACGAGCAAGCAGATCGAGTTTATCGTCGAGACCATGAAAGATGCATCGATCAACGTGGGAGCGGGTGCAGCGATTTACTGAGATGCTCGTCATCCACGACACGGAAGAACGAGGAGTGAATTGCGATGATCGTAATTTTTGTCGTCGCGAGAGATGAGCAAGGGGACGGAGGATAATCGTTTGTGGCAGCGTTGCCGGGCGCACATCGTGATCCACATGGCGGGAGCGCGCGGGATGCGCGGGAGGCATGTACTTGTCTGGGAAGGCCGCAAGAGAAATGTTCCAAGCGAGCGCGAAGAAGACCTGCTCGATAGTAGAAAAAGGCACATCCAAGGCGCGGCTTGAGGCGCCCAAACCAAGCACATCACAGTCGAGATCCTCGGTGCCCGCTCGGGATCTTTAGAGTTACCAAAACAGGGGATCGGTATGAACTCGCAACAAGTCATCATCCACGTCCGCTTCGGTCCGAACGGGAGGGTGATCCAAATCAGCGAGCGTCCGGCGAAGCTCACGCCGGACCAATGGTTTGATGTCCTCAACGCCCGTGCCAGCTCGGCTTATCGGCAGCTCGCTCGTGGCCGTGGGATTTTTCGGCTGAGCCGGACTGCGATCGACGCCTTCAAGCAGGAAACTGCGAGGCCGGGATGAGCGAACCGATAATCGGCAACCTGATGAGCGATCAGATCGAGGTTTTTGCCGTCTGTCCGGCCGATGCCATCGAGCGGAGTGGGGCCATGGGCTTTAGCCTGTCGCGGATCGATGATAGGGGCGAGAGCCGGCCGTTTCCAATTATTGTGGTGCGCACCTTCGGCAACGACTATTTTGGTTACGTCAATCGTTGTCCGCATGAGAGCGTCTGGCTCAACTTCGGCTCCGGTGCGTTTTTCTCGGCGGACCGCTCCTTTCTCAGATGCGGCCGGCACGGTGCAAGATTCGAGATCGACACTGGGATGTGCATCGAAGGCCCCTGCGACGGACAATGGCTTGAGCCGGTAGCGCTCGCCGTGATCGAAGGTGACGTCTGCCTGTGCGGCGTCAAGCTGCTGGAGGACGATCGGTTTGCCGACCCGTTCGGGGACAACGACGAAACCATGGATATCACGATCCATCCGGGCTAATGGGCCTATCGCTTTGTTGTGCTCAAGCTGCCTGAGGCGCTTTGCCGTCGGATGAGGCCGACGTACTCGTGAGCGTTGGCAGATGCGTGTCACGGCTTTTGACTTGTGAGACAAAACGGGCAACCCGCCGGATAGCGGCTTGCACTCCGCGACCTCCGCCGCATCAAGAAGCTGCTCTTGCGCTAGCTCGCCAAATCGGGCCGGCGGGCAGGACATGCTTTTTACTGCCGGCGATATGTTCGAGCGAGAAATGCCCCCGGCGGCTGGAAGTTCGCCGAGGGCATCGTCTGGGCTGGGGAGAATGGCGGGACCCAGACTGACAGGACCGTTTGGGGAGGAGGAATGACGATCCTGTGTCAGAAGTCTTTGGCCGGCCGGCGCAGCTGGCGTTATTGTCTTCGCTGCAACTGCCATGCCAAACCTCCGTTCGTGCGACGCCCTTAGCGAATGGCGCCACCATCGTCAGCTAGGGTCGGTTAGGAGCAAGTGCATTAATGAGCACGTGCTCCTTGCTCCGCATTCGCCGCTGCAAGCGCGTCGTGACGTGTATCGTGCGAAGCATGGGCCCAATCTGGGACCGCTGTGTTGCCGGTTTGCCGTTGCTGCCGATGGGGATTGCGGTCGGCTTGGTCTGCAGCCTCAAAGGTGGCTCGGCGATCATCCCTGCCTCGTTTGGCTCTCGCGACAGGCGCTATCTGTTGAGGCAAACGATAGATCGGCAGCGGCGGAACGCAGCGTCCAGCTTCAGGGCGAAAAAGATACTGTAGGCTCGCGCCGGACGATGCGGCCAGCCGATCACGCCATGGCAGAACAGAGCACTCGATTCACCGGGCGATCGTCGAGAATAAGGGCTCCTCGATAGGCGGCACGAGGGTCATGAAGATCGGTGCTCACTCCAAGATATGGTAGCGCAAGGGCCGGGCAAAATAACCGAGATTCTCGGTTATTCTGCGTACGAACTGCAGAAGGTTGAAGCGGGAGGTCAAACGCTATGCGAGGTTTGTCGTGTCCGAAACAGAAGCGAACGACATTGTCGCAACCTCGGCAACAATTGTGAGTCGCGCCGGGCAAAGCAAGGGATCGTTGCAGAAACGAACGTTACGCATCTGGTGTGCAACTTGCTTTGGAGAAGTTGGATGGTGAGCAAGTGATGCGGGAGTAGAAAGATCGCGATGACGGAAGAAGAGGTTGGAATTGATCAAGGAGGCTGCTCCGGACGCGAAGGTATCTATCGCTGATCTTCAGCGACGACAATCACGATGGCGCCCGCTCAATTTGCCTGCTTTCGCAAGCGCGAGTGGGAAACAGTTGAATCAATTGGTCGATGCGGCGTTCAACCGTAAGAGATTGTGGGGGCGATGTGCTCGCACCTTGTCTCTTTCAGATGAAGCCCATTGATCACAGGATAGGCGCATGAACTCAGAAACCGAATTCGAGCTTCCTCAACTCTATAGGCATCATGTCTTTGCCTGCAACACGCAGCGTCCGCCAACTCATCCGCACGGCAGCTGTGGCGCCTCCGGCGCGCAAGCCCTGTGGGATCGAATGGGCAAGGCGATCGAAGCGCAAGGCCTCAACGATATTGGTTTCACGATGGCAGGCTGCCTTGGCTTTTGTAACTCTGGTCCCTTGATGGTCGTCTATCCCGACGGAGTGTGGTATCGCGCGACCACGCCCGAGGACGTTGACGAAATCGTAAACTCCCACCTCAAGCAGGGCAAACGTGTCGACCACCTTGTGATGGTGCTAAAGCGAAGCTAGAGGCTTCGCTTAGCGGCCACTTGCCCGGGCTAGCAAGCATGGACGGCTTGTCAGTCCATGAACTGGCCGCTCAGAGCTCGGATCGTCTGAGGTTGAGCGGAGGCCTCACGCTCCGGGTCTGCGAACAGCAGGTCATTGACCTTGGCGCGGCGTGCCGCCTTTTTTCTCCGGCCCAATAGGCAAATGGCGCCTTTGCAACGCGCGGCGAAACAAGAATATGATCATATCTGGGTCGATCTGTTGGTGTACCGTCACTCCATGCCGCGCGGTCCGCAGCTCACGGCGAGAGCAATGCTGCGAATGGCTCCCCGCGTCTCGCGAGATGACGCGTCCTTGACGCGTCATCTCGCTCCGTGCTTGCACTGCGGTGAGGTTAGGGGACGCGCTCGATCAGCTCGCCGCCTCCGGGTTGATCAAACGGATTCCCCTTTCTGGTCCTGTTCTAGCGTCAGAATTTGTAAGTGACGCCGCCGCTGACAAGCCATGGGTCGATATTGGCGCGCCCGGTGACGGCAATCGCATTGTTTACGGTCGCGGAGTACTGCGGCCGCAGCCACAGCTTCTTAACGTCAAAGTTGAGGCCCCAGTGACGATCAAGCATGTAATCGAAGCCGAATTGGACCGCCGCGCCGAATTGGTTGCTGATGCGCAAATCCGTCACGGCAAGACCGGTGAGCGACGTATTGACTGCCGATTGGTTGAAGAATGCGGTGTAGTTGATGCCTGCGCCGATATAGGGCTTGAGCTGGCCGAAATCGGTGAAGTGATATTGCAGGGTCAGTGTTGGCGGCAACAGCCAGGTTTTACCGATATCGAGGCCAGTGAGCGTGCCATTGCCGCTGATGTGATGGCTGGTCACGCCGAGAATGAGTTCGGCGGCAACGTTCTTTGTGAAGAAATAGGTAATGTCGAGCTCGGGTATGGCTCGATCGCTGATCGAAAGCCCAGAGCTTGGTGAGGACAGCGAGGGCGCCCCGGCGACGCTGACCGAGCTGCCTGCGGTATCCGGCAAAACGCCAAGCACGCGCAGGCGGATCATCCATGGATTGAAGGGTTCGATCGGAGGCGCTTTATAGTAGACCGGCGCCGGACCCAGATCCGCAGCCCGTACCGAGATGCTGGCCAACGAGGTCGCTAGTGCGAGGAACGATGCCGTCGTCAGAACTGTCCTTGTTCTCATCGAATTCTCCATTCCAAAAATCGCGCGAAGAGCCGCGCGAGATCTCTGTCACACATGGGGAATGGCGGAGGATTTGATGCCGATCAAAATGGGAGCGGCCGTAGCGCAATTATGCCGCTAAGTTGCATAAGGATCACGGCCGCGAAGCGTGGTGGTCTGTTCTGATCGCTATTCAATTCAAGAGAGCCGAACCTCTTCAAGAAACTGCCTCTCGGCTTGGTGCTCTGATCCAATCCAGGCCGCGGAGGTCATGCGTGATAAAGGCGGCAACTGCGGCGACTTCTCTCACACACTGCAAAGGCGAGAAGCGCGGCATTCGAGCGCAATATGGGCGACGCCGCTTACGGAGCAGCCACTCGTGCGGGCGTCTCAGCGAAGGTCCCGTCGCCTGCGACCCATGAAGGAAGCCGGAAGTGGGAAACGTCATTCTTTGCCTCGTTTGATGGCCTTGGGGGTACGCTGCGCCGTTTCCTCACGTCTGCGGACAACGCGTGCGGTTTGCTTCGTGCAAGCATCCCTCGAGATCATCTTGCGTCTTGCGGCCAAGCAGCGAAAGCGCGGGCTCATGATCGAGTCCGGCACATCGTGCCCCGTCTACGTCGATCAGCGGTCGTCGTATCAGGAGCGGATCGCCAACCATCAATGCGAGTGCGCTTGCCGCGTCGATGGTATCGGGATTGACTTCGCCTGACTTGATACGGGGCGCAGCTCGGTTGAACCAGGAGCCGACGGGCATATTGCCGAAGAAGCCGCGCAATTCCTCCGCATCCCATGGCTTCTTCAAGATGTCTTGGGCGATCACGTTGTGGCCGGCGGACTTCAGCGCTTGAATCTGACGCGCGTTAGTGGCGCAGCCAGGCTTCTGATAAAAGATGATTATCGCCACGACACACCTATGTAGGCGCGCTGAGCTGAACGATTGGCACGGCGCTGCTGCTTTCGGGAGCCCATTCGAATTTCTTGCCGATCATCTCCGATGTCCGCGCACCAAGCGTCGTACCGTGTTTGCAACACTCGCCGCTAGTCCGCCAGATTTCGAGCCCGACCGGCATATTCACTCTCCTCAAATCGCCCGGCTTGCGAGAAGAGCAGCAAGTTCCGTTCCACACCTGAAGGGATCGGAACAGGTCCCGCCAAATCGGCTTTTCGCGTTGATGGTTGTGGTCGTTGTTGGTTTTCTGACAGCCGCGCAGATCCTGTCAGATCCAAAACAGCCAGGATCACTCACCGGCTGGTTGGCTTTTAGAAGCGTAATCAGAAGCTTAAGGAGCGCGGTCAAGCGTTGGCACGGCGGTTGCTAATAAGCGGCAGCAACACTGAGTGAGGGCTGAGTGCACGCCGACGCGTAAGACGAGCGATGCGCTCCTTCCCTTGAACCCGTGTGCCCCCGTTTCTGAGAGAGAAACAAGCTCGCGCGCAAGAAGCGCGCAACTTTTGGCAAATCGGTTGATGGAGAGCAACATGTCTTCACTGAGACAAATCGCGTTCTACGGGAAGGGCGGCATCGGCAAGTCGACCACTTCGCAGAACACGCTGGCGGCGCTGGCCGAGATGGGTCAGAAAATCCTGATTGTAGGGTGCGATCCGAAAGCGGACTCGACCCGCTTGATTCTGCACGCCAAGGCGCAAGACACGATTTTGAGCCTTGCAGCGAGCGCCGGCAGCGTGGAAGACCTCGAGCTCGAGGACGTAATGAAGGTCGGCTACAAGGACATTCGCTGCGTGGAGTCTGGTGGTCCTGAGCCGGGTGTCGGCTGCGCCGGCCGCGGCGTCATCACCTCGATCAATTTCCTGGAGGAGAACGGCGCCTACGAGAACATTGACTATGTCTCATACGACGTGCTCGGCGACGTCGTTTGCGGTGGCTTTGCGATGCCAATCCGCGAGAACAAGGCGCAGGAAATCTATATCGTGATGTCCGGTGAAATGATGGCGATGTATGCCGCAAACAACATTTCCAAGGGCATCCTGAAATACGCGAACTCTGGCGGCGTGCGGCTGGGCGGTCTGATCTGCAACGAGCGGCAGACTGACAAGGAGTTGGAACTGGCGGAAGCGTTGGCCAAGAAGCTAGGCACTCAGCTGATCTACTTCGTGCCACGCGACAACGTGGTGCAGCATGCCGAGTTACGCCGCATGACGGTGCTCGAGTATGCACCCGAGTCCAAGCAGGCCGATCACTATCGCAATCTTGCGACCAAGGTTCACAACAATGGCGGCAAAGGCATCATCCCGACCCCGATCTCCATGGACGAGCTCGAGGACATGCTGATGGAGCATGGCATTATGAAGCCCGTGGACGAATCCATCATCGGCAAGACCGCCGCCGAGCTCGCGGCCTCGTAAAGGTCGCGAGTCGCGGCCTTGTAAAGGCGCGCGACGGATGCCGGTCTCCCAAACCGCCCATCCCGGGAGGCCGGCATTCTGACGATCGACCCTGACCAAAACCAGGATGCGGCGGGGCAAACCTGACCACTGTGGAAACCCGCAAAATTATGTCCGAAGCGCACTTCCTTCCGTTGATGGCTGCTTGTGCCGTTGATGCCAACAGCCAGATGCACAGGGGAATTGCAACCTACAGCCTGCTCACCGGTGTGCCTCCTGCAGATGCCGATATTGCCATTGACAGCAATCTCGATCGCCATGTCCTGGCGTCCATCCTGGCGGCTGCCACAATGGATGGTGGCTCCCTTCCCGAGAAGGCCGGCCTGTCCGGCCTTGAACTGGCGGCCTTGCTGGAGCAGTACTTTCCCTCTCTTGAGATCAAGCTCGCGGAGCAGCTCTCGGCTTTCAAGTGCGAAGAGGACGACGAGGCCGCAATGCTGCGCGATTTCTTGCTCAAGCAACGCTCGACGGAAGGGGATATCGGCCGCTGGCTTGCTGCGATGATCGCGCGCCGCGCCATTGAGCCAGACCATCTGTGGGAAGCTCTCGGCTTGCGCAATCGTGGCGAACTCTCTCGGCTGCTGAGCCGCCATTTCGCGCCGCTCGCCGTGCGCAATGTCAACAATATGCGCTGGAAGCGCTTCTTCTACCGCATGCTTTGCGAGGATGAAGGCCTCGTGATGTGCACAACACCCGTGTGCACGCAATGTGTCGACTTCAACCTCTGCTTCGGCGAAGAAAGCGGTGAGAGCCGGATGGCCGAGCGCAGGCGCGATTTTCTGTTGCAGGCGGCTCGGCCGGTCGTTGCCGGCGACTGGCCATCTGAACTGCCACAAGGGTCCGCGATCGCCCAGTCATCCGAGAAAGCCTCGCCGGATTTCCGCGCGGGAGGTTGAGGGCGCGGCTGACGCCGTTTCGATGCGAGCGAATGACCATGTGTCCAAGGCGGCGGCGGCCCCAAGTGCTCCGCGACAATTCTCGATATCCCGGCGCGCCGCAATTGCATTAGCGTTCGAACTCGACGTGGCAACAGGCAAGGCGTCCGCTTCATGAGCCTGTCGCATTTGCGACAATCCATTTGCTGAAGAAGGTCGAGGACCGAAGCGTTAGCTTCGTCAGTGGGTTGCCTGGGACGACGGGCTGGCATGCTGGTTGCTGAAGCTTAGGTAGGTCAAACAATGAGGAGCTCTCGCGTGATTGCCGCCAACACCGCCACCAAATCGTCTTGGTCCGACAAAGTGCGCGCCGAGCCTACCGTGCTCAACGACACGACGTTACGCGACGGCGAGCAGGCACCTGGCGTTGCATTCACCACAGAGGAAAAGCTGGCGATCGCGCAGGCGCTGGCGCGGGCCGGAGTCACGGAGATCGAGGCGGGAACGCCGGCGATGGGCAGCGAGGAGATCGCCGCCATCCGCGCCATTGTCGAAGCAGATCTTCCGCTGACCACCATAGGCTGGTGCCGGATGCTCGAATCGGATGTCGACGCGGCGATCGAAGCAAAGGTGTCCATGATCAATATGTCGATCCCGACCTCCGACGTCCAGATCGCGGCCAAGCTAGGTGGTCATCGCGACCTGGCGCTGGAACGGGTGAAGCGAGTGGTAGGCTATGCCTGTGCGCGCGGACTTGAGGTTGCCGTCGGTGGTGAGGACTCCTCCCGCGCCGACATCGATTTTCTCGTCAGACTGATGGCAACTGCAAAAGCCGCGGGCGCGCGTCGCTTTCGTATTGCAGACACGCTCAGCGTGCTCGATCCCGACGCAACCTACGCGCTGGTCAGGAATTTGCGTGCGACCACCGATCTCGAACTCGAATTTCACGGTCACAATGATCTCGGACTCGCAACCGCCAACACGCTCTCCGCCATCAAGGCTGGCGTGAGCCATGCCTCAGTGACCGTCATCGGGCTGGGGGAGCGGGCCGGAAATGCACCGCTCGAGGAAATCGCGGTCGCACTCAAGCAGCTCTACGGGCGCGAAACCGGCATCATACTCCCGGAGCTCGAGAACGTCGCCGCGGTGGTAGCAGCCGCGGCCGCACGTGCGATTCCTATGAACAAGGCGATCGTCGGAGAGCATGTATTTACGCACGAATCCGGCATTCATGTCGATGGCCTTTTGAAGGATCAACGCACCTATCAATCGCTTGATCCCATTTTGCTGGGCCGCTGCAACCGCTTTGTGATCGGCAAGCATTCCGGACTTGCGGCGATCACCGCGTTACTCGATGAACTGCAGCTCGTCGCCAGCTCCGATCAAGCCAGACAGATCCTGTCGCAAGTTCGCAAATATGCGATCGAGCACAAGCTGCCGGTCGAGCGCGAAACCGTGGCGGCGATCTGGCGCGACGTGTGCGGATGCCTGGCAACGCACCCCGCGTGAAAAGCCGTGTCCAACAGCATTTGCGTCGACCATTCGCAAACCGACGCGCCGCAAGGACGGTGTCCGATGTCGCTGATGGGCGCGAACGGCGTCCAGCTTTCGCAGGTCAGATCCCCTGGCGCGATCTCACCTCCAGATCTTACTTGCCGTTCCGCCATACATGCTGTGATCTCCTACCCAATGGCGAGCCGTCCCCGGACTGCCAATCGGCGTCTTCTCGCGCGGCTGATTTCCGGTCCGGGGACCGTCCTGACGAGCGTCAACCTCGATTGTGGTTTGGCGATTGATCCCGGATCTTCATCGGAACTGACGTCGTCACCGGCGGACCTGCCGATCTGGAGCAGCGAAGTTGAGGGCACCGCTTTCCGGAGTCTGGCTTTGGCGATGCGCACCAGCTGCGCGAGGCAGAACGGCAGCAGTCAACAGGCGCCACCCCATCTCATTGACCGTCCAGAGCTAATCCGAAGGAGAATTTTCGATGATCAACTCATCCCCGGCAGCCGGTATCCTGGATCGGCTCAGCAAGGCCTCGTCGGCAGAGGAGTTTTTTTCGTTACTTGGTGTCGATTACGACCCCAAAATCTTGAATGTCGCGCGCCTTCACATCTTAAAGCGCATGGGACAATATTTTGCAAAAGAGCAATTTGCTGGTGCCGCAGAGCCGGAAATCAGAGCTCGGTGCAAGGCGATGCTGGAGCAGGCCTATGCCGATTTCGTGGCATCGTCACCGATCGACCAGCGAGTGTTCAAGGTTTTGAAGGATGCCGTCGCAGACCCTAAGAAGGCCGCGGCCTTTGTCCCGCTGAGCGAGCTGAAGTGATCTCGCGCTCCACTGCAAGCAAGGTGTGCCCGACGGGGCGCCGTGGCAACCCGATGTAGGGCCTTCGTCTTTATCCGGGTCGACTCTCTGCAGCGATGACCCGAGCGGCGCCTGTCGTATTCCCGACCCATGTCTGGACTGGTCGTGTCCACGGTATCAGCGGCTATTTCAAGTGTCTGCCAAACCATTACTTTCGACTGACTTTCAATGGTTTTTGCAACTGGTACGACACTTGCTGTTGTCCTGCCGATCCGATCATCGATACCGACAGATGGTAGTCGTTCGAGATGAGATTGAAGGAAGACCCATGATGCTGCTTTTATTGCCTGCCGAGCGCTGCGACATCATCTCGTGGCCTACGATCGCGCCAGGTCCGTTCGAAATGGTCTTTGACGCGATCGAAGTTCCGTATCGACGGTGAGATGGTGGTCAATGGATAAGTCGCACGTTCGCGCTACACCTGGAGAGGGTATGCACAGCGCCCGCATCAAACCGGTCCCCGATTCCGCTCAGATTTGTATCCATCTCATGGCGGATAGCAAAGAGGGCCACCGTCGGCCCATACGGGTTGTCGGCGCTGGAGGCTCGGCATGGATTGCGTGACAGGTGCGTTGCCAGGATCGCCCTCGTCGTCACAGTCAATGTGGCGCCGCTGTGCCGAAAGTGACGCGCAGGTATTGCGTAGCGAACGGACTCGCCAACTCAGGCATGAAAGCGACCGGTCAGAATCACCGCGGCGCCCTGGCCGCCGCGGTGGCGCTCGTCGAACCCGGCGCGCAAGGGTCCAGTGTGGAAGACCTCTCCAAATCCGGCCGGACCGGTACGTCTATCGCGACGAGGCGTCCTGTTGTGCGGCCGGTCGGACCAAGCAGACGGGGCAGAGCAGCCGGCCACTTGCTGACCAAAAGTGATCTTCAGTTAACGAAGCTAAAAAGCAAACCGGTGGCGCGGGCGCGCCTATCTTTGAGGGGAATTTAGAGTATGAGCAATGTCACCAAAACGGCCATGCCGGCGGCGGCCGGCCGCGCAGCAGCCAAAAAAGAACTGCCGGAGCACTTTAAGGCGTATAAGCACGTCTGGGTCTTCGTCGAGCTGGAGCGCGGCCAGGTGCATCCGGTATCCTGGGAGCTCATGGGTGCGGGACGCAGGCTTGCCGACAGGCTAAAGGTGAATCTTGCCGCTGTCGTTATCGGTCCGGAGGGGCAGCACACCCGTAACGCCGCGCTTGAAGCCTTTTGCTATGGCGCCGATCTGGCCTATCTTGTGAGCGACAATGTTTTGTCGGATTACCGCAACGAATCCTATACCAAAGCGCTAACCGAACTCGTCAACACCTACAAGCCCGAGATCCTTCTGTTGGGGGCGACGACGCTCGGTCGCGATCTCGCAGGTTCCGTGGCGACGACCCTGTCGACGGGGCTCACTGCCGACTGCACCGCGCTGGACGTCGACGCCGATGGTTCGCTTGCGGCGACGCGTCCGACCTTTGGCGGCTCGCTGCTCTGCACGATCTATACCTTGAATTATCGTCCGCAGATGGCAACCGTCCGCCCGCGGGTCATGCCGATGCCTGAGCGCGTCGTACGCGATGCCGCTCGCATCATCGTCCATCCGCTCGGCCTTGTCGAAGACGATATTGTCACAAAAGTATTGTCGTTCCTACCCGACCGCGATGCAGAAACGTCCAATCTGGCCTATGCCGATGTCGTGGTTGCGGGCGGCCTGGGACTGGGATCGCCGGAGAACTTTCGGTTGGTGCGCGAACTCGCAACTCTGCTTGGCGCTGAATATGGCTGCTCGCGTCCTCTGGTGCAAAAAGGGTGGGTTACGTCTGACCGGCAAATCGGCCAAACGGGCAAAACCATCCGGCCAAAGCTCTATATTGCCGCCGGCATTTCCGGCGCGATCCAGCACCGGGTTGGCGTGGAGGGCGCGGATCTGATCGTCGCCGTCAATACTGACAAGAACGCTCCGATCTTCGACTTCGCCCATCTCGCGATCGTGAGTGACGCCATGCAATTGCTACCGGCGCTGACGGCCGCATTTCGCGCCCGGCTTTTGCCGAATTCGCGCGCCCGGATCGCGGTCTAGAGGAGATGATGATGATTGAAGAGAGATTCGATGCGATCGTGGTCGGAGCCGGTATGGCCGGCAACGCGGCGGCATTGACCATGGCCAAACGCGGCATGAAGGTGCTGCAGCTCGAGCGGGGCGAATATCCCGGATCGAAGAATGTGCAGGGCGCCATCCTCTATGCCGACATGATGGAAAAGCTGGTCCCCGAGTTTCGAGAGGAGGCGCCGCTCGAGCGTCACCTGATCGAGCAGCGGTTCTGGATGATGGACGATCGCTCCCATGTCGGCATGCATTACCGCTCGGACGACTTCAACGAGGAACGGCCGAACCGCTACACGATTATACGCGCGCAGTTTGACAAATGGTTCTCTTCCAAGGTGCGGGAGGCTGGCGCGACTGTGCTGTGCGAGACGACGGTCACCGAGCTCGCACGGGACGAGCGTGAAAGGATCGTCGGTGTTCGTACAGATCGCCGAGACGGCGAAATACATGCCGATGTCGTCGTGTTGGCCGAAGGGGTCAATGGCCTGCTCGGGACGCGCGCGGGCCTGCGCGCGCGGCCGACACCCGATAACGTTGCGCTCGCGGTGAAGGAGATGCACTTCTTGCCTCGCGAGGCTATCGAGGCGCGCTTCAATCTCAAGGGCGACGAAGGCGTCGTGATCGAGGCGGTCGGTACCATTTCCCGCGGCATGACCGGAATGGGTTTCATCTACGCCAACAAAGAGTGCATTTCGCTCGGCATCGGTTGTCTCGTCGCCGACTTCCAGCGCACGGGTCAGACGCCCTACGGCCTGCTCGATCAATTCAAGAGGCATCCCTCTGTGGCGCCCCTGATAGCAGGGTCAGAAGTCAAGGAATATTCGGCGCATCTCATTCCTGAAGGCGGGTACAAGTCGATCCCGCAGCTTTATGGGGAAGGCTGGGTCGTGGTGGGCGATGCGGCCCAACTCAACAATGCCATTCATCGTGAGGGCTCCAATCTCGCGATGACTTCCGGCCGCATCGCCGCCGAAGCGATAGGTCTGGTGAAATCGCGCGGCGAGCCGATGAGTGAAACAAATCTGTCGATCTACAAGAAGATGCTGGACGATTCCTTCGTCATCAAAGATCTAAAGAAGTACAAGGATTTGCCGCCCCTGATGCATACCCACTCACAAAACTTCTTTCTCACCTATCCGCAGCTCATCTCCAAGGCGATGCAAAACTTTGTGCGCGTCGATGGTACGCCCAAGGCTGAGAAGGAAAAGGCGACCCTGAAATCCTTTGTCAAGGCGCGGTCATGGGCAGGTTTGTTCGGCGATGCTTGTCGTTTTGCCCGGGCCTGGCGCTGACCGCAAAAGTGTGAAGTCCAACAATGGAAGGCCAAAGCATGAATGTCGAACCCTCAATGCGCGTCGAGGACAAGCTGTATTATAACCGCTATCTTGTCGACGTCGGTCACCCTCACGTCAAAGTCCGCGCGCACACGACGCCGTCGCCGCAGCTACTTGCACTTTTGAAAGCCTGTCCCGCGCGATGCTACGAGCTAAACGACGATGGCCAGGTTGAGATAACCGTCGACGGGTGCATCGAGTGCGGCACCTGCCGCGTGATCGCCGAGCCAACCGGCGATATCCAGTGGAGTTATCCGCGCGGCGGATATGGGGTGCTGTTCAAGTTTGGGTGAGGATGAGGTGAATGTGCAGCGGAAGTCGCTCGCTCGAACCGACCTTAGAATCTCACCGCATCGTTCGCGCACTTTCGCCTCTGGCGCGGTGCGTGCAAATTTGAGCTAGGCACGCTTCAAAGGTGACGTCACGCAAGAGGTGCCTTGCGGGTATGACGCCCGTTAGAGACTCGCAAAGCACTGGTGTGGCGCCGCTGCGTGGCGCCACAAGGATCGGCCGGATGGCGGAGGAGGAACTAGGCCGTCGCCTGGGTGGGACTCGGCCCGGTGGCCTCGATTGCGGTCGCCACTGACTGCACGATTGCAGCCGTGCGCACGGCGGTCTGTATCACTTCGGAGCTCACGCCCGCGGCTCGCAGCGTCTTCTCGTGGGCATCGATACAAGCACCGCAGCCGTTTATGGCGGAAACCGCAAGCGACCACAGCTCGAAATCAGACCTGTCAACACCAGGGCTTGCGATCACGTTCATACGCAGCCGTGGTGGCATCGTCTTGTAGTCCGGGTTAGAGGCGAGGTGAACGAATCGGTAGTAGACGTTGTTCATCGCCATCAACGAGGCAGCGGATTTCGCCGCAGCAATCGCCACAGGCGTCATCACAGCGACCGAAGCCGATTCGATTGCGGCAATTACGGCTGCATTGCGGGTGGCGATCGCGCTCGCCAGGAGCAGCCCATATTGTCGCTGCGGCGAGAGCGTCTCATCGGCCACCAACGACGTCAGATTGAGCCTGACGTCCTTGGCGAAATCGGGAATCGTTTTGCTCAGCTGTTCGATCGACGACATGCTGCGCCTCAAGCCACCTTCAGGGTTTCGCCGCCGATTTCGCGGTTGCATGGACAGAGCTCGTCTGTTTGCAGCGCGTCCAGAACGCGGAGCGTGTCCTTAGGACTGCGCCCGACATTGAGATTGGTCGCATAGACGTGCTGGATCGTGTTTTGGGGGTCAACAATAAAGGTGTAACGATAGGCAACCCCTTCGGGTGAACGCACGCCAAGACCATCGACGAGCGTTCCCTTTGTGTCAGCAAACTGCCAGATTGGTAGATTGTGAAGGTCGACATGTGAGCGCCGCCAAGCGAGCTTGCAGAACTCGTTGTCAGTCGAACCACCCAGTACAACCGCATCGCGGTCGGCGAATTCCTTGGAAAGCCGAGCAAACTCAGCAATCTCGGTCGGGCAGACGAAGGTAAAATCCTTGGGATAGAAGAAGATGATCTTCCACTTTTCTGGAAAGCTCGTTTCGGTCAGCGTCTCGAATGCACTCTGTCCTTCTTCTTCCTGCGCTTGAAAGCCGGGCTTCACGCCTGTGATTTCGAACGGCGGCAACTGACTTCCAATTCCGAGCATGCTGTCCTCACAAATTTGCTTTTTGTAGATCGTGACCTCACTGGTGAAGCAAACTATATGCCATCCGTTCTCAGGATTGGAATTGTCGCAACGAAGCCAGCCCAGCGGCTTGGTACAGGCATGCTCGCGCGCTTGGAGCGTCGATCAGCACTAAGTTGACGGTCGTCTGGAGCACATACAAAACGTCATGAGAACACTCGACCTTTGCGCGACCGCCTGAGGTGTTCGGCTGCAAGAGTCTGGTCAAAGCCCATTCTGCGTCTCTCAGAGCAAACCGCTTCATCGAGACATCGATGTGCGGAATGAGTCACGGCTCGCGGCCTGCCAGTCTTTAACGGGAGTACTGAACCTGACGAAGCCGCGTGGTTTTGTGGAATCTGGCGCAAACAAGAGCGGCTGTATCGCCGCGACGATCAGATTGAGCTGAGTAAGACCGCAAATCCTCGCCGCTGCCAAATACGGTGTTTAGTAATCATGGGGGACGGCGCCTCGCGCATGAGGCGCTTGAAGCGGTGTAGCTCACCAAGCTGGGAGGATTTGCCGCGTCCTGAAATGCGTATGAAAGCCAACCAGGTCGCCGCGGCGGCGATGGGGGCTTGAAGTTTACGTAGCGTCAGGTTGTACAGTCTGGATGCGGCGAACGCTCTGAGCTTCATGATCACAAGGAGAGACCTCAACGTCTCAAGATCTTAGGTGCATTGAAGCATGTGGCTGTGCAGACACGACCCGGTTTGTAGCGGATGTGAGGACATTGGCGTGAAGAACTGAAGATGAAGCAGAACTTACAGTGCAAGTCTCAAATCCCGGAACGTCCTCCAACTGGAATGGAACAACCAATATCGATCCCGATGTGCCGCATGCGACGTTGCCCAGAAGGAGTGCGCGAACGCCGTCGCTTTTCGGATGAGGCAAGTATTTGGCTCGTTTCTCTTGGAGTGTTTTGAGTTGGGCGAGCGTCACCTGTTGCTGAGGAGCGAGTGCTCTTCTGCAGCAACCAAAGCCGGGAAGCCGTGAGTGAGCTTGGAGCGGCGTGGGATGAGGATACCTTCGTTCAAGTTTCGATCTCGACCGCCGGCTTTTTGAAGCTGTCTGTGGTCAGTGCCCCGGAATGTGACTCTGGGACGCTATGAAGAGTTATGTCATCTAGGGAGAGTGGTATGGAGCCGGGTTACAACGATCCGAACTATTGGATGCGCTGGTACGCCGAGCAGCAAGAGCTGCAGCGTGCGCGGCAAGAGGCCGATGCCGAGCCTGCAGATCAAGCTGGCTTCGAGCAGCAGTTGGGTGAGCTGCAACTCCGCTCTCCTGAGGAGAGTTCGCCTGAGGCTAGTTCCCCCGAGGCTCCAGCCGCCCGGTCGCATGAAAATATCCAGCGTACGGACATTGGTGGTTCGATGCGGATGCCGCCCAGGTCCAACCTGCGGGACAATTCCTTCAGCAGCACGCGTTACAGTGTTGATGTTCCGCACGCTCATCTTGGCTCGGCCGCAAACGATTACCAGTCTGGCTTGCGGGACAGGCCATTCAGCAGCATGCGCTACACAGCGCCGTCGGAAGCACAACCGGAGGCGCGGACGAAGGACAGCAAGTCCCGTGGACTGTTCTCTCGGGTCAAATCAGGGCTCGGCAAGGTCTTTGGAGGAAGTCGGCGGGAGAAGTCGTCCGGCGGCTCGTCCCCCGACGCCGTCTATTCAGAGCTTCGCATCGATTTCGCAAAGCGCAGTCGACCGTCCGAAGAGGATCTGGAGCTGATTGAAGAGTTCAAGACGGCATTGGGTAGCGCGAACCGTAAGACCAAGACCATCGAGAACTACGTGACGGCTCTTCGAATGTTCAGCGAGTTCCTCCGACCCAAAGGCATCACGCTAAAGCACCTGCTTGGCAACGCTGATCTGATGACCGCCTATAAAGATGAATTTATGAAGGTGGCGAGCGCCAATAGCAGGAACTATGTGGGTGGAGCATTGGAAACACTCCGGAATTTCCAGGCTGGAAATCCCATTCCGGCCCCAGCTTTTGTGGCTACGCGAGAGCAACCGATGCATCCCCAGGACGAGCGGATGATCCGCCAGTTCGTGGAAAACGTCAAAGACTACAGAATTGCTCCCGATGGTACCAGAGGCCGCGGGACTGGAAAGGTCCCGCCTGCTACGATCAAATCCAACGTGCAGGCGCTCAACGCGTTTGCTCGTTGGCTCCGAGCGCAAAATAAGGGGCCATTGGCTCTTCGGGCGTTCAATGAGCCAAGGTCGCTCGCCGCCGACATAGACGAGTACGTCGAAGCTGGCGGTGATGATCGTGACCGCCTCAGCGCGGCACTGTCTCATCTGCGCAGGATCGGGGCTGACGGGCTCCAAGCTGTCGGTGGTGGGGCCCGCCTGATGGGGCGCGAAACATTGTCGGCTCATCCGGAGGACATCTCCACCATCGATGACTTTTTGACCCACGCTCTGTCCAAGCTTGGATCTGACGCGACCAAAAAAGAGAAAGCCGCCGTTTCGACGATGGTTTCCCGGCTACGCTCCTTTAGTGATTGGCTTCAAAGGGAGGGCAGGCCGAGCATCATGGACCGAATCGACGGCAATGCTGCGCAGAAGTCGTCATTGAACGCAGATTATGCGGCGTACAATAAAGCCACAAAGCGGACGGCCCCACTCGATCCCTTTAGAGAATACCTAGGTCTCGAGCCCGAACAAGGATATCGCCCTTACGACGACGACGCCCGCCTCATCAAGGGCCTTGTCGACGAAGAGCTGAGCAAGCTCGACCCGAGTTCCCAGCACAGGAGAAAAACTATTCAAAGTACTGCTTCGGCGCAACGCAAGTTCAGTGATTGGCTCCGCACAGAGGGTAGGGAGAGCATCGCGAGCCGAATCAACGGCAGTAATGAGCAGCAACGCTCTCTGGATGCAGACTACCGGGCTTACGCCGAAGCCAAAGGGAAATCTGGCGTGACTCTCAAGAAGCTCAGGCAGTATGTGCAAGTCGTCGAGGCAAACAGGGCGCTGGGTGTACCTCAGCAAAGGGCAGGCTCGGACTCAACCTCCACCCCGACCTGGATGCGAAATTTGCCGACGCCGCCGTCCGAAAGTGAGTGGCCGCCGGTGCTAGGCCCGTATGGGCAAGCCGGTTTGCAGGAACCGGCAGGCTCGAACTCAACCTCGTCCTGGATACGAAATTTGCCGACGCCGCCCTCCGAAAGTGAGTGGCCGCCGGTGTTAGGCCCGTTTGGTCAGGCCGGCTTGCAAGAACCGGCTGGGTCGAGCTCGACTTGGTCCCCGCAACTGCCGTCCTATTTCGACTTTCCAACGCCGAAGGGCGAGCCAGCTCGGTCCTCAGACATCTATCGCGGTCTCGGTTCTTTGGTTGACCTGCCGTCCACACCGCAGGACATGCGTGACGATGCCCAGTCAGGGCCGGTGCTGAGCCCTGTCGGCAGACCCCCGTTCTTCATCGGGCCGTCAGGCATGCCGCAAGAGCTCGAGGATATAGGATATCTCGTTGGCGAGGATTGGCAGCATGGCTCACAGCCGGTGCCGGATTTCCTGCTCGATGTACTGGACAATAAAATGCTATTGCCGAGTTCGCGAATGGCACCGCAGCCGGTCTCCATCAACGGTGAGATCTACTCCATCACATTGGGTCCGCGAGGACGCCGCGACGCTCAGCTTATCCATCATCCTGGCCCATCCTCGGTTCCTAATGCCCAGGTCGCCGCTTCGGGTGCGACTGCCTCTGCCGGCGACCGCAGCGGGCGGGTGCTCGGAGCCAGGGACTGGCTGGGCGACGAGCATATCCAGCGGGACTACGAGCTCTTGTCGCAGGAGTTGCAGGGAAGCAATCCCAACCTCGCCGCCCGGATACGGTTTGTAGATCCTCTCATGGCCTTTCGGGTGGGCCAGGGTACCGAGGCCGACGCGCTCCGCGCATTCCATCGCATTGTCGATGATCGGAATGGGAATGATACAGCCGAGTTCCTGTTCTTGCCGGTGAACGATGCCAGCGCTACGGACCTCAATAACCGCGGCTCCCATTGGTCGCTGCTGCTGGTGGACCGCCGCGATCGCAACAATCCCGTTGCCTACCACTACGACTCCTCCAGGGGGCACAATGATAGCCCTGCAGCAATGCTCGCACAACGCGTGGGGGCCAACCTGCAGAACGCCCCCATACGCCAGCAGAGGAACGGCTACGATTGCGGTGTCTTTGTGCTCGACGGTACGCGGGCGCTGGCTAGGCGGTTGGCGGGAAGACGGCAGCCAGACCTGAACCTTAGCAATCTCGTCGTCGACCGGCAGGCACTGCAGAACCGACTGAGGGGTTGATGTCGGCTTGAACTGGTTAGCGCGCGCAGCTGGTTGAACTGCGACGTCTCGCCATTGAAGGTCCGCAATCGGCACGTTCGCAAGGCATCACGGTGGCACAGAGCGTGGGAGCGGCCGCCAGAGCTAAGGCTGTTTTCGGAGGCGGCGAAGGAATCTGATGGGCGATTTCGGAGCCGACGTGCTCGACTGTCGTCATCAAGCGGTCCGGTATCGTCGTCCCCAAATAACCGCAGCTGGGGCTGAAGGGCCCCGCTGCGCGCCTACGCGCGTCGAGATACCGCACCACCATTGCTCCAAGAATTGACGATCACAAGGCAGCAGCGTGCCAACGCCCCCGGTGAAGGTTCGCCAGTCGGCAAGGCATTTTTTCGGAACGGCTGTCAGGACTGGTACGCCTCGGGTGATCGCGTCAACGAATTCGGCGCGCAGGCCCCGGCCAGCTGCTTCTTGTTTGGCGAATTTGCTGATCACGAGGAGATCGATCTTGTTGCGAAGTGCCTGGGAAACGACAGCTGCGGCCTCGGCAAGCCCATTTGTATCGAGATTACAGGACATAGCTCCGCTGCCGAGTGGCTGGGAAATCGAGATCTCTTGTCCCGTCGCAACGTCGATTGCGAGCATGACGTGCGTGCCATTTGCGCGCCTCGAGTGTCGCTGCACGATGCCGCCGATGCGTACGGCTTGCTGCGCGATGTCCTGAGCGAAATCGGCCAGTAGCCTATCGACATCGTCTTTTGGACGGTAGAGAATTGCCCCACACTATTCGGATCTATCTCATCCAGATTATCGATCACGGCCGGAATCTGTTGACGTGTTTCTCGTATCGGGGCATAGCTGTCGAACGTTCTCATGCGGATGTGGCAGGCGTTGCAAGCAACCGCTCGGCAGCCGCGAGCGGAACGGCGCGCGCGACCTCCGCGAATACGTCCGCTCCATTGCTGAGCCGTAGCGCATCAAAGGAGCGGCGCGTGATGCGCGCCAAAAGCGGCACGCCAGAACGGCCAGTTTCAAGAGCCAGAACCAAGGTGACCTCAGCCTCGTCGAACGGCAGAGAGGCCTTGATGCGTGCCGGAAAAACATTGAGGATAGAGCTTGCACGCGGGGGCTCGCACGCAATGCTGACGTCGCCGGCTGCGATGCGCAGCCGCAGCTGCGCGCCCGGTCTAAGCGGCACTCCAGGTATCAGAAGGCGCGCCCCCTTGAGGCGGAGCATGATCAGCCCATAGCGTCCGTCATAGCCGCCGACCACAGTATCAAGACAGACTGCCGCTTCGCCGCGCCTGGCAAGCGCCGGATCGCTCTGAACGACATTGAGCGGCCCGGCCGCAGTCACGACGCCATCTTTCATCATGACAAGATGATCGGCAAAACGCTCGATATCAGCGATGTCATGGCTGATGTAGATCATCGGCAATGGGAGCTTTTCCCGCATGCGCTCGAGAAATGGCAGGATCTCGCGTTTGGCGGAGCGGTCGAGCACATTGAGTGGATCGTCCAGCAAAAGCAGCCGAGGCTGGCCTAACAGTGCGCTGCCAAGGGCAAGTCGCTGTCGCTCGGCCGCGGAAAGATGTAATGGCGAACGCTCGAGCAGTGTCGCCAAGGCGAGCAATTCGACCACACCATCAAAATCGATCAGTGTCGGTGTCGATTTTGACGCCTTGTATAGAAGGGTGCGCCGTACAGACCAATGAGAAAGAAGAATTGGTGGCTGGAATACATATGCGACGGGACGCAGATGATGCGGTCGAAACGTCGTCTCATCCTGCCAAATCTCTCCATCGACCGCACAAAATCCGTTCGGCAGACGCTGCACGCCAGCGATGCAGCGCGCGAGTGTGGTCTTGCCGCACCCGGGCGGACCAAAAATCGCTGTGACGCCTTTGGCTGGTAGGCTGAATTGCGCATGTAGCGGAATGTTTGCGAGAGAGCCCTTGAACGCAACCTCAATATAGTCCGTTTTTGCTTCTTTCATGAACCTGCGCCTGTGCTGTATCTTCCAGTCCAAGTCACGAGCACAATCGCTGCAATGGAGATGATGGCCATACTTGCGACAATCCAGTCTGTGCCGCTCCAGCACGGCGTCTCTGCTCACGTGAGGGCATAAGGTGCGGCGGCGGACTGCAGATCGGTGTTAAGACCAGAGGCTTGTTGAGCATCTCCGCGCCGCGAGCATCGTGACAATCGGACGCTGCCCGGTGCGCTTGCCAATGAGAGGCAAAGCGCCTTTCCAGCAGCGCGAGGTTCTCAGCCTGGTTGGCCGGGCCGAGGGCTTCTGCTGAATGTCCAAATGGCGCGGCTTGAGAGGTTTGACGGTAAAGATGTCGGCTCACGCCAGAGCTGAATACTGGCTCGGGGCCGGAAATCCGCATCAAGGGTCCCACAGCTTTGGTAGCCGATTTGAAGTTTGCGCCGGTCGCCATAGTCATGGCCTCTGCATTCTCGGGTGCGAGCAGCATCAAAGCCAGATCGATCAGGATGAATCGGATAAGCCTCATTGGAACTCCGGCTCCGCCGCGACCGCTTCCTTCGCGGCAACTGATTGATCCCTACCCAGCAATCCGCGTGCCGTTTCAAGGAATATCTCCGCGGCTAGCGGCAAGGGGAGGCTTTGTATCGGTCTCCACCCGGCGTCTTAAATCGCCGCATCTTATTGTAGGGCTTTGGACGCTCGCGTCACCAACCGCACATGCGGGAGCTACGAGATGGAAGCCGAGGATGACCCATCGCCTCTCGCATTGGAGATGGTCCTTTGGCGAACATGCGGCCGTAAAACTCGTCAATGATGCACAAGTCCATGCCATCCGATTTGGCGAACCTTCCGATGTGCGCGGAGAAGAGGGTCGGCTGCCGGGCGCTTGGAAAAAAGGGCTGATGTGAGATGATATGCTGCGCCCTCGAGCTACGGGAGAGCGTCTTCCTCGCAGCACCGGTTGCGGGCGCATTTCAGGGCGCGCGGGCCTTTCGTTGCAACGCGAGGTGACCCAGGATTGAGCTGCCCAAGATGGATAATTTGACAGGCGCCTAGCGGGCGCCTAAGGAATTCTTGCGTCAGCGACGAACGGGTTGGGGCTCGAGGCTCGCAATTTTGGCCTGCTGAATGCTCCAGCTTGGACCGCGACATCGCCTGATTTCGTTGTGGCAGCGCTATCTTCCTCGCTAATCACAACGTAGCGTGTCGCCATCGTGAGGGTCTATTTGTCTAAGGAGGGTTTTGGGGTTGCAGTGGTGCGCGTGGGCAGTATCGGGTAATCGATCTTTGGCAGCTGCCCGGTGAGCGAATTCAGAAAGGCGACAATCTCGTCAGTTTCTTCATCGCTGAGCTTTGCGCCAAGCTGAACCTCACTCATCACGCCAACCGCTTGCCTAAGACTCCAAACCTGACCAGAATGAAAGTAGGGCGGGCGCAATGCGACGTTGCGCAACGGCGCCGAGCGGAAAACATACTGATCGCCGAGATCCTTGGTGACGGCAAAACGACCCTTGTCCTCCCTCGGAAGCAGGCTTTCGGCTGGCCTTTCAATGACGCCGAACGGGAAGTAATCCTGTCCACCGACGTTGATTCCGTTGTGGCAAGAGGAGCATCCCTTTTCGATGAATAGCTTTAGCCCGGCTTTCTGCTGATCGCTGAGAGCATATTCATCGCCCTCGAGGTAGTGATCGAAGGGGGCGGCGGGAGTAATCAAGGTCGCCTCGAAAGCCTCGATGGCCTTGGCGAAATTTTCAAACGTAACGGGAGCCGCATCGTTTGGAAAAGCCTTACTGAACATAAGGACATAATCGGTCATTGAATTCAATGTTCTGAGCACGTGATCGGGCGTCGCATTCATTTCGACGCTGGCCTGGACGGGGCCTTCGGCCTGCGCCTTAAGATCCGCCGCGCGCCCATCCCAGAACTGCGCCACGTTGAAGACCGCGTTATAGACTGTTGGCGCACGACGTGACCCCAGCTGCCAGCGATGACCGATCGACGTCGGGCCGGCATCTACCCCGCCCGTCCCAAGGTTATGACACGTGTTGCAGCTAATAACCCCGCTCGCCGATAGCCTCGGATCGAAAAACAAGGATTTGCCAAGTGTGACCTTTTCAGGGGTGATAGGATTCTCCTTCACCGCTGGAACGATTGAGGGAATCGGCTTGAAAATCCGCTTGGCGGCCCTCATCAAATCCTCATTGGCGCCTGCTGCTGGCGAAACCAGAATGGCTGCGGCCACAACACTTAACCTGCCGGCCAAGGAAAGCTCGCGTACCGCTAATTTGCTCATGTGAAGTCTCGCTTTTGTTCTAGATCGTGGAATCGCGAACATAACGCGCGGTCCGCGTCCGTCCGCAGAGAGACCTGCAGCAGTCAACGACGAATGGTGTCTTCCGTGTTTCCGGCTAGGCTGCACCCAGGCTGACGCGCTGCCGGTGTTAGTAGCAACGGGCGTGCCAGCGGGGCTCAAGGTCGAAGCTGCTGAGCTGGTTTCAAGCAATTGCGCACCGTGAATAGCAGCAGGCGGCTTGAGGCTGTCGAATCGACGGTACGTGACAGCTGCGAGAATCACCATCCAGCCACGGTATCCTGGCCTCTCGGTCCAAACCTCTGTGCTTCTCGGAAACCCATCGTACCGAACTCTTTGACTCTGCAGGTCAGCTGGTCGGGACCGCGAACAAAGCGAGCTGCGTTGACGCAGCTTGTCGCTGATCGTCTCGATGCCCTTTGAGCCTTCAACCCCACACTAGCCTGAGCGTCATCCACCAACATCGGTGACGTTCCTCCCCGGGGGCGGCCGGTCAGGCGTGCAGTTGTCGGGAGCTCGTCCTACTGCCCCCAATGCGGCTATGCTCGTCTCAGAACGTATTCACACATGCCGGACGCTCAAAGTGCTTGAATCGACCGTAGCGTCAGGTTGTAGGCATTGCGAAGCAGAACGCCATATTGGGAGCCAGCATCGCCGCACAAGCGCTAAACGGCCGATCGCACTTGTATCTCGGTCTTCGCAATGAGCGTCTTGCGCGTGGCGGGACGATGAGTCGGGAGGCCGTAATCATTGCGGCTGCCCTGCAACAGCGCGACCGCGGCTGCCGAGGCGCCCAATCCGGTACACAGATTACGCTCGCGGGGCAAAGAATAATAGTGATGGATATGCGGCTTAAGACAGGTTTGGTGAATCAAGAGCGACGAATGGGCTGGACTTGCAATGCGCATCGCTGTGCAGCCGCCCTCGTCGCGATCGCGATCGCAGCCACGTGGTGCACAGGACACGCTCGCGCGCGAGATCGGCGGGCCGAGAAAGTCTTGATGTCGTGCAGACCAGACGTGATCCGCTTCTGTGACCGCTTTACAGGGCGTAGCGATGTGGACGTGGCCATGTTTTGTCTTAGGGACAATTTCAAGGACTTGCGCGGCGAATGCCGCCGCATGATGCCAACCGCGGCGGAGAGAAACGACGGACCGAGACGGCGTCTCAACAGGCTTCCGGTCGTCCTCCATCGAGAGTGAGGCGTCCGAGTGGTAGTTGCAGAAATCGAGCGACGGTGAGGTTCAGACTGACGGGCGCCGGAGTTTGGCCAGCTTGGTGGCCGAAAGTCGATCGGTCTGAAGCATCAGTCTGCCGAGCCGCAGTTCATCTATCAGGGGGACTGAGCTCTGTGAATCGATTGGCCTCGATCAGCGATCGATAGTGCGCCCACGCGTGTTACGAGGTTGTAATGCGCTCTGAACTTCGATTTCGTACTGCAGCAGTTGCGCTTTATTCAGCGCTGCAGCCATTCGCCGACTTTGAGGCCATCGTGAGATTGCCATCGGCTCGCTGTAACTGGTCGGAAGGACAATCTGCGTAAACTGTGGCGGTTACGGCCGGACATCTGCAGGAATCCGTGCTGCCCATCAATCTATGGCGTCGTGGTCGACAACCAAGCATTTTCCGGCAGGTGGCTAAATCGCCTATAACTGGCAAAGATCGCCGGAATGTTAGCGTTGGAGGTTTGTTCGATCGCGTCTTCCTCAGATTTCTCAGCTGGGGATTAGCTTGGTCTCGACTGCCGGGCTCAAGGTACAGATAGAGCTAGGAAACCTCTTTTGTTAGCCGAACATCGACTTCCCGAAGGAACCGCTTGATGCCATTGCGGCGTTCTCGATGGGCGCTTCAGGCGAGTCGCTTCGCCCGATCGTGATGCTCTTGGCCGAATACACTTTAGGGCTCAAGGTCAAAGGAAACGCCGTCGACAAGAGCCGTTCAAAGGCAGAAAGCTGGTCAAGCAGACGCTTCTCAACGGCCTTGCGCTCCGCGCCAGGTAGGTCCCTTTTAAGGAATCGACGGCAGCGCCAGATTTCGTTCCGCAGCCATCTGATCTCACTTAATGTATCATCAATTGAAGTCATCACAGATGTAGTTCACTTCGTTCCTGGAGTATCCAGCATGGCGATCGTCATCGAGCGGCCATTCCTTGGCTCCGCATTCCTGCCGAATAATTGCACCCAAGGACTTGCGACTTCCCGCCCGTTCTTTCGGCGAGCGTTTCGATTTATGCAACTCTTATCATCAATATCACCCTACACCGCGCGTGTGACGAGAAATCGCGGCAGATCCTTGCGTTTTCACGGCGCTGCGATCGTGTGCCTTGCACAAATCCTGCGATTGATTGGTGCGCGAACAAAAACCGAGAACCGGAGAGCAGTCAAATCCATGTCCGACACGCAGACGGCTCAAGCAGCAGCTATGAACGCACAACGTATGTTCCCAGTCGATGGCAACGGAATTTGCAAGCGTTTGACGGCTTTGTTGCCTGTTCAGGCGCTGGGCGCGACCTGACTTGGGCCACAGCTCGCGACTCGGAACGTAGCGATGTCGAGCTCTAGCGGCCCAAGCGGCGTAAAGCGGTGGCGGCTTCATTGCGATCGCCTCCTCTCTGATGCTGGCCAGTCCCGCGCTTCGACCGGGCATTCGCAATCGCTTACCCGATAAATAATTTATGGGCGAGGTGGACCTCATCAACAACATAGGAAAGCCATGGGGGCGATTGTTTGAGGAAGGCGAGCGAGCCTGACTGCGATCCCTGGCACGCGGCACCCAATCAAAGAAACGCACGCGCCGGGGTTGGGATCTTGGCAATCCGAGGCAAATGTCGGCTAGACGCAGTGTCGAGCCAAATGAGCATTCCACGGACAAACATTGCTATCGACATCTGCTGTACACAGTCGGCCTCAGAAGACCGATTTAATCGCTTGAATCTCACGCTGCGACAGGTTGTAGGCTTGCTGATGCGTAAAAGATAAAGGCCCGCTTGGCAGGCGTTGATGGCGCATCGCAAAATGGAGATCGAGGGGGCGGCCTGCTGATTGCCAGCTTTTGGGCGATGGCCAGGAAAGCCATTTGCACCGTCGGCACGGGGCGCCAGGCCAGCCATTGTCAAGTACACTGACTAGTTGGAGTCGCGAGATGGCATGGATGATGGAATGATACAGGGAGCAGAATATGGCTGACCCCAGCCGTAATCGCGTTTTTAGCGGTCCAGCGAAAGCGCGCTGGGTGAACAGCCCGCGCTGGCAAGCAAGTACTTCAACGGAATAGACGGTTCATATCCGGCCAGAGGCGATGACCGGCAGCACTGATGGCCGCACAGAGCCCTGCGGTGAAAAGCTCGGAAGGTCTTATGTCCTTTTCAAACCAGCCTCACGAGGGCGCTAGGCGAAATCGATCGCGCCAGCGACATCGTTGAATTCTCAACAGTGGTGTTCACGCACGACAAGCAAATGCGCAACGTCGACCATTCGGTGTTCCAGCAAAAGGCGGCGGTTGAGTTTCAATCTAGATTTCTGCCGAGTTTCGAGGAAAGCATCCGCGCCGGAAGATCGTGGGGCTACGCCACGACATGCAACGCGTTGAGCCGAAAGGCCGGAGGTCAGGCCGGCCGGGACGTTTGCGAGAGAGTCGTGTGGCGCAACTTGATGACGTTCTGATTGGGAAGGTCGGAATTAGGGACGCTTTCCATATTTGCAGCATCATTCGGTCGGCACTCCAAAAGAGCGGAATGCCGCTGTGGAACTATCAGAACCGTGCAACTCACGCTATCTGAAGCCGTGCGCCTGTGCTGAGGAGAAGCGGTCCGAAAAGTGAGGTAACCGACCAAATAAATCTCTCACAGCGTTCAACGGGCATGGAGCTGCAATGTCAAGAAGACTATCCTTCGCAGCGACACTCTCGCGATGTGGTGGCCAAAGATTACAGAACTGAACAAAAAATCAGAAGGACTAGGTCTTGAGCCAGGCGGAGAATGACGTCGTCGAGCACATGCTCTCGTCATTGACGACCAGCTTGTTGCAGAATCGTATCGCGCCCTCTGACGAGCAGGTGATGCATCATTTTGGGTTAGCCTGCGAGAGAGCGGGACTGATCGCGACGGAGGAGATAGCAATACGGATATTGAAACGTGTTTCACGGGAGATCAACGAGGCGCAGTCGATGCTCGAGTTCATTGGTCGCGGCGCGGATCGACTACACTGAGCTCGACATGCAGAAACTCTGTCGCACCAGTGCAGATGCAGCTGTCCGATCATTCAGTCGAACGCGTGGGGGTCAAGAGCCGCCTCATCAGCGCTTGCTCGTCGAGATCTGCGACGATGAGCCGAGGGGGAGGGCCGGTCCTCGTGGCCGATGTCAAAATGGCTGGGAGCTCGTCCATCGAGAAATTTAGCGAGCCCGTGTTGTTAACATCGGGTGCGCACCGCGTCTCGTAGCCAAGGCGAGCGGCGTTAGGCGCGATGGGCTGCATGTTTTTAAGCTCAGCTATTACATAAGCGTTGAACGCGGAGAGAAGTGGGGCCGCCTCGCCGCAAGCGACAACAAAGTTGCCGGCCTAAGCGCCCTGCCGGCACCCGGCACAGTCGGCCCAGCTCGAAGTGATTCGTTTGCGGAGCGCTGAGCCTAAGGTTGAGAAATTGATGAGGCCGTCCATCATTTCGTCGCTCCGCGGTCCGTCAGCTTATCGACAGCTAGCTCTCGTATCATGAACGTCGCTACGCGCTGGCAGGCCCGGCTCAGTGGACGCAGATCTGGCAGGCGAGATGGACTCCAATATCAACCGATCCACGAGCGAGACCTCGCCTGGGTTCGCTGCACCGTCTGCAGTTACTCGGTGGCACTCGCAGAGTATTCGCGCCAGCCGTGCGTGACGGCCCCGCTGTGTGATCGCACCTCATTGCAGTTAGCCGGTGGCGCGTCATCCATGGTGGGGATTACCGGTTCTCAGATGCGCCGCCCCGGCGCGTTCGCGTCGTTTTGCTACCGAAGAGACGACATCGATGAATGCAGAACAGCTCGGCGCTGGTACTCCTTTCGCAACTTCCGATTCGGAAAGCTCCGAACCGGGCTCTCCGGCCGCATCGCGGTGGGGAGAGGCCTTGACGGACATGCAGGCGTCCGCTGCCTCGCAGGAGGAGGCGTTGACCGACTGGGCTGCCGAAGTCGGGCAGGGGCAACATGAGGATCGGCAACAGGCGGTAACTCGAACGAGGGCTTGGCGGGACACGGGTGATCTCAATGAGCCACTAGATCTGTCTTCTCTGTCCCTGACCGCCTTGTCTGCGCCCATTCTGGCCGGGTTGCGCCGCCTGAATGTCGACGACAATCAGCTCGACAGCCTGCCCGAGACCCTTCCGGCGAGCCTCCAACGGCTCTACGCCAGCAACAATCGGCTGACCAGCCTACCCGAGCTTCCACCTGGCCTGCGGCGGCTCTATGCCATCAGCAATGGGCTGACGCGCCTGCCCGCAGAGCTGCCGCCGGGATTGCGGCGGCTGAATGTCGACAACAATCAGCTGACCAGCCTGCCCGAACCCCTTCCAGCAACGCTTCAGGAGTTGGACGCTAGCGGTAACCGCCTGACCCACCTGCCCGAGCTTCCAGCCGGGCTCCAGCGTCTGAACGTCGACTACAATCAGCTGACGAACCTGCCCGAGCCTCTTCCGGCCGAGCTCGAATGGCTCAGCGCCAGCCACAACCGGCTGACCAGCCTACCTGAGACGGTCCCGCCCGAGCTGCTGTGGCTCGGCGCCAGCAACAACCAGCTGACCAGCGTGCCCGAGACCCTGCTGACGCAGCTAAGCCGTGACTCAAGCGTTGATCTGGAGAATAATCCGCTCGCCGATTGGGTGCAGGCCGGCCTGGCAACAGCGATGCATGCCGGAAACTATGCCGGCCCGCAGGTTTTCTTCTCGACCGCGGATGGAGCGGTGGAAGTTCAGCCGCGGTCCCTGCAAGAGGTTGCCGCGGACTGGCTCGAGGGCGAGCCCACGGCAATGGCGACTTGGCAGCACTTCGCCCATGAAGCGGGGTCCGCGGACTATGCACGCTTCCTCGACAGGCTCCGGGGCACCGTGAGCTATGGCAACGAGACGTTCCGCCAGGCCGTCGCCGAAGATTTGCGGCAGGCAGCCGTCAGGCCGCGTTTGCGCAAGCAATATTTCGAGTTGGCTTCGGGAGCGAACGAGAGCTGCGAAGATCGCATTACTTTGGCCTGGAACGGCATGCAGACCGCACGCCTGAACGCTGATGTCGAGGACGGCGTCTATGACGGGCGACTGGACGAACTGCTCCAACACGGCCGCGTCATGTTTCGCTTGGAAGCGCTGGACGGAATCGCGCGCGAGAGGGTCAACTCGCTTCGTCGTGCCGATCCCGACGCGGACGTCGATGAAATCGAGGTCTACCTTGCCTACCAGACCCAGCTGCGCGACCCGCTCGAGCTGCGGCACATCGCTCCCGACATGCGCTTCATGAACGTCTCTCACGTGACCGAGGACGATGTGGCCAGCGCCGAGGCATCGGTGCGGAATCAGGAAGCGGCGGAATTTCCGGACTATCTGGCAACGCGCTGGCAACCGTGGGAAAGCGTGGTGAGGCGCATCGCGCCCGAAGATTATGCTGCCATGCAGGAGCGGCTCGTCGACGCGATGGGCGAAGAGTTTCAAACCCGTCTGAATCTCCGACTGGCCGAGGAAGTTTTGACAGGCGATGCCGATGCCGAGCGGGTGCTCGGAGCCCAGATCCGAAACGAGATCGCCCGCGAGATCAAAAGCGCGGTCATGCACCAGGTGCTCGGGAAACTCGGCCTTGATCTATAAGCCTCCTGTGATGGAAGGACCCGTCGATCCGCCTAGCCGCCAAAGTGAAGACAGTCCTCGATCCTTTCGAGGACGGGCGTGTCTGCATGAGCCATTCGGCGAATGAGCTGCCGTCAATTTCCGGTCGCGTGGTCCTTGCGGACGATCACGGTAAAGATGCGCAATCCACTGACGATTCGTGTACCGCAATTCATGCGTTCGCGTCCCGTTGAGAACGCCGCTGAAGACTACTGATAGGCCGGACGAATAGATGGCGAGCAGATCGGAATCTCAAGTAGCCCTTGTGCAACGTAGGCTGTCGATATCCGTTCCCCGAGATCGATAGGACCTTCGCAGCATCACACTCGAATCCAGATCGCGAAACATGCTGTAATTCCGTCGGATCCATTGATGCAGCTCGGTGGACCAGTCCTTCTCGTTGCGCAGATATCCAGTGAAGGAAAAGCTAAGTCGGTCTATATATCTCTTGAGGAACAGCGGAAGCGCGGGAATCCGAAGCACCCGCTCGCCATCCATCGTTTCAGGTAATCCGCCGCGCAGCACGAACTCATTGTGGACGGTGACCAGCGACGCCGGCGGAATTCGCCGCCGCAGCATTTCGTAACCGCGAAAGGAGATGCGGTCAGCGCCCGCAACGAAGAGGATGACAGGGGCGACATAGCAGCGCGCCGTCTCCTTCATGAAGCCGATCTCCTCGCACATCTTGAAGAATTCGTCGAAGGCGTGAAAGCCGAGATCGATTACCTTGGGTACCCGATCGTGGATGACAAGAGGGTCCATCAGCTGCATCTTGCCGTAAGTATCGATCACATCCGCGGTCTCCGTGATGTTGGGGAGGTAGTCGAGCAATGATGGCTCTTTCAAGTTGACATCAAATGACAGCACTGTGCCGTTTTTCAGCAGCAAGAACTCGCTCATGGCCCGAGCGATGAGAGTTTTACCGACCTGCGGGCTAGGAGAGCAGATGATGTAGATGGGGGTCGCTAACATAGCCAGCAGATCAATTTCGTTTCGTACGTGGGCCCGACCTGAGCAGCTCACCGAATATGCGACTACTTCTCGCCGGCCCGGGTGGCGGACTTGGCGCCGGCCAGTTCCGTCAAGTTGATGCGATCAAATTCGCTCCAGACATTTGCCAGCCAGTGCCGGACATAGCCGCGCAGCACGAAGGAGTTGTTCGCGGGCTCATCGTTGCGAGCTTTGTTTGCGACGAAGTCTATGAATGGGACGGACGCAACTTCCACCTGCTCATAGGCCATCTCGTTAAGCTTCGGTATGACCAACTCAGTCGCATGTTTGATGCGGTGAAAATAGGAATTGTATGTCGCTTGATCCCACTGGAAGAATTGAGTGTCGTTGATGAAGTTCTTGACCAGGTAGTACTTTGCGCCGCTCATGAAGGTCGCGGTTTCAGCGATCTCGTCTAGCGAAGCGATGGATGATCCCAGGATATGGAACACGGCAAACGTGATCTGGCCAGACCGCGCCGAGTCCAGAAATCCGATGTCGCGCAAGGAAGCCAACGCAGAGGACAGTAAGCCTGCGCGAGCGTCGATGACAGTGACGGACAGCCCTGAGTTCAGGGTATCGAAGATCTTCATCTGGTCCGCCGTCGTCGTCATGTCAACGATCTCGGTGATCTCGGGATAAAAGCGCTTCAGCGTTCCCCGCGGCGACTCCGTGTCGAATGCGCGTGTTTGCACATTGTTGACGCTGAAGTAGTCCAGTAGCGTTCGTGATACGGTCGTCTTGCCGACTCCTCCCTTGTCCGCACCGACCACAATTACAACTGGCTTAACCATGGAAATCTCCTGAGACACTCGCTATTGCCGCGCGCAAAGTGCGCAACCGGCGCGTCTCTGCTTTGGGTGCGAACATGGCAGAAAGAAGGGGCAATGAATCTTCGATGCGAGAGCTCTGCAACTGATGAATGTTTTCAACATCAAGCGAGTGACGTCCTTGGATCGCAACGACGATGCAGGCCGAGAATTGGGAGTAAATCACTTGTACTTGTGATCTACGTGAGGTTTGTGGGCGGCTGGAATGCGCGCCGCCAAAAACCAACGGTCTGCCTGTGGTGATCGGCGATTGCCAGAGGTCATCTATCGCGGCCGCTATCTAGATTGGCATGAAGCGAGCGAACCTTACGTAGCGTCAGATTGCGAGCTCGGTGGAAGCGCAATCGAGGCGGTGCTACGCGGTCCGACTATGGCTTGGCAGATCATCAAAGGTCTGCTGGATCGTCGTCTTTTCGGCAGACAGCGAAGTGGCTGGTCAATTACTGAGAGATGACCTAAACGGCCGAGCTCTCACTCTGCTGAAGAATATCGAGATATGCGAGCGCTGATGCTGACGCAAATAGCAAGCATGCATCTGTTCGCGCCGAGGCGAGACTATCGTGTCATGGAGAACAAGATCGAAGGGTGAGCAGGGCGCGCCGGCCGACGGCGGTGGCGAAGCGATATCGAGGACTCTCCGTCGTCGGCGTTGAGCGATCGGGACGATCTTTGTCTTGGGCACAGATTTCGCCGATGAGGCGACGTGGTGCAGGTCGAGAAGAATTTGCAGGGAATGAACGATGGCCTGGCGCGTGTGCGCTCTCGCTGGGCCGCTTCCTTGGGTGCGGCAGACGGTGTACATTACCGTTTTAAAGCGCCCACTCTGACCACTCTTTCGATTTGCTAGGCAAGCCCGCCTGAAATGGGGTGCGAGGTGCGCGTCCAGTTCTCGTTTCTTCTGGTCGGTCGCGCTTTAGATAATTGGTCTGCATACTCGGCCTCGGCGTAAAGCTACATCATGCTCACTTTCATATACTTCATGGGACACCGAAGCTTGTTAGGCATCCCCTAGAGCTGCGCTCTAGGGGGCATCGATCCCGCTGGCGCCACGGTACGAACGCCAGCCGACGAGGGTAACGCAACTCGAGCACAACTGAATGCGACTAAAGCGGATACTTACTGCAACAATCGAGGGAGGCGTGGAAAACAGGAAGTGTCGACCTCATTGCTGCCGCCGAAGGCCGCCGTAAGTAGCGATCCCCTGCCGCAGCGAAGAGCTCCGATCCGGCGATCGCTGGTCAGGCCGGAAATGAAAAGAATTAAGAACAAGCCATTTGGTAAGCGGTTATTTCCACGTCTGTGCCATTCCCCCAATGGCACGATCACAGTGGAAGCTCTGCCTCAGCGTATCCCCCTCTGAGGCCGTTTTTCTTGGTGATAGCTCTATTTTTGCATTTCGCTACCTGAAGACTTAAAGCTGACTACCGCCTTGTTTGGCAAAACGATTGAGCAAAAGCGGCACTCGAGCGGCCGCGTGGTAACTGCCCGATGATCGAATATCTCCGCGAGCTAAAGGCGGGTGGCTAGACGCACTCTGCGCGCAACAGCGAGGCGCTTGCTAGAGCGTTTCATGTTTTGACGGAAGCATAACCGGCACTGGCGAAGTAGTTGGCGCATTCGCGAGGCTGGATGTCCTGGATGAGGTGACCGATATGGCGCCAAGTGTCCTCGATGGTGCGCTTCTGAGCTTGCCGCATCCAGTGTTTGATCTTGGAGAATGCCTGTTCGATCGGGTTGAGGTCGGGCGAGTATGGCGGCAGGTACCAGAGCCTGGCGCCAGCAGTCTGGATCATCTGCCTGACAGCTTTCGACTTGTGGCTTCCGAGATTGTCGAGAATGACGATGTCGCCTTCGCGCAGGGTTGGCAGGAGAAGGTGCGGATCAAGCACGGGCTTGCGGTGACCGCCCATCTTGCCAGGCGCAGCCGAGCCGGTCGCCCGCTGCCGCTGTGACCACTTCACCACCGACGAGACCGCAACACCAAACCGTTCCGCCACAGATCGGCAGCTCTCGCCCGCCAAAACCGACGCCACCACACGCTCGCGAAGATCCAGAGAAAGAGGTCGGGTCATGCGATGCTGGCCTCCAATCCAGTCAGCATCTTGAATCACAAACCGCCAAAAACCGGAATCCCTCCGATTCAATTAAGCAAGGAAATGCTCTAAGCGCCTGGGCTGCTAGAAAGTCAATTCGGTGGCACCGTCGGGGCGGCGCCTAGCTGCTCGGCGCCTGGCGGGAGTGTGGTCCCCGATGGCATGGTGGTCGGCTGCGCTGCGTCCTTTGGGGAGCGGCCGACGATAATTGTGAGCAGACCCTCGCCCCACAGCCGCTGCGCTGCTCTCCTGGCGTCCTCCAACGTCACCCCATCGACCACGGCGTTGTGCTTTTCGAAATAGTCGATGGGCAGCTTGTCAAGCTGATGCTGCAACAGCGTTCGCGCAAGCTTTGATGATGTGTTGAGAGCCAGCACTTGCGAGCCCTTCAGGTAGGACTTTGCATCATCGAGTTCCTGCTGAGTCGGTCCTTCCTCGGCGATGTGGCGGACCTGCTTCTCGATTTCTTCGACCGTTTCGCCGGCACGATCGGTGTAGGTGCCGCTATTGCCGAGAAACATGGCTGAATGATCCAACCAGACCAGGTTCTCATGGACCGAATAGGCCAGCCCGCGCTTCTCGCGGATCTCGCGGAACAGGCGCGACGTCAGGCCGGCACCGCCGAGAATGTGGTTGACGACATAGGCGGCCATAAAATCGGGCTCGCTGCGACGGACGGCTGGACCGCCAAAAGTCACAACTGTCTGCGGCACGTCGAGCGGAATAAAGACCCGCTGCGGCGGCTTTGCTGCGACGACTTCGGGAACCGGCGTCACTTCCGCTTTGGTCGGCAGGCTGCCAAAGGACTTGTCGAGCAGTTTGCAGAGGACCCCTGGATCGACGTCGCCGACTACCGCGATCTTGAGCGTGTCTTTTGCGATCACGCGTCGGACATAGCCCTTGAGATCCGCGACCTCGATCTTCGGCACGCTTTCCAGCGAGCCTCCGGCTGGGCGAGCATAAGGATGATCGCTAAAGGCGACTTCGAGGAACTTGCGATGGGCCAGAGACGAAGGATCGGTCGAGTCGTGCCGAAGGCGCGCAAGCACAGTGGCACGGATCCGTTCGACATCGGCCGCGTCGAAACGCGGCGAGGTTAGCGCTATCCGCAAAAGTTCGAAGGCCTCGTCCGCGTTGTCCTCGAGCGTGCGCAAGGCACCGCGGAAGTGATCATGGGTCGAGCGAAAACCCAGCTCGATGGCGCGACGGTCGAGCCGCTCATGAAAGGTCTTGAAGTCTAGGTCGCCGGAACCTTCCTTGAGCAGGCTAGCAACCATGTGGCCTACGCCAGGTTTTTGAGGCGGGTCCTGAGTCGCGCCGCCGGTGAAGGCAAATTCCATCGCGATCAACGGGACAGTGGAATCCTGCACGAACCAGGCTTCTATGCCGCAAGACGAAACCAGGCGCTTGATCCTGGTCCGCGCAAGCGTCCTCGTGGCCGCAAGCGAATTTGGCGAAGCGAGCATCGCGATTGGGAGCGAGGCTCCCCCGAGGAGGATCCCACGTCGTGTGCAAGGATTGAACACTAGAGCATCTCCCCGTGGTTTGGCGTAGACTCTTTGATGAGATAGCCGGTCACCGATCGTTTTTTGTCGAGCCATTTCCGCACGGCCTCGTGCACCTGCTGTGTACTGACCGAGCGGATGCCGTCCGGCCAGCCGCGAATATCGTCGATGCATAGTCCCGTTGCCAGGCCGCGGCCATACCAGCGCGCGAGCATTTCCTGATTGTCCTGGGCGTAGGTTATCTGCGCGATCAGCCGCGTCTTGACCCGATCGAGATCTTCGGTGCTCGCGGGATTACGCGTAATGTCGGCGATTACCTCGTCGATGGAGCGCTCGATCTGGCTGAGTTTGACGCCAGGTTTTGGTATGGCAGAGATCGCGAATTGCGAGGGATCGAGCGCGGCAGAGTGGTAGCTCGCTCTGGCAGCGACCGCGAGCTGCTTTTCGACCACCAGCGAGCGATAGAGATATGAGTTGACGCCGCTGCCCATCAACTGCTGTAGCACGTTAAGCACTGGACCCTCGCCGGTGGCTGCGGTGCGAGCCGACGGTACGAGATAATAGCGGTGCAGGGCTGGCTGCTCGACGCGGGAATCGGCCAACGTCACTGTGCGCGGCGCCGCCGGCGCCGGCTCCTGCGGCCGCAGGCGTTCCAGGGGAATCGATGGTTGCGTGGGGATGGCGCCAAACGTCTCCTTCACCATCGAGCGGACTTCCTTGGGGGCGACGTCTCCAGCGACAATCAGGATCGCGTTGTTCGGTGCATAGAAGCGCTTGTAGAAGGTAAGCGCATCCTCTCGGGTAAGCTTTTCGATTTCCTGGCGCCACCCGATAATGGGGCGACCGTAGGGGTGGTTGAGGTAAAGCGCCGCCATCATCTGCTCAGCGAGCCGTTCACCTGGACGGTTAGCGACGCTCTTATTGAATTCCTCCAGCACGACGTCGCGCTCGGACAGCACGCTCTCATCTTTGAGAATGAGACCGGTCATGCGGTCGGATTCAAATTCCATCATCTTGCCGAGGTGCTCGCGCGGCACGTTCTGGAAGTAGCTGGTGTAGTCGAATCCGGTGAAGGCGTTCTGATTGCCGCCGGCGCGGAGCACGGCCTTGGAGAATTCATTCGCCGGATGTTTGGAGGTGCCCTTGAACATCAGGTGTTCGAGGAAATGCGCAAGCCCCGATTTGCCTGGCGGCTCGTCGGCGGAACCGACCTTATACCAGATCATCTGAGACACAACGGGTGTGCGATGATCCGGGATTACGACCACTTCCAAACCGTTCTGAAGCGTGAAGCTAGCTGGTCGATCTGATCTGATCGTATCGGCAAAGACGCTACCCTCTTCAGGAAGGTATAAGTCAGTGCTATCATCCGTCCTGTGCTTGACCGCCGGCGCGGTGCGCCTCGTCGAGTCGGAGGCTTTAGCGGCGGTACCTCCCGCCTTGGCGGTGACCGAAATCCGGTTCTTCATGGCATCGCCTTTCGTTCCATACTGATCCACGTTT
>Ga0209389_1000045_pt1 | contig 118598 bp, 108 predicted proteins | sample CowpearedBW_FD_187526 | JGI IMG/M metagenome (GOLD analysis project Ga0209389, IMG submission 187526) | Root nodule microbial communities of legume samples collected from California, USA - Cow pea red BW (SPAdes) (version 2) | ecosystem: Host-associated > Plants > Roots > Nodule | place: USA... | reverse complement strand
TCGATCGCCATGTGGTGTCGGAAGGAGGGAGGTGTGCACCGCATCTCTCGCCATATCGGCAAGTGACTTCGCCGCCTCCGCTTGTACGGCGGGGAAGCCAGAAAGTTCCAATCCCTCCTCATCGGGGGTCAGTTCGTTTTCGTCGCGCAAATCGAAAAAGTAACGTGGCATGGCTCGGCATTCCGTATTTCTTCAAAGCCCAAAGCAGTGCACCGGAGGTGTTCCTTATCGAATTGTTTGGAACCTCGCAGATGGCTCAACAGCGAGATTTATTCCTATGCTCGGTACCGGGGACGATCGACGGTGAGCGCTCCTCCAATTTCCGCAGCCGTTCGATCTGCGTTTTTAGCCTCTCCGGTTGATCCGGCTCAGGCTTTAGCGTCCCGCGCAGGTGGTCGCCGATTTCCTTAGCAATTGCCCGGCTGTGTTTGTCGTCTATGTCGATGCGGCGGGGCACAACGAACCTCCTTGCCTACCCCTTCCCGCAGCTTCTCCGCCTGCGAGTACGGCTGCCCTAATCAAGGAACCGGAGACCGTCGCTTTTGGCTATCTACGCGAGCGCTTGCATTGAGCATTAGCGGGTCGGTGGCCGCGACCTTTGGCTATCCCGCGATCTGCGCCGTGTTAGGACCGGCGAGCGACGGCCTCGTGTTCTGCCAAAGCCTTGACAGGTGCTTTCGTTCCCTTGGGATCGCGGCGCAGGGTTCATCGAACGAGGAAACGAACAGCACCCGGAACCATTTCTAAGAGCGCCCGGTTAATTCCTGGCTATGAAGGGAGGGACAAGATGAGAACCGAATATCTCGTTGCGGTAGCAATAGCTGCTCTTGTCGCTTGTACCGGGCTGGCCGCCAGTTCTCTCCGCTCGCTGCCTACCGAAAAGCAGTCGACGCCGAACATGCAAGTGGCAGACCGACTAGCTGCGTCGGTCGATCCGTTCTTGCTTCGATCGGGTGGGTAACAGGGCGGCGTTGCAGCCAACGGTGCTTGCATCCAGTGGTAAGTCATTTCGCGCTGTAGTTGGATTTTTATTCGCGCAGCAGCGATCTTGAGTTGTTTGACGAAGTTTTGCTGAAACAGAAGCCTGCTAATAGGTAACTAGCCCTGTTCCGTTTTGCACCGACAAGCACGTCAGCCGATCATTTTCTTTGAGATTGGCGCAGCCTGTGGATGGGCTCACATCGGACAGCATCGCTGGGGCTTAGATTATCCGAAAATCCGTGTGGAATATCTCATAGCGATACTCAAACGGTGGGGGCCTCCATGCCCGCCATATTCGACTTGCTCTACCGCGAATACTGCCGCGCCCGCCTCGCTGAAATGCGGAAACAGCTTCTGATTGCGGGACAAAATCCTGAAAGCCTAGAAGCCGATTATGATCGTGCTGATCAGGGCAGTCTTGGCAGGACAGACACGCAGCACGAAATCAGTTTCTCGATGCCGCAATAAGTATCGAGCGGCGATGGCTCGGGAGGCAACAATGAACACGCCCGAATGTTATACTGTCATAGTCGCTTGCGGCTCGTCCCTCACCATTATCTTTTTGATGGCTCTCGGGGCTTGGTAGGCGGCGCAAGGGCGCGGCGCTTGCGTGCGGCAATCATGACCCCCGGCTACGCTGGCTGCTCTCTAGCGCGTCGATGCCCCAAAGGCGGATGCGGGTGCCGTAGAGTTCTATCGCGTCGCCATCGATGATGCTGGCTTGGCCGATCAGGTCAGCAGAGGCGGCCACCTCGATCAGCCCGCAAGGAGCAGCGACACGATTTTGACCATTCGCCGTGACATCGGGAGGCCAGTGCTCGGCTTCCTCCACTCTATGGCGGAGGAGTGAGTGGTATAGGTCCTCGACGTAGCGGCGGGCCTCTATGCTGCCAACGCAGCGCAAGCTCGGGATTGGTCATCCATCGATAATGCAATCGGCGAAAGCTTCCGAGCTATCTTTGCCAGTTCTTCCAGTGTCAGGGCTAACCCATCTACGCCGTCGTGCGATCTTCCTTGTCCGGCCCCCGCAATACGATCCCGAGCGCATCGTCCGGCAATGGGCGCTGCAATGCCTTCGCCTCGTCCCATGGCGCGCGCATCCAAACATCGCGCTCCTCGTCGGTGGTCAGTATGACCGGCATGGCTTTGCGCGACCACGGCATTGGCATTTGTGGTCAAGAACCCGTAGACCAAGTGTGGTCCGGGGATTGGCTTGGACTTGGTACCCCGATCGCCCTTGAACTCGGTCCGCATGCCGGGCAACCGCGGCCGGTCATCGTTCTCAGCGAGAACCGGGCCGCATGTCTCCGGCTAGCGTCGGCATGGGCGACCGATGGCTTGTGTTTGTAACGCAAGTCAGTATTTCGCGACGACCGGGCCGCCCCAGCGGTAGTTCACACGGACCAAACCGATGTCGACGTCCTGACCAATACGGGCGGTTGCAGCAACAGCGCCCGCAGCGTCCACGAAGTTCACGTCTCTATCGCCCATAAACAGGTGGTCGTATTCAACGCCGACGGACCAGTTCGGGGCGAAGCTAAATTCGAGGCCGGCCCCCACCGCACCACCCCAGCGGGTTTCGCTTCCGCTGACGATAGTCAGCCCGGTCGGAATATCGAAAGCTCTGTATTTGTCGCTGACGACCGCTGCACCGCCTTTCACATAGAGCAGCACGTTATTCCAGGCATAGCCAACTTGTGAACAGGCCGAACGCATCGATCTTGGTTTCATTCTGGATGTCCGGGGCGGCGAGGTTGGCGTTGGACCCCTTGAAATCAGCCCAGTTGCCCTGCGCCTCCACCCCGAACACCCAGCCCGCCGTCTGCCAGCGGTAGCCGATCTGACCGCCGACCGTGCCACCGGTTGCATCGTGGCACCCCAAGGAAACGGGCGGAGCAATGGGCACGCCACCGACATTGGTTTGACGGCCTATGCCGCGCTCTCCCGGGAGCCGAGTTCCTTCTGGCCTCCCTCACCTGCATCAATGGTGGTGGCGGCTCCGCCCATAAGTGCTGGGATCTGGTGGTCGTTGCCCCCGGAATCTGCCTTGATGCGATATCAGCGCGGAGGAGTTTTGATATGAGCGGCTTGGTGATCTCTGGCGGCCGGGTGGTGGATCCCGCCAGCGGAATGGACGCCATCGGCGATGTGGCGGTGGTGGACGGCAAGATCGCCGCGGTCGGCTCCTCGCTCGGCGGCGCCGAGCGGGCGATCGACGCCACCGGCCTTGTGGTCGCGCCCGGCTTCATCGATCTGCACGCGCATGGCCAGTCGCTCCCGGCCGACCGCATGCAGGCGTTCGACGGCGTGACGACGACGCTCGATCTCGAGGCCGGGGTGCTGCCGGTCGCATCCTGGTATGAGCGCCAGGCCAGGAAGGGACGCGTGCTGAACTATGGCGCCGCCGCCAACTGGGCGTTTGCGCGCATCGGCGCGATGACGGGCTCCAATGCGGAGAGTTCGCTGGAAGCGTTCGGCAATGCCATGCGCGACCGCCGCTGGATCGAGAACGTCGCGACCGATGCGGAGGTCGCCGGCATCCTCGAGCGCCTTTCGCGTGGCCTCAACGAAGGCGGCATCGGCATCGGCATTTTGAACGCCTACGCTCCGGGCGCCGGCGTGCAGGAGCTGACCGCGGTCTGCCAGCTCGCCGCCGCAAAGGACGTGCCGACCTTCACCCACGTCGCCTTCATGTCGCGCATCGACCCTGAGAGCGCGGCGGAAGCCTATATCCGCCTGATCGGCTATGCCGGCGCCACTGGCGCGCATATGCACATCTGCCATTTCAATTCGTCGAGCAAGACCGACATCGAGCGCTGCCGCGTGCTGGTCGAGAAGGCGCAGGCGCAGGGCCTGCCGATCACGGTCGAGGCTTATCCTTACGGCACGGGCTCGACCGTGCTGGCCGCCGCCTTCTTCAGCGATCCCGAATTCATCGAGCGCAACGGCACCGGCTACGATTCGGTGCAGCGGGTGACCGACGGCCATCGCTTCCGCGACCGCGAGGAGCTGCTCAAGGCGCAGGCCGAAGAGCCGTCCTCGCTGGTGCTCTGGCACATCCTCGACACCGAGAACAATGCGCATCACCGCGACCTGCTCGACATGTCGGTGCTCTATCCCGGCGGTGCGATCGCGTCCGACGCGATGCCGTGGACGCTGCCCGACGGCTCGACCTACACCGGCGATGCCTGGCCGTTGCCGAATGACGCCACCTCGCATCCGCGCTCGGCGGGCTGCTTCACAAAGTTCATCCGCGAATGGGTGCGCGAGCGCAAGGCCGTGTCACTGCTCGAAGGCGTGCGCAAATGCGCGCTGATTCCCGCGGAGATCTTGTCGCAGAGCACGCCCGCGATGCGCGCCAAGGGCAGGCTCGCGAAGGACGCGGACGCCGACATCGTCGTGTTCGACTACGAGAAGCTGTCGGATCGCGCGACCTTCACGGCGATGAACCGCCCCTCCGAGGGCGTGCGGCACCTGCTCGTCAGCGGCCAGGTGCTGATCAGTGACGGCGTTCTTGATGTGGCGGCGCGGCCGGGCCGCCCCGTGCGCCGGCCCGTCGCCGGGAGCTGATCATGCCGGTCCCCATCCTCTTGGTGACGGGCTTTCTGGGGGCGGGCAAGACCACGGTCGTGAATCATCTGCTGGCGCACGCGGACGGGCGACGCATTGCCGCCGTGGTCAACGATTTCGGCGCGATCAATATTGATGCGGAGCTGATCGCGGGCGCCAGCGACGGCGTGGTCAGCCTCGCCAATGGCTGCATCTGCTGCTCGCTCGAAGGCGATCTCTTGCGCACGCTCTCGACGCTGCTGCGGCGTGATCCCAAGCCCGACTACATCGTCATCGAAACCAGCGGCGTCGCCGATCCCGCCGACATCCTGCGCAATCTCATGGACCCGGTGATCCTGCGCGAAGCGCCGCTCGAAACCGTGCTCTGCGTGCTGGATGCGACGGCGCCGCCGGCGGCACTGGAGGATGCGCTCCAGCGGTCGCAGCTGCGGGTCGCCGATATCGTGGCGCTGAGCAAGCTGGATCTGGCGAACGAGGGCGCGGGGCTACGGATGCGCGAGGCGATCCGCGCCCAGCGCGTCCCTGCCGTGGTGGTCGATGCGACCCACGGCGAGCTTCCGTCCGCGTTGCTGTTTCCCGCGAATGTCGATCGCGCGCCCGCCCCGCGCGAGGTGGCGCCGCGACGGCCGGCGGAAGAGCGCTTCGAGACGCTGAGCTGGACATCGGACCAGCCCATCTCGTTGCCCCGCTTGCAGCAGGCCATCAGCCGCCTTGCGCCAAAGCTCGCGCGCGCAAAGGGCCTGTTCGAGAGCGTCGAGCAGCCCGGCCGCCAGGTGGTGTTTCAGTTCGCCGCCGGCCGCGCCACGCTGGCGCCGGCCGATGCGCCGGCGCCGGGCGTGCCGCGGACGCGGATCGTCTTCATCGCCGAGCTCGGGGTGCTCTCGCGCGCTGAACTTGATGGGACCATGGAGGCGTGCGTTGGGAGCTGAAGCTGTAGCCGCCTCACGCAAACTGCGCGATTCCGTTTCCGACGGACCAGTTCTCCTTGGGCGCATCGAGCACGTTCACGAAAACGTCCTCGGGGCGGATGCCGGGATTTTCGCCGAGCACGTCCGCGATCCGGCGATACAGTGCCGCCTTCTGCTCGGCGGTGCGCGAGGCGAACACCGTGATCTGGATCAGCACGGCATCGTCGCTGCGCTCGACGCCGTAGGCGTTGCCGCAGCGGAAGTTCGCGGGCTCGAGCTCACTGATGGTCATGAATTGGTCGCCCTCGGGCACGTTCAGCGCCTCGCGCATGGCGCGGTAGAGGCCGTCGAGGATCGCCTGCCGGTAGGCTTCCGGCTTGCCGGCGCGCATCGAGATGTGGAGCAGAGGCATCGGGATTCCCTTTTTGCTTTCCGCTGCTTGCGGGCCGGTCCAGGGACAAAGCTGGCAATCGACCTCGATCTGTTTTTGACGTAGTGTCAAAAAAGCACATTATTGACGACGTGTCAAATATTGCCGGTTCATTCAGGACCGGGCAGTCCAGGAGGATCGCCATTTGAGACCGCGCGAGTTCAACCACGACGACGTCCTGCGCATCGCGTTCGACCAGTTCTGGCGCAAGGGTGTGCGCGGCACGTCGCTGTCGGACATCGCGCGTGACGCCGGCGTCCAGCGCGGCAGCCTCTACAATGCGTTCGGCAGCAAGGAGGCGCTGTTCCTCCAGGCCTATGAGCGCTATTCGGGCGATTATCTCGTCGCCCTGCAAAAGGCGCTCGGCGCGGGCTCATTGCGCAAAAGCCTCACCGCGTTCTTCGACCTGACCATCAGCAATTTCCGCTCGGGCTCTCCGCCGCGGGGATGTCCGACCACGCGTGGCTTGATGGAGCTCGGCGCGGCCGAAGGCGAAGGGCTGGATGAAGAGGCGCGTCAGGCTTTTGCAAGCCTTGTCTCGCGCATCACTGCTCTGGTCCAGGACACGTTGTTGGCCGGCGCCGAACGTGGCGAGTTCAGTGGCAACCCCGCCACCGCAGCCCTACACATCGTCACGATGACGCGTGGACTCGCCGTGCTCGAACGCGCGTTCGGCGACGAGCCGCAATTGCGCAAGATCGCCGCCCACACGATCGACCTCGTGCTGGGCAAGAAGGGCGGCTAAAGCATGATCCGGAAAAGTGCGCAGCGGTTTTCCGAAAAGATCATGCTCAAACAACAACCTAAAGCGCGATGACGATCCATCCTAATCTCATCGCGCTTTGGGTGGACATGCGAGAAACGACGATCCCAGCGGTGATGGTGCTGGGATCGTCTGGAGGTTTCATGGAAGGCGTCGAGCTCCGCCCCTCCACGGCGATGTTGATACCGCAAGGCTGCTGCGGATGCGACTAGAACCCGTCAAAGTGTCAGCACAGCGCAAGCGCGTTGACCGCGCGTGTCGCGGCATCCTCCTTGCCGGAGCCGACGAACTGGCAAACGATGGACTCGAGCTCGCCCGGTTGCTTGCGGCGGGCGACGGCCAGCAACCGCATCAGCTCCGTCTCGTCCTTCGACAGCCGCCGGCAGGACGGCGGCATGAAGCACGGCTCGCATGGCCGGCCGCTGCGCAGGATCCTGACCAGCGCGGCGGCCCGCGCCACCAGCAATGCGCTGTCGGCAATGTCAGGAGTCTCGTCGGCGAAGCGATAGGCCGCTTCCCAGCAATCGGACGCGCCGGTCGCATAGGCCGCCCCGATGAAGCGGAACAACGACAGCGCGACGCGCGAAAACTGATCGTAGCTCTCGAGGTTTCGTGGCGTCGAAAGTACGGCCTGGAGCGGACAGAGCCGCGATTGGCCCGCCTTCGGGACTGGCACGGAGCCGCTCGCGTCCTGCATCATCGACGATCCCATCAGTGCAGCGTGGGACTGCCCACAAACCAGCTTTTCATGGCCATCGTCCGATCATGCTCGAATGAGCGGACGTGCCGGTCGGGCAGAATGAGACCCGCCATGCGGAAGATCGTTGCAAGCCCGCACACCGGCGCCAGCGCCCAATCGGCCCCGACCGGCGGCAGCCAGCACTCGAACTGCTCGCGTGCGACGTCGATGCGTTCCTGCTGGGCCGCGGCAATCGCCCGCAGGATTCCGTGCTCGCTGTCGGACATGCGCGGACAGGTGGGGCAGTGCACCTCGATCGCCGTATGCGCCGTGCACGCGAAGATCTCGATGATGGATTCCAGCGAGGGTACGGCATCGCCGACGCGAAAATGGTCGTACACCTGCTTGATATCGGTCGCGGTCGGGACGGCGCCTCCGCTGCGTGCCTTGGCCCGAAATCCCCAGATGAAGAGCCGCTCCGCCGCGCTCAGCGCGGGAAGGTCGAGGGATCCAGTGTATGTCGATTGATGCATTGAGGCTCCGGCGTTCGACTGCGCTCACGCCACGGTTGGCGTTGATGATCTGCGCCGATCGTTCTGCCAGAGCCCTCTGCAAGTCAACGCTCGGAGGGGCGATATCGAGGTCTTCTAGATCTAAAGAGCCTGTCTCCGGCCTTGTCTCGAACTATTCCAATGCAGGGAAGCGTCGACGAATTCCAACCCTCTCCAGCGACGTCCACGACGGCGGCGGATCGAGGCCGCAGGTGGCCGCCGGATGAATGGCGCCCCATCCTCACGCAGTTCTAGGGGGCTCTGGGGAATCCAATGCTTAAAGCTTTGCTAAGGGGAACGGGATAAACAGACATATCAGCCCTTCCAATTCTTGCGAGCACCGATGATTTTCTCCCGCATCAGTTTCAAGCTGGTCCTGATTGTCGGCATCAGCCTCCTCGGCATGGTCGTGCTGGCGCCGATCGCGCTGTCGACCCTGCGCGCGCAGATGATCGCCGACCGCCAGGCCAAGACGCAGCACATGGTCGACGTCGGCTACGGCATCCTGGCGCACTACCAGAAGCTCGAGAGCGAAGGAAAACTCTCGCGCGAGCAGGCTCAGGCCGGTGCAATGGCTGAAATCAAGAGCCTGCGCTACGACAAGGTCGAGTATTTCTGGATCAACGACATGGCCCCCAAAATGGTCATGCACCCGATCAAGCCCGAACTCGACGGCAAGGACCTCTCCGGGATGAAGGACCCCGCCGGCAACGCGCTGTTCATGGGCTTCGTTGACGTCGTCAACAAGCAGGGCGCGGGCTTCTACGGCTACCTCTGGCCGAAGCCCGGTTTCGATCAGCCGGTCGGGAAAATCTCCTATGTGAAGGGCTTTGCGCCCTGGGGCTGGATCATCGGCACCGGCATCTATCTCGACGACGTCGACGCTGCCTTCGGCCAGAATGCGATGACGTTCGGCTATATATGCCTCGCTGTGCTGATCCTGGTTCTCGGCGCCTCCTTCCTGATCGGGCGAAGCGTCACCCGGCCGCTGGCCAGGATCACCGCGCTGACCGAGCGGCTCGCCGCCGGCGATAGCGCGTTCGACGTGCCCTACACCGATCGCCGCGACGAGGTTGGCGGGCTCGCCAAGGCGCTCGCCGTATTCAAGGACAATGCGTCGGCGGTCAGCCGGATGCATGCCGAGCAGCAGGAGCTGAAGCAGAAGGCCGACGACGAGAAGCGCAGGGCGATGGCCGATCTCGCCGGCAAGTTCGAGGCAAGCGTTCAGGCCGTCGTCCGCGACGTCTTCAACGAGGCGCGCGCGATGCAGCAGGCCGCGCAGGGCATGTCGGAGACCGCGAACAAGGCGACCGACCGCGCGAGCTTCGTCGCCACCGCCTGCCAGCAGGCATCGAGCAACGTGCAGACGGTCGCCTCCGCCGCCGGCGAGCTGTCGTCCTCGATCACCGAAATCAGCCAGCGCGTGGCGCAGGCGGCCAGCGTGGCGGACAAGGCCGCCGCCGACGGTCAGCGCACCAACGACACCGTGCAGGGGCTGGCCGCGGCCGCGCACAAGATCGGCGAGGTCATCGATCTCATCAACCAGATCGCCTCGCAGACCAATTTGCTCGCGCTCAACGCCACCATCGAGGCGGCGCGGGCCGGCGAAGCCGGCAAGGGCTTTGCGGTGGTCGCGAGCGAAGTGAAATCGCTGGCGAGCCAGACCGCGAAGGCGACCGACGAGATCGGTGCGCAGATCACCGCGATCCAGGCCGAGACCAACGAGGTCGTCGGCAACATCGAGAGCATCCGTGCCACCATCATGGAGGTCAACGAGATCTCCTCGTCGATCGCCGCCGCGGTCGAGGAGCAGGGCGCCGCGACCCAGGCGATCGCGCGCAACGTGCAGGAGGCGGCCTCCGGCACGGATCAGGTCTCGCAGAACATCTCCGGCGTCACCGATGCCACGGCCGAAACCGGCCAGGCCGCCGGCCTCGTGCTGCAATCGAGCGGCCGGCTGACGCAGAAGCTGCAATCGCTCGAAGACGAGGTCGGCGCCTTCGTTGCGGGCGTGCGGGCGGCCTGATCGTCGCCGATCTGTCTGCCGTGATGTGGATTATTCGCCTCGTCACGGCGCGCGTTGCGGATCGAAATTCCGGCCTGCGGGAGCGGTCATCGCGACCGGTCTTCTCGCTCTTGACGGCTGCGGTTAAAGTGAAGAAGCAGGATCATCGAACCTGCCGACCCGCGCCTGGCCTCGCGGGCATGGAGACCGTTGCATGTCGTTCAAGAAGCTCCTGATCGCCAATCGCGGCGAGATCGCCATCCGCATCGCGCGCGCGGCGGCCGACGCCGGCATCGCGACGGTTGCGATCCATCCCGCCGACGATGCGCTGGCGCTGCATGTGCGTGTTGCCGACGAGGCGGTCGAAATTCCCGGCCGCGGTGCGCGGGCCTATCTCGATATCGACGCCGTGGTGAAGGCGGCCAAAGCCGCCGGCTGCGATGCCGTGCATCCCGGCTACGGCTTCCTCAGCGAGAACGCGGCATTCGCCAAGGCTTGCAGCGATGCCGGTATCGTTTTCGTCGGGCCGAAACCTGCAGCGCTGGAATTGTTCGGCGACAAGGTCGCCGCGCGGCAACTGGCAAAGCGCTGCGGCGTCCCCATCATCGCCGGCACCAGCGGGCCGTCCTCGCTGGAGGAGATCGCCGCGTTCTTCACCTCGCTCGGCGGCAAGGCGGCGATCGTGATCAAGGCGATGGCTGGCGGTGGCGGCCGCGGCATGCGCGTGGTGGAGAACGCGTCCGATCTTGCGGAAGCCTATGCGCGCTGCCAGTCCGAGGCCAAGGCGGCATTCGGCTTCGACGGCGTCTATGCCGAGCGGCTGATCCGGCAGGCGCGCCACATCGAGGTGCAGATGATCGGCGACCGCCACGGCGCGATCTCCCATCTCTGGGAACGCGAATGCACCATCCAGCGTCGGCACCAGAAGCTGGTCGAGGTGGCGCCGAGCCCGTCGCTGAGCGATGGCTTGCGCGGCCGCATCATCGAGGCGGCGAAGCAGCTCGCCGCGGCCGCCTCTTACGACAATCTCGGCACGTTCGAGTTCCTGGTTGATGGCAGCGCCGACGACAGCTTTGCCTTCATCGAGGCCAATCCGCGGCTTCAGGTCGAGCACACCGTCACCGAAGCGGTGCTCGGCCTCGACCTTGTTCGCGCCCAGCTCGCGGTCGCCGCGGGTGCGACACTCGCCTTGATCGGCTTTGCGCAGGGGGATATTCCGAAGCCGCGCGGCCATGCTATGCAGCTTCGTGTCAACATGGAGACGCTGGACGAAACGGGGGCAACGCATCCGACCGGTGGTGTGCTCGCCGTGTTCGAGCCGCCGTCAGGACCCGGCGTCCGCGTCGATAGCTTTGGCTACGCCGGCTATAAGACCAGCGCGGCGTTCGACTCGCTGCTGGCCAAGGTCATTGTGCACACGCCGAGCGCGGCCTGGCACGACGTGGTCGCAAAAGCTTCGCGCGTCCTGCGCGAGTTCCGGATCGACGGCGTCGTCACCAACATCGCCTTCCTTCAGGCCGTGCTGGCGCATCCCGATTTCAGGACCAACCGCATCGCGACCGATTTCATCGATCGCAACATCGAAAAGCTCGTGGAAGCGGCCGATGGCGCCGCCAAGCCGCTCTATTTTGCTGCAACCGAGCGAAGCAGCGCTCACGGCACCGAGGCGCATGTCGCGCAAGTCGTGCCTGAAGGTGCGGTGATGATCGCGGCGCCCTTGCAGGGAACCATCGTCACCATCCAGGTGAAGGAGGGCGAGATCGTCCGCCCCGGCCAGCAGCTTGCCGTGATCGAGTCCATGAAGATGGAGCATCTGGTCATGGCCGAACAGGGCGGCCGCGTCATGAAGCTCGTTGCCGGCGACGGCGTCACGCTGCTGCATGGCGAGCCGATCCTGTACCTGGAGCCGCTCGACGTCGCAGCTGACAGCGCGGCGGCGGAAGCCGATATCGATCTCGATCACATTCGCCCCGATCTCGCCGAGCTGATCGCGCGCCAGGCCAATACGCTCGACGAGAACCGCCCGGCCTCGGTCGAGCGCCGCCGCAACACCAACCAGCGCACCGCGCGAGAGAACGTCGCGCAGCTCGTCGACGAAGGCTCGTTCATGGAGTACGGCAGCCTTGCGATCGCGGCGCAGCGCCGCCGGCGCAAGCTGGACGACCTCATCAAGAACACGCCGGCCGACGGCCTCGTCATGGGCGTTGCGACAGTCAACGCCGAAAAGTTCGGCGCCGAAGGCGGGCGCTGCATCGTCGTGGCCTACGACTACACCGTGTTCGCGGGCACGCAAGGCCACATGAACCACAAGAAGATCGACCGCATGCTGACGCTGGCGGAAGACTGGCGTGTGCCCTTGGTGTTTTACGCCGAGGGCGGCGGGGGCCGGCCCGGCGATACGGACCGGCTCGGCATGACCGGCCTCGACGGCCCGTCCTTCGTGCAGTTCGCAAGGCTGTCCGGCCTCGTGCCTGTCGTCGGCGTCGTTTCCGGCTATTGCTTCGCCGGCAATGCCGCGATGCTCGGCTGCTGCGACGTCATCATCGCCACCAAGAACGCCTCGATCGGCATGGGCGGCCCCGCCATGATCGAGGGCGGCGGGCTCGGCGTCTATCATCCGGCCGAGGTCGGTCCGGTCTCGTTCCAGTCGCCGAACGGCGTCATCGACATCCTGGTCGAGGACGAGGAAGAGGCGACGCGCGTCGCGCAAAAATATCTGTCTTATTTCCAGGGTGCGGTGTCGGAGTGGAAGGCTGCCGACCAGCGCCTGCTCCGCCGCGCGATCCCTGAGAACCGTCTTCGCGTCTACGACATCCGCAGCGTGATCGATCTCGTCGCCGACAAGGACTCCGTGCTGGAGCTGCGCCGCGACTACGGCGTCGGCATGATCACCGCGCTGATCCGCATCGAGGGCAAGCCGTTCGGCCTGATCGCCAACAATCCGCGCCATCTCGGTGGCGCGATCGATGCCGACGCCGGCGACAAGGCCGCGCGCTTTCTCCAGCTCTGCGACGCCTTCGACTTACCCGTCGTCTCGCTCTGCGACACGCCTGGCTTCATGGTCGGGCCGGAAGCGGAGAAGACCGCGATCGTGCGTCACGTCTCACGCATGTTCGTGACGGGCGCGAGCCTCACCGTGCCGCTGTTCGGCATCGTGCTGCGCAAAGGCTACGGGCTCGGGGCGCAGTCGATGATCGGCGGCGGTTTCCACGCCTCGTTCTTCACCGCGGCCTGGCCGACCGGCGAGTTCGGCGGCATGGGGCTGGAGGGCTATGTTCGCCTCGGCTTCCGCAAGGAGATGGAGGCGATCGCCGATCCGGAGGAGCGCGAGACCTACTACCGCAACAAGGTCGCCGAGCTCTATGCCAACGGCAAGGCGGTCTCGATCGCCTCGGTGTTCGAGATCGACAACGTCATCGACCCCGCCGAGACGCGGCGCTGGATCATGGCGGGCCTGCGCTCGGTGCCGAAGCCGCCGGCGCGAACGGGCAAGAAGCGGCCGTGCATCGATACGTGGTGAGGGCGGTGCAGCAATTTTGACTGCGCCGCGTGCGTTCCCGGTTCCCGATTGACTTCCCCGCCTGCGGTGCCAGACTTTGCACAATAATACAGGGTGGAGACGTCCGCGATGGCCAGCCTTTCGGCCTCGAACCATGTCGCCCGTGTCTTGTCCGTCGCCAATCACGTGGCCGACGTCGATGCCTCTTCGCGGATTGCCAATTCCTGGCGGCGCTGCCTGGTCAATCACAAGCTCGATCCCGCCCGCCGCGGACCGCCCCAGACGCTGACCGAAGCCGAAATCCGGCATGCCGCCGAACCGATGGAGCAACTGATCCGGCTCGCGACGCCGGAGCTCGAAGACCTCGCGCGGGTCCTGCGCGAGGCCGGCTATTGCGTCAATCTGGCGGACCCCAGCGCAACAGCTCTGCTCAGCTGGCTGCCCGGCGCCGCCGATGCCGACATCTTCCTGCACTGGGGGGTCTATACCGGCTCGAATTTCTCGGAAAGCTTCGAGGGGACCAACGGGCTCGGCACCGCGCTCGCGGAGGAGAAGCCGATCCTGGTGCATCGCGACGAACATTTTCGCGAGCAGTGGGGCATCTTCTCCTGTGCGGTGGCGCCGCTGTTCGATTCCACCGGCCGCATCGCGGGTGCAGTGAATATCACCTCGTGCCGCGGCGATCTCAGCCGCACCGCGCATCAGCTTGCACTCGCCGTCACGATGGAGGCGACGCGCCGCATCGAGGATGCGATCTTCCGCGATCATTTCCGCCAGGCCTGGGTCGCGCGCGTGCCGGGCGATGGCGGTCGCGGGCTGATCGCCTATGACGACGATCGGCGCATCGTCGGCGCCTGCCGTACGGCGCGCGCACTGCTCGGTCTGACCGACGGTCTGATCGCATCCGGCATCGATCTGTCGCGCTACATCGAGGTCGACCGTCAGGGCGCGCGTGGCGCGGATGATGTAGTCGAGCTGCGCCGTGCCGACGGCCGTGCCTTGGGTCGGGGCCATGTCGCGCCGCCGCTGCGCGCAAGGTCTTCCACGCGCCCGCTTGCCCCGCCCCGCGATGGGCCCGTCGATCGCTTCGACGCGTTGCACCGGCTCGCCGGCCGCGATCCCGGACTGATCAGAAGCGTGAACCGGCTCAGGCGCATCGGCGACCACAATCTGCCGGTGCTGCTGCATGGTGAGACCGGCGTCGGTAAGGACGTGTTCGCGCGCGCCATTCACGCCGCGAGCAACCGCGCGCGCAACAACTATGTCGCGCTGAACTGCGCGGCGATGCCGGAAAGCCTGATCGACGCCGAGCTGTTCGGCTACGAGGCCGGCGCCTTCACCGGCGCGCGGCGCGAGGGCTCGAAGGGCCTGATCGTGCAGGCCGATGGCGGCACGCTGTTCCTGGACGAGATCGGCGATATGCCGATTGCGCTCCAGACGCGGCTGTTGCGCGTTTTGGAAAACCACGAGGTCTGGCCGCTCGGCGCGCTCAAGCCTGTCGCCGTCGACATCCGCCTGATCAGCGCCACGCATCGCGATCTCGGCCGCATGGCCGAGGAGGGAGGCTTCCGCGCCGATCTCTATTTCCGCCTGCGCGGCATGGAGGTGCGATTGCCGGCCTTGCGCGAGCGCGCCGACCGCGACGACGTCATTCGCCAGATCGCGCGCGAGGAGGCGCCGAATTGCCGCCTCGCGGAGGAAGCCTGGTCACATCTCGTGGCCTATCCGTTCCCCGGCAACATGCGCCAGCTCCGCCACGTGCTGCGGCTCGCCGGCTGTACGGCGGAAGACGGTGTCATCACCGATGCCGATCTCGATTTGCCGCCGTTCGGAAGGACTGAGCCGAATCTCGAAGCTGCCGAGCGCGCCACGATCGTCGAGGCGTTACGCAAGCACGGCGGCCGCGTGACCGAGACAGCACGCGCGCTGAAGCTCAGCCGCGCCACGCTGTATCGCAAGATCAAGCAGCTGAAGATCGAGACTGCGCAGTAGGCAGCTAACAGTTTGCGAAGCGGCGCTCTTTCTTCCCCTCTCCCCTTGTGGGAGAGGGTGGCTCGCCGCGCAGCGGCGAGACGTGTGAGGGGTCTCTCGCCGCGAGTCCAATTCTCGTTTCAATACGCGGATAGATACCCCTCATCCGGGGCTTCGCGCCACCTTCTCCCACAAGGGGAAAAGGGCAGCGCCCTTACGAAAAATCCGTCCAGCTCAGATGCCGCGAATCGAGGTCGCCGACTGTAACTGTCTCGCGGATTTCGTGGGGTGTATGAAAGCTGCTTCGCAAATAGACCAGCGGCGTAGCCGTCGCTGCGTGTGACACGCCGCGCACCTCGCCGACGAAGATCGAATGCGTCTTGGTTTCGAATTCGTGGGCCAGCACGCAATCGAATGCCGCGACCGCGTCTGTCAGCACCGGCGCGCCGGTCTCGCCGCGCGTCCATTGTCCGAAAGCGAAGCGGTCGTCGCCGTTGACGCCTTTCTGGCCGCTGAAGGTCAGCGCCAGCAGGGCGTGATCCTCGTGCAGGAAGTTGATCGCAAAAGCGCCTTCCTCGCGGATGCGCCCATGCGCGCTGGCGTTGTGGTTGACGCAGACGATCAGAGAGGGCGGATTGTCGGAGAGCGAGCAGGCCGAGGTCACGGTCAGTCCGGTGCGCTTGCCGTGCTCGGCGCCGACAGTCACCAGCGCGACCGCGCCGGCGCATTGGCGCATCGCCTGCTTGAAATCCTTGGCGTCGACCGTCACGCGGAAATCTCCGAAATGATGCGGGTGCGGCACGATCGCGCCACACCCGCTGCAGGTCAAGCTGCCTTCTTCGCGGAGCCGAGATGCGCCAGGCGCGGCATCACCTCGTTCTTCAGCAGTGACAGCGAGTGGTGCCAGGCTTCCGCCTTGTGCTTGTAGTCGAAGCCGAACACCAGCAGCACGCCGAAGCCGCCGACCTCGTCGTAGATCTTCTCGATTTTTTCGGCGACAGTCGCGGGCGAGCCGACGATCCAGTTCCGCTTGGCGCAATATTCGACCGTGACGTCGCTATCGGGCACGTCGGGCGCGTGCTTGAGATAGTCCTTGAAGCCGAAATGGCCGAGCAGCGGCAGGAAGTACTCGTGCATCATCCGGCCCATCATGTCGCCGGTCGAGAGCTTCCAGGCCTCCTCATCGGTGTCGGCGACGAACACCTCGCGCACCAGCCGCCAGTCCTGCCGGTTCGGTTTGCGTCCGGTCTTGGCGGCGCCGATCTCGACCGAATCCCAATGGCTCGAGACATAGGCCGGGTTGAGGTTGAGGCTCATCGGGATGAAGCCGCGCTCGCCGGCGAGCTTCAAGGTGTCCGAATTCTTGGAGAGCCCGGCGACGCCGATCGGCGGATGCGGCGCCTGCAGCGGCTTGATGTGGGGCTTGAGGAAGTCGAACATCGTGTCCGGCTTGGTCACCGTCCAGAACTTGCCCTTATGGGTGAAGGGCGCAGGTTCAGTCCACAGCTTCAGGATGATCTCCAGCGCTTCGCGAGTCATGTCGCGGTTCTGCCCGCTCATGCCGTCGACGTTGAACATCGCCCAGTCGCTCGGCAGCCCGCTCGCCGCGACGCCGAAATTGAGCCGGCCCTCGGAGAGATGGTCCAGCATCGCCACGCGGTTGGCGAGCTCGGCCGGGTGGTGATAGGGTAAGAGGAAGCCGCCGGGTCCAATGCGAAGCTTCTTGGTCTGCATCAGCGCCTGCGCGATCAGGAGGTCCGGCGTGGGGTTGGGTTCCCAGGGCGCGGTGTGGTGCTCGCCGACCCAGGCTTCCTGATAGCCGAGCTCGTCGAGCCAGCGCATGACCTGCAGGTCCCAGTCGTTCCCTTCCTTCAGGCCGCACTCCGGCGGATGCGAAGGCATCGTGAAATAACCGATCTCCATGGTTTCCTCATCTGATGTTGACGCGTCTTGTTGCGCGGTTCACGGACGTGAGTGGGAACGCTTCAGCAAGCGGTGTGCCAGCGCGGGCGGCGCCGCAGACCTGCGAGAAAAGGCTGGTTTACCGCGGCAATAGCCGATATCCCGGGACGAATTTGCAAGGCGCTGTCTCATTGTCGCGAGACGGCGTCTTGGCCGTGAGACGAGGACGAGAATTGAGATGACCGAACCCGCCTATGTCGCGGTGGACTGGGGCACCAGCAGCTTCCGGCTCTGGCTGATCGATCGTGCCGGCCAGGTGCTGGCGGAGCGCCGCAGCGGCGAGGGCATGCTGGCTGCGGCCAAGACCGGTTTTCCCGCCGTGCTGCATTCGCATCTTGCGGCGGTCGAAGCTCCGGATCACCTGCCGGTTCTCGTCTGCGGCATGGCCGGCGCCAAAACGGGTTGGGTCGAGGCCGGCTATGTCGATACGCCGGCGCCACTTGCTGCCATCTTGAAACAAGCCGCGCTTGTGCTGGGCGAGGCACGCGATATCCGCATCCTGCCGGGCATCGCGCAGCGCGATGCAAACGCGCCGGACGTCATGCGCGGCGAGGAGACCCAATTGCTCGGTGCGCTCGGCCTCGATGCCGCCGGCGAGGCCCTGGTCTGCATGCCCGGCACGCATTCGAAATGGGTCCGCGTGAAGGATGGCATTGTCGAGCACTTTTCGACGTTCATGACCGGCGAGCTCTTCAGCGCGGTGTCGCGCGAGACCATCCTGTCGCTCGCGGTCGCCGGTGCCGATGACGCCGAGGATGTCGCAAGCTTCAAGGCGGCAGTGATTGCAGCGTTCAAGACGCCGGCCTTCGCCGCCAATCTTCTGTTCACCGCGCGGTCACGGCAGCTCTTGTTCGGCGGCACGCCGGCCGCAGCGCGCGAAGCGCTGTCGGGCACGTTGATCGGCGTCGAGTTGGCGGCAGGGCTCTCCGGTACCCTGCCGAAAGCAGGCGTCATGTTGCTCGCATCGGGTCGCCTTGCAACGCTATACCGGCTGGCTTTCGACGCATTGTCGGTCACCGTGCAGCCGATCGATGCCGATGAAGCCGTCCGCCGCGGCCTGTCGATGGCGGCTGCGGCGATCTGGACGAAATAGAAGAAGGACTGTTGAGATGCGCGTTCCCTTTCCGCCGATGAAGCGTCCGCTGGTCGCGATCCTGCGCGGCGTCAAGCCAGAGGAAGCCGAGGCGATCGTCAGCGTGCTGATCGAGACCGGCATGACCGCGATCGAGATCCCGCTGAACTCGCCCGATCCGTTCCGCTCGATCGGCACCGCCGTGAAGCTCGCGCCGGCCGGCGTGCTGATCGGCGCCGGCACGGTGCTGACGGCTCAGGATGTCGATCGTCTCAACGACGTTGGCGGCAAGCTCATGGTTTCGCCGAATGTCGACACCGAGGTGCTGGCGCGCGCGCACCAGCACGGCATGGTAACGATGCCGGGCGTGTTCTCGCCGACCGAGGCACTGCTGGCGGCGCGCTCCGGCGCCTCGAGCCTGAAGTTCTTTCCGGCGAGCGTGCTCGGCGCGTCCGGCATTGCGGCGATCCGCGCCGTGCTGCCGGCCGGCGTGATGATCGCCGCCGTCGGCGGTGTCTCCGATCAGAATTTTGCCGAGTATATCAAGGGCGGCGTGACGGCGTTCGGGCTCGGCTCCAGCCTGTACAAGCCCGGCATGTCAGCCGCCGATGTCGCGGCGCGCGCGAACGCGACGATCACAGCCTACGATCGGGCGATTGTGAAAGATTGAGCCGGAACAGATACGCCGCAATCGTGTCATAGCTTATTGTGCCTCACGGCATCGCAATCGATGCCTGCACATCATGTGCATGTGATTGGCTGAAGCAGGAGACCGACATGGCGATCAATAATGTGGCCGATCTGTTCGTGGCAACGCTCGAACAGGCCGGCGTCAAGCGCATCTACGGCATCGTCGGCGACAGCCTGAACGCATTTACCGAGGCGCTGCGCCGTCGCGGCACGATCGAATGGATCCATGTCCGGCACGAAGAGGTTGCGGCTTTCGCCGCCGCCGGCGAAGCCGAGATGACGGGCAGCCTTGCGGTGTGTGCCGGCTCCTGCGGCCCCGGCAATCTGCATCTGATCAACGGCCTGTTCGACGCACATCGCAGCCGCGTTCCTGTGCTAGCAATCGCGGCGCAGATCCCCTCATCCGAGATCGGCGGCGGCTATTTCCAGGAAACGCATCCGCAAAACCTGTTCCGCGAGTGCAGCCATTATTGCGAGTTGGTCTCCGACCCGAGCCAGCTTCCTTACGTGCTGGAGAATGCGATCCGTGCGGCGGTAGGTCTTCGCGGTGTCGCCGTCGTCGCCATGCCCGGCGATGTCGCTTTCCGCAGCCCGCCGAAGCGCGCGCTGTCGACCACGCGCGGGCTCGCGCTGGCAGCGCCGAAGGTCGTACCGCAGACCGATGAGCTGAAGGCGCTCGCGGATCTCCTGAATGGCGCCGAACGCATCACGCTGTTCTGCGGCCGCGGCTGCGCCGGCGCGCATGCGCCGCTGATGCAGCTTGCCGAAACACTTAAGAGTCCGATCGTGCATGCGCTCGGCGGCAAGGAGCATGTCGAACACGACAACCCCTACGACGTCGGCATGACCGGCTTCATCGGCTTCTCCTCTGGTTACGCGGCGATGCACGCCTGCGACGCGCTGGTGATGCTCGGCACAGATTTCCCCTACAAGCAGTTCTTCCCGACCGACTGCCAGATCGCACAGATCGACATCAGGCCGGAAAATCTGGGACGGCGCTGCAAGATCGATCTCGGGCTCGTCGGCGACGTCAAGCTCACCATCGAGGAGCTGCTGCCGCTGCTCAAGACAAAGACGCAGCGCAAGCATCTCGACGATGCCATCGCGCACTACAAGAAGGCGCGCGAGGGGCTCGACCAGCTCGCCAGGGGCACGCCGGGAGCCAAGCCGATCCATCCGCAATATCTGGCAAAAGTCATCAGCGACCATGCGACCGACGATGCCGTGTTCACCGCCGACGTCGGCACGCCTACGGTGTGGGCCGCGCGCTATCTCGACATGAACGGCCGCCGCCGTCTGATCGGCTCCTTCGTGCACGGCTCGATGGCCAACGCCATGCCGCAGGCGATCGGCGCGCAGGCTGCACAGCCCGGCCGCCAGGTGATCTCGCTGTCGGGCGACGGCGGCTTCACCATGCTGATGGGCGATCTGATCACGCTGACGCAGATGAAGCTGCCGGTGAAGGTGATCGTGTTCAACAACGGCGTGCTCGGCTTCGTTGCGCTGGAGATGAAGGCCGCGGGCTTCGTCGACACCAATGTCGATCTGGAGAACCCTGATTTCGCGGCGATGGCGCGTGCGATGGGCGTCTTTGCGAAGCGCGTCGAGGACCCCGGCGAACTCTCGGGCGCGATGAAGGAGGTGCTGGCCCATAACGGGCCGGCGCTGCTCGACGTCGTCACCGCCAAGCAGGAGCTGTCGATGCCGCCGACCATCACGCCCGAGCAGATCAAGGGCTTCAGCCTGTGGGTGCTGCGCGCCGTGATGAACGGCCGCGGCGACGAGGTGCTCGACCTCGCGAAGACGAATCTGTTGCCGCGCTGAATATGCCTGAGATGGCTCTTCACCTCTCCCGAAGGGAGAGGTGAGAATCGCGCTAGCCCCGCTTCATCGAGGGCGCAGGCATCCGCTCGTGGCGGCGCTGGAAGCGCTGCCAGTGCAGCACGATGCCGATCAGCAGCGCCGGCACGAAGCCGAGCATGATCAGGAAATGCGGCAACTCCTTCGGCGAGATGAAGGCGATCGCGATGTCCGAGATCAGCCAGAGCGCCGCGAACATCACCGCAAAATCCGTGCGCGGGCAGCGCAGGTAGTAGAACACAGCGGTGACGACGATGGCGGGCCCGATCGCAATGGCGATCATCACCGCCGTCAGTTCCTTCGGCGTCAACGCGTCGAGCACCATCGATGCCAGCAGCCAGAGTGCGGCGAACATGGCGATGATGTCGAGCGGGTGCCGCAAATCAATACCTCTCGCCGGGAACGCGCTATCGTTGTGTCCTGCGCCCCGCCCGTCAAGTAAAATACGCCTATTCCTCGTCACTTCCAGGCGTCGGCCGCAACATGAAATGACCGAAGGCCGTGGCGATCGGCTTGTTCGCATCGTCCTGCCACGCCCGCGCCTCAAAGGCCACGATGCGGCGGCCCTGCTTCACGATCGAGACGTTGGCAAAGGTGTCGAGCGCACGGCCGGAGCGCAGATAGTTGACGGTGAGGCCGATCGGTTTGGGCGGCGCCGCAGTGCCGAGCTCGCGCGCCACCCCGACGATCGCGGTGGTCTCCAGGAAGGCGCCGGTCATGCCGCCATGGATCGCGGGCAGGATCGGATTGCCGATGATCTTCGGCGAGAACGGCATCGTCAGCGTGCCGTCGTCGTTGACGCGAATGCCGAGGCAGCGCGCGAACGGGCTATTTGCGAACGGACCAGCCGGATCCTCCGGCGCCTCCAGCGTCGGGATGCTGCGCGCATCCATCCTGCGGTCGGCGAGCATGTTGGTGCGGTTGGCGCCGATCATGAAGCAGGCCGTCGCGGTCGCGACCGGATCGTCCTCGGACTCCTGATAGGCGGTAGAGCGAACGAAGGCGATCGAGCGCGTGGTGCGATAGCAGACCGAATGCGCCTTGATGTCGAGGCCCGGCGTCGCCGGCTTCTGATAGTCGATACGCAGGTCGAGCGTCGCGATCGCGCGCGTACCGTCGAGCGCGAGCTGCACCGCCATGCCGCAGCTCTCGTCCAGCATCGCGGTGACGACACCGCCATGCAGAACGCCGGTCTCGGTGTCGCCGACGAAGACGGGGCGGTAGGGCAGGCTGGGCTGGACCAGGCCTCGGCGGGCGCGAAGCGGTCAAGCTGGAGGCCGCTGATATGGCCGTAGTCGGAGCGCCGGCCCTGGATGGCCTCGGCGAGTTCCTCGAAGGGGAGCGTGGTCGGTAGAGTGGACATGATGACGTTCTAGACCAGCGCCGGGCGCCGCAAAACCCCGAACAGGCGCCGCCGGTCTGCCGCGGGCGGTTTGGCCTCGACAGGGCGGGCCGAAGCGACGATGGTGGGTGCTTCGTTCGTTCGACTAGCCGCAAGGAGCGCCCATGACCGACCCCGAAACACCCTCAACCGCCCAGGGGCCCGTCACCATTTCGACCTCCAGCTCGGAGCGGGCGCCGATCATCTATTTCGACGGCGCCTCCTGCTTCGGTCACCACAACGGTGCGATCCAGATCGAGCTCGCCGCGAACCTCCTGATGCCGGTCGGCGCCGCCGTCAGGGTCGACGTGGTTCAGACCGCGCACCTGCGTTGCAGCGTGGCCGCAGCGCTGGCGCTGCGCGAAGCGCTCGACAAGGCGCTGGCGATGTACAAGCAGGGTCAGCAGCAACCGGCGACGGAGGACATCCCGGCGGTCAAGAACTGAGATCGCAATTGACATCGATTTGTCTTTGCGCCACCTTCCGTGCAGGTTGATACGACCTGCCGGTTGCACCCTCTGTGGAATGGTGAACGTATCAAGCCTTCATTGGCCTCCCCTTTGCCCGAGCGTCCGGGTCAGCAATGCAACCGCCTGATATATCTGGATCGCTCATGCAGAGGACGAACCGATGCGCGATTTTCGCGATGCCAAGGCTATGGCGCAGACCCTGCGCGAATCCCTGACCACCAAGGCCGTCACCATCAGTCACAGCGAAAGCCTCGAACTGGTATCGAGGATGCTGGGCGTTGCAGACTGGAATACTTTGTCGGCAATGCTTCACGCCGAGCGTCGTGACACGCCTGTCCCGGCGGCACAGCTCAAGATGACAACGGCGTTCTATCCGGCCGTTCCGCTGCGCGATCTCGTTCCATTCCCGAATACGACGTACCCGCTGTTCGTGGGTCGCGAGAGCACCGTCCAGGCCCTTAACCAGGCGTTTGAGAGCGGACGGGAGGTCGTGCTGGCGATCCAGCGAGAGGCGGCCGTCGACAATCCCCGATTTTCCGATGTCTACGAGATTGCCACCCTGGCCCAGTTGCTCGAACTCGAACCGCTAGCCGATGGCACGTTTAGGGTCCTGACACGAGGGCTTCGGCGTGTCGCGCTTCGCAGCTTTGCCGCTGAAGCGGCGGCCTATCGGGCTGAGGTCGTTGACGTCACCGAAGCAGCGGCCCGTGATGCCCGCGATCTGATCCGAAGCATCTATCAGCGCTTCCAAGATTACACGGCGGCTCACGGAATTCTTGTGCCAGACATCTGGCTGTTCTTCGATCAAACCCGTGATCCCGGACAGATCGCCGATGTCGTCGCGACGCGCATGAAGCTGCCCGTCAGCGACAAATACACGCTGTTGGCGACGCTCGATCCCGTGAAGCGGCTCGAGCAGATCGAAGCGCTGCTTGACCTGTCGCAGCGCCCGATCTCAGTGAACTACGCGACCACAAGACGGCAGGCGCTCCACCACGCTGATCGGCGACGCCATCGATACGCGACGCTTGAGCATTTGCTGCTTGCTCTGATCGAAGATGCTGAAGCATCCGCTGTGATGCGCGCCTGTGATGCAGATCTTGGCGGACTGAGACAGGGCCTTGAGCAATATCTCGATAACGAGCTCAAGCACACCGTGACCGAGACCGGGAGCGCCGAGCCTACGGCGGCGTTCAAGCGCGTCGATCAGCGCGCTGCGCTCTACGCGCAAGAGGTGGGCTATGCCGCGGTGACCGGTGCCAACGCGCTCGTCGCCTTGTTTGCGGAAACACGAAGCCCGGCGGCGCGCTTGCTTGCAGAGCATGGCGTCTCGCGTAGGCGTGCCGACAAGGCAATCGCGCGAGGCGTTGGCTAGGCGAGCAGCAATCCAGGCGATCGCATCATCAATGCGATCGCCAATCCCTAGCCCACATGCACCTTCGGCTTCTTGCCGCCGTTCCACTTGCCGTCGAGCGCGCGCTCGATCTGGGCGGCGAGTTGCAGCAAGAGGCCGTCATTGGCCTGCTTCGCTATCGCCTGGATGCCGAGCGGCAGGCCGTGCTCGTGGGTCGCCATCGGCAGCGAGATCGCCGGCATGCCGCAGAGATTGGCGAGCGGCGTGAAGGCGAAATTGCGCCAGAGATTGCCGAACCAGTCGAGTACATCGGGATTGTCGGAGATCGTGAGATATTCCTTGGTGCCGACCTTCGGCGTCGGCAGCGCGGTGACCGGCGTCAGGATCACATCCCACTGCTCGAAGAAGGCGCCGAAGCCGCGGGAGGTCGTGTTGAACACGCCTTGCATCTTCGCGCGCTCGGCGAAGCTGGTATGCCGGCCGGCTTCCCAGATGCGGATGTTCATGGGCTCGATCAGATCTTCCGGCGGCATCGTTAGCCCGCGCGCGGCGAGCATGTTGGAGATCACCACCGCAAAGTTGGAGATGTAGCAAGTGGTCTGCGCCGCGAACGCGGCGCGGAAGTCGAGTTCGGGCAGGGCGTAGTCGACATGATGGCCGAGGCCTTCGAGGAAGCGGCCCGCCTTCTCCAGTTCAGCTGCGATGTGCGGCGTCGCGGTGTAGTCGTCCCAGGTGTGCGACAGCGCGATCCGGAGCTTGCCGGGATCGCGCTTGATCATCTCGCAATAGGGCTGCGCCGTGGTCCAGAACGGCATAAACTCGCCGGGCGCCGGTCCCCTTGCGTGATCGACGAAGGCCGCGGTGTCGCGCACGCTGCGCGACTGGCAGCCCTGGATCGAGACAAGACCGGTGAGATCGGACATGTGCGGGGCGAGCGAGAACACGCCGCGCGAGACCTTTAGCCCGATATTGCCGTTGACGCCGGCGGGAATGCGGATCGAACCGCCGCCGTCGGTCGCATGCGCGATCGGCACCACGCCGGCCGCGACCATCGCGGCGCTCCCGGCCGACGAGCCGCAGGTGGTGTAGTCGGTATTCCAGGGATTGCGCGTGACATAGACGGCGGGATTATCGGCCGAGCTGCACACGCCGAATTCCGGCGTCGTGGTGCGTCCGATCAGGTTGAGGCCAGCCTGGCGGAATTTGCCGGTCAGGAAGGTGTCGGCGGCCGCGCGATTGCCGCGCATCAGGAGCGAGCCCATCTCCTGGAGCCGGCCCTTCATGGTCGGTCCCAGATCCTTCATCAGGAAGGGCAGGCCGGCGAACGGGCCGGAGAGGTTGGCGCCGTCCTTGGCGGGATCGGCGATCACATCATCGAACAGCTCGACCACGCCCGACAGCGCCGGATTGACCTTGGCGACGCCCGCCGCGGCCTGCCGCGCCAGTTCCTTCGCGGTCAGCTCGCCGTTGCGGACGCGGGCGGCCAGCGCCACGCCGTCGTGCTGCGCCCATTCACTCCAGCTCATCGGCAAAGTCATGTAGTCAAATCCCCTCGGTAGCAGCGTCACCTTTTTCGCAAGGGCGGGCGTGAATCAACCGAGCCGGCGCGAGGGGCAGGGTTGCGCGGCGCGGTGGGGTCGCCCTATCAGGAAGAGAGCCGCGCGATCGCTGCAACCGGGCCGCCGCCCGGCGGGCCCTGGTGCTCGGCACCGCCGGACACGTAGACCGCCCCGGTGCCGGCAAGGCCAGCAATCAGGCCGCCGACCGCAGCGCGGGCATGGCGCGTCGCGCTGATGTCGGTGTCCTCCAGCATGGTGTGGCGAAAGCCGCGGACGCTGCCGTCGGGCGAAGCCTCGGCCTTGACGAAGACGTTGACGAGCTCACGGCTTGATTGCGGCGTAGTACCAAGCCCAACGCTGTTCAGGGCCGCCATCACTGCCGCGGCATCGATCGCGTCCTTCATCACGGCGTGCCCGATTTCGAACTCACTTGCTGACGATGTTGAATTGCCGAGCACGATGACGACGTTGTGCATCAGCTCGATCCCGGACGAGGTCGAGGCGACCTTCGAGAACAGATCGTAGCGCCGCAGCACGTCCTCGTCGCGGATATCGGGCGCGATCTCGCCGAGCGCGACGGCGACCCCGAGCGCGGAAGCGCCGCGGGAATAGGCCATCGAGGCGTAGGCACTGGCCGTCGCTGTTTTGCTGCCGCGCGACGCTGCCGCCGCGATGCGATCACTGGTGAGCAGCGGGCATTTGATCTGCACGAAATGGACGTCGGCGGGATCGCTGATGCCGGCGTCCGCCATCGCGACCTTCACGGCCGTCGCCGTTTCCGTGATCTGCGCCGCGCGGCCGAGCTCCTCAGGGAGGAAGTCCCGTGTCTGCGCCATGCCGATGCTCAGCCGCTTGCCGGAGCGGCCGACTGGACGAGCTTCGACCGTCCGGCGTGTAAACACCGTGACATGCGGGCTGAGCACGCCTTCGGTGCCGCCGGACATCACGAAGGCGATGCGCTGCTCGACCTCCTGCGCAAAAAGGCCGAGCTTTGGCGCCAGCGCCGTGCACAGCGCGGCGACGGCATATTCGCGGGTAAAATCATTGACGCCGCCATTGCCCTCGGTCTTGCCGAGGATCGCGAGGATCGACTTGGGATCGATCGCGCCGGAGCTGATCAGGCTCATGAGGCCGGAGACGTCGCCGGGGCCGCTGGTGGCGATCTTGAAAACGCCGACCGATGTTGTAGGCAATGGCTGGTCCTCAGAGTTCGGTGGTCCGGCGCATCAAGCAGGCGCGGAACGCGGGGCTGATGTCAAGCTGCAAGCGATGCACTTTCACCGTCACCCTGAAAAGGTTCACACCCTCTCAGGATGTCAGGTCGGCTATTCTGGTCTGCCGCGACGCAAGTGAGAAGCCGGCAGCCCCCACGAATGTGGCGAGATCGCATCGATCCAGCAAAAAATCCTCTGTCGACGGCCATCCGCCACACCTTGATGAATCAACCTCGGTTGGTTCATAAGCGGCGTCCCGTGGCCGGTGGTTCGCCCCTGCGTCGCGTGCTTGGATAGAGGGATTCTCGCGTGGCAAATATCAACCAGAAAATTGCGCAGGAGCTTGGGGTTCGCGCCGAGCAGGTCGAGGCGGCGGTGACGCTGCTCGACGGCGGCGCCACGGTTCCCTTCATCGCCCGCTACCGCAAGGAAGCGACCGGTGCGCTCGACGACGCGCAATTGCGCACCCTGGAGGAGCGCCTGGTTTACCTGCGTGAGCTCGAAGACCGCCGCAAGGCCATCCTCGAATCGGTCCGCGAGCAGGGCAAGCTCGACGCGGCTCTCGAAGCCAGCATTCTCGCCGCCGACAGCAAGGCACGCCTCGAAGACATCTATCTGCCGTTCAAGCCGAAGCGCCGCACCAAGGCCGAGATCGCCAAGGAAGCCGGCCTCGAGCCGCTCGCCAATCAACTGATGGCGGAGCCTGGCAATGATCCCAAGGTCGTAGCCGAAGCCTTCATCAACGCCGAGAAGGGCGTTGCCGATGCCGCTGCCGCTCTCGACGGCGCCCGCGCCATCCTGGTCGAGCGCTTCGACGAGGACGCCGACCTGATCGGCGCGCTGCGCGAGGAGATGTGGACCGATGCGCGCATGGCCTCCAAGGTGCGCGACGGCAAGAAGACCGAGGGCGAGAAGTTCGCCGACTATTTCGATTTCTCCGAGCCGCTGACGAAGCTGCCCTCGCACCGCATCCTCGCGATGTTCCGCGGCGAGAAGGAAGAGATCCTCGACCTGCAAATTCAGGCCGAGGCCGAGGCGCCGCCGCCCGGCGTGCCCAGTGCCTACGAACTGAAGATCATGAAGCGGTTCGGCATTGCCGATCTCAAGCGCCTCGGCGACCGCTGGCTGATCGACACCGTGCGCTGGGCTTGGCGCACAAAAATCCAGGTCCATCTCAACATCGACCTGCGCATGCGGCTGTGGAACTCGGCCGAGACCGAGGCCGTGCGCGTGTTCGCCTCGAATTTGCGCGATCTCTTGCTGGCGGCGCCCGCCGGCACCCGCGTCACCATGGGACTCGATCCCGGCTACCGCACCGGCGTCAAGGTCGCCGTTATCGACGCCACCGGCAAGGTGGTCGACACCACCGCGATCTATCCGCACGAGCCGCAGCGGCAATGGAACGAGTCGCTGGCGACCCTTGGCAGGCTTGCGCTGAAGCATCGCGTCGAGCTGATCGCGATCGGCAACGGCACCGCCTCGCGCGAGACCGACAAGCTCGCGGCCGATCTCGTCAAGGGCCTTCCCGAACTGAAGATGACCAAGATCGTGGTGTCGGAAGCCGGCGCCTCGGTCTATTCGGCCTCGGCTTTCGCCTCGGAGGAATTGCCGGGCCTCGACGTCACCCTGCGCGGCGCGGTCTCGATCGCGCGGCGGCTCCAGGATCCGCTCGCCGAGCTGGTCAAGATCGAGCCCAAGGCGATCGGCGTCGGCCAGTATCAGCACGACCTCGGCCAGGCCAAGCTCGCCAAATCGCTCGATGCCGTGGTTGAAGACTGCGTGAACGCGGTCGGGGTCGACGTCAACACCGCCTCCGCGCCGCTGCTGGCGCGCGTGTCGGGCGTCGGCGCAGGCCTTGCGCAGAGCATCGTGGCGCACCGCGACGCCAACGGCCCGTTCAAATCGCGCAAGGCGCTCAAGGACGTGCCGCGGCTCGGGCCGAAGGCATTCGAGCAGTGCGCGGGCTTCCTGCGCATCCTCGGCGGCGAGGATCCGCTCGACGCCTCCGGCGTGCATCCGGAAGCCTATCCGGTGGTGCGCCGCATTCTCGCGGCGACCAAGAGCGACATCAAGGCGCTGATCGGCAGCAGCGAGATCGTGCGTACGCTCAAGCCGAAGGATTTCGTCGACGAGACCTTCGGTCTGCCGACCGTCACCGACATCCTGCGCGAGCTCGAAAAGCCCGGCCGCGACCCGCGCCCGGCGTTCAAGGCCGCGGTGTTCAAGGAAGGCGTCGAGGAGATCAAGGATCTCAAGAAGGGCATGATCCTCGAGGGCACCGTGACCAACGTCGCCGCCTTCGGCGCCTTCGTCGACATCGGCGTGCACCAGGACGGCCTCGTGCACATCTCGGCGATGTCGAAGAATTACATCAAGGATCCGCGCGAGGTGGTGAAGCCCGGCGACATCGTCAAAGTGAAGGTGCTGGACTTCGAGGTCGCCCGCAAGCGCATCTCGCTGACGCTGCGGCTGGATGACGAGGTCGGCGCCAAGAAGGACGCGCCCGGCATGCAGCGCGACAACAATTCGCGCAACAGCGCACGCATGACCTCGTCGGCGCCGCGCAAGCAGGAATCCTCCGGCGGGGGCGCGCTTGCGGAGGCGTTGCGGCGTGCAGCCGAGAAGAGCGGCGGCAAGCGGGTGTGACCCCTTAACCTCTCCCCGCCCTTTGCGGGGAGAGGTCGGATCGCGTCAGCGATCCGGGTGAGGGGCAGGGCACTATGGTGCCGAGACGGGAATCCATCCGACTCGTCGGATATCCGGCTCATAACTCAAATCGAATTTGCCGAAGCACCCCTCACCCCTCCTTCTCCCCGTAAGAACGGGGAGAGGGAGTGACAGAGCGCCGCCTCCCTGACACCCGCGTCAGAATCTGGCGCATTTGTAAGTTGATGGGGACAGCGCATTCGCTTCTCCTGATCCTCCTCGTGCAGCGGGACTAGCGCTGCACTGCAAGGAGGATATTCCGATGAAGAACAGGCTTCTCACAGGGCTCGTCGCAGCGGCAGTGGCTGCGACGCTGGCGGCTGCGGCGCCCGCTCTCGCGCGCGGCGGTTTTGGCGGTGGCGGCCATGGCGGCTTTGGCGGCGGGCATTTCGGTGGTGGCGGCATGCACGCCGGCGGCATGGGCGGTGGCATGCATGTCGGCGGTATGGGCGGCGGCATGCGAGTGGGCGGAGCTCATTTCGGTGGCGCCCGCTTCGCCGGTTCCCCGATGGCCGCTCACGCGGCGATCGGGCCGCGCTTTGCCGGTGCGCCGCTCGCGACCCGCGCCGCCTTCGGCCCGCGGTTTGCCGGCACGGCATTCCACGGCAGGCCCTTCATTGGCCGGCATGCCTTCTTCTTCCGGCATCATCGCTTCCACCGCTTCGCCTTCATCGGCGCGCCGTTCGTCTATGCCAACTATTACGACGACGGCTGCTGGCGCAGGAGATGGACGCCCTATGGCTGGCACTGGGTCAATGTGTGCGGGTACGATTGGTACTAGCATCGCCGTACCGCACCATTGTCGCGGTCGCCACCGGGCGGTTCCGCTCAGCCCCGGGACGGGATAGTCTGGTGGCGATCGTCGCGCGGAGTTTTGCATGACCGGAGGTCACCGCCGCATCCTGGTCGTCGAGGACGATCCGGAAACCGCAGGCCAACTCCTCGAGGAACTGACGACCTCCGGTTACGAGGTCGATCTCGCAGCTAACGGGCGCGAGGCCCTGAGCCATGGCGCCGCGCGCGATTATGCCGTGATCACGATCGACCGCATGCTGCCCGACATCGACGGCATCACCGTGATGCGGCAGCTGCGCGACGACGGCATTGCCGCGCCGTTCCTGATCATCTCAGCGCTCGGCGAGGTGGATGATCGCGTGCGTGGCCTGCGCGCCGGCGGTGACGATTATCTCGTCAAGCCGTTCTCGTTCGTAGAGCTGCTCGCACGGCTGGAGGCGCTCGGTCGCCGCAGCGACACCATTGCCAAGGAAACGCTGATTCGGGTCGGTGATCTCGCCATCGATCTGATCGCGCGCAGCGCCAGCCGCCGCGGTCGCAAGATCCCGCTGCTGCCGCGCGAGTTTCAACTGCTCGAATATCTCGTCCGTAACGAAGGCCGCGTCGTCTCCCGCGCGATGCTGCTTCAGCACGTCTGGGACCTGCATTTCGATCCCTCCACCAACATCATCGACGTCTATGTCGGACGGGTCCGCCGCAAGGTCGACGATGCCCAGGACTATCCGCTTATCCACACCATCCGCGGCATCGGATATTGCCTCCGTGCTCCTGGCTAAGACGCTCCGCTCCTCGACCTTCCGTCTGGCGCTGATCGCGATCGCGGCGTTCGGGCTGATCGTCGCGGCCATCATGGCGTATGTCTATTTCGGCACGCTCGCCTATGTGCAGAGCCGGCTCGGCACCGTCGGCGATCATGACGGCTTCACCGCCATGATCGAGCTCGCGATGGCCGCGGTCGCCGTGCTGCTTCTGGTGCTCGCCGGGCTCGCGGCGGTGCTGGTGACACGGCGCACGGTCGGGCGGATCGAGCAGATCAACGCCACCAGCCGCGCCATCATGCTCGCCGGCCTCGACCAGCGCATTCCCTTGCGTGGCAGCAACGACGAATGGGACCGCGTCGCCGAAAACCTCAACCAGATGCTCGACCGCATCGAGACGCTGATGGGCGAGGTCAAGCAGGTCAGCGACAACGTCGCCCACGATCTGCGCACGCCGCTGACGCGCATGCGCGGCCGGCTGGAGAAGGCCTATCACACTCCGCGCAACAGCGAGGCCGACGCGGCGCTGATCGGCGACACCATCGCCGATCTCGACGCCGTGCTCGGCATGTTCGCCTCCATTACGCGGATCTCGGAGATCGAGACCCGCGCCCGCACCGGCGCCTTCCGCGCGCTTGACCTCGCCGAGATCGCCGGTGAGGTCGTCGAGCTCTACGATGCCGCGGCCGAGCAGGTTGCTACAAAGCTAAGCCTCGCCAGCGACCGCGAGGTGCCGGTGACCGGCGACCGCGACCTCTTGTTCGATGCCATCGCCAATCTCGTCGACAACGCGATCAAGCACGGCCGCAAGGGCGGGCAGGTGACCGTCACCTGCCGCAGCGCCGATGGCTGCGCGGTGATCGCGATTGCGGACGACGGTCCGGGCATTCCCACCGAGGAGCGCGATCACGTGTTCAAGCGCTTTTATCGGCTCGAACAGAGCCGCTATACGCCGGGCAATGGCCTCGGCCTCAGTCTCGTCGCTGCGGTCGCGCGCCTCCATGGCGCCGAGATCGCGTTGCACGACAATGTGCCGGGCCTCACCGTCCGGCTCAGCTTCAAGGCGGCATCAGCGACGTGAATCGGACGGCATCAGAGCTCGATCACGCCGCGGCGAGCCGCATGCGCGACCGCGTCGGTGCGGCCGGTGGCATCCAGCTTGTCGAGCAGCGAGCCGACATGAAATTTCACGGTATGCACGGAAATACCGAGCTGGCGCGCGATCATCTTGTTGGAGGATCCCTCGGCCATCAGCGCCAGCACGTCGAGCTCGCGCTGAGTCAGCGCGATGTCGCCGGGCATGATGCGCGGATCGCGGGCGACAACCGTTGCCGCGGCGGCTTCGCCAGGCGCGGCGAGGCGAAGTCCGGCGACGTTGCCGAGCAGCTTGGCGAGGCGATCGGCGAGGGCTGGGTCGTCGATCTCCAGGGCGAGCACGATCTCCGGCGCGTTGTCCTCGCTCACGCCTCCGGCCTCTCGCCGATTGTGACCTTGAAGCTGACCGGTTCGCCACCGCGGCGCGCCGCGATATCGACCACCGTGCCGACGCTCGAAGGTCCCAGCGTCCGCGACAGCGCGCGCACGCCGGACAGTTTCTGATCGTTGACCGCCACGATCACGTCGCCCTGGCGGATACCGGCCGCGGCCGAAGGCCCGGCTTTGTCGACATTCATCACCATCGCGCCGATACCGTCGTCGAGCTGCACCGGCTGGAGCCCGAGACCGAGATAGCCGCGCGCGATGCGGCCGCGCGCCTCGAGCTGGGGCGCGACGCGCTCGATCGTCGCACTCGGGATCACCAGCACCCGCCGCGGTCCGAGCACGGCCATGCCGAAGGCGTCACCCGATGCATCGAGCGCAAGGCCACCCTGCTGGCTACCGCGCAGGCGGACGTCGAGCTCGATCCGCGCATCGATGTCGCCGCCGCGCAGGCTGCGCCAACTCTTGCCCGACGCCGATACCATCCCGAGCGCCGCACTCGGCGTATCGCGGTTGGTTGCGACGACGATCGACAGCGTTCCTAGCGCAGGGACCGCTGTGGTCAGCTTGACCGGGGCAATGGCGGCATCGATGCGCAGCAGCGCTATATCGGTCGTATGGTCGCGGCCGGCGACCGTGGCGGCCACTCGGCTGCCGTCGGGAAGGCTGATCTCGACCGAGCCCTCGTCGGCCAGGGCCTCGTCGGCGGTGACGATCAGACCAGGCTTCCAGACGAAGCCGGTCGCGCGGGAGCGATGCGAATGCACGGAGAGGACGGACGGCGCGGTGCGCGCCACTACGTCCGCGAGCGCGGACGACAGGGAAGACAGAGGAGTGGGGTCGGTCATGGCAGGCTCCTATAGCTGTCCTCAATCTGGGACGTCACAGGCATTTGCGAAACTGGCCGGGTGGCCAGGACATATGGGACGGCCGGGCCTCCGCAGCGCCGGCCGACGAACATGTGATTGGGAGCCGCTCACGGGAACGTGTAGCAATCGGCCTGACATTGCGCCGTACGGCCTCAACCATTTCCGCGAGCCCTGACTGATGACCCTCGATCTCACCCGCCGCACCCTGCTTCAACTTGCCGGCGCGACCTCGCTCGCAATGGCGGCCGCAGCCGCGGCGCGCGCCGAGGGGAATGCACAGGGCGGCGGGCCGACCTATGCCAGCCGCACGCCGATGCGAGTCGGCATGGTGACGCTCCGGGTCAAGGACCTCGACAAGGTCGCTGACTATTACCGCGATGTGATCGGGCTCACCGTGATGGAGCGCTCGGCGGCTGGCGCGAAGCTCGGCACGGCCGGCATCACACTGCTGGTCCTGGAAGCCCGTCCCGAAGCAACCATCGAGCCGCGCAACGCCGCCGGCCTCTACCACACCGCCTTCCTGATGCCGACGCGGAAGGATCTCGCGCGCTGGCTGGTGCATGCGGCCGCGCATCGCGTGCCGCTGTCGGGCTTTGCCGATCACCTCGTCAGCGAATCCGTCTATCTCGACGACCCCGAAGGCAACGGCATCGAGGTCTATGCCGACCGCGATCCCTCGCAATGGCAATGGAGCGAGGGCAGCGTGAAGATGGCGACCGACGAGCTCAACATCCCCGATCTCTTGTCGCTGACCAACACGCGCGTGGCCGATTATGCCAGAGCGCCGGACGGAATGCGTATCGGTCACATGCATCTGCGCGTCGGCGATCTCGCGCAGGCCGAGAGCTTCTATCACGGCACCGTCGGCCTCGACCCGACCCGCCGCCGCAATGGCGCTGCGTTCCTGTCGTCGGGCCGCTACCACCACCACCTCGGGATGAACGTCTGGCAGAGCCAGGGCGCCGGCCAACGCGACGATCAGGCCACGGGGCTCGCCTGGTTTTCGCTGGTCATGGAAAAGCAGGAGCTGCTTGCCGCGCAGAAAGAGCGCCTGCGCAAGGGCGGCGTGAAGGTCACCACGCTCGCCGACGGCCTGGAGGCGATCGATCCCTGGGGCACGCGCGTGCGCTTGCTCAAGGTTTGATCGCCGGGGCGGGCATTGGTAATACCCGTCGGGTGCCAGCCAGCCTTCCGGAGCTTCCCCGACATGTCCGAATTCCACGGCGTCTTCCCTTATCTGGTCTCACCCGTTGATGTCGACGGCGCGGTGCGGACGAACGTGCTCGCAAAGCTCTGCGACGATCTGATCGGCGCCGGCGTGCACGGGTTGACGCCGCTCGGTTCGACCGGCGAGTTCACCTATCTCAACGCCGCTCAGCGCATGGCGATCGTGCAGACCACGATCGAGGCGGCCAACGGCCGCGTGCCTGTTGTCGCGGGTGTCGCCTCCACCTCGACGGCGGATGCGGTGGCGCAGGCGAAAGCGTACCAGAAGCTCGGTGCAGACGGCATCCTGGCGATTTTGGAGGCCTACTTCCCGCTCGCCGATGCGCAGGTCGAATCCTATTTCCGCGCCATCGCCGATGCCGTGGACATCCCCGTCGTCATCTACACCAATCCGCAATTTCAGCGCTCCGATCTCACCCTCGATGTCATCGCGCGCCTCGCCGCGCATCCGCGCATCGGCTACATCAAAGACGCCTCGACCAACACCGGGCGGCTGCTCTCGATCATGAACCGCTGCGGCGATGGCTTGCGCGTGTTCTCGGCCTCCGCCCACATTCCGGCCGCGGTGATGCTGATCGGCGGACTCGGCTGGATGGCGGGACCTGCCTGCATCATCCCGCGCCAGAGCGTCGCGCTTTACGACCTCTGCAAGGCTGGCCGCTGGGACGAGGCGATGGTGCTGCAGCGCCGGCTGTGGCGGATCAACGAGGCCTTCGCCCGCTTCAACCTCGCCGCCTGCATCAAGGCCGGTCTTTCGATCCAGGGCTACGACGTCGGCGATCCCATCCCGCCGCAGGCCGCGCTGACGGCCGAGCAGCGCAGGATCGTGGAAGCGGCGTTGCGGGAGTTGGCATAGCCGATTGTCACGCGGCAATATGTCCTCGGACGCCCTGCCGAAAGCAAAGCCGTTCCCTATCTGCCTTGATCAGGAAACTTCCAGCCGCTTGCGACGTTGCTGCGTGAGCGAGGTCCGCCATCTCATGCATGTGCATTCCGAACACTGCTTTCAGCACACACCGCGGTGATCGCCATGAATCGTCGATACGGAATTGCCGCGGCAGCTCTTGCCGCTCTGCTGCTCGCAATTACTGCTGCGAAAATCCAGCATGCGCCGTGGACCACTCCCACTGCGCGAGCCGTCGAGCAGCGCGGGCCGCTGTCCGAGGCCGAAACGGCCACGATCGACATCTTCGAGCGCGTGTCTCCTTCGGTTGTCCAGGTGGCGGCGAGATCGGCGGCCAATCCTCTCATGGGTGAGGAAGGCCAGGGCGGCGCTTCCGGCACGGGATTCGTCTGGGACCGCGAGGGTCACCTCGTGACGAACAATCATGTCGTGGCCAATGGCGGCGAGATCGCCGTGCGCTTTGCGTCGGGAGAGGTGGCCCAGGTGGACCTTATCGGCACGGCCCCCAATTACGATCTTGCGGTCCTGCGAATCCGAAGCGTGCGCGAACTCCCTCCGCCGGTGGCGCTCGGCAGTTCGAGCGACCTGAAGGTCGGGCAATCCGCCTTCGCGATCGGCAATCCCTTCGGGCTCGATCAATCGATGACCAGCGGCATCATCAGTGCCCTCAAGCGCAGGCTTCCGACCCATGGCGGCCGGGAGATTGCCAATGTGATCCAGACTGATGCCGCGATTAACCCAGGCAATTCAGGCGGGCCGCTGCTGGATTCCGCAGGCCGCCTGATTGGTGTCACGACGGCGATCATCTCACCGTCCGGCTCGAACGCCGGCATCGGGTTCGCGGTGCCGGTCGATGTCGTGAACCGGATTGTCCCTGAGCTCATTCGCAACGGCCGGGTGCCAACGCCCGGCATCGGCATCGTCGCCGCCAGCGAGGATGTTTCGACGCGGCTTGGCGTCGAAGGGGTGATCGTGGTGCGGACGGCCCCCGGCAGCCCTGCCGAACGGGCAGGGATTCGCGGTGTCAACTTATCGACTGGAGCGGTCGGAGACATCATCACCGCGGTCGAAGGCAAGCCGGTGCGGCGCCTCGCCGACTTGTCGGATGCGCTGGAGCAGGCGGGAGCCGGGAAGACCGTCCGCCTCACTGTCAAGCGCGGCTCGGACACCCGCGACGTGAATGTGGGCATCATCGACATCGAGCGTTCCTGACCCCCGCAATCTGCGCGGCAAAGGAGGCGTGGCACGCAATGCTGATGTGCTGCGGCTCGGTTGTATCGACTGCAAAATCGGCTAAAACCGCCGCGGTCGTTTTCCGGATTTCAAGGACATAACGGAATGAACATTCTTCCCGGCAATTTGCGTTTCGGAGCGGGCCAGCCCGTCAAGCGTTTGGAAGATCAGCGGCTGCTCACCGGGAAGGGGCAATTCATCGACGACAAGCCGGAGGACGGCGCGCTGTGGTTGCATGTGTTGCGCTCGCCGCATGCGCACGCGAAGATCGTCTCGATCGACACCAGCGCCGCGGTGTCGATGCCCGGCGTCACCGCCGTCTATACCGGCGCGGACCTCGTCAAGGACGACATCGGTGGCATTCCGACGCTCAACATCTTCAAGCGTCCCGACGGCAAGCCGATGACGGTGCCGCCGCGCCGGCTGCTCGCCTATGAAGTCGTGCGCTATGCCGGCGAAGCGGTCGCCGCAGTGGTGGCCGCCTCGCGCACTGAGGCGCAGAGCGCGGCCGAAGCGATCGTGGTCGAATATGACGTGCAGCCGGCGGTGGTCGATCCCGTCGAGGCGGTAAAGCCCGGCGCGCCCGTGGTGTGGCCGGAGGCGCCCGACAACATCGTCGGCGCGATGGCTTACGGCGATGCGGCCAAGGTGGACGAGGCGTTTGCCAAGGCCGCGCATACCGTCGAGCTCGATCTCGTCAGCCAGCGCCTCGTTCCTTCCGCGATGGAGCCGCGCTCGACCATTGCCGAAATCGACAAGACCGGCCGCCTGCTGCTGCACGTGCAGTCGCAAACGCCGGCCTCGACCCGCGACGTGCTGGCGGAAGCTGTGCTGAAGCGTCCCAAGGACAGCGTGCGCGTGCTGGTCGGCGACATCGGTGGCGGCTTTGGCCAGAAGACCAACCTCTATCCCGAAGATGGCCTCGTCGCCTATGCCGCGACTAAGCTGAACCGGAAGATCCGCTGGCGCGGCGATCGCACCGACGAGTTCGTCGGCGGCACCCACGGCCGCGACCTCACCTCCACCGCCTCCTTCGCGCTCGACGAGAAGGGCAAGGTGCTGGCCTATCGCGTCAAGTCGATCGGCTGCACCGGCGCCTATTCCTCGGGTGCGGCCAACATCATCCCGCTGGTGCTCGGGCCGTTCGTGCAGACCGGCGTCTACGATCTGCCGCTGGTGCATTTCGAGGTGCAGTCGGTGATGACCCACACCGCGCCGGTCGGAGCCTATCGCGGCGCGGGCCGACCCGAAGCCGTTTTCATCGTCGAGCGCCTGTTCGACGCGGCTGCGCGCAAGATCGGCATGGATCCGCGCGCGATCCGCAAAGCCAACTACATCAAGCCGGCGCAGCTGCCCTACACGAACGCGGCAGGGCAGGTTTATGATTCCGGCGCTTTCGCACATATGCTCGATCGCGCCGTGAAGCTCGCCGATTGGGATGGCTTTGCCGCGCGCAAGAAGGCCGCGAAGAAGAAGGGCTTGCTCTACGGCCGCGGTCTCACCTCCTATATCGAATGGACCGGCGGGCGTGCACATACCGAGAAGGTCAGCCTGCACGCGACCTCGCAGGGCCGCGTCGTGCTGCATTCCGGCACCATGGCGATGGGTCAGGGATTGCAGACCACCTATACCCAGATGATCTCCGACACGCTCGGTGTCTCCATGGACAAGATCGACGTGGTTCAGGGCGACACTGATCTGGCGATGGGCTTTGGCAGCGTCGGCTCGCGCTCGCTGTTCGTCGGCGGCACGGCCGTTGCGGTCTCCTCCAACGATCTGATACAGAAGGCGCGCGAGAAGGCGGCGAACGTGCTGGAGACCTCGGTCGAGGACATCGAGTATCAGGGCGGCATGCTCACCGTGGTCGGTACTGACCGCCGCATCAGCCTGTTCGATCTCGCCGAGAAGGAGAGCGGCGCCAAGCTCAGCGTCGATTCCGAGGGTGAGGTGGATGGTCCGAGCTGGCCGAACGGCACGCATATCTGCGAGGTCGAGATCGATCCCGAGACCGGCGTCTCCCGCGTCGTGCGCTACACCACCGTCGACGACGTCGGTATCGCCGTCAACCCGATGCTGGTGACGGGCCAGATTCACGGCGGCGTTGCGCAAGGTATCGGTCAGGCGCTGTATGAGGGCGTGTCCTATGACGCCGACGGCCAGCTCCTCACCGCGAGCTACCAGGACTACTGCATTCCGCGCGCCGACGACGTGCCGCCGATCGTGGTGACGCTGGATGATTCCGCGCCCTGCCGCACCAATCCGCTCGGCGCCAAGGGCTGCGGCGAATCCGGCGCCATCGGCGGCCCGCCCTGCGTCACCAATGGCGTGATGGACGCGCTGGCCGAGCTCGGCATCACCCAGCTGAACACGCCGTTGACGCCGCAGAAGATCTGGCAGGCGATCCGCGATGCAAGGGCGGGGTAGGAGTTCTCCGTCGCTGCTCCAAACTCAGCTCGTCGTCCCGGCGAAGGCCGGGACCCATAACCACCGAGTCAAATTTGGCGAATGCTGGTGGTTATCAGCTTCGCACCACAGCTTCTCCCCCGAGTATGGGTCCCGGCCTGCGCCGGGACGACAGCGGAGAATGCAGCGCCAGCTCGAGCCTCAAATCCCCAGCATCATCTTCGCGATGATGTCGCGCTGGATCTCGGAGGTGCCGCCGAAGATCGTATAGGCGCGGCCGTTGAGATATTCCGGCATCACCGTCAGCATCTCCTCCGGGATCGCCGGCTCGTGGTTGAGCTTGTAGAGCGGGCGCATCGGCTCGACGGCGAGCGCGTCGTGGCCGATCACGTCGGCCCCGAGCCGCGTCACGGCTTGCCGGATTTCGCTGTTGCGCAGCTTCAGGATCGACGACACCGCGCCGGGATTTTGCCCGGTCTGCAGCGCCGAGAGCACGCGCAGCTCGGTCATCTCCAGCGCATCGATGTCGATCTCGACCTCCGAGATGCGCGCTGCGATATCGGGGCTGTCGATCGCGCGGCCCGTCAGGTCGGACTCGGCAAGATCCGCGACCGCCTTCAGGCCCTCGCGCAGCTTTGCTGAGGCGATGCCGGAGCCGCGCTCGAACTCGAGCAGATATTTGCCATAGGTCCAGCCTTTGCCTTCCTCGCCGACGCGGTTGGCGACAGGCACGCGCACGTCATCGAAGAACACCTGGTTGACCTCGTGGTCGCCGCCGATGGTGAGGATCGGACGCGTGGTGATGCCCGGCGTCTTCATGTCGATCAGGATGAAGCTGATACCGTCCTGCTGCCGCGGCCCGTCGCTGGTGCGCACCAGCGCGAACATGCGGTTGGCGTGGTGGGCATGTGTGGTCCAGATCTTGGTGCCGTTGATGACGTAGTCGTCGCCGTCGCGCACCGCGCGCGTCTTCAACGACGATAGATCGGAGCCGGAGCCCGGCTCGGAATAGCCCTGACACCAATAGTCCTCGCCGGAGAGAATCCGCGGCAGATAAAAATTCTTCTGCTCGGGGCTGCCGAAACCGATGATGACGGGCCCGACCATCTTCACGCCCATCACGTTGACGTTGGGCACGCCGGCGCGCGCGCATTCGGTCTCGAAAATCCAGCGCTGCGCCGGTGTCCAGTCCGGTCCGCCATATTCGACTGGCCAGCCCGGCGCGCCCCAACCCTGCTTGTGCAGCGCACGCTGCCAGGCCATGCCGATGTCGGGATCGGAGAACACCGACGGTGTCAGCGCCGTTGCGCGCTTCATCTCCTCGGTGAGGTTTTTCGCAATGAAGCCGCGCACCTCGTCCTGGAAGGCGCGCTCCTCGGCATTGAACGACAGGTCCATGAGGTTCTCCCAGTGTCAGGCCGGCGCTTTGGTGCGGCCCAACTCGGCGTGGCGGGCATAGTGGTGCGCGCTGCCGCCGAACAGCGTGTCGAAGGCGACGAGCCGCTTGAAGTAGGCGCCGACCTCGAGCTCCTCGGTGACGCCCATGCCGCCGTGGAGCTGGATCGACTGCTCGCCGACGAAGCGCGCACACTTGCCGATCTTCGCCTTCGCACCCGAGGCGGCCCGCGCGCGTTCAACGGGATCGGCGTCGGCTTTCAGCGCAGCGCGCAGCGCCATCGATCGCGCCTCGTCGACCTGCATCGCCATGTCGGCGAGGCGGTGGCGGATCACCTGGTTGGCCGAGAGCGGACGGCCGAACTGTTTTCGGATCTTGGTGTATTCCAGCGTGGTGTCGAGCAGCGTCTGCATGATGCCGACGGCTTCCGCACCGAGCGCGGCCATGGCGCGATCGACCGCCCACTCGATCGCGGGCAGAGCATCGCTGCCGTCGCCGAGCAGAGCGTCTTCAGGTAGATGCACGTCGCACAGCTCGATGTTGCAGGCGCGTCCGCCACCAAGGCGCTGATAGTCGCTGATCGCAATGCTCGGCGTCGTCGCCGGCACCAGGAACAGGCCGATCCGTCCCGAAGGTCCCCGATGATCGTGAACATGCGCGGAGACGATGATCTCGTCCGCAGCATGGCCGTCGAGGACGGCGATCTTGCTGCCGGAAAGGCGCCAGCCCTGCGCCGTTTTGTCCGCGACCATCGCGACCTTGGCGAGATCGAACCGTGCCGCGCGTTCGGAATGCGCCAATGCGAGCTTCAGTGATCCGTCCGCTACCTTGGGCAGGCTCGCTTGCTTCTGCTCCGTAGTGCCGCATCTAGCGATCAGCGCGGCTCCCAGCACCACGGTTGCGACATAGGGCTCCGACACCAGCCCGCGGCCAAAAGCTTCCATCAGGATGCCGACATCGACCGCGCCGCCGCCGAGCCCACCAAATTCCTCCGCGATCGGCAGCGCCAGCCAGCCGAGCTCGGCGAACTGTTTCCATACCAAAGGGCTGAAGCCGAGCGGATCGTTCGCCATCTTGCGGCGATGGTCGGCATCGTAGCTTTCGGCCACGAACCGTTCCGCGCTCTCGCGCAGCAGGCGCTGCTCGTCACTGAGATTGAGGTCCATGGGGCTACTCCGTCGCCGGCGGCTTGCGCACGGAGGGATGCAGGCCGGAGGGATCGACGATCATGCCGAACTCCTGGAGATTATGGGCGTGGCAGAGCTGATGCAGCGCAAAGGCCTGATCGATCGCGGCGGGCTGGCCCATCACGTCCACCGAGCGGTTCACCGCCTCCTTGGTCAGCTTCAGCGCAAAGGACGGTTTTGTTGCGATCCGCCGTGCTAGAGCCAGCACGCGCGACGACAGCTCCGCGCGCGGCACGACCTGGTTGACCATGCCGAGCTGATGCGCCTCCTGGGCGCTCCAGCTGTCGGCGGTGAACAGGAATTCCTTGGCCTTGCGTGGGCCGAGCTCCCAGGGATGCACGAACCATTCGACGCCGCAGACGCCCATGGTGACGACGGGGTCGCAGAACTGCGCATCGTCGCTGGCGATGATGAGGTCGCAGGCCCAGGCCAGCATCAGCCCGCCGGCGATGCATTTGCCATGCACCTCGGCGATAACAGGCTTGGCGAGGTTGCGCCAGCGCCGGGTGATCTGGAGATAAATTTCCTGCTCGCGCGCGAAGCGGCCATGGGCATTGGGCTCGGCAAAACCGCCCCAATTTCCAATCGGCGGAAAATCGACTCCCGCGGCATTCTTAGCCCCGGGGCGCAGGTCATGCCCGGACGAAAAGTGCGGACCGTTGCCGGCGAGGATGATGACCTTCACCGCATCGTCCTGCACCGCCGCATCGAAGGCGGCGTTGAGGTCGTAGGTCATTTGCAGGTTCTGCGCGTTGCGCGCCTCGGGCCGGTTCATCACGATCCGGGCAATCGCCGGCTCCGGTCGCTCCACGAGGATGGTCTCGAACGAGCTCATCGCTTTCCCCTGGCGTTTCCGTTCTTGTTTTGCCCGAGTTGACTATGTGGGCGAGCGATAGGCAAGAGGCTTGCGGCAGTCGGCTGCTTTTCTCAGGCGCTTAATCTGGTAGTTTGCACCAGATTCCACCGGGAGAAATTTGATGCGCAAGATCCTCACCGTACTGGCGGCGCTGGCCTCGCTGAGCCTGACCAATTGCGGCTACAACGCGATCCAGAGCGAGGATCAGCAGATCAAGGCCAATTGGTCCGAAGTCGTGAACCAGTATCAGCGCCGCGCCGATCTCGTGCCCAATCTGGTCAACTCGGTGAAGGGTTTTGCCCAGCAGGAGAAGGACGTGCTGCTCGGCGTCACCAATGCCCGCGCCAAGGTCGGCAGCATCCAGGCAACGCCGGAGGTGTTGAACGATCCCGCTGCCTTCCAGAAATTCCAGGCCGCCCAAAGCGAGCTCTCCAGCGCGCTGTCGCGGCTCCTCGTCGTCACTGAGAACTATCCGCAGCTCAAATCGGATGCCCTGTTCAAGGACCTGATGTCGCAGCTCGAGGGCACCGAGAACCGCATCACGGTCGCGCGAAACCGCTACATCAAGGCGGTACAGGAGTACAACGTCACCGTCCGATCGTTCCCGACGAACCTGACCGCGATGGCGTTCGGCTACAAGGAGAAGCCGAACTTCTCGGTCGAGAACGAGAAAGAAATCTCGACTGCGCCGAAGGTGGACTTCAACCCGGCGCCGGCGCCGTCGAAGTAAGCACGCATCGTTTCGCGAATGCCCTTAGCCCCACCCACCGCCGTCATTCCCCGCGAAGGCAGGGAATCCAGTACGCCGCGGCTTCACCGTAGTCCTCTGGCGTCTCTGGAATACTGGATCGCCCGGTCAAGCCGGGCGATGACAGCGAGGTTTTGGCGCGCCCGTTCTGCCTTCTTACAGCGCGGCGTTCTCCTGCTCATGCTGTGTCTCGCCTTCGCGCCCCCAGCCTCTGCCGACGTCGCCGTGCCGGAGCTCACCGGCCGCGTGGTCGACCAGACCGGCACGCTGTCCAGCAGCGACATCGCCGCGCTGTCGCAAAAGCTGCGCGACTTCGAGAACCGCAAGGGCAGCCAGGTCGCCGTCCTGATCGTGCCAACGACACAGCCGGAGACGATCGAGCAGTTCTCGATCCGCGTTGCCGAGGCCTGGAAGATCGGGCGCAGGAAGGTCGATGACGGCGCGATCCTCATCGTCGCCAAGAACGACCGGCATTTGCGCATCGAGGTCGGCTACGGGCTCGAAGGCGCGCTCACCGACGTCACGTCGCGGCGGATCATCGATGAAGTCATCACACCGAAATTCAGGACGGGCGATTTCAGCGGCGGCATCGGCGATGGTGTCGATCGCATGATCCGGGTCGTCGACGGCGAGCCGCTGCCGGTTCCCTCGCCGACCGTCAACTTCGGCCATCTGGACGACCTCGCGCCGCTTTTCATCGTGACGCTGTTTGCTTCGATCGGGATCGGCGGGTTCTTCCGGGCCATGCTGGGGCGGCTGCTCGGATCCTTGGCGACCGGTGGCATCATCGCAGCGCTGACCTGGCTCATTCTCGGCTCTCTTGCGCTCGCGATTGGTCTCGGCATTCTCGGCTTCATCATCGGTTTCATCGCCGATCTATTTTCGGCGATGGGACCAAGCACGCGATCCTCGCGCGGCGGTTCGTGGTCGAGCGGCTCATCGGGAGGCGGCTGGAGCGGCGGCTCATCGAGCGGCAGCGACAGCGGCAGCTTCAGCGGCGGCGGGGGCAGTTTTGGCGGCGGCGGCGCCTCGGGGAGTTGGTAGGTCATGAGCATGAAGCGCATTGCCAGACACCTCGTGCAGCATCATTGGCGGGCAAAGCAGATTTTCCCGCAAGCCGTGCTCGACCGCATCGAGCAGGCGATCAAGCGGAGCGAAGCCACCCATTCCGGCCAGATCCGCTTCGTGGTCGAAGGCGCGCTCGACGGCCGCCCGTTGTTCCGCAACCAGCCGGCGCGGGCGCGAGCGCTCGACGTGTTCTCGCATCTGCGCATCTGGGACACTCAGCACAACAACGGCGTCCTCATCTATCTCCTGCTCGCCGACCGCGACGTCGAGATCGTGGCCGACCGCGGCATCGACGCGAAGGTTGGCGCGGAAGGCTGGGAAAAGATCTGCCGGGCGATGGAGGCCGAGTTCAGGTCGGGCCAGTTCGAACGCGGCGTGATCGCCGGCATCGAGGCCGTGTCGCGCGAACTGGCGCGGCATTTTCCGCCGCAAGGCCCGCATTCGAACGAGCTGCCGGATGCGCCGGTGCTGATGTAAGCGCGGGCCGATAACCCGCACTCCGTCATTGCGAGCGCAGCGAAGCAATCCAGGCTGTCCCCGCGGAGAGATTCTGGATTGCTTCGCTGCGCTCGCAATGACGATGCTGGAGCAGCTTGCTCAACTCTCTCACCGTCGCCCTCGCGCAACGGCGAAGCCATTGTCGCTGGAGGCGCGAGCGCAGCGAGCTTCGAAGGGTGACGGCCCGGCCGTTGCGCCGCCGTTCATCTTGCCCCGATTACATTTTGTTGCACGCCGCCACGCCGGTTCCACTTTCCTGGCCAAATTCGGCCTCGGACGAGTTCCTAAAATTTCGGTAAGCGGGTCCTAAGGTAAGGATTTCGCAAGCAATGAAAGTTACCAAAAGGTCAACCTAGACTGGAGTATTTGAGCCGTGAGCGAACCAATGCCCGAGCAGGCCGCCCTGGATCATGGCGCCGTCGAAGCCGCAGCGACAGCGCCGCAGGCCGTCGAGGCTGCCGGGATCGAGGCCCCCTCGATCGCCCCCGACCACGAGGCACCGCCCAAGCCCGACCCGGTCAAGATCGAGCCGCCAAAAATCGAGGCACCAAGGATCGAGGTGCCGAAGTTCGAAGCCAAAGCTGAACACAAGGCTGAACCCAAAGCCGAGTCCAAGGCTGAACCCGAGGTCGAGCCCAAGGTCGAGCCGAGTCCCGGCAAGCTGATCGTGATGGCGCCCTCGGAGCGCTCCTGGGACCGCGAGGATTTTGCTCCCCACATCAAGGCGGAGGAACCGCGCGAGACCGCCGGCAAGCGTCGCCTGTCGGCGATGGCCGCGGTGGTGGCGATTGCCGCTTGCGTCGGCGCGATCAGCGGCGCGCTCGCGACCGCCGGCATGATGCACTTTGCTGCCCCGGCCCCGGCGCCGGTTCAGGTCGCCGATACCAGCGCGCTGGATGCTTCCGTCGCGCGGATCGATGCCGATCTCGTCGCGCTCAAGGCCAACCTCGAGCACAGCGCGAAAACCGGCGTCAGCCAGCTCAACCGGGCCAACGACCGTCTCGACAAGCTCGAGAAGGCGCAGGCCGAGCCGATGGCCAAGATCGCCAAGCTCTCGGAGACGGTCGACAAGCTCCGCGCCGCGCCGCCGGCCCCTGCGCCGGCCGCAGCCGCCGCGTCCGCCAAGGAGACCACCGGCTCAATCGCACCGACCCAGGTCGCGACTGCCGCAGCCGCGCCGGCTCCGACGCCCGCCGCGCCCAAGACCGAGGTCGGCCGTCTGCCGACGATCGAAGGCTGGAGGCTGCGCAACACCGCCAATGGTGGTGCGCTGATCGAGGGCCGCGACGGCCTCTACGAAGTATATCCCGGCGATCCCATCCCCGGCATCGGCCGCGTCGATGCGATCCGCCGCCAGGACGGCCGCTGGGTGGTCGTCACCAGCAAGGGCCTGATCGTCGCGCGCTGAGCGTCCGATATTCGACCTTCGAAGAGGCGCTTCACCACCATGTGAAGCGCCTTTTTGCTTGAATAGGCATCCCCGCGCGGTGTTACTGGAGGCATGAGCCGCGCGTTGCGAATTCTCGTTGCTGTCGCTGCATTGTTGGGCGGCGTCGTTTCGCTTTCCGCTGCGGAGAACGCGCAACTGGCGCGCGGCACAGCGATCACCGATCCCGATCTGTTGCGCCGCCTCGATCAGAGTGACGCGCTCACGATCGCGCGCCTGCTATGGCCGGAGCGGAACGCGGACGTTCCGCTCACGACCGACCTGCTGTTCTCGTCGCTGCCGCAGCTCAAAGCGATTCCGCCGGCGATCGATGCGGAATTCGACCGCTACATCTCCAGGTACAAGGCGACATATCCGGCCGAGACGATTGGCGTTGGCGACGGTTTTGACGTGCAATTGTTCGACCGCGCCAATCTGAAATCGCGCGACACGCGTTTCGTCCTCGCCGGCATCGTCAACCGCATGGACCGCGCCTATGTCTCGGACGAGTCCTGCGGCGAGATCCGCTTGATCTACCGTCTCGCGCGTTTCGAGAGCAGGCCGGATGGCGGCAAGACCGCGACGCGCCTGCCGATGACGCTCAATCTGGTGATGCAGGCGCGCGATGCGCGCCAGACGGACGGGAGCGGCAAGCCGGTCAGCTGCGCCGAGATCGCGCGGCGCTGGCTCGACAATGGCGACTGGCAAGATCTGATCGGAAGTCGCTTCTCCCCTAATGACGCCATGCTCGATCGTATCGAGACCAACGTCCAGGTCTCCGTCGCGCCGAAATCGGCGCTGCACGATTTCCGCTCCGACTATCTGCTCAAGGTGTTCAAGTACGACGCCGCCACCAAGCAGTTCGAGGAATCGACGCTGGAGAACCAGATCGACCGCGACCGGATCCTTGCCGACGATGCGCTTCGGCGCGGCTTCAGGGATTGGCTGCTCGCGCCCGAAAATCTGCGCGAGTTCGATCGCGGCACGGTGCTGATCCCCGAAAAATTCCTGGCGATGTCTGCGGTGGTGCCGACACCCGCCGGGCTCGATGCCTCCGCCTTGCAGCCGGAGTTCGGCATGATGCAGGGAGAAGGAAAAGCGGAGGGCAGGGACGATCCCGTTTTCAGCGATGACGACGTGGTCGGTGCTTTGAAGCAGGCTGCCGCGCGCGGCATCGATCTGCAGAACGTCCGCTCGGTCGCGGGCTTTCAGCGCCGCCTCAACGATGTCACCTGCGCCGGCTGCCACCAGACTCGCGGCATCGGCGGCTTCCATTTCCCGGGCGTGGATTGGCTTGCAGGCCAGCCGTCCAATTCCGCCATCGTGCCGGCCTCGCCGCATTTCTTCGGCGATCAGGTCCGCCGCCGTGAAATCCTGACCGCATTCGCCGCGGGCAAGCGCCCTGATTTCTCACGCGGATTTGCCAGCCGGCCGCAGACCCGTGGCAGCCGCGAACTCGCTGGCACCGAATATCAGGACGGCTGGGGCGCGCATTGTTCCCTGCAAACTGCGGGATCGGGAACGGCGGACAAGAGTTTTACGTCATGGAGCTGTGCTAAAGGTCTCACCTGTCAGGCTGCCGCGGCCTCGCGCCGCATCGGCATGTGCTTCATCAAGACGCGTTAGCGCGTGATCCGAAAAAGTGTCTAGCGGTTTTTCCAAAGGATCACGCGCAAGATAAAGCAACCAAGCGATTTGGATGACCCATGACGGATACGAGCGAGGCCAACAAGGAGCGCAATCGCGAGATCGCGCGCAATGAGGAAGCCAAGCAGGTCACCGGCAGCATCCGCGTCAGTATCTGGGCGGTCGCGATGGCGGTTATCATCGGTGGGATTCTGTTCACGCTCGGCTGGCTGGCGCTGCAGTAGCCGGCGTCCTCACTTCGCGTAATTCGTCATCCGTTTTCCCGGCAGCAGCTCATAGGCTGGCTTCCAGCCGGGCAGGGCGGCCATGCGGCCGAGCCAGGCGTGGATGGCGGGATGGCTCGCGGCAAAATCGAAGCCGTGCTCGTCGCTCGGATAGTGCAGATAGGCCATCATCGAGATATCGGCGATCGTCGGCCTTGCGCCGACCGCGAATTCATTGTGCTGGAGGTGTCCGTCGAGGATGCCGAGGAAATCCTCGAGCCGCCGGCGAAAATGCTTCAGCACCTGCGGATCGTTTTTCTCGGTGAAGGCGCGCATGAAGCGGTAGGTCGCCATGTAGCCGGTAAGCTTGTGGTTGTCCCAGAACAGCCAGCGCAACAGCTCGAACTTTTCCTCGTCCGTCTCGGCGCCGAAACGCCCGTACTGATCGGCAAGCTTGAGCAGGAGGGGCGCGGTCTGCGTCATCTTCACGCCGTCGATTTCGAGCACGGGGATCTCGCCCATCTCGTTGACGGCCTTGCGCCATTCCGCCGTGCGCGTGACGCCGCCGCCGAAATCGGTCCAGACCGGCTCGAACGTTTCGCCGCAAAGCGTCAGCATCAGCGCCAGCTTGTAGCTGTTGCCGGATTCGGGGAAGTAGTGCAGGCGGTAGCTGGGCATGAGGACCTCACGACGACGAGTGTGGTCGCGAAATTATACCGGAATAGTACGACATCGTCATTGCGAGCGCAGCGAAGCAATCCAGCAATGCATCCGCGGATACAGTCTGGATTGCTTCGTCGCAAGGGCTCCTCGCAATTGACGGTGTTCGGAGCGAGCGACTCGGCCTTACCCCACCGCCCCCTTCGCCCGCAGCTGCTTGATCGCCGCCTCGTCGTATCCCGCGCCGCGCAAAATCTCGTCACTGTGCTCGCCGACGGCAGGCGGCTTGCGCGGCTGGACCTTCCTGGCGCCATCGATCCAGATCGGGCTGTTGATGGTGAGCATGGTGTCGTTCTCGAACGGCACCAGCACCTCGTTGTCGAGCATCTGCTTATCGTTCGGGATGTCGTCGAGAATGGCGACGACGCCGAACACGAGGCCATTGCCGTCGAGGATATTGCGCCATTCGGCGAGATCCCTGGTCGCGAAAGTGTCGTCCAGAATCTTGATCAGCTCGACCGAGCGGGCGTGGCGGTCGGCCTTGGTGACAAAGCGGGGATCGTCGATCAGATCCTCGCGCCCGAGGCAGCGCGCCAGCGTCGGCCACTGCCGCTCCTCGTTGAGCAGGGACAGGATCAGCCAGCGGCCGTCCTTGCATTGGTAGTGGTTGGCGACCGCGTTCAGCGCGCGCTCGCGCGGGCGCCGCTCGCCGAACTTCGAGCCGCAGAGTTTTGCCTGCGCCAGCACGCTCGCCGCCCACACCCCGTTCGCCATCAGGTTGGACGCGACATGCGAGCCCTTGCCGGTCTTTTCGCGCTGATAGAGCGCGGTGACGATGGCGCCGTAGAACGCCATCGCGCAGGGATGGTCGCCCATGCCGGCGACCGAGCGGGCGGGTGTCGTGTGGGTATCGGCGCGGACGAGGTCCATCAGGCCGGAGCGCGCCCAATAGGCGTTACTGTCGAAGCCGGGCTTGTTGGCCTCTTCGCCCTTCTCGCCATAGCCGGTGAAGGAGGCGTAGATCAGCCGGTCATTGAGATGGGCGAGATGGTCATAGGTGATGCCGAGCTTGGCGCGCACCGGCGGCGGCATGTTGGTGATGAAGACGTCGGCCTCCGCCACCAGCTTGTAAAGCACGGCCTGCGCTTCCGGCTTGGAGAGGTCGAGCGCGATGCTCTTCTTGTTGCGGGCCTCCAGCAGCCAGGCGAAATTGTGCTCGCCGGTCGGATAGCCCGGAAGGTTCGGCAGATTGCGGTAGGGATCCCCGGTGCCGGGCGGCTCGATCTTGACGACGTCGGCGCCGAAATCCGACAGCACGGTCGCGGCCGCGGGCGCTGCGATGAAGCTCGCGCAGTCCAGAACCTTCAGCCCCGCAAAAATGCCCTTTTCCATCGCGGCGTTGCTCCCTCGCTCTTGTGGTTTCCCGCACGCTGGAATTGGCGCGAGCCCATCGTGGGAGCATTAGACCGATGTTTCCGCGGGATGCAACGGCGCCGGGCGCAGGGCTTCACTCCTCCCCCGCAAGCAACGCAGCATTGCCACCGGCTGCCGCGGTGTTGATGGTCACGGTCTGCTCGGTGGCAAAGCGCGCGAGGTAGTGCGGGCCGCCGGCCTTGGGCCCAGTCCCGGACAGGCCGTTGCCGCCGAACGGCTGCACGCCGACCACGGCGCCGATCATGTTGCGGTTGACGTAGATGTTGCCGACCTGGACGCGATCGATGATCGCCTCGACGGTGTCGTCGATGCGGGAGTGGACGCCGAGCGTGAGCCCGTAGCCGGTGCGCTCGATCGCTTGCAGGACACGTTCGAGGGTCTCGGGCCGATAACGGACGACGTGGAGGATCGGGCCAAACACCTCCTCGGTGAGCTGGCCAACGTCCTTGAGCTCGAAGATGTGCGGCGCGACGAAGCAGCCCTCCGGTGCGTGGCCTGCAAAGTGCAGCCGCGCCTCCGTCTTCATCCGCGCGATGTGGGCATCGAGACGCTGCTTGGCTTCGCGATCAATCACCGGCCCGACATGGGTCGCGACGTCGCTGGGATCGCCGATCTTCAACTCGCGCGCCGCGCCCGCGATCATCTCGATCATGCGGTCGGCAACGTCCTCCTGCACGAACAAGAGCCGCAGCGCCGAGCAGCGCTGGCCGGCGGAACGGAACGCGGAGGTCACGACGTCGTCGGCGACCTGTTCGGGCAGCGCGGTGGCATCCGCGATCATGGCATTGATGCCGCCGGTCTCCGCGATCAGCGGCACGATCGGCCCGTCCTTGGCGGCGAGCGTCCGGTTGATGGCGCGCGCGACCTCGGTCGAGCCGGTGAAGACGATTCCGGCGATGTCGGCATGCGCGGTCAGCACGGCGCCGATACGGCCGTCGCCGGTGACAAGATGCAGCGCGCTGTTGGGGATGCCGGCCTCGTGCAGCAGGGCCACGGCCTCGTGCGCGATGCGCGGGGTCTGTTCGGCAGGTTTGGCCACAACGCTGTTGCCGGCCATCAGCGCCGCCGTGACCTGGCCGAGGAAGATCGCAAGCGGAAAATTCCACGGCGAGATCGCAACGAACACGCCGCGACCGCGCATGGCGAGCGCATTGCTCTCGCCGGTCGGGCCCGGCATGGCGGCATCAACGCCGAACAGCTTGCGGCCCTGCGCGGCGTAGTAGCGGCAGAAGTCGGCGGCCTCGCGCAGCTCGGACAGCGCGTCGTCCAGCGTCTTGCCGCCCTCGGCTTGCAGCAGTGCGATGAAATGGGCGCTGCGGCTCTCCAGCAGATGCGCGGCCTGCTCCAGCGCCGCCGCGCGCGCGGCTGCCGGCGTCCGGCTCCAGGCGGCAAAGCCGGCGCGCGCCGCAGTCACTGCTGCGTTGGCCCGATCCGGCGTCGCGTCAGTGATGGGCTTGAGATCGGCCGCTGCGGCCTTGACGTCGGCCAGCAGCCGGTCGAGTGCGGCACGCTCACCGAATTCGACGCCGCGCGAATTGCGGCGCTCCGGCGCAAAGAGATCGCGGGGCAGCGGAATCTTAGAATGAGCCGCCTGTTGCGGACGTTCGATGGCAGCGGCCGGGCGCTGCAACAGCGCCGGGACCGGCACGCGATAATCGGCCGCCTGCGCCACGAAGGAGGAGTTGGCGCCGTTCTCCAGCAGCCGCCGCACCAGATAAGCGAGCAGATCGCGGTGGCTGCCGACCGGTGCGTAGGTGCGGTAGGCGATGTCAGCATGATCCTTGGCAAGCCGCTCGTACAGCGCTTCGCCCATGCCGTGCAGGCGCTGGAATTCGAAGCCGCCGCTCTTCCCGGCAAGCTCGAGCACGGTCGCGACTGTCAGCGCGTTGTGGGTGGCGAATTGCGGGAAGATGCGGGGCCGCAAGGCGAGAAGCTGCGAGGCGCTGGCGACGTAGTTCAGGTCCGTCATCGCCTTGCGCGTGAACACGGGATAGCCGTCGAGCCCGCGCTCCTGCGCGCGCTTGATCTCGGTGTCCCAATAGGCGCCCTTGACCAGCCGCACCATCAGCTTGCGATCATGCGCGCGGGCCAGCGCATCGACATAGTCGATCACCGCGCTCGCGCGCTTCTGGTAGGCTTGGATCGCCAGGCCAAATCCGTCCCAGCCGGCAAGCGAGGGATCGGCGAGCGTTGCCGCGATCACGTCGAGCGACAGCTCCAGCCGGTCGGCTTCCTCGGCATCGACGGTGAAGTTGAGGTCATGGGCCTTCGCGCGCTGCGCGAGGTCCAGCAGCAGTGGCACAAGTTCGCGCATCACCCGCTCGCGGCTGATCGCCTCGAAGCGCGGATGCAGCGCTGAGAGTTTGACCGAGATGCCGGGCCGGTCGGGCAGGGGATGGCTGCCGGCAGTCTTGCCGATCGTCTCAATGGCGCTCGCATAGGCATCGAAATAGCGCTTGGCGTCCGCTGCCGTGCGCGCGGCTTCGCCGAGCATGTCGAAGGAATAGCGCGGCTTCTGGCCGGAGCGCGGCCGGCCGCGCTCCAGCGCCTGCTCGATGGTCTCGCCCAGGACGAAATGATTGCCCATCAGCCGCATCGCCTGGCGCGTGGCGGTGCGCACGGCTGGCGCACCGAGCCGCTTCACCAGCCGGCCGATGGTGCCGTCAGGCGTCTCGCCGGGTTGGATCACCCGCGCCGAGATGCCGAGCGCCCAGGCCGAGGCATTGACCAAGAAGGCGGTGGATTTGGTCTCGTGATGGATGAAGTCGCCCTCGGCGAGCTTGTCCTCGATGAACTGGTCGGCGGTGCGTGCGTCCGGCACGCGCAGCAGCGCCTCGGCCAGCACCATCAGCGCGAGCCCCTCCTTGGTCGAGAGCGCAAACTCCCGCAGCATGTCCTCGACCCCGCCGAGCCGGTCGTCGCGCTTGCGGATTGCCTCGATCAGCCGCGTCGCGGTGCGGTCGATCCGCGCCTCCTGCGGCGGGGACAGATGCGACGCCGGCAACAGGCGCGCGGCGATGTCACTATCATCGGGCGCGTAAGGCGCGGAGAAGGGTGGCGGAATGTTCGGCATGGCGTGTCCTGTGGCTGAAATCCAGGATAAGGCCCGCGTGACCGTAGCTCGATAGACAATTTAACCGAATTGCCTTAGAAAATGAAGGTCATTACCCATTTAGCCGCGCAAAATATGGAACTTGATCGAACAGACCGGAAAATCCTCTCGATCTTGCAGGAGGATGGGCGCATCGCCAATGTCGAGCTCGCCGAGCGCATCGGGCTGTCGCCGACGTCGATCGGCGAGCGGCTGAAGCGCTTGCAGCGCGAGGGCTTTGTCGAGGGCTACGGCGCCCGGCTCAATCCGCACCGGCTTGGCCTCGGTCTGTTGGTGTTCGTCGAGGTGCTGCTCGACAAGACAACGCCCGACAATTTCGAGCGTTTCGCGCGTGCCGTGAAGCTCGCGCCCGAGGTGCTGGAGTGTCACATGGTTGCCGGCGGCTTCGACTATCTTGTCAAGGCACGGCTGGCAGACATGACCGCCTATCGACGCTTCCTCGGCGAGACCCTGCTGTCGATGCCGGGCGTGCGCGAGACGCGAACCTATGCGGTGATGGAGGAGATCAAGCGCGACGCACCGTTGCCGGTGGGTTAGCGAAGTGCTGTCGCGATTGTCATTGCTGTGGCGTTGAATGAGCGGTCTTCACGGAAAAAATAGCTATCCTTGTGCAATCGCAACGCCTGTCGTCGAATGCACTGGCCGTCTTCTGAAAATTTTTTGGCCCCGCTCCCGGACAGATCCGGGAGGCAGCAATGGCTGGCGCGGGCTTATACTTTGAGGTTCTCTGCGGAGGTCTTGCCCCGGTTTGCGATCTCTTCGTATTCCACCGTCTGTCCCTCATTGAGGGTGGACAGACCGGCCTTCTGCACTGCCGAGATATGCACGAACACATCCTTGCCACCCGACGCAGGCTGGATAAATCCATAACCCTTCGTCGGGTTGAACCACTTGACCGTACCTTTAGCCATCACGACTTCTCCGCGGGTCTTCCTCCGAGATCTCGAACCGCCAGTCCCCGCCAACCGGCCGGTTCGGTCCTAACAAGATACGCGGAATGTGGCAGGCTTGGTAGCTCAAACCACACCGGCGTTTCGCCGAATTCCGCTCAACTTCGCAGCGTTTTTGCCGGTTTTGCCCGTTTCGCGGTCAAATGGCCGGCACGCCGCGCGCCATCCGTCAATAAGTCGCGGCCAGATAATCGACGATCTTGCCGACATCGGCATCGTCGATAGGTGCGCCATAGACCTTGATCATCTTGGTCACCTCGGCCTGCCAGAAGGCCTTCTTATCCTTCATCGGCGGCTGCGTGGCGATGTAGTCGGACGAGTGGCAGGCGCCGCAATTGCCCTGCACGACCTCGAGATTGGGCCCGGGCTTGAACGCCGCGACCTCGTCCGGGGTTTTGTAATTGACCGGCGCCGCAAGTGCCGAACCGATCACGGCGGCGAGGGCGAGCGAGATGGCGAGGAGAAAGGTGCGCTGCATGATCATTCTCCTTCAGGCCACGGTCACGCGGACGGCTTCGACGACGTTGCGCAAATAACCCGCCGGGTTCCAGCGCGGCGTGTCCGGCTGGGTCTCGCCGCCATTGCCGGTGGCGCGGACCTTGAGCTCGTGGCTGCCAGCGGCGAGCTTCACCGGCAGCTTCCATTCGCGGAACGAGTACTTGCCCAGATCCTTGCCGAGCTTGGCGCTGGTCCAGCTCTTGCCGCCGTCGGTGGAGACCTGGACCTCCTTGATGCCCTTGCCACCGTCGAAGGCGATGCCGCGCAGGGTCGTGGCTCCCGCCTTCAGCTTGGCGCCGTCCGGGACGCTGGTGATGAAGGAGCGGATGGTGAAGCGGTTGATCGGGATCGTCGCCTTCGGCGCCGTGCCCGGCTCGACCGCATTGTTCGGCGTATCGGGAATGCGATAGGCCGACTTCATCCAGAAGCCGTCATAGATGTTATCGATGACCGTGATCTCGTTGAGGTGCTTGACCCAGTAGGTGCCGTAATAGCCGGGCACGATCAGGCGGAGCGGGAAGCCGTTGAGAAACGGCAGGTCCTCGCCGTTCATGCCATAGGCCAGCATCACCTCGCCGTCGGTGGCGTGATCGATATCAAGCGCCTTGATGAAATCGGGCGTCTTGTCGTTGACCGGGCCGTCCATGCCGTTGAAGGTGACCTGCTTGGCGCCGGCCTGCACGCCCGCCATCTCCAGCACCGCCTTCAGCGGCACGCCGCGCCAGCGCGCATTGCCCATGGCGCCGTTGGCGAGCTGGCCGCCAGCGACACGTGGCTCGAAGAAGCCGCGGCTGTTGCCCGAGCACTGGTTGACGGCGACGATCTCTGTCGCCTTCATCTTCTTGATGTCCTTCAGCGACAGCTTCAGCGGCTTGTCGACCTTGCCCTTGACCTCGAGCGTGAACTTGTCGGGATCGAGATTGTAGGGCATGTCGGAGAGATGATAGCGCACGAAGAACGCGTTGTTCGGCGTGATCGGGCCGTCGTTGAAGATCGCAAAAGGCGTCTCGAGCTGCGGCGGCCGGCTGGTCAGGCTGATCATCGGCCTCTTCTGCGGATACTTCACCAGCGGCCGTTCGCCGTTGGCAAAGGGCAGGGTGACGGTGTCGAGCGCCAGCGCCTTGGTTGAGCTCAGTGTGGCCGCAAGTGCGGAAAGACCCGCTCCCTTGAGTAGGTCGCGTCGATCAAACATTCTGGTCCCCTCCCGGAGCTTTTCGTTGGATCACGGTCATCACCGCGATCCTGCGCTCATCTGTTGCAACGATTTGGACGAAGTCAATTCGTGCTTTCGCAGCAAGCCCATGCCGCTGCGTTGCAGCAGGCCGGTGTTACGTGGTGATGAGAGGGACTAGAGTTGTAACGGCAGCGACGGTGCGCTCCACCTCTCCCGCTTGCGGGAGAGGTCGGCGCGGAGCGCCGGGTGAGGGCTCTCTCCTCTGGGGGATTGTCCCGTTGTCGAGGCACCCTCTCCCCAACCCTCCCCCGCAAGCGGGGGAGGGAGCGCACCTTCCGTGTGGCTTGCGCGCTACGCCGCGACGCGCACGCTCCCGTCGACCAGCGCCATCAGCTCCCTCGCATCCGCGATGACGCGCACCGCCATCGGCTCGTCGCGGCCGCGGATCGCGACCTCCTGCTGCGGCAGGGCGTGCTCGACAAGGCCGGCGGTGCGGCGGACTTCCTCCGAGACGATCGCCTCGCAGGCCAGCGTCTTGGTCATGTCCTGGAGGCGGGCGGCGACGTTAACGGCATCGCCGAGCGCGGTGAAGACGATGTGATCGCGATAGCCGATGTCGCCAATGATGACCTCGCCGCCGTGGATGCCGATGCCGAAACGGATCGGTTGGCGCAGATCGTGGCTCAGGAGCCCATTGAGCTCGTCGATATGCGTGGCGATCCCCGCGGCTGCCTTCAGGGCCTGCCGGCAGGCCTCTTGCGGATCGGCCGACAGCCCGAACAGCGCCAGCATGCCGTCGCCGACGAACTGGTTCGGCTGGCCTCCGTTCTCGATCACCGCCTGCGACACCGCGCCGAGGAAGCGGTTGACGATGAAGACGGTGTCGAACGGCAGCCGCTTCTCGGCAAGCTGCGTCGAGCCGCGCATGTCCACGAACAGGCTGACGAGATAGCGCTCCTGGCCAATTCTGGCGGGCGTCGAAGCCTGCGCATTCGCGGAGAGTGTGTGCGGGGTGAAGAGCTGAAAGAAGGAGAGATCCGACGTCGGCCGCAGCTGGCAGGCGAGCCTGATCGAGGGATCGCTGGTGCCGACGCGGGTCAGCACGAAGGCCTCGCGCTGCGACGGCTCGGGCAGGGCGCCGTGATCGCCGATGATGCGGATGCGGCAGGTCGAGCAGCGGGCGCGGCCGCCGCAGACGCTGGCATGAGGTACATTGTGGCGCAGGCTCGCTTCCAGCACCGACAGCCCTTTGGGGACCCGCACCGTCTTGCCGTTGCCGTAGGACAACGCGATCATGCCGCCGCGCCGTTCGCGCAACGCGCGCACGCCGCGCGCCGCCAGCGCCAGTCCGAGCAGGCCGAAATAACCGACGGTGAGGCCGCCGGTGATGTGGTCGAGCGTATTGCCTTCCGCGACCGTGCCGACCTGGCGGCGGGTGAGATTGTGCGTACGCCATTCTCCATCGTCGCTCTCGACGGCGATGCTACGGCCGCCCTGATAGATGCCGAGCAGCGACAGCGTCGGGATCAGCACGGCCGCCGCGAGCAGATAGGGTGCCGCGCGCGTGAAGAACGGCTTGAGGCGAAGCCAGAAGAAGATGCCGATGCAGCCGTGCACCCAGGCAACCAGAAGCAGGATCGTCATCTGCCAGAGCCGGCCGGGCGATGCGACGAAGAACAGATAGAGTTCCTGCGGATACAGCTTTTGGTGTCCGTACAGCGTCTGGCCGAGCCGCACCCCGATCACATGCGCCATGACCAAAGCGGGGATGCTCAAGCCCAGCACCAGCTGGAGCGGCTCGATCGTCCGCCAGCGGAACTGCCGGCGCTGGTACAGCGCGTAAAGGCCGAGCCCCATATGGGTGAGTGCGGCCGTGTAGAACACGATCGCGACGGGGAGGAACTGCCAGAATAGGGTGTGGTAGTAGACCCCGGCCTCCATGGCATCGACCGAGATGTTGCCGAGCGCATGGTTGAGGAAATGGCTGACCACGTAGGAGAACAGGATGATTCCACAGATAAGCCGCACCTGCCGCACGCTGGTGGCACGGACGACGGACATCTGTATGGGAGCGGTGGCCATGATTCGGTTGTATCAGTTCATGAAGGAGAACAGCCAGCGTAGCGTTTAATTCCAGGGCTGGACAGGTTGTGAGGTCACATCCGCGGCAAGGTTACGGAATCGTAGGGTGGGCAAAGGCGCCTTGGCGCCGTGCCCACCATTCCGCGTCCTTCCGCTCTGCCGTCGTCCCGGACAAGCGCGCGCCAAGCGCGCGCCGATCTGGGACCCATAATCACAGGAAGATGTTGTGCGACGGGCTGGTAACTCCGAGTCTTCGCCAAACTCCACCCTGTGGTTATGGGTCCCGGGTCTGCGCTTCGCTTGCCCGGGACGACGGTGGCGGCCCGCATTGACTCCCCCTCCCAGGTTGGCGAAAAGCGCGGCCGTGACGACAGCCCCTGACATCACCGTGCCCCTCCGCGGCGCCGCGCGCCGGCCCTTCGTGATGGCCGCAGCGATCATCGCCGCGATGACCGTGCTGCGCATCGTCTACGCCTCCGCGATCGAGTTGCGCACCGACGAGGCCTATTACTGGACCTGGTCGAAGGAGGCAGCGCTCAGCTTCCTCGATCATCCGCCTGGCGTCGCCTGGCTCATTCGCTTCGGCACTGCGATCTTCGGCGACACCGCGCTTGGCGTCCGTTTCGGCGGCATCGTCGCGATGCTGGTGACGCAGCTGCTGCTCGCCGACATCGTTCGCCGTCTCACCCATGACGCACGAGCGATCGTGATCGCGGTGCTGATGCCGGAGGCCGCGCTCTATTACGGCCTGCTGATGGCCAAGGTCGCGCCCGATGTCGCCATGATCCCGTTTGCGGTGGCGATGATGTGGTCGCTAGTGCGGCTCGCGCAAAGCGGCGATGGACACTGGTGGCTCGCGGCCGGCCTGTTCGCGGGTCTGTCGATGCTGTCGAAATTCACCGCGATCATGTTCGCGCCCGCCGTGGCAGCTTTTCTACTCGTGCCAGATTGGCGCTGGCGTTGGCTACGCAGCCCCTATCCCTATCTCGCGGTGCTGGTCGCGATCCTCGTGTTCTCGCCGGTGCTGATCTGGAATGCGCAGCACGACTGGGCCTCGTTCCGCTTCCAGGGCGTGCGCGCCACCGCCAGTTACGGCATCTCGCTGCGCACCATCGGCGATTACATCGGCCTGCAATTCGGCCTTGTCGGCTTCGTGATGCTGCCGGTGGTGCTGACGGGCCTGGTGCTGACGGCATGGCGCGGCTATCGTACGCGCGAGCCGGTCGCGATCCTGTTGTCGACCGCGGTGCTGGTGCCGTTTCTCTATTTCTTGGTCAAGTCGATGACGCTTCGGGTCGGCGACACCTGGCCGATGTTCATGTGGCCGGTCGGCTTCGCCGCGGCGGCTGTGAACCTCGCAACGATGAGGAAGGAGGGATGGTCGGGGCGCATGCTCAGATCGTCGGCGTTCTGGGCCAGGACATCCATCACCACGGGCATCGCCTTCGTCGTCATCGTGTTCCTCTACTACGTCGCCGCGCCCTGGAATCTGCTCGGCAAGATCGACCCGATCGGCGCGGAAGCCGGCTACGAGCAGGTCGCCGCGCGCGCGCAGGCCGCGCTGGACGAGACCGGCGCGACCTGGATCGCCACCACGGACTATCGCACCTACGCCATGATGCGCTGGCTGTTCAGGGGCCGCGTGCCCGTCGTCGAGATCAACGAGCGCGGCCGCTTCCAGGATTTCCGCGATCCCGGCATGGATCGGATCCAGGGCAACGCCGGCATCTATGTCGGGCGGGAGCCGGACAATCGATCATCGCTATGGGAGAGCATCCCGGCGAAACGCGAGCCGCTTGGCCAGGTCGAGCGCCGCTGGCGTGGGCGCGTGATGGACACCTATGTGCTGGAAAAGCTCACCGGCTGGACGCCGGAGCTATCGCCTCCGAAGGATTCGCCGCTGTTTCAGTGGCGCGTGCTGGCGGGAGAATTCAGCGCGAGGCTCGCGCGGTTTCTCTTACCCTCCCCTGGAGGGGGAGGGTCGATCGCGCGCAGCGCGAGCGGGGTGGGGTGATCTCTCCACTCGGGCACTGTCGGATGTGGCGAGACCGTCACCCCACCCCGTCTCACATTTCGCTCCGCTCAATGTGAGCCGACCCTCCCCCTCTAGGGGAGGGTAAGGACGAGCAGAGAGCCCTACTCCTCCTCGTCCTTCTTCCGCAACAGATCCGTTGCAAGATCCGACAGCTTCGGCGGCGGCAGGGCCGCGAACGGCAGCGGCCGCGTGACTTCGATCGCGGCAAGGCCGAGCCGTGCCGTCAGCAGACCGTTGAGCACGCCTTCGCCGAGCCGCTGCGACAGCTTTGCGGCGATGCCGTGGCCGAGCATCTGCTGCACCAGGCTGTCGCTCGCGGCCATGCCGCCGGTGATGGCAAGATGGGCGATGACGTGGCGGAGCAGGCGGATCATGCCGAGCGCGCCGGGGCGGCCGCCATAAAGGTAGGCGAGCTGGCGGATCAGGCGCAGCGCGGCGACGAACACGAACAGCACGTCGATCGCCGCGCGCGGCGAGACTGCCGTGACGATCGAGACCTTTTGCGCGGCCGACGACACCAGCCGCCGCGCCTCCGCATCCAGCGGCGACATCAACTCGCGCTCGGCGAGCCGGATCATGTCGGCGCCGTCGATGATCTCACCGGCATGGCTCTCCAGCGTCGCGCGGGCGCGTGCGAGCTGCGGATTCTGGTGCGCGATGTTCAGGAGATCCTGCACGATGACGCGGCTCTCCTTGCGATCATCACTGGCAAGCACCGCCGCGGCGCGCTGATGCAGTTTCTCGATGGTCGCGAGCCGTGCCAGCCCGAACGCCTCGCGCCCGATCACGACGGCAAGCGCAAGCGCGGTGACGAACGCGAAAGCGAGGCCGACCATGCCGAGGCTTTCGCTGCGCGCAAACAGATCCTCGATCAGACGGACGACACCGAGCCCGGTACCGAGCAGCGTCAACCCGGCGAGCCCGGACCAGAACATCATGCCCCAGGGAAAGCCGCGCCGCGCCGGAAGCGTGGTTTGAACCGGCACCGGCAGCGCCAGTGGATCGGGCTCCGGCGTGATCTGGATGGTGCCGCGACTGATCCGTCCCGTCTCGTCGGCTTCGGTGACGACGACACTGGGATCGTCCAGCCGGAACGTCGCGGGCCGCCGCTGCTGGGATCGCTCGTTCATGAGAGCTTGTCTCCGATCAGGAACTGCAAGGCACGGTCGAGGCGGATGTGTGGCAGGGCCGGCTCTTCCGTGCCCTCGTGCTCGAGCTTCGGCGGGCGGAAGCGCAGGAAGCGGAAATCACTCTTCTCGCCGGCCTGCGTCGAGAGCCCGCGGAACGCGTCCCTACCGTTGAACAGCGGTTCGGGATCCAGCGGCAAATCGCCTGGAAAGGTCGCAACCTCAGTGTTGCCGTCGAAGAATTCGCCGCCGGCACTTTCGCCCGCGGCGGGCGTTCCCAGGATCGACGGCAATTTGTCGCGGCCACGCGCCACCTGCGCCTCGCGCGTGGCGCGTATGGCGGCGAGCGCCACCACGTCGATCTCCGCGCCGGTATTTTCCGCGCGCGTAACCGCGCCGGTGACCGCACGGCGTAGCACGGCCTCGAGCCGGTCGTGGCTGGAATGATGCAGATGGTCCGCCTTGGTCGCCGCGAACAGGATGCGGTCGATGCGTGGCCGGAACAGGCTGGAGAGCAACGTGCTGCGACCGATGTTGAAGCAATCCAGAATGCCGGCAAGCGCGGCTTCGAGATCGTGCAGCGCTTCGGGTCCGGAGTTGAACGCGGTGAGCGCATCGGCCAGCACGATCTGGCGGTCGAGCCGCGCAAAATGATCGCGGAAGAACGGCCGCACCACCATGTCCTTGTAGGCGTCATAGCGGCGCACCATCATCGCCCATAGCGATCCCTCCGGCGCCCGCCCGCCGGCGGGCACGTCGAGCGGCGCAAAGGTCAGCGCCGGCGTGTCGGCGAGACTGCCGGGCATCAGGAAGCGGCCGGGGGGCAAGAGGCTCATCGCGAAGCGCTCGTCGCGGCAAGCGCGCAGATAATCGGTGAAGAGCTTCGCGGCCGTCAGTGTTGCCTGCTCATCCTCGCGTGCGTCGGGCTTGAGCGTTGCGAGATGCGCGTGCCAGTCCGTTGCCAGATGCGCACGCGGCGCCTCACGCGACAGCGCCAGGCTTTCCGCCGACCATTGCTCAAAACTCTTCTGCAGCAGCGGCAGATCCAGCAGCCATTCGCCGGGATAGTCGACGATGTCGAGCGTGAGCGTGCGGTCGGCGCCATTCGGGCGCTGGTAGTCGATGACGAGACGGAGCTCGCTGATATCGACGGTCGAGCTCGGCCAGCGCCGCTCCTCGATCAGTGCGCGCAGATGGTTCTCATAGGCAAAGCGCGGCACGGCATCATCGGGCTGCGGCGCCAGATGCGCCCGCGCGATCCGGCCCGAGGCATAGGCCTCGAACACCGGAAACCGGCCGCCGCGGGTGAGGCCGTGAATCAGCGCCGTGATGAATACCGTCTTACCAGCCCGCGACAGGCCGGTGACGCCAAGCCGCACCGTCGGATTGAAGAAATGCTCGCCATAGTCGATCAGCGCCCTCGCCGACAGCCGCGCCTCCTCGACCATATCCTGGAAACTGAATATCATATGAACGTTAGGGGATCTCGGGCGGGAGGAATGTGCGACCGTTCACAAAAGTGGCAACTGCCTGAGGAAAATCAAGCTTCATACTTCCACCGCCTTTGTCGGCAAATCAGCCGTTTGAACGATGCGCCGATCTCGAAAGACCCATACAAGAGGGCATTGCCACGCTTTGCGGATTGCCATGACCGTCTTCCAACTGAAACAGCTTGCATCCAGCTCCGTCCACGCTGCAGCCGACGCGATGGGCTGGAACTACGATCGCGCCGAGCTGATCGCCGACGGCGTCGTGCATGCGATCGGCGTCCTCTTCGGCATCATCGCAGCGACCGTGCTGGTGGTGCTGGCCGCGGTCTATTCCAACGCCACCGACATCGTCGGCGTCTCGATCTACGTCGCCGGCTTGATCTCGATGCTGGTGCTGTCGGCGACCTATAATCTCTGGCCGGTGTCGCCGGCAAAATGGCTGCTGCGGCGGTTCGACCATTCCGCGATCTATCTGTTGATCGCGGCGACCTACACGCCGTTCATCCTGGAAGTGAAGGACAGCGTGTTCGCGCTGGTGCTGCTTGCCGGCGTCTGGTGCGTGGCAATCCTCGGCATCGTGCTGAAGCTTCTCTATCCCGGCCGGTTCGACCGGGTCTCGGTCGGCATCTATCTCGCGATGGGCTGGAGTGGCCTCATGATCTACGACGCCGTCGTCAGGGCGTTGCCCTCGCTGGTGCTGGGCTTCATCCTTGCAGGCGGCCTGCTCTACAGCTTTGGCGTGATCTTCCACGCCTGGCGGCGGCTGCGCTTCCAGAATGCGATCTGGCACGGCTTTGTCTTGGCCGGCGCGGCGTGTCATTATACCGCGGTGCTCGACCTCGTGTTGAGCTGAGCAAGCCGCGAAGCGGTATAAGAGACGCGGTCCAAGACAAGAGGAGACGTCGCATGCAGGTGACCGGCAAGGTCGTGGTCGTCACGGGCGGCGCCAATGGCATCGGTAAGGCGCTGTGCGAGGCTTTTCACGAGGCGGGTGCAGCCAAGGTCGTCGTCGCGGACATGGATGCCGCCAATGCGAGGGCGGTCGCGGCCATGGTGGATGGGGCCGCCTTCAAATGCGACGTCGCGCAGGAAAAGGACATTGCGCACGTCATCGAGGAGACCGAGCGGCAGTTCGGCCCGATCGAATTGTTCTGCTCCAATGCCGGCATCGGCGGCGGCTTCGATCCGATGTCGGAAAATGCCGGCGGCGCCTCCGACGAGCCGTGGCAGCGCAGCTGGGCGATCCACGTCATGGCCCACGTCTATGCCGCGCGGCATCTGATCCCGCGCATGAAGGCGCGCGGCGGCGGCTATTTCCTTAACACCATCTCGGCCGCGGGCCTGTTGTCGCAGGTCGGCAGCCCGGCTTATTCGACGACAAAGCACGCCGCGGTCGGCTTTGCCGAAAATCTCGCGATCTCGCACAAGGCCCACAACATCAAGGTTTCGATCCTCTGCCCGCAGGGCGTCGACACCAACATGCTGCGCTCGATCCCGAAAGGCCCGCAATCCGGCGACGGCGATCTGACGCCGGAGCAGGTGGCGAAAGACGTGCTCGCCGGCCTCGAACAGGAGACATTCCTGATCCTGCCGCACCCCCAGGTGCTCGGCTACATGCGCAAAAAGACCGAGAATTACGACCGCTGGATCGGCGGCATGGCCAAGATCCAGGCGAAGATGCGGGAGGAGTTCGGGAAGTAGGGAGGGAGTGCCGCAATTTCGGTGTCGTCCTGGCGAAGGCCAGGACCCATACCGCGAGGTCTACCGATCTAGCCGCGATAGGAGTACCGAACGGCAAGTCTTCGCCAAACTACTCCTTGGGGTAATGGGTCCTGGCTTTCGCCAGGACGACGATGGGGCGAGCTACACGGCTACGCCGCACTCCGCCCCTCCTCCTCCATCCGGCTCTGCCTGAGCGCTCGCGCATAGAGCATCATCCCCTCGCGCACAGTGCGCTGCTCCGCCTCCGTCAACGCCGCCAGCGCTCCGCTCACCTGCTGGCGCCCAAACGCGTGCAGCGCCTCCAGCGTGCGCCGTCCCTTCGCTGTCAGCGACAGCAGCTTGCTGCGTGCATCAAGCTCATCCGGCGTCTCCCTGAGCTCGCCGCAGTCGATCAGCTTGCGGACCAGGCGGCTGACGCTGGATTTCTCCAACCGCAGGAAATCGCCGAGCTCTCCCGAGGTCATGGGTCCGCGGATGCCGATCTCGAGGATGGTGTGGACCGCCGACGGCGGATAGTCCGATGCCGCCACCGTCGCTTCCATGAAGCCGAGCTCGCGCACCATCAGGCGCGAGGCGGCGCGGATGTCGTCGATCAGCGAAAGCTCGGCCATCTTGACTCTCGGCATATAGTTGTATCATACAACTATATGCGTGCAAGCGCAAGCGTTTTGGAGTGAGCCATGAGCGGAACTTTGCCGGCGGGGATGCGGATGAGGGGCAAGGTCTGCCTGGTGACGGGCGGCGGCAGCGGCATCGGCCGTGCCACCGCGCTACGGATGGCGTCCGAAGGCGCGGAAGCGATTTTTGTCGCGGGCCGGCGCGAGGCCGAGATCGAAGCAACCGCCGCGGCATGCGGCGAGCTCGGTGCGTTGGCCATTCCGGTCAAGACCGACATCACGCGAGAGGACGACGTCGCGCGCCTCGTCAGCACGGCCATGAAGCGCTGCGGCCGGCTCGACGTGGCCTTCAACAATGCCGGATTCCAGGAGCGCCGCGCGCCGCTGGAGGAGCAGGGCACTGATATCTACGACAGCGTGTTCGACACCAATGTCCGCGCGCTGTTCCTGTGCCTGCGCCACCAATTGCCGGCAATGCTCGCGAAGGGCCGCGGCAGCATTGTCGTCAACGCCTCCGTCAGCGGCGTGCGCAATCCCAATCCCGGCTTCTCGCTCTACTCGGCCTCCAAGGCCGCCGCGATTTCGCTGACGCGTTCGGCCGCGATGGAGAATGCCCCGCGAGGCATCCGCATCAACGCCATCGCCCCCGGCCGCGTCGTCACCGACATGATGCTTCGCGCCGGCGTCGGCGATGTCGCAACGGTGAGCGCCGGCCTGCCGCTGCGGCGGATGGGGAGCCCGGAGGAAGTGGCGGAGGCGGTGGTGTGGCTGGCGTCGGACGCGTCGTCGTATGTCGTGGGACACGTGCTCGCGGCGGATGGAGGATTTTTGGCGTCGTAGTGGTGCATGCGAGCCAGGACGACGGTGAAGATATGGCCTGCGCTCCTAATGCTTCTGCCCGTACAACACCGGCACCGCCGCATCCACGATCACCTCGACAAGGCTCGTGCCCTCGTGTGCCATCCCGCGCTTCAGCGCCTCGCCCAGCTCCGCCGCCTTGCTCACCCGCACCGCATGGCAGCCCATGCCTTCGGCGAGCCGCACGAAATCGATCCCCGGCAGCTCCAGCCCGGGCACGTTGCGCACCTGCATCACCTGGCTGAACGAGCGCATCGCGCCGTAACCGGAATTGTTGATGACGACGACGGTGAGCGGCAGCTTGCGCTGCACGGCGGTCCATAGCGCCTGCATCGAATACATCGCCGAGCCGTCGCCGATCAGGCAGACCGTGCGCTGCTTTGGCTTGCCGAGCGCCATGCCGACCGCGGCGGGCAGGGAGTAGCCGAGGCCGCCGCTCGCCATTGTGTAAAAACTGTCCTGGCCGCGCATCGGCATGAATTTCTGCATCGCCGGGCGGTGCGAGGGCACCTCCTCGACCAGCGACGCGCCCTCAGGCATCGCCTGCGACAGCGAGTGCAGCAGGAAGTCGACGGGCAGCGGATCGGCGGGTTGCGGCGGCGGCGGCAGCGTGCGGCCTTTCGGCGTCGACCGCTTGCTCTCCGGCAAAAGGTCGAGCAGCAGGCTCAGCGCCGGCTTGATGGTGGCGATGATGCTGGTGCCGACCGGCGTCACCGCCGCCGCGTCCGGATCATCCGTGATCTGGAAGATGGTCGCGCCGCCGTCGAAGATCGCGGCATGGCCCTCGACATGGAAGGTAAACACCGGTGCGCCGATCACGATCACCAGATCGTGCTCGCGTAGCGCATCGGACAGCTGCGCGGGCGACGCATGCAGGAAGCCCGCGAATTGCGGATGCCGCTCGGGAAACGAGCAGCGCGCCGAGAACGGGCTGACCCAGACGCTGGCCTTGGCCTTCTCGGCGACGCGCACCATCAGATCGACCGCGCCGGCGCGGTCGACGCCGGGACCGACCACGAGGGTGGGGTGCTTGGCCGAACCGAGCGCAGCAACCAGCGCCTGCATCGCATCAGGTTCGGGTCCGATCTCGCGGCTGACCTTGCGGGCCTCGATGGGAGCTGCCGCATGCGCCCAGTCGTCGATCGGAATCGACACGAAGGTCGGCCCGCAGGGCGGCTGCATCGCGGTGTAATAGGCGCGCGCGATCGCGGCCGGCACGTCCTCGGGCCGCGCCGGCTCGACGCTGTATTTGACGTAAGGCCGCGGAAATTCGGAGGCGCGCTCGGCGTAGAGGAACGCCTGCAGCGGCAGGATCGAACGCGCCTGCTGGCCCGCGGTGATCACGAGCGGTGTTTGGTTGCGATGTGCGGTATAGATATTGCCGAGCGCGTTGCCGACGCCGGCTGCCGAATGCAAATTGACGAAGCCGGCATTGCGCGTCGCCTGCGCGTAGCCGTCGGCCATGCCGACCGCGCTGGCCTCCTGCAGCGCCAGCACGTAGTCGATGTCGTCGGGCCAGTCGCTCAGGAACGGCAGCTCGGTCGAACCGGGGTTGCCGAACACCCTGTCGATGCCGAAGGATCGCAGCAGGCCGAGCGTCGCCTGCTTCACTGTGACGGATTTGCTGCCGGTCTTGCCGTTCTTGGACATGGTTCCGTCCCTTGTTGGCTCTCGCGCAACCAGCCCCAACGTCATTGTGAGGAGCCCTTGCGACGAAGCAATCCAGACTCTCTCCGCGGAGAGAGTCTGGATTGCTTCGCTCCGCTCGCAATGACGAGGAGGCCGCGGTGGCTTACCACACCGCTGTGCCCTTCATCGTCGGCTGCCCCTCGGCATTCGCAGTCCACAGCTCCATGCCTGCCTCGGTCTCGTTGGCATTGACGGAGAACTCTGTGCCCTCGAACAGCGGCTGCACGCCACGATAGGTGAACCTCTTCGGCGCCTTGCCGCCGTGCAGTTTCGCCGCCATTTCGATGATCAGAGCCGCCTGCAACGGCCCGTGGAAGATCAAGCCCGGATAACCCTCGACCTTGGTGACGTAGTCGCGGTCGTAATGGATGCGGTGGCCGTTGAAGGTCAGCGCGGAGTAGCGGAACAGCAGCACGGGATCGGAGACATGGGTCTCGCGGTGCTGTGCCTTCGGAGGCGGGGGCGGAGCCTTTGCGGGCGCCGGCGCGCTGCTCGTCATCTCGCGATAGACGATGTCCTGCCGCTCGCGGATGGCGAGCCCGCGCGGCGAAGAGATGCTGTGCTCGACCGAGACGAAGCACAGCGTGCCGGTCGAGCCTGACTTCACCTGTACGTCGGCAATACGCGACGTCCGCGTCGACTCGTCGCCGACGCGCAGCGGCTGCAGGAATTCGATCTCGCCGCCGGCCCACATCCGGCGCGGCAGCGGTACCGGCGGCAGGAAGCCGCCGCGGGTCGGGTGACCGTCGGGGCCGAGCATCGACATCGGAAACACCGGCTGCGCCAGGCACCAATGCACCGTGAACGGTGCGGCATCGCCCGCCCTGGGCTCGCCGACGTCCTGGAACAGCGTCGCGCGCAGGCCCTTCACGAGCTGCGCGGTGACGATGTCGGTGGCCTCCGTGCTGCGGCCGATCCATTGCCGCAAGTGGTCGATGTCGAGCCTCTCGGTCATGACGCCTCGCTCTTGTTATTTCCTGGATTGGGGACGCTCGCCGATGGCGGGCACCGGGCCATACGAGCGCGTCTCGCCGACGATGATCGGCGCCGGCGCGGGATAGCTGACGCGGCCGTTCGGCGTGTCGACCTCGATGCGGCGCAGATGCGGATGGTTGGTGAGATCGGCCATGGTGTTGACCTCGGCGAACGCGATGTCGGCGTCCGAAAGCCGCTTCAGCAGCTCATCGCGCGTCATCTTGCCGAAGATATCTGCGACCGTCTTGTCGGTGAAGTCGCGGTTGCGCACGCGCTCGACCATGTTGGCGACGCGCGGATCGCTCGGCAGATCCGGCTGGTCCAGCACCTTCGCGCAAAGCGTCTTCCACTCGCGCTCGCTCTGGATCGAGATCAGGATATCCTTGCCGTCCTTCGAGGTGAACACGCCGTAGGGCGCGATCGAGGGATGGCGCAGGCCCATGCGCTTGGGCGGATTGCCGGCTTCCGAGTTGAGCAGCGGCACGGTGCACCAATCGGCCATCACGTCGAACATGGAGATGCGGATGTCGGCGCCCTTGCCGGTGCGCCCGCGTGCGATCAGCGCTTCCAGGATCGCCGCATGTGCGGTGGCGCCGGTTGCGACGTCAACGATCGACATGCCGACGCGCGAGGCGCCGTCGGGGTTGCCGGTGATGGAGGCGAGGCCGCTCTCGGCCTGGATCAGAAGGTCATAGGCCTTGCGATGCGCGTAGGGGCCCTCATCGCCGTAGCCGGTGATGGTGCACGAGATCAGCTTGGGATAGTCCTTCAGCAGTCGCTCGCGCGAAAAGCCAAGCTTGTCCATCGAGCCCGGCTTGAGGTTCTGGATCAGCACGTCGGCACTGGCGATCAGCTTCTCCAGCTCGGCGCAGCCTTCTTTCGTTGCGAGATCGACCACCGCCGATTTCTTGCCGCGGTTGAGCCAGACGAAATAGCTGCTCTGGCCCTTGGCCGCCGCGTCATAGCCGCGGGCAAAATCGCCCTCGGGCCGCTCAATCTTGATCACTTCCGCGCCGGCATCCGCCAGGCGCGAGGAGCAGAACGGCGCCGCCACCGCCTGCTCGACCGCAATCACCCTGATCCCGTCCAGTGCTCCCATGGCGCGACCTCAGTACGAGCGAGGCATGCCGAGCACGTGCTCGGCGACATAGGACAGCACGAGATTGGTCGAGATCGGCGCCACTTGGTAGAGCCGCGTCTCGCGGAACTTACGCTCGACGTCGTATTCCTCGGCAAATCCGAAACCGCCATGGGTCTGGATGCAGGCATTGGCCGCTTCCCAGGACGCATCCGCCGCGAGCATTTTCGCCATGTTGGCCTCGGCGCCGCAGTCGAGGCCGGCCTCGTATTTGCGCGTCGCTTCCTTCACCATCAACTCGGCCGCACGCATCGAGGCATAGGCCTTGGCGATCGGGAACTGGATGCCTTGATTTTGGCCGATCGGCCGGCCGAAGACTGCGCGCTCCTTGGCGTAATTGGTGGCCTTGGCGATGAACCATTTGGCGTCGCCGACGCATTCGGCCGCAATCAAAATGCGCTCGGCATTCATGCCGGAGAGGATGTAGCGAAAGCCCTTGCCTTCCTCGCCGATCAGATTCTCGGCCGGCACCTTCATGTCGGTGAAGAACACTTCCGTGGTGGCGTGGTTCATCATGGTGCGGATCGGGCGGATCTCCAGACCATTGTTCTTGGCCTCGCGCATGTCGACGATGAACACCGAAAGACCATCGGTGCGCCTCTTGACCTGCTCCTTCGGCGTGGTGCGCGCCAGCAGGATCATCAGGTCGGAATGCTCGGCGCGGCTGGTCCAGATCTTCTGGCCGTTGACGATGTAACTGTCGTTGCCTTCTTTGCGCGCGAAGGTTTTCAGCGAGGTGGTGTCGGTGCCGCTGGTCGGCTCGGTGACGCCGAAGGCCTGCAGGCGCAATTCGCCGCTCGCGATTTTCGGCAGATACTTCGCCTTCTGCTCGGCATTGCCGTGCCGCAGCACCGTGCCCATCGTGTACATTTGGGCATGGCAGCCGCCGCCATTGCACCCCGCGCGCTGGATCTCTTCGAGGATCGCAGCCGCGGCGGAGAGCTTCAAGCCAGCGCCGCCATATTCCTCGGGGATCAGCACCGAGAGATAGCCGGCCTCGGTCAGCGCATCCACGAAGGCCTTGGGGTAAGCCATCTCGCGATCGAGCTTGCGCCAATATTCGCCGGGAAACTGCGCGCAGAGTTTTGCGACGGCTTCGCGGATGTCGGCGTAATCTTCGCTGTGGTGTTCTTGACTCATGGCGTTTCCAATCAGTAGCGGCAGTTAAGATAACGCCGGCCAATCCTCTGGCGTTGTGAAAACAACGCCAGCCCCCTATGCTCATTTGTTATAGCGTATGGAGTAGCCTTCCAGGATTGGCAAGCATGGATTTCCGTCAGCTCAGGACCTTCAGTTGCGTGGCGGAGCTCGGCAGCCTGTCCAAGGCCTCCGACACGTTGCGTGTGGCGCAGCCGGCGCTGAGCCGCCAGATCAAGCTCCTGGAACACGAGCTGCGCACCGAGCTGTTCACGCGCAACGGCCGCGGCATGGTGCTGACCGACGCTGGCCGCCTGCTGCTGGCGCGCACCTCCGGCATCGTGCGGCAGATCGACCAGATCCGCGACGACATCCAGTCGGCCAAGGGACCGCCCTCGGGCCAAGTCGTGCTCGGCCTGGTTCCGACCGTGAGCTGCGTGCTGTCGGCGCGTTTTGCGCGGCGCTGCGTCGAGAAATTTCCCGGCATCTCGCTGCGCATCGTCGAGAGCTACAGCGGCCATCTCGTCGAATGGCTGCACCGCGGCGAGATGGATCTTGCCATCCTCTATGGACGCTCGGCCGATCTGCATCTCAATGTGCAGAGCTTGGGGCGCGACAACATCGTCGCGGTCGGCCCGCGCGGCTGTGGTCTCGCGCGCAGGAAGAGCGTCGATATCGGCTGGCTGCTGCGACAACGCCTGGTGCTGCCGAGTCATTCCCACGGCCTTCGCGCCCTGATCGAGCACGCGGCCGCCCAGCGCAAGATCAAGCTCGACGTCCAGTTAGAAGCGGATTCGTTCCGCGTGCTGACGAGCCTGGTCGAGGAGGGCCTTGGTTTCGCGCTGCTGCCGCCCTCATCCGTCCACGGCGAGGTCGCGGACGGGCGGCTGGAGACCGCGCCCGTATCCAAGCCGATGACGCGCGAGCTCATTTTTGCTTCTCCGATCGATCGTCCGGCCTCGACGGCCTCGCTCGCCATTACCGCGCTTCTGCGCGAGGAAGTCGCCGCCTGCCGCAAGGAAGGGGTGTGGGACATCAGGCTCGCTTGATCTTCGCCTCGGGGCGAGGGAGCGCACCGAACGCTGCCGCGCCAGCGGTTTAGGGCACAAGCCCGCAGCCGGCCCTTCGCATCTTGAGCGAGCTGTCATGCCGGAATTTTATAGCTGGCGGGCGTCAACGCGCCGCGGCTACGAGTGTGCAAAACCTCGTTATTGCGAGCGCAGCGAAGCAATCCAGAATCCCTCCGCGGAAAGACTCTGGATTGCTTCGTCGCAAGAGCTCCTCGCAATGACGGAGATGGGGCCATCACCCCGGAATCCGCACCGGAAGCGACTCATACCCCTTGATGAAGCTCGAATAGATCCGCTTCGGCTCGCCGACCACCTCGATACGGTCGAAGCGCTTCAGCATCTCCTCCCAGACGATGCGGAGCTGAAGCTCGGCAAGGCGCATGCCGACGCAGCGGTGGATGCCGAAGCCGAAAGAGAGGTGGGTGCGCGGCCGCGGACGGTCGATGATGAAGTCGTTCGGCCGCTCGAACATCTCCTCGTCGCGGTTGCCTGAGACGTACCACATCACGACGCGGTCACCCTTGCGGATCGGCTTGCCGCCGATCTCGGTGTCGGCAAGCGCGGTGCGCCGCATATGCGCCAGCGGAGTCTGCCAGCGGATCACCTCCGGCACCATGGAATCGATCAGCGCCGGATTGGCCCGCAACTTGTCGTACTGCTCGGGGTTCTCATTCAGCGCCAGCACCGAGCCGGTCATGGTGTTGCGCGTGGTATCGTTGCCGCCGACGATGAGCAGGATGATGTTGCCCATGAGATTGTCGGGATCCATGAACCGCGTGGCGTCGTTGTGCGCCATCAGCGACAACAGGTCATTGCGCGGCGCGGAATTGACGCGCTCGTTCCACAGCTTCGACATGTAGGCATAGCACTCGTCCATCTCGCGGCGGCGCTCCTCGGCGGAGGCGACGATGCCGCTCTTGGGCAGCGCGGTGGAGACGTCGGACCAGCGCGTCAGCTTGCGCCTCTCTTCCCAGGGGAAGTCGAACAGGGTCGCCAGCATCTGCGTCGTCAGCTCGATCGAGACGCGCTCGACGAAGTTGAAAGTCTCGTTGCGCGGCAGATTGTCGAGCACCGTCTGCGAGCGCTGCCGGATCAGTTTTGCCAGCTCGTCCAGATGTTGAGGGGTGAACATCGGCGACACCGTCTTGCGCTGCGCCGAATGCCGGGGCTGGTCCATGGCGATGAAACTCGGCCAGTCATAGCCTTCCGGCACGTCGCGGATCGAGATGCCGCCGAGCGTCGAGTCCGAGGAGAAGATGCCGTGATTGGTGTCGACATGCATGATGTCGTTGTACTTCACCACCGACCAATACGGCTCGATCGGCGCGTTGGTGCAGTAATGCACCGGCTCTTCCTTGCGCAGTCGCTCGAACCACGGCCACAGCGTGTCGTCCTGGAACAGCCGAGGCGCGCCGGGGTGGAATTGCGCCAGCGGCGTCGCATAGGCCTCCTCGCGCGCCCTGCGCATGCGTTCGGCCTTGTCCACTTTAACCGGCGCTTGGATGTTCATCATCGTGGCTCCATTGTTTCTGCTCAACCTCTCCCGCTTGCGGGAGAGGTCGGCGCGCAGCGCCGGGTGAGGGTTCTATCCTCTTGGGGATTGTCCCGTTGCGGAGACACCCTCTCCCCAACCCTCTCCCGCAAGCGGGAGAGGGGGCGCGCTTCCTCGTGGATATCGTTCGGGCTCATCTGCTGCAGATTTATGCCGCGATTTTCACCGGGAGCTCTTCCAGACCCTTCACGAAACTCGAATAGACCCGCTTGGGTTCGCCGACCACATCAATATGGTCGAAGCGCTTGAGAATTTCTTCCCAAATAATCCTGAGCTGGAGTTCGGCGAGCCGCAAGCCCACGCAGCGGTGGATGCCGAAGCCGAAGGAGAGGTGCGTGCGCGGGCGGGCGCGATCGATGATGAAATCGTAGGGCTTTTCGATCGCCGCCTCGTCGCGGTTGCCCGAGACGTACCACATCACGACCTTGTCACCCTTCTTGATCTGCTTGCCGCGGAACTCGAAATCGGAGAGCGCCGTGCGCCGCATATGCGCGAGCGGCGTCTGCCAGCGGATCACCTCCGGCACGAAGCTGTCGAGCAGATCGGGGTTTTGGCGCAGCTTGCGGTACTGCTCCGGATGCTGGCTCAGCGCGAGAAGCGAGCCCGACATGGTGTTGCGGGTGGTGTCGTTGCCGCCGACGATCAAAAGGATGAGATTGCCGAGGAAGTTCTTCGCATCCATGTCGCGCGTAGCAGTGCCATGCGCCATCATCGACAAGAGGTCGCTCTTCGGTGGCTGCGCGATGCGCTCTTTCCAGAGGCGAGAGAAATAGGCCGCGCATTCCGTCAGCTCGGCCTGCCGTTCGTCCTCGGTCGCGACGAGGCCGTCGGGACCGGGAATGGTGGTGGCGATGTCGGACCAGCGCGTCAGCTTGCGGCGGTCCTCCCAGGGGAAATCGAACAGCACCGCCAGCATCTGCGTGGTGAGCTCGATCGAGACGCGGTCGACCCAGTCGAACATCTCGCCACGCGGCAGGTTGTCCAGGCACTCGGCTGAGCGCTTGCGGATGTTCAGCGCGAGATTGTCCAGATGCGTCGGCGTGAACATCGGCGCCACGGTCTTGCGCTGCGCCGCATGCCGCGGCGGGTCCATCGAGATGAAGCTCTCGCGGCGCAGGTCCGGATCGATGTCGCGGATGGTGATGCCGCCGAGCGAGGAGGCCGAGGAGAACACCGAATGATTGGTCTCGATCTCCATGATGTCGTTGTAGCGCGTCACCGACCAATACGGCCCGAACATCGAGTTCTTGCAGTAGTGCACCGGATCTTCCCGGCGCAGGCGGTCGAAATAGGGCCAGAAGGTATCGGTCCTGAACAATTCAGGATCGCCCGGATCGAACTGCTCCAGCGGCAGCGATGTGGCGCGTGCGCGAAGTGCGTCGAGCGTGGCGGCGCTCTCGATGGTCCCATGCATGACCGCTCTCCCTGTGGTGAACCGCGCGTTCTCGTTGAATTCTGCGCTGCGGCATTTGATTTGCAATTACAGCCGGTTGTCTGCGTCGGGGCAAGGGAGAGTTTGCCACATCCAACCTTTGCGGGAGGTGGGTAGCCTGGATGGAGCGCAAGCGTAATCCGGGGTTCGGGCCGCCACGACCGCTGACCCGGATTGCGCTGCGCTCCATCCAGGCTACGGGACGACAGATTTGCGACGTGATCCCCCTCACGCCTCTAACGGCGGAATCGTGCAAGAAACCAACTGGAATCGGGGTAAATCGAACCCGGTCATCTTGGGGATCGACTAACCTCTGATCTATAGTTTGGCCGTAACAGATCCGCACCCCGAGGTTGCCGCCGTGAACGACATGCAATGGGCCCCCATCGGCTCCGAACCCGTCCCGCCGCCGCTGCCGCCCACGCGGGTCGATTTCACCGGCAACCGCTCCGAGTTCCGCAAATTGGCCAGCAAGGGTGCCATGCTCGAACTCGTCACCTTCGGCTTCTACCGGTTCTGGCTCGTCACCGACATTCGCCGTCATTTGTGGACGAACACCGCGGTGGACGGCGATGCCGCCGAATACACCGGACGGGCTAAGGAGCTCTTGGTCGGCTTCCTGTTCGCGCTTGCGATCTTGATGCCGATCTATCTCGCGTATTTTCTTGTCGGCATCGAGTTCGAGCGCTGGCAGGGCTTCGCCTCGACACCACTCTTCATCGCCTTCTACGCCTTCGGCCAATTCGCGATTTTTCGCGCGCGGCGCTATCGCCTGACGCGTACGGTCTGGCGCGGCGTGCGGTTCTGGATGGACGGCTCGGGCTGGGCCTATTCGCTCCGCGCCATGCTGTGGGGTGTGCTGGTGTTCCTGACGCTCGGCCTGGCGCTGCCCTGGCGCGAGGCTGCACTCGAACGCTACAAGATGCAGCACACCCATTACGGCGATCTCACCGGCGATTTCGAAGGCGACGGCTGGACGTTCTTCAAGCGCGGCTGGTGGCTGTGGCTGCTCAGCCCGATCGCGCTGCTGATCTTCCCGCTCGCGCCGTTCTTCTATGCCGAGTTCAAGGCGCGCGAATGGCGCTGGTGGCTCGACGGCATCCGCATCGGCGGCGTCAGCCTGTCCTCGCGCCTGCCTCATGACGCCTTCTATGGCCTGTACTGGAAGGTGATTGGCTGGTGGATGCTGCTCACGACCGCCTTCGCGGCCTACATGGGCGGCGGCGCTTTTCTCGTCGTCACGCTGACCGGCGTTTCGGCCGAGGAGGTGTTCGGGGCTGGCAATGCTGCCAAGAGCCTCCCAATGGTTGTGATGATGGTGATCGGCTATTTCGCGCTCGCCCTTGCCGCCAACATCGTCATGCGGGTCTATCTTCAGCGCGATCTCTGGGCCAAGGTGCTGGAGACCGTCGAGGTGCACAACATCGCGGCCGCGGCGGATGTGCGCGGCAGCGGAAAGCTCGCCAGCGCGCTCGGTGAAGGCTTTGCCGATGGACTGGATGTTGCAGGATTTTGAGCTGTGAGTGAGTTGTCTGCCGAGGCCCCGGCGCAGTCCGTCAAGCCGACAATCTTCTTCGACGGCGTCTCGAGCCGCAGGCGTCAGGTGATGCTGTCGCTCGGGGACGCGCTCGAGATCGCCGAGGACGGCGAAGCGCCCGTTCGCTGGGCCTATGCCGATATCCGCCGTGCCGACGGCCCGGACGGGGTTTTGCGCTTGGCATCGACGTCAGCGCCGCCGCTCGCGCGGCTCGAGATCCGTGATGCCGCGCTTGCAGCGGATCTCACCGCGCGATGCTTGCGCCTCGACGAGCACCAGACCTCGCGCCGCGGCGTCGCAAAGATCGTGGGCTGGTCGGTGGCCGCCGCCGTCTCCATCGTCTGCGTGGTGTTGTTCGGCGTGCCGCTCGCCGCCGACCGCCTCGCGCCGCTGGTGCCGAAACCGATCGAGCGACGCATTGGCGATGCGTCCGAGGTCCAGGTCAAGACCATATTCGGCCGCAGAGTGTGCGAGGACCCCGCGGGCAAGGCCGCATTCACAAAGCTCGTCAACCGCCTGCGCGATGCCGCCGGCCTCGATGACGATTCCACGACGGCGGGCGTGCTGCCGAGCCCGGTGCCGAACGCGTTCGCGCTGCCGGGCGGCAAGGTGTTCGTGCTGAAGGGCCTGCTCGACAAGGCCGAAAGCCCCGACGAGCTCGCCGGCATCCTCGCGCACGAGCTCGGTCATCTCAAGCATCACGACAACATGCGCGGCCTGATCTACAACGGCGGCACCTCGTTCCTGATCGGCCTGCTGTTCGGCGACGTCACCGGCTCCTCGGCGGTGATCTTCGCCTCGCGCAGTGTGGTCGAAACGTCCTATTCGCGAGAGGCCGAGACCGGCGCCGACACTTTCGCCATCGAGATCATGCATGCGCTCGGCCGCTCGCCAAAACCCGCGGCCGAGCTGATGTTCCGCATCACCGGCAAGGAAGGCGGCTCTGGTCTGACAAATATCCTCGCCAGCCACCCGCTCACCGAAGACCGCCTCGCGCGGATGACCAGGGAAGATCGCCCCGCCAGCGGCCCGCCGCTGCTGACGGACAAGGAGTGGCAGTCGCTGAAGGGCATTTGCGGCGGCGGGAAGATCTAGCTCCGCTTATCGCGTTCCGTAAGCGCGGTCGCCGGCGTCGCCGAGGCCTGGCAGAATGAAGCCGTTCTCGTCGAGGCCTTCGTCGACCGCGGCGGTCCAGATCGGTACGTCCGGATGCAGACCTCGCAGCCGCTCAAGTCCTTCCGGCGCGGCGATCAGGCAGGCGAGGCGGATATCCTTGGCGCCGAGCTCCTTCAGCCGGTCGATGGCGGCCACGGCCGTATTGGCGGTGGCGACCACCGACGTCACCACGATCGCCAGGCGCTCGCCGAGATCGGACGGCGATTTGAAGAAGTACTCGACCGCGGCAAAGCTATGCGGCTCGCGGTAGAGCCCGATATGGGCGACGCGCGCGGTCGGCACCAGGTCCATCATGCCGTCGACGAAGGTGGTGCCGGCGCGCAGCATCGGCACGAACACCAGCTTCTTGCCGGCGATCTTGGCCGAGTGCATCCGCGCCAGCGGCGTGTCGACCACGACGTCGGTGAGCGGCAAATCGCGCGTCACCTCGTAGCAGAGCAGCATGCCGATCTCCTTGATCAGCTCGCGAAACGACTTGGTCGAGATGGACTTGTCCCGCACCAGCGTCAGCTTGTGCTGCACCAGTGGGTGATCGACGATCGTGACGCCTTGCATGATGGGATGCTCCTGAGTTCACAAAGGCTGTGCGCGAGGCTCGTCAACCTCTCCCGCGTGCGGGAGAGGTCGGCGCAAAGCGCCGGGTGAGGGCTCTGTCCTCTTGGGGATTCTCGACTGCGGAGACACCCTCTCCCCAGCCCTCCCCCGCAAGCGGGGGAGGGAGCGCACCTGCTTTGTGGCATGCATCGCGCCCGACTGCACCATGCTCAAAAAACCGTGCCGTCGCTGATCACCTTGAGCGGCGGCGAACCGTCGGGCCGGCGCGCAAAGGCGATGGCGCGGCCCGCAGCCCAGGTGCCGCCTTCCAGGATGCTGGCGAGCGGCAGCGTCTCTGGCGTACGGCCGAGCTTGGCGCGGATGCGCTCCGCCAGCCGATCCAGCAACGCCACGGTGAGAGCGCGCCACTCCACGACGAGCAGCGAATCCACCGCATGCGCGCGCGCAGCGTCCGCTGAATCGCGCAGGCGCAGCACCTCATGATCGATGAACAGGCCGCCATTGCGGTATTCGGCCAGCCCCGTCAGGCCGTCGATGTCTGTCACATCGAAGCCTGCACGCTGGAGCGGCTCGATCAGCGAATAGCTCAGCCATTGCGAGAGCTTGTGCAGCGGCACGAGACCGGCGGTCGCGTCGTCCGCCTTGATGGCCGGGTGACGCCAGCAATCGCCGAGCGGAATGCCTGCGAGTTCCAGCCGCGACGGCCAAATCGCTCCGAGCTGGTTCAGCACGGCGGACAAGATGGCAGGTGCGGCAATGGCGCCGCCATTCGCTTGCGCCGCGATGTGATCGAACAGGCCGCCAGGCCGCGGCGTATCGCGCAGGCCGAAAATCTCAGCCCGTTCCGCCACCAGCTTGCCGAGACGCCGCAGCAAATCGGTGCGTCCGTCGAGGCCGAGCAGCGGATTGGCGTCGGTTACCTGAAAAGCGGATGTGAGAGAGGTGAGGGGTAGTTGCGCAAGCACTTCCGCATCGGCGCTGAACGGCGTGCCGGCATCGCGCGAGAAGAGGCCGCCAGCGAACATGTCGAGGCTTGCGATCGCGAGCCCTTCGGACCGACCGATGCTTTCTCCTGTCACCGCGTCGCGATATCGCCACATCGCACCCGCGCCGGCATCGAGCAGCACGCTGATGATAGCAAGATCGAACTCCGCGCGCGCCCGCGCCGCGCGATCGGGCCAGGACGTAGCGTCCGCAAGCTCCGCCCAGCGGTCAACGCCGCCAAGTACAAAATGCCGCCAGCGCGCATGGAAGGGAACGTCCAGCGTCGGATAGGCCTTTCGCGTCACCGCGAGCACCGCCTCCGCAACGCCGTCCATGCGGTCGAGATCGATCGTGAAATGGCTCAGCCCGCCCGCTAGGCCGAGCTCGAGCATCTGCGCGGCCCGCGCGCGAACCGCCGCTGCGGTGAGCAGCGCGCGCGCCTCTCGTTCCAAAGCGTCCGCCATCGCGCGATCAGTATTTTTCCAGCGAACGCCCGACCACGTCGTTGACGTCCTTTTCCGGCGCGATGTCGGTCGAGTAATAGCCGGCGGCCTTCTTCGCGGCGATCTCGACATAGGCGTCGGCGGGAATCAGCTCCGGCGGGATCGGCACACGCTCGACGATGTCGATGCCCTGCGAGGTCAGCGCGTCGTATTTCATGTCGCTCATCGACAGGAAGCGGTCGATGCGGGTCAAGCCGAGCCAGTGGATGGTATCCGGCATCAATTGCTGGAAGCGCGCGTCCTGGACGCCGGCGACGCATTCGGTGCGCTCGAAATAGGCTGCGGCCGCGTCGCCATCCTCCTGACGCTTGCGCGCATTGTAGACCAGGAATTTTGTGACCTCGCCGAGCGCGCGGCCTTCCTTGCGGTTGTAGACGACCAGCCCGAGCCCGCCCTCCTGCGCGCCGCGCGCGGATTCCTCGATGCCGTGGATCAGATAGGGCCGGCAGGTGCAGATGTCGGAGCCGAACACGTCGGAGCCGTTGCACTCGTCATGGACGCGGCAGGTGATCTTGGTGCGATGGTCCGGCAGCTTGCTGACGTCGCCGAACATATAGACGGTGGTGCCGCCGATCGGCGGCAGGAACACCTTCATGTCCGGTCGTGTCACCAGCTCGGGGAACATGCCGGCGGTCTGCTCGAACAGCGTGCGGCGCAGCTCGGTCTCGCTGGTGCCGAAGCGCTGCGCAAGGCCGGGCAGGTGCCAGACCGGATCGATCGCGATCTTGACGACCGACACGCTGCCATTGGCGTGCACGACCTCGCCGTCGGCGCGCAGCCGCTTTGCGGCCAGCGCCTCGCGGATTTCCGGCAGGTCCAGCCGCGCGCGCGTCACCGCGATGCTCGGCCTGATGTCGGCGCCTTCGGCGATCTCCTGGCGAAAATTCTCGGCGACGAGATGCCCCCAGGGATCGAGCGCGACGATTTTTGTGGGATCACTCCATTGCGGGAACGGGCCGATGGTTGCGGCCGGGAACGTGTTGGTGAGGTCAGGACGTCTGATCGGATCGAGCGCGCCGGCGGACACCGCGAGCGCCCGGTACATCGCATAGGATCCGCCATGGCTGCCGATCACGTTGCGATCCCCAGCGCGCGACACCGTGCCGATGATCGGCCCTCGGGCGCGCGCGTCGGCGGCGCCCCAATGGATCGGGAAGGCGGCCTTCCGGCCTGGCTCCGGATGGGAGGTCAGGCGGATGTGGTCGGTACGGTTCGCGCGGCTCATGTCCAGGCTCCCAAAAAGCCAACGGCCCGCCGTTCGGACGGGCCTGGCTCGGTCGCGTTGCCAGTCGAGGACACCGGCGACGCGAGCTCAATCCAACATATTGTAGCGGCCGGCGACGACAGACAAGTTAATCGTGCCGGGCGGGCAGGGCCCTTTGTTGCCAAATTCCCGTCGGTCACCGCGCCGGCAGGATCTCCCTTTAGCACCGAGCGCGCGTTGGCCGACCTCGCCGCTCTGCCTCGGCGGCCAGTTTAAGAGATTGAAATATTTTCATTTTTCATGTTTTCAAGGGGGCTGCGTCGTTTCGTGCGACAGGCGTCAGGTTCTCGACAAAACGTGACATCAACCCGATCGTACGAATCGCCTTGTCCAGGAGACTGCCATGCCCGCCGCCAGCTATATCGACCCCCGCAACGGACAGCTTTATCCGTTGGATCAGCCGCGCTGGTGCTCGGACGAGCGCACGCCGCTGCTGGTGACGCCGGGCGCCGGTATCTCGCGCGAGGACATCGATGGCCGCACACGATCGCTCTGGCGCTACCGGGCGGCGCTGCCGGTCGAGATCGCAAAGCCGATCACGCTCGGCGAGGGCTGCACGCCATTGGTCCAGCAGGAGTGGGGCGAGCTGCGGCCGTTGTTCAAGCTGGAATGGTTCAATCCGACTGGCAGCTTCAAGGACCGGGGCTCTTCCGTGATGCTGTCCTTCCTGCGCCAGATCGGCGTCAATGCGGTGCTGGAGGACTCCTCCGGCAATGGTGGCTCGTCTATGGCTGGGCTCGGTGCCGCCGGCGGCATGCGGGTAAAGATCCTCGCGCCAGCCTCGACATCGCCGGCCAAGATCGCGCAGGTCCGCGCCTATGGCGCCGCGGTGCAACTCGTCGAGGGTCCGCGCGAGGAGTCGGAAGCCGAGGCCATTCGCCAGTCGCATCAGACTTTTTACGCCAGCCACAATTGGCAGCCGTTCTTCCTCGAAGGCACCAAGTCGCTCGCCTATGAGATCTGGGAAGACCTCGGCTTCCGCGCGCCCGACAACGTCATCGTCCCGGTCGGCGCCGGCAGCAGCCTGCTCGGTTGCGCCTTCGGCTTCCGCGAGTTGCTGGGGGCCGGCCAGATCGCAAGACTGCCGCGCCTGTTCGCGGCGCAGCCGCTCAACTGCTCGCCGATCGATGCAAGCTTCCAGGCCGGTGTCGATACGCCTGTCGCGCGCGAGGTGCACAAAACCATCGCCGAAGGCACCGCCATCAAGAATCCGTTGCGCCTGCGCGAGATCATCGGCGCCTTGCGCGAGAGCGGCGGCGGCACCGTCGCGCTCACCGAGGATGAGATCGTCGCCGCCTTGCGCCGTCTCGCGCGGCAAGGCCTGTTCGCCGAGCCGACCAGCGCCAGCGCAGCCGCCGCGCTGGACAAACTCGCAGCCGCTGGTGCGGTCAAGGCAAACGAAACCACGGTCGCCGTCCTCACCGGCACCGGCCTCAAGGCCGCAACCACCGTTGCCGATCTCGTGCAGTAGGGCCCGCTTGTTGCCCCGTCATTGCGAGCGCAGCGAAGCAATCCAGACTATCACCGCGGAACGATTCTGGATTGCTTCGCTGCGCTCGCAATGACGAAGGCGGAAGCAACGAGCGCAATCATATGACCGTCATCACAGGATGACGGATCACCTACTCTTTCAGATCATTCACCCGCTTCACCCAGGCGCGCACATCTTTGAGCACGGCGGGCAGCACCGCCTTGACCTCCGCCACCGTCATGCCCGCCTTGATGCGGGGGTCGTAGAGCAGATTGAGGATGTACTGGTCGTAGACGTCGAAATAGCCCATCGAGACATTGTCGTTGAACATGGTCCAGGGCACGCTGGTGGTGTCGTTGATCGGCCCGAGCGATTGCAAGAGCTCCTCATAGGCGCAGTCGAGGAAGACGAAATCGCCGTTGTCGACGGTGAGGATGACGTCCGAATGCTCGATCTCGAAATTGTCGTTCTTGCGGAAGCCGGACAGGCATTGCGGATCGAGCGAGGTGCGGATCTCGCGCGCCTTCTCGGCGCCGTAAAAGCTGGTGAGGGTGCGGTAGAGATCGCGGTCGCGCACGAGCTTGACCCGCACATTCGCCGCCTCGCTGGTCGTGGTCATGGCGATGTCGAGATGCTGCACGCGCGTGGCGATGTCGTTCACGACCTTCGCAAGCTGCGTCTTGCGATCGGCGCGATCGCTCTCGGCGTAGACGCGCACCGGCCCATCGAACTTGCGGATGCGGTCGACGCGGCCGGCGAGGTGATACTCGGCGCCGAACGCCGTCTTGAGAAAGCCCTCGACGATCTCGCCGTCGGTGAAGCTCTTCTTCTCGGAGCGCTGGCGCGAGACGATGGCGGGCAGTTCACCCGCTCGGGCCGTGGTAGCGGTGTCAGGCACCAATGTGAGCGTGGCGAGCGCCAAGAGGGCGATGCGGAAGGCGGGCGCGGTCAGGTTCAATGCGCTCATTGTCGTGCGACGCTGCCGCATTCGCGTCGCACGCACAAGCCCACAAATTCACGCGCCCTGCGGGTTCCAGCCGCTCACCTGCAGCCAAAGAGTACGGCCTTCACAATGCCGAGCTCGGGCCGCGGGCTCAACCTCTCCCGCAGGCGGGAGAGGTCGGCGCGCCCGGGCGATGCGAAGCATCGTCCCGCGCGCCGGGTGAGGGCTCTCTCCTCATTGGGTGTCTCACTGCGGAGACACCCTCTCCCCAACCCTCTCCCGCAGGCGGGAGAGGGAGCGCAGCACCGGTGTGGCTCTAATTGTTCAGCACCACTACGGTGGTGCCGACCGCGACGCGGCTGTAGAGGTCGGTGACGTCCTCATTGGTCATGCGGAAGCAGCCCGAGGACACCGCCTGGCCGATCGTCTCCGGCTCGTTGGAGCCGTGGATGCGATAGAGGGTCGAGCCCAGATACATCGCGCGGGCGCCGAGCGGATTGTCGAGGCCGCCCTTCATGTGACGCGGCAGGTCGGGCCGGCGGGCCAGCATCTGCGACGGCGGCGTCCAGGCCGGCCATTCCTTCTTGGCGGTGATCTTGTGCACCCCGCCCCAGCGGAAGCCATCGCGGCCGACGCCGATGCCGTAGCGCAGCGCCTGGCCGTTCTGGAGCACCAGATACAGCCGCCGCTCGCCGGTGTTCACCACGATCGTGCCGGGCGCGTAATTGCCGTTATAGATGACGGTGGTGCGGGGGACGGGATTTGCGCCGGAACGGAAGAAGTTCGGGCCGCCGCCCATGATGTCGCGCGTGTCGAACTCTTCGGCGAGCACGCCGCCCGCCATGGCCGACAACAGTGCGATGGCGGCGATCGGCGCGGCAAAAAACCGGATCATTGTCTCCCCCAGCAAAAAATCGATTCAATGACAGCCACAGGCCATATTTGCGGGCTTTCCGCAAGCCACGGCCCCGTGAGGAACACCATGCTTAACGATTGGCGTTACCAAATCGGCAACCACGCCAATTTGCCGAAAAGAATTAGCCAAGCCGGCGCATCGTCACGCGGGGCAGGGCAGCGATGGCGGCTATTGCTTTGACGGAACGCGCGAACAATGATTGATCGAACCGATATCTGGACAATGCCTGTCGTGGGAGCCTTGGAATGAACGGTGCGGAAAGCCTGGTGCGGACAATGGTCAAGGGCGGGGTGGACGTCTGCTTCACCAACCCCGGCACTTCCGAGATGCATTTTGTCGCAGCGCTCGACCGCGTACCGGGCATGCGTTGCGTGCTCGGCCTGTTCGAAGGCGTGGTGACGGGCGCCGCCGACGGCTATTTCCGCATGAAGGGCACGCCGGCCTCGACGCTGCTGCATCTCGGCCCCGGTCTCGCCAACGGCCTCGCCAATCTGCACAACGCCAAGAAGGCGAATTCCGGCATCGTCAACATCGTCGGCCAGCACGCGGTCTACCACATCGGCTACAACGCGCCGCTGACCTCCGACATCGAGGGCCTGGCCCGGCCGATGTCGTCCTGGGTCCGCACCTCGCCGGATTCCAAATCGGTCGCTGCCGACGGCGCCGCGGCGATTGCCGCCGCCAAAAGCGCGCCGCCGCAGATCGCGACCCTGATCCTGCCCGCCGACACCGCCTGGAATGAGGCCGACGGCGTCGCCGAGGTTCCGGCTGAGCAGCAGCGGGCGAGCTATTCGCCGCAGGCGGTCGAGCAGGCCGCAAAAATCCTGCATCGCGACGGCGAGGGTACGCTGCTGCTGATGACCGGCAGCGCGCTGAGCGCGCAGGGCCTGGCGCTGGCCGAACGGATCGCCGGCAAGACCGGCTGCACGGTGATGGGCCCGACCTTCCGCCCGAAGATGGCGCGGGGCCGCGGCCGTTTCTCGATCGACCGCATCCATTACGTCATCGAGAACGCGCTGCCGATGCTGGCAAAATTCCGTCACATCGTGCTGGTCGAGTCCGACGATCCCGTGGCGTTCTTCGCCTATCCGAACAAGCCGAGCATGCTCAAGCCCCAGGGCTGCGAGGTCCATCGCATGACCTCCTGGGGCGAGAACTCGGTCGCGGCGCTGGAAGCGCTTGCCGGCGCCGTGAAGGCCAGCGCCAAGGACGTCAAGCCGCAGGCGTTGCAGGAACTGGTCAAGCCGACCGGCGCGCTCAACTTCGCCTCGATCGCGCAGGCGATCGCCTGCGCGATCCCCGAGAATGCGATCATGGTCGACGAATCCCTCACCACCGGCCGCGGCTTCTTCCCACCGACGGCGGCGGCGGCCCCGCACGACTGGCTCCAGAACATGGGCGGCTCGATCGGCTTCTCGACGCCGCTGTCGATCGGCGCGGCGATCGCCTGTCCGGATCGCAAGGTGATCACCATGGTCGGCGACGGCAGCGCGATGTACACGATCCAGTCGCTGTGGACGCAGGCGCGCGAGAACCTCAACATCGTCACCATCGTGTTCGCCAACCGCATCTACCAGATCCTGCGCGGCGAGTTCGACAATGTCGGCGCCGGCGAGCCCGGCCAGCGCGCCAACGACATGCTGCGGCTTGATCGCCCGACGCTGGATTTCGTCGCGCTGGCGAAGGGCATGGGCGTGCCCGGCCGCGCCGTCACCAATGCCGACGAGTTCAACAAGGCGCTGGCGGAAGCCGTCGCCGAGCCCGGCCCGCGCCTGATCGAAGTTCAGATGTAGGGCGTCAACAGACGGAGCGCCGTGGGCCCGGAGGCACGATGCAGACCGAGCTGAACAAGGTGATCGCGGCGCTCCGGGACTTCTACGCGCAGGAAGCATTCCTGTTCGAGAAGGACGTCGGTGAGCGCGCAATCACGCACCGCTTCGCCGTGCACCTGGAGAAGCAGTTCTCCGGCTGGTCGGTGGACTGCAATTACGATCGGCTCGGCGAGCGCACGCTGCATCTGCCACACGGCACCATCGTCTCGACCGACGACCATCTCGGCAAATCGATCTATCCTGATGTCGCTGTGCACCAGCGCGAGATCCCGAACAATCTGCTCACTGTCGAGATCCGCAAGGCCAGCAATCACACGCCGCTCGAGCACGACCAGCACAAGCTTAGGGCGCTGACCGACGTGCATGTCTGGTTTCCCTATTGGATCGGTTTGTTGTTGGTGCTGGACAGGCAGCACGTGACGATGTCGGAGGTTTACGTCAGCGGCCTCGTCGACGAGGCGCTGTCGCGCTGGTTCGCGACGCGGCTTCAGGAGACCGGCCTTGGAATTCGCGCATAGAGCAGCGCGACGTGCGCGATCACGCACGCCGCCAGCTGATCAGTAATGGTACGGCTGCGAATACGCGTAGCGCGGGTTGATGCCGCAATAGGCCGACGTGCCGGAGGCGGTGGCGGCACATTGCTGATAGCTCGCGAACTGGCAATTGCCGGGATAGCCCCACTGGCGGCCTTGCAGGCAGTATCTGTCGTTTGCGGCCTGGGCCGGCGCCGCCGACAATGACGCGGCGATCAGGGTTGCGAACGATGCAAGCGTGAGGATGGTGCGACGCATTTCAAATCTCCTTCGAGGGTGGTGGAACGGCCTTGCCTTGACGTTCCCGTGGCCTGTCTGACGCACGCTCATGCTGTGTTGGTGTCCGCGACGCGGGATGCGTTCGAGGTGAGATACATCGTGACGCAGCCGGCGCCGGACAATGTGATCTCCACCACAGTTCGCGCGTGGGTTCCCGACCTATTCTCAACGACCTTGCACGCCTCGATCTCGTGGGACTAGGCTTGCCTCATTCGGATCAGGCATTTTGGAGGTTCTGATGCAGAAATCATATTTGCTGGCTGCAACGGCAGCGCTGGTGCTCATGATGCAAACGCCGCTCGCGCTGGCGCAGAGCGCGCCGGCCGCCGGTGGAGCCGCTGCACCGGCCGCGACAACCGCTGCGCCGGCCGCGACGACGGCACCGGCTGCGACCACCGACACGTCCAGCCAGCCGACCGATTCCAAGAAGAGCGCATCGAAGAAGCCGGCGAAGAAGAAGATGACGCGGCAGCAGGAGATCGATCATTCGATCGACACCGGCACCGTTCCCGCGCGCTACCGCAGTTCGGTGCCCAAGCAGTACCAGCAATACATTCCGTTCGATAAGCGGTAGCGGATCGCATGGCGGCGCGACCGGATCAGCGGCTGCGTCGCCGTTGCCCATTGCAGGATGGCCTTGGCCATGGGATCCAACCACATACATTGTGGCGCGCGGTGCTAGATTAGGCTTAAGTCCGGGGGAAGGAATGAGTGACGACGGGAAGGATGCTGGCCTTGTGGCCATGATCACCAGCATCCTTGGAGGCAACAAGCGCGCGGACGTCGTGACGCCGCCGCCGCTCACCGAGGCTCCTCCGACAGCGCCGACGAACGGGTTCGAGGCGGTCGAGCCGTCCAGCACCGATGCGGAGCCGGCGGAGTCTGAGCCGGCGCCCGAAGCCGTACCAGCCGAGACCAAGCCGGTCGCGCCACCTCCGAAAATCGCCACCATACGAGACGGCAAGCAATTGCTGCCTGCGGAAGCGATTGCCGATCTCGTGCTTGGTGAATTGCGCAAGCTGGAGAATTTTCCGGCGACCGGCGTCTCGGTCACGGTCTATGGCTACCGGCACTGGAACGCCATGATCACCTTCGCGCCGTTCTCGACCACGTTCCGGAACGCGACCCGGTTCCGCCAGGCCCTGCCGGACCTCGTCTTCAAGCTGCGCCGCTTCGTCGAACTTGAGATATAGTCCGAGTCAATCACCGGCGGCGGAACGCGCTGCCGACAGCCATGACAGTTCGACAGGATTTTGAAATTGAGCGTCGCCTTTACCAAGGAAGAGAGCGCCGAAACCGCGTCCGAGACGCTGTTGCCGGATCGCCCGATCTCGCCGCATCCAAACCTCGTGACGGAAAAAGGCTTGCAGGCGTTGCAGACGCAGCTTGCCGAGGCGCGCGCGGCCTATGAAGCCGCGCAAGCGATCGAGGATGTCAACGAGAAGCGCCGACAATCGGCGGTGCCCCTGCGCGATGCCCGCTATCTGACGGAACGGCTGCGCACGGCGCAGGTCGCTCCAGATCCGACCTCGACCGATACAGTCGCCTTCGGCAGCACGGTGACCTTCAGCCGCGCCGATGGCCGCGTGCAGACCTATCGCATTGTCGGCGAGGACGAAGCCGATCCGAAGGCCGGCTCGATCTCCTTCGTCTCGCCGGTCGCGCGATCGTTGATGGGGAAAGCGGTGGGCGACGTCGTCGGTTCGGGCAACCAGGAGATCGAGATTCTATCGATCGCGTAGCGAGCGCATCGTCTATCGGCTCCCGCCTAGACCCGCGGGAGCTCAACGCCCGTCAGCTTGCCCAGTTTTGCGATGAACTCCTCCTGGAATCCCGGGTCCGTCGCCTCATCGGCTGGCTCCTCCTGCCGCAGGTGATGCCAGTAGCGCCCGCTGACCAGGGCCGCGGAATCCTCGCTCACCGCCAGCCAGGTCTGAGTCCGTTGTCCGGTGTCGAGATCGACCGGGGCGCTCGCGCCACCCATCTTCGTGCGCACCCATCCGGGATCGACGGCGTTGCTGAGGACGTTCCTCCAGCGCCGCGCCAGCGCGAACGCCAGGGCGACCACGTGCAGCTTGCTCTCGGCGTAGGCCTTTGCAGAATCCCAGGCGCGTCTGTTCCAGTCGAGGTCATACAGCGAGCCCTCTCCACCGCGGTGCAGCCCGCTGCTGAGATAGATCAAGCGACTGGGCCGCTCGATCAGTGCCGTCAGCATGTACGGCGCAAGAATGTTGATCGCCAGCGTGCTGGCATGGCCTTCCGGAGTCGAGCCGCGGCTCCGCTGTGTGTAGACACCGGCGTTGTGGATGATCGCATCCATGCGGCCGATCGCATTGACCTGGTCCGCGATGCTCTTCGTCTCAGCGGCACTTCTGAGATCACCGACCACCATTCCGGCGCCACGCGACGTGAGCTCGCCAAGCGCCGCGGCACGATCGACCGATCGCGCATGCAGCACCACGCGGTGACCTTGATCAAGCAGGGATTGTGCCGCCGCCCGGCCGAGACCGTCCGTGCTGCCCGTGATGAATACGATCGCCATGCGCTGTCCTCCGGATTTCTGGATGCACTCTACAGCGCCTGCGCATCACTTCCGATATTGCTCGTCGCTCACCTTCTCCAGCCAATCCACGTTATTGCCGCCGGAGGACTCCTGGATTGCGATGTGGGTCATCGCCGTCGTCGGAGAAGCGCCGTGCCAGTGCTTCAGTCCGGGCGGGAACCAGACGACGTCGCCGGGGCGCACTTCCTCGATCGGGCCGCCCTCGCGCTGAACCCAGCCGAGTCCGGCCGTGATGATCAGCGTCTGCCCGAGTGGATGCGTGTGCCAGGCGGTGCGGGCACCGGGCTCGAACGTGACTTGGCCGGCCCCAGTGCGAGCCGGATCCTGCGCCTGAAACAGCGGATCGATGCGGACGCTCCCGGTGAACCAGTCTTGGGAGCCCTTCTGCGAGGGCCGAGACCCGTTTCTCTTGATGTCGATTTCCATTTGAGCCTCCTTCTGTGCTTCGGACGCGCGCGCCTGCACCCGCTGAATTCCGAGAGTGGCGGCGGCGCTGCCGGCGATGAGTACGCCCCGTCGCGTGATCACGGCATCTCTCCGGTCAGCGCGGACGCTTTTCGATGACGTCCTTGATCACTGGCGCTGCGGAGAATGCGTTGGGCCAGCCGGCGTAGAAGGCGAGATGGCCGAGCACTTCGCCGGCTTCCTCCTGCGTCAACCCATTGTCCATCGCGCGGTTCAGGTGATAGGTGATCTGCGCGACCTGGCCGGCCGCGATGAGAGCGCTCACGGTGACCAGGCTGCGGTCGCGCGGCGCCAGCGCCGGCCTGAGCCAGAGATCCCGGAACAGCACGTCCGTCGTGTATTGGACCAGGCTTGGCGTGATTTGCCCGAACTGCTCTGCAACCCGCGTCGCCCGCTGCTTCTCCGCGGTCTCATCGAGCGGCAGCTGCGGTCCCGAGGCCGGCGGCAGCTGATCGTCTCCGATGTTGCGGCTCCTGAGCACCTGCCTCGCCGCGGGGATCGCATCCATCGCGTTCGCCCAGCCGGTGTAGAAGGCCAGATGCGTGATGATCTCGGATATTTCCGACGGTTTCACGCCATTATCGAGCGCGAGTGCCAAATAGGAGGGCAGCTCGACGGTTTGATCGCGCGCGATCAGCGCGGCGACGGTGACGATGCTGCGATCCCGCCGCGACAGCCCCGGTCGTTTCCAGAGATCGCCGAGAACGAATTTTTGCGCATAGCCTTCGAGGGCGGGAGCGACGGCGCGGACGTCTTCCGGCTTTGGCATTGGATTTACTCCTGCAATGGACGTCTGTCCGGCGGCCGCGCCGGCGAACAGACACAATGAAAGCAAGGTCGCGAGCATCCTCATGACGGGGTTCCTTCCAAGCTTGTCGGGTGCGCCATCAGCCACAGCGCCACCAAGGCGGCAGAGAGCACGGTCACGGCGCTGACGAGAAAGACGCTGTTCAGTCGTGCGCCGGTCGCGATCAATCCGAGTGCCGGACTCGCGAGCCCTTGCGCGAGATCCAGGAACGCGGTGTAGGCGCCCATGGCGAGGCCGCGGCTCTGCATGGGCACGCTGCGCACGGCTTCGACGCCGAAGCCCGGATAGACCAGCGAGAAGCCGAAGCCGGTGAGCGCGGCGCCGGCGAGCGCCATCTCGGGCCGGACCGCAAGCCAGATCAGCGCCTGGCCGGCAGCTTCGATTCCCGCACAGACCAGCGCGACCTTTGCCCCGCCGAGCACGTCGGCTACATGACTGAAGAACACCCGGGCCAGGATGAAGGCGATGGCGTAAGCGGAATAGGCCAGCCATCCGTTGGCCCATCCGCGGTTCGCAAACAACAACGCGGCGAATGTGGTGACAGCGCCGAAGCCGACGCTGCCGAGTGCCGAGCCCAAGCCCGGGAGCCAGACGGCATCGAACACCTCGGCGAAGGAGGTGCGGGTCTGCTGCTGGAGGGGAGGGACCGCGGGGAGCCGGACGACGAGCAGGAGCGTCAGTAATGGCGCGACGACGGTGGCGGTCGCGATCGCAGCGAAACCGTAGGCAGCGTAGAGCACGGATCCCGCGGGCGCGCCGATCGCGAAAGCCGCGAACATCGCCGAGCCGACCCAAGCGATGACCTTGCCGGTGCTGCCGGCGTCGGCGAGCGCAAGTCCCCAGCTCACCGCAGCGGTGATGATGAAACTCTCGGCCGCGCCGAGCAGTCCACGGCCGAGCAGCAGTATAGAGACTGACGCCAGCGGGGTGTTGGCGAAGCCGAGAGAGAGCAGATAAAGCAGTCCGGAGGCCGCGGCAGCGAGCAGGCCGACGATCACGCCGCGCTTCGCTCCGCTTCGATCCGAGAAGTGGCCAGCCCACGGTCGCGAGATCAGCGAAGCGGCGAACTGGCTGCCGGCGACCAGGCCGACCACAAAGGTACCCAGGCCCAGCCCATCGTGGACGTGAAGGGGAAGAATTGGCATCGCGACGCCGATGACCAGGAAGGCAACGAACACCACCGCCATGATCGGCATCAGGTTGGCGACGCCGCGCGGCGCAGCGGCCTCTCGAATGGTTATTACCGACATGCGAGCTCAGAGCTCGTGCTGCGTCGGCGCAGGCGATCGGCGGCTTGCGACGCGCTGACGCCGTTCGGGAGCTCGATTGCTTCTGTCATAGGTCCTTGCCTTCGTTCTGGAGCGTCCGATCGCTAGCCCGAACCTAAGACTTCCGCGCTCGTCCGATTAGGTGATAGATTTCGCATGCGGTCATTAGCCAGGCTTATGAATGAACAGAGAGGATGCCAGCGATCTCCTCGCCTTCCTCGCAGTCGCGAGGGAGCGCAGCTTCACGCGCGCTGCGGCAAAGCTCGGCATGACGCAATCCGCGCTCAGTCAGATCATCCGGAATCTGGAGGAGCGGTTCGGCGTGCGGTTGTTGAACCGGACGACGCGGAGCGTCACGCCGACCCAGGCCGGAGAACGGCTGTTCCTCAGCGTCGGCCCGAAGTTCACCGAGATGGATGCCGATCTTGCTGCGCTCAGCGAATTGCGCGAGAAGCCTGCCGGAACCATCCGGCTGACGGCGACGGAGTTTGCCGCCGCCGAGATCCTGCTGCCGGCGCTCCGGAAGATCCTGCCAAAGTACCCGGACATCCATGTCGAGGTGATCATCGACTACGGGCTCACCAACATCGTGGCGCAGCAGGTTGATGCGGGCATCCGCCCCGGCGAGCTCGTCGCCAAGGACATGATCGCCGTGCGCGTCAGCCCCGACCTCCGGATGGCGGTCGTCGGGTCGCCCTCATACTTCGCCGAACGCAAGCGACCGAAGACGCCGCAGGATCTGACTCACCACAATTGCCTCAACCTCCGCCTGCCGACGCACGGCGGCAGCCTCTATGCCTGGGAATTCGAAAAGAACGGGCGGGAGCTCAATGTGCGGGTGGAGGGCCAGCTCGTGTTCAACAGCGCGGGCCTTCTGCTGGACGGAGCGTTGAAAGGCTTGGGCCTTGCCTACCTCACCGAGGGACATGTGCAGCCGTACCTGTCCCAGGGCCGCCTGGTCCGCGTGCTCTCGGATTGGTGCCCGCCGTTCTCGGGATACCATCTCTACTATCCCAGTCGGCGCCAGCCTTCGCCGGCCTTCTCGCTGCTCGTGGAAGCGCTCCGATATCGGGGTAAGTAAAAGGGCATGACCACGGGACTTCATGTCCGAAGGATGCCGCTTTGCGCCAGAGCTTCCCTCCACTTCGGTGGTTGCATCGGTGACGGGGCGGTCATCGTTGCACGCTGGTTGCTGGGATCTTGCGGGCGTCGCACTTAGCGCAGCACTTGGGTCCAGCGGCTCGTCAAGGCCTGCGACCATGCCGCACGAGGGAAGTCGACGGCAGCGGCAGTTGGTGGAACTCGCCGGTTCGGTCGATCGCGGGGGCGAATTGACGCGTAGTCGATTGAAAATCAACTAGCGATAAGTCTGGTCGGAAGCACCTGACAGTGGAATAATTCCCAACGGTTTCTTGATCAGATTTTGACGTCGGCCCCGAACCGGCTGGCGACGTGGATTTTCATGATGGCCGCGCTTCCTCAGGACGTGGTGGCGGATTTGCAGCAAGAGAACGCGCGGCTGCTGGCCGAATTGCGCGCCGCACAAGATCGCGAGAGCGCCACCGCGGACATTCTCAAGATCATTGCCAGTTCGCCGTCGGAGGTGAAGCCGGTATTCGATGCAATCGCAAGGCGGGCCAATGCCTTGCTCGGCGGCTTTTCGACGACCGTATTCCGTTTCATCGACGGTATGGCCCACCTCGCAGCATTCACGCCGACGAATCCTGCCGCCGATGCGGCTTTGCAGAACATGTTTCCGAGGCCGATTGCCGATTTTGAGAGTTTCGCAAGAACTCAGGCGGGTAAGGTGGTACCGACCCCCGACACTGAAGCGCTGACGACCGAAATCAAATTAATCGCGCGCGCCCGCGGCTTTCGCAGCATGCTGTTCGTTCCGCTCACGACCGGCGGCGTGGTGATCGGCATGATCAGCGTCACGCGAGTCGAGCCTGGCACCTTCGCTCCACATCATGTGCAGCTTCTGCAGACCTTCGCCGATCAGGCCGTGATCGCGATTGAGAATGTCCGGCTATTCGATGAGGTCCAGGCGAAGACGCGCGATCTCGCCGAATCGCTTCAGCAGCAAACCGCGACTGCCGATGTGCTGAAGGTGATCAGCCGCTCCACCTTCGACCTGCAAACCGTGCTCAACACGCTGGTCGATTCGGCGGCACGGCTGTGCGAAGCGGAGATGGCCTTCATCATGCGCCGCGAAGGTGATGAATATCACGCCGGAGCAGCGGTCGGGTTTTCCGAGGAATACAGCGAGTTTCTGCAAGCTCACCCCATTATCCCCGGACGGAGCACGGTCACAGGTCGGGCCGTACTCGAGCGCCGTCCGGTGCAGGTCCTCGACGTCGCTGCCGATCCCGAATACGGCCTGCGCGAGTCGACTACCATGGCTGGTCAGCGCACGGCGCTCGGTGTTCCCCTCATGCGCGAGAATGAGCCGATCGGCGCGATCGTGATCGCTCGCAAGCGCGTGCAGCCTTTCACGGAAAAGCAGATTGAGCTGGTCGCCACGTTTGCCGACCAGGCCGTGATCGCCATCGAGAACGTACGGCTCTTCGAACAATTGCAAAGCAGGACGCGAGATCTGTCCGAGGCGCTGACGTACCAGACCGGCAGCGCCAATATCCTGAGGGTTATCGCTTCCTCGCCGACTGAAGTCGGTCCGGCGCTCGAAGCGATTGTGGAAAGCGCATGCGGGCTTTGCGAGGCATATGATGCGCTAGTCGTTCTGAGGGACGGCGACGACATCGTTGTCCAGGCGCATCATGGACAAGTTCCCGTGGTGTGGAGCCGACGGTCGATCAGTGTGCAATCGCCCAGCGGCCGGGCCATTAGCGACCGCCGCACCGTTCACGTGCACGACCTGCTTGGGCCCGAAGGGGACGAATTCCCGACAGGACGGGAATATGCGCTTCGCTCCAACGTTCGGACTGTTCTAAGCGTGCCGCTGTTGCGCGAAGGCGAGAGCATGGGTGCGATCGTGCTTCGTCGCACCGAGGTTCGTCCATTCGGCGAGAAGCAGATCAACCTGCTCCAGACTTTTGCAGATCAGGCTGTTATCGCCATCGGCAACGCGCGTCTGTTCGAGCAATTGAACGAATCGCTGGAGCGGCAGACCGCAACATCGGAGGTGCTGGAAATCATAAGCGCTTCATCAGGCGCATTGACTCCGGTCTTCCACAAGATGCTGGAGAATGCGACACGGATCTGCGGCGCCGGCTTTGGCACTATGAATCTCTACGAGGAAGGCGGCTTTCGTACGGTCGCATTGCACAACGCGCCGCCAGCTTATGTTGAGACCCGGCTGCACCAGAGCATTCGCCCACATCCCGCAAGCGGGCTCGGCACCGTCGAGAAAACTCATCAGATGGTTCATATCGACGACATCAGGACTCAGCCGCCCTACGTCGAAGGCAACCCGAACGTTCGCGCGCTTGCCGACCTTGCTGGCGCAAGGACCCTCGTCATCGTGCCCATGCTTAGGGAAGACGAGCTGATCGGCACCATCACGATCTTCCGCCAGGAAGTTAAGCCCTTCACGGACAAACAGATCGAGCTCGTGTCCAATTTCGCGCACCAGGGTGTGATCGCGATCGAGAATGCACGCCTGCTGAATGAACTGCGCGAGCGAACTATGGAGTTGTCGCAATCGCTCGAGGAATTGCGAAACGCGCAGGATCGGTTGATCCAGACCGAGAAGCTTGCCTCGCTCGGGCAACTCACTGCCGGCATCGCACACGAAATCAAGAACCCGCTCAATTTCGTCAATAATTTTGCTGCGCTTTCCTCCGAACTGATTGACGAGCTCGGCGACGGGCTGCGCTTAGCCGCCCTCGGCGAGGCAGCAAGGCAGGACATCGACGCGCTGATACGCATGCTACAAGGCAACCTGGAAAAGATCGTGCAGCACGGAAAGCGCGCTGATTCCATCGTCAAGAATATGCTTCTGCACTCGCGCGAGGGTTCTGGCGAGCGCCGTTCGGCCGATATCAACGCCATCATTGAGGAAAGTCTCAACCTTGCCTATCACGGCGCGCGCGCTGAAAAGGCAGGTTTCAACATCAAGCTTGAAAGGAATCTCGATCCCAGTGCGGGGGCGCTCGACCTGTATCCGCAGGAAATCACGCGGGCGTTCCTCAACCTTATTTCCAATGGATTCTACGCGGCTAGCAAGCAAAAGGACGCCGCCGGTGGCGGCTTCGAGCCCAGGCTGCGCGCGACGACCACAAATCTCGGCGGCGCCGTGGAAATCCGGATTCGCGATAATGGCGCGGGCATCCCGGCCGACGTGAGAGAGAAAATATTCAATCCATTCTTCACCACCAAGCCCGCAGGCGAAGGTACCGGGCTTGGCCTTTCAATCTGCCACGACATCATTGTGAAGCAACACGGCGGCAGCATCGAGGTCGAGACCGAGGCTGGCGATTATACAGAGTTCATCATTACGCTGCCGCGCACGCTGGCGGCACCATTGCAGACCGGAGGCAGAAGTTGAGCGTTTATATCATGGTCGTCGACGACGAGCCCGACGTCGAGGCGCTATTCCGCCAGCAGTTCCGCCGCGATCTGCGCGCCGGTCGTTTTCTCATGGAGTTTGCCCCGTCGGCGCCGGCGGCCCTGCAGCGCGCAGCCGAGATTGAGGATGCCACCCTGATCCTGATCCTGTCTGACATCAACATGCCCGGAATGAGCGGGCTGGAGATGCTATCTATCATGCGCTCGGCCCGCCCCGATGTTCCGGTCATCATGATCACAGCCTACGGTGACGCCGAGACCAAGCGCAAAGCGCTGGAGAACGGCGCAGCCGACCTGTTGACCAAACCTATCGACTTCGCCGCGCTGCGCCAGGAGATCGATACAAGGCTCGAGCAAGCCGCATGACCGCAATCAGTCTCGTGGTCGATGACAAACCGGAACGGCTCGCAAGGTGTAATCTCCTAGGCGCCGTCCCAAGTGAAATTAGGCATCCTGCGTCAATGTTCACCGAAAACACCGGGGGTTCAAAATGAAGACGCTCTTGGTCCCGCTTCGAAATATTTCGATGATGACATCCACGCTCGATGTCGTCGTAGGCCTCGCGCAACGTTCCGGCGCCTATATCGAAGGCTTTCCACTCCGCTTCGGCATGCCTCAATATGTAGCCGCGGAATTGGCCACCGGCGTCCTTTTAGATTCGTATCAAGTTAAGACAGAAGCCGAATTGAACGACATGCGCAACTTTTTCGAAGCCTTCATGTTGAAGCACGATATTCCTCGAGCCACTGCGGGATCGCGTGGACCATGCTTCGGCTGGCTGGAGACCGCGCCGGAGGGCGAAGACGTTGTCGGAAGTTATGGGCGCGCTTTCGATCTGATCGTGATGGCACGGTCTGACGTTGATGCTCCGAGCCCTCACCGTCGCGCGATTGAATCCGCGCTGTTTGAGAGCGGCAGGCCGGTCCTACTGACGCCATCGAATGCACCAAGAAGTATCGCGACAAATATCATGATCCACTGGAATGGTAGTACCGAGCAAGCTCGGGCAAACGCATTTGCCATGCCGTTGCTCCGTGCGGCCGAACGGGTATCGGTCCTAACCGTCATTGGCGGCCAGGGGGTACCAGGACCATCTGCCGATCGGATCGTCCAGCAACTGCGGTACAATGACATTGCAGCCCATGTGACAAGGGTTGGACTGGAGAATCGCGAGACCGGAGAGGCGGTCCTCGATGCCGCCAGGGCTCAAGGTTGCGATCTCTTGATCAAGGGAGCCTTCACCCGCACCAGGTTGCGGCAAATGATATTCGGCGGGGCGACCAGCTATATCATGGAGCATGCGGATCTGCCTGTCCTGATGGCTCATTAGAGCCGCACGCAGGCCTCTCTCCGGATCATGCCATCCTGCCCGTGTTTTGCCCGACGTGTCAACCGAAATTCGGAAAATGCGTAACCCATTGTTTCCGCTCGCGTCCGCTACTGTGCATGGGGTTGTTTTTCCATTTTTTGATGAGACGGGTGCGGACAGCCGCGAGTGGGCCGTCAGGCGGCCGCGATCGCTCGAAACTGGATGGTTCAGGAAGAAAAATGGTGGGCGCACAAGGGATCGAACCTTGGACCTCTCCCGTGTGAACCACAATCCGTAGACCCGAGCCAACCAAATCCAGCCATAGTCGGAATGTAGAAACGCCCTTAGTTGATGGGGGTTATGGCCATGTTTGGCCATAACAGCCCATAGGTGGCCTTACTACATTTTGTATGCCCCCGTTGTGCCCGCTGTGGATTTTCCCTTGGGGCACAAAAACGGGGGAGGTCTGAGACAAGGTTCTGTTTGGGGTCTGCGGATACTCCCTGCGCGGGCACGCGGCAAGGAGAAGGTCTGAGGCCCGGTTCTGTTCGAGGGCTGACCGCCCTTCTTGCGGGGCACACCGGGCACAGAGAGAGAGGGAAGGAATCATGACGGAGCCGGCCAACCAGCTGACACTCACCGATACGGTGATCCGCAACGCAACGCTGCCGCCGGGTAAGGCGCAGCATTATCTCCACGACGACAAGCTGCCCGGCCTGGCCTTGCGCATGCGCGCCACTGGCGGCCGGACCTGGGTCTACCTCTTCACCAAGCCGGGGGTGAGGGGGACCCAGCGCAAGACCCTCGGCGCGTGGCCCAAATATAGTGAGAAGGCCGCGCGCAAGGCCGCCACCATCGCCGCAGGCGAGGTCGTCAAGGGCTTGGACCCGAACGACCCGAAGCGCGAAGCGAGGCGGCAACAAGCAGCCGAGAAGCAGCGCACCACGCTCGCGGCCCTCATTGTTGAAGATGGTCCCTACCAGATGTCCTTGACCGAACGTCAAGTCGTCAACTGGAAGCCAGCAATGTCGGCGCTGCGGCGCGGGCTCAAGGATCACGCCGAGACCGGCGTGGGGGACCTGTCGCGACGGCAGATCATGGCTGCGGTGGACAAGATTGCCAAGACCGGCAAGCGCGGTGCAGCCAAGGACTTGCGCAAGCACGTGCATACCTTTCTCGAATGGTGCGTCGGCGAGGGCTATGTCGAGCACAACGTGCTCGCCGGCTATCGCGCGCCCAAGGAAACCCGTGCGCAGAGGGTCGGGCGCCGAACGAAGGGCCGCGCGCTGATCGATGAGGAGATCATCAAGGTCTGGCACGCATCCGGTAAGCTCGGGGCTTTTGGGCAATTAGCACGCATGTGCCTACTCGGGGGGCCGCGCCGCAGCGAGCCAACCATAATCGAGTGGCGAAAACACATTATGGATGACCGCATCACCTTCGATGCGGCATGGACCAAGATGGGCCTGCACCACGACGTACCGCGCACCCACCTCGTTGATGAGGTGCTCGCGGCCGCTAAACATTTCCAGCGCGCGACATCCGACTATGTCTTCCCGTCACCGAAGACCGGCGGCCGGATGTCGGGCTTCACCAAGATGGTCAACCGCCTGGTCAAGGAGGCCGGTGTTGCCAGGTTCACCATGCATGACTTGAGGCGCAGCTTGCGCACCATCATGTCACGCTGCGGCTACGACAACGAAATACAGCGGCTGTGTGTCGGGCAAAAGCCGAGGGGAATCGATCAAGTCTACAATCACGACGAACAGTGGATCATCCGCAAGATGGCGTTCGAAGCGGCTCACGACTACATCGCGGAATTGGTCGGCGCGATACGGGTCGGCAAGGTCGTGCGCCTGCAGCGGACGAATCCGCTTGACCCGATCAAGGCCGAGCTCCTCGGGCGTCTCCGTGAGCATTATGCGGCTGAGGCGTCTTAGTGGTTTTGTCGCACTTAACCAAATAGTCACGCACCGCATCGACACGATAGAGGGGTCGGCCATCGACGTAGCGCCATTTCAGCGGGTGGTTCGGGTCGCGCCGCCACTGCTCCAGCGCTCCGGGAGTGCGCCGGATAACCGCGGCCGCCTCTAATGCCGTCAAATTAGAGCTGCCTGGTAGCGTATCGATATCGAACGTCGCAGGTGGTGGCATGCCACGGTTCTTGCGACGCCGCTTTGTGGGAGGCGGCACTTCACCACTACTTGGCGACCCTATTGCCTCGGTCGGAGGCCTTTTGTCTTCGCCGCTCATGCCTCCGCCCTAAACCCTGATCGGTTTGAGGCAATAAGATCGCAGACGTCAGCAGCAATACAGAAATCGAGAGAGCAGGTATGGCTGCTGGGTAGCTGTGGCGTACAAATAGGACGAACCGTGCCTGTTTTCGTGCTTCCCCGTTAATCAAAATCCTTGCCCAGGCCGGGGGGCGCCGGGATAGTAGGTTAAAACAAGCGCCCAGCCTTTGGAGCCAAGATGAATTTGGATGAAGAAGCAGCGCGGTTCGTACAGCTGCTCGACGAAGAACGCGAGGAACAGGCGTACCAAGCTTACCTCGAGCAGCACACGCGTTTCATCCCGCGGGAGTTCGTACAGAACCACGGTATCGGGCTTAGCCTTGTTCTTCGCAAGCTCTCTTTCGGCGCCGACTACAAAACCGATTTCTTCTATTTCTCGAAGAGCACGGATGACTGGAACGCCGTTTTTATCGAGTTGGAAAAGCCGTGGTCGCGCTTTTTCAAGGGCAACACGAACGAGTATCACGGCGATTTTTCGCGCGCGTTGCAGCAGATTAATCAGTGGAAGGCATGGTTTCTCTCGGACCAGAACAAAGCGGGCTTCTTGGCGTCCGTCAGCGCCGTCCAAGTGCCGCGCCATATGGCCAACAATCCGACTTATAACAAGTACGTGCTCGTCTTCGGGCGACGTGCGGAATACGAAGCCAACGCGGATCGCCGGCGGCTCGTGAGAGCCGCTGAAACGGATGATTTCAAGATCATGACGTTCGACAGCCTTGCCGAGGGCCTTAGCCAAAAAAGAGAGCTCGCGGTCGGCGGCCGGCATAATCAGTTCATCGATATACTCTCAGACGAGGTCGTTGATGCTGGGATGTACGCGTGGATGGAGCCGACACAGCTTCGGGTAAGCAAGGCGCTCCGCGCGAAGCTCAGCCAGGGAGGCTCCAATCACTTTCTCTTCCAAGATGGCCAGCGGCATGAGGTCCTAAGCTACGTCGCTCCGCTGGTCAGGGTGCGAGCTGCGTGATGGGGGGAAGCCCGCTGCGCGGGGTGCCTTGCATTGTGAAGCGCCGCGCTTCAAGCTGATCTGCTTAGGTTCTGTGTGACGATGCTGGAAGCTCAGCGAATCGTGAGAAGCAATAGCTGGCCCGGCTTATGGGCCGGAGGTGTGACGAATGCGGAAAGCAAAACTTTTGAAACCTCCTCGTAAGTCGGACGTGGAAGCTACGATAGATGCGTGCCTCGCAAATGCATCGCGCTTGATGGACGACGCGCTGATGCTCGAATTCCAAGAACGGGGCGGCGGCCGCCTTGCCATTTGCATGCTGGCGCAGGAGGAGTACGCAAAGGCTTTCCTTCTTTACATGGTGCGTGAAGAGCTTCTGCCGTGGGATACGGACCTGTTGCGCATCATGAGAAGCCATGCTTGCAAGCATTTGCTTGCGATCGTCATGGAGTACGTCAGTCCGGACTGGGAGACCGTCGAGGAACTCCAAGCCAAGCTTAGGGCAGAATACGATCTCGGGGACCGCTTCCCGTCACGCATCAGCAGCGCTCTCAATATTCTCTATTTTGAGATGATCCGACGTGGTAATTTCTTCAACGGTAGTAAGTACGATCCGGATGTGCTTGCGGTTGCTGTTGGTAAACGGGACAGAGCAAAGCAAGACGCGATTTACATTGACGTCGACAAAAGCTGCCGGGTTAAGAATTCGCCGAGCGATATCACACGCGAAGACGCGGCCATCGAGTACGAGCGCGCATCACGATATGGCTGGATTATCAAAGGATTGCTTGAGCCCGATGCTTACGAGGGATTGGAGCTTCGGAAGCTCAAGGACGCTATGAAGGTCGTCTTCTGGCAAGAGTATAAGCCGATCGCGTCCTCCGGCTGAAGCGCCCAAAGCCACGGCTTGCATGACGCGCAAAGTTGAAGAAGCCTGCGGAAGCCATCTGCCCTACGTGGCTTCACTTCAGCGGATTGCGGGCTCGTCGATCAGATGGGGGATATAAGCGCGAGCCAAACATAACGTCAGTTGTTCTCCACGAGTACTGAGACGGTCGATCCACTCCGTTGGCATTGCGTTGAAATCGGTCGGATATGAATGAGCCTCCTCCCGGCGTACCAGGTCGGAAGGTGGGGCCGGCAAGTTTTTGTCAAGTTGGCCGAGATAGGGAAAAATGAAGTGCTTGATCTGCCCGGAGCGCTGCGCCTCGTGCAGTCGGTGGATCGAGGCATTCTGCGCGCGGTCGAACAGCGCGCCGAAGACGCTCGACATCCGCGCGAGCATGAACTGGCTCGGAGGCTCCTGCCGCAGGCCATACCCCGCCGAACAGCAGATGATCGTGTCGATGGACGTCACGTTCAGGCTCACGTCCGGCGAGCGATCGGGCCAAAGGCAGCCGAGACCGAGATTATCGTAGATCCCGCCGTCCGTCAGTACCACGCGCTCGGCTCGTAGTGCGCCCTTGTTGTCGAAAGTGAATGTTTCGTCGAACGCTGGAAGAAACAGCGGGTAGGCGGCCGACGCGGCGACCGCATGCGCGACCGACATGTCGTTTCGATGCAACTTGCCCCAACGCCACGAGCCTGATTCCTTTGTTCCGAATCGAAAGGCCGAACCGGTTCTGAGCTCAGTGGCATTGACGACGAGATAAGGCTTGGCGGGAAGATCGCTCATCGAAGCGCCATCGAAAAGAAGTTCGTCCAGCGCTGCTTCGAGGAGGCTGGTCCGACTCGCGAAGCGATGAAGGGGCGACCTGACGTCGAAGGATCCGAAATGCCGCGCCAGTGACGCAGGCGTCACCAGTTTGAGCACGCCTACCAGCACCCTGATCATCGCCACCGCGACGGCGACGGCGCCAATTAGCGCAAAGGCCGCGGCCACCTTCAGGCCGAGTGGGCTGATCAGTTTATGGCACATGCGCCTGGCAAGGCCTTGAGACAGAATCTCGCGCATCTTAGCTTCGAACGACGCAAAGTCGCCGTCGTGCGCGTGGAAGAATGCGCCGATCACGCTGCCGCCCGATACGGTCGAGAGGACCTCGATCCGACGCAGCAGCCCGAGCCGGTCGAGCGCTCTCAGGCAACCAAGATGGAATGCCATTGCCCTGGAGCCGCCCCCTGAGAGAGCCAATCCGATTTTAGGCGAGATCGCTTCCTCCATCCGAAGGCTCAATCGTGCCCACGGTGAATGGCGACCCGGAGGATGCGGTCTTCCTGCCGGCAGAGCGCCGGGTCGAAGCTGAGAAGAGAGAAGTCCCCATGGTGAGCCGCGATCGCCATCAGGCCGGGTAATCCGTCCCCCGCGAGCTCGCTGCCCAGATAGGCGAGTTGGGCGATGTCGGTGTCGCTCGGTCGCGCGTTCGCATAACGTGGGTGGGAATGCCATTCGCCGAGATACCGCACCTGGTGCATCGATCGGCGCGCGACATCGTCGATGGATTGGACCAGGCCGACCACGCCGCGCTCGAAACGTGTCGGGCTGCCGAGACTATCTTCCGGCTGCGGAAACGCATGAGCGAGGTGGAGAGAGTTGCGGCTGAAGTCGGCGATTCCGACGATGGCTCCGCCGGTCTCGTTCGGCAGACGCTCGTCGCGTAGCGCGGATAGCTGGTCCAAGAACCCACGATCGTAGCTCACACGCCAGGCGCCGATCTCGGCGCGCGTGACGGGTTCGCCCTTCCGCTGCACGACGGAGACCGAACCATCCGCGCCGAGCGTCCAGACCGTCACCTTAGCATCATCGCTCCAAAGGGAGTCGGCGATGCCCCTTCCCGCCAGCGCGCTCAGGAGCGCGGCTCGGGTGGCCGGGATCCTGTTGGTCAGCGAGCGGCACGAGCCGCTGTAACGCACGCCACCTTGCGAAACGTCGAGATGGTCGGCCAGAGACGGCTCGGTCAGGACAAGGCGGTGATATTGCGCCTCGAGATCGCGCAACGTGATGTCGCGCCCCTGGTCTTCCGTCAGCAGAACGACGGCGGTGCCCGAGGGATTGAAGAAGGCGCAGACACGGCGTGCGGCAAAGGGCAGATCGCTCAAATGACGGGCGACACTGACCGACGCCGATGCGTCGATGATGACGGAGGCGGCCACATAGGCGGCATCCAGCGCTTTCTGCTGATCAGCGTTCGGCGCGAGGACGTCGGCGACGATCGCGGATTGGGCCTCGTTCAGCAGCGCCGAAATCTGCCTAGCCAGCGCGTTGGCCTTGGGCGCGCCGATCTCGTCGGCTAACAGCGCATGGCGAGCCATGTTGTGCGGCAACAGCGCGTCGCCGTCCACGATGGTCCACTCGAAAGCGCCTTCGCGCACGAGACCCATGCCGAGTTGGGACCCGAGCGACCCGGCGCCGATCATGACGACCTTCCTTCGGTCCGCGGCCGCGTTGCCGGCGATCGAAGCAGCGAGGTCTCGATCGAAAGCGAAATGGACCTGCGCCGGCGCGACGGGCAACGAAGCTCCCGCGATCGGCGCTTCGGGGAATGCCCGGACGTAACCCTTGCCGACGTTGCTGTTGTTAGCGTGCAATACGCCCAGAAGGACCCCGATCTCGCCCGCGGTGTTGGTGGTGATGAAGGCTCGGAAGTCGTCGGCACCGCGACCTCCTTCAGTGGTCACGGGGAGACCGACGACGATGGCGAGCCGGCCGGCCATCCGCCTGGCGCCGTCGTCGGCGATACCGGTCCAAGCCTTCAATCTCTCCTTGATCTGGTCGAGCAGCTTGAGGCCGGTCGGTGCGAGTTCCGCCGCCAGGCTTTCCAGCGTCCGAGGCAGGCGCCGGATCGAGGTCATGACTTGCGGCGGGAGCGCGAAAGCCATCACCGTCAGCGCGATACCGCCAGGCGAAGCCTGCTTGGACGGAATGGCGAACACCAGGCCCTGGTTGTCGGCACGCACGAAGCCAGCGAACTCGGAGGTCGCGGAGCCGCCCTCGAAGACGCTGCGCGGCAAGACCACGGCCATATCCGCGCCGTAAAAAAGCGGATCCGGCGGTTGCGCCGGATCGTGCAGCTCGCCGCGCGCCGCCTTGGCTAGCCAAAGCTGAATGAGCCGCGAGAATTCCGTCGGCGTGTAGGTGAGGTGGGCTTCCGGCCAAGGCCGATCGTCCACGCACAGCGAGAACGGCATCTCTTCGGGCACGCCGTTCTGATGCATGGTGTGCGGGAAGTCGTCCCGCAGCGTCAGTACCGCGGGACGGACATGCGGCGACGAGAAGAGAATGCCGATCGGCTCCCTGGCGCGGATAGGGTAGGCTAAGTCCTGAGGGCGTTCCACGTCGATCTCGACATGGACGCCGACATACCCGATCGTCTTGTCCTCCTTGATCTCGACGAGCGTGGTCGCCGGGAGCCCGGCGAGCGCGGCTTCCACGAACGAACGCGCCGGACCGGAGGCGACGCCGTCGATCGTCATCGCCTTGCCGAAGGCCGTCCACCACGCGTGGATCGCCATGCCTAGCCCGCCCGCACCGGGGTCGCCGCGACGCTCACCGCGCCGGCGGCGGTGGCCGAAACGAGCAACAACTGGGCCCCCCGGTCGGTGATCTCGATGGTGCTCGGCTTGGGCTTGCTCTTCGAAGGCAGGTCCATGGTGACCTTGAACTGGCCGTCCTTGAGATCGGCGACCGACCGGTAGTAGGCCGCGGCCTGGCGGTGCGGCGGCTGCGGATCGAGGTCCTCGTCGCTGCCCTTGGACGGGATCGACCAGCTGGTGGATATCATGATGGACCGCTCGCACCCCTGAGTCTCGTACAGCCACTTGACCTCGTCGGTCGGCTTGGTGACGTCGACGCCCTTTTCCGGCCCGATCGAGAGGTAGGAGCAGTGGTGCGGGATCTTGAAGATATCCCACAGCAGCCGGTCCTGGTTGCCGTGGCGCTTGGACGTGATCACGATCTGGTTGATCGAGTCGTAGTTGATGTCCGACATGAACAGCGCGCAGGTCTCGCGGCGTCCCTCCAGGAACGTCGCCTGAAAGACCACGCTGTGCTGATTGCGGTCAATGATCTCGCTCTCGTTCTGATGCCAGCCGAAGGGGCTATGGATGAAGAACTGGACGCGCTCGGGACCGAACATCGAGAAGCCGGGCACGTACTGGCCCGCGTCGGTGATGAGGTGCGCGCGCGATTCCAGCGTCAGACCCTGCTTCTCCAGCCATTCCTTGAGCTTGGTCGGGCGCGAAAAGACGCGGATGCCCTTGCCGACGCGCAACCGGTGCCGCGCCTCCTGACGGATGATGCGCGCGCTATCCTCACAACCGTCCTCCAGGACCGCCGCGGCCGGCACCCACAACTCGTCGATCTTGATCCGGCCTTCGCCTTGATACTTCGCGGCATGTTCGAGCCAGAAGAAGTCGCCCGAACCGCAACAGTGGTCGTCGTCGAGATGGGTGAAGCAGACCACGTCATAATAATCGCGCTTGGCGGCGCGCAGGTCGGCCTTCAGCACCTCGGGCAGGTCGATGCGGGCATCCCACATGTCGGCGGGATTGCGCATGTCTGCGTAATCGACCAGCATCTTGCGGCCGTTGGCCATGTCGATGCGGGTGCAGTCGGCATTGCCGAGGGGATGAAAGGTCAGTTTTGCTGTCATATCGGTCTTTCTGAATGGTATTCCGGCTCGAAGTGAGCCCCTACCTTCCAAAGCTCGCGACCGGCGCGAAGTCGGACGCGAAATTCGCTAAATCTTATTTCCGACTTCGCTCTATTCGCGAGCTATGGCTTTCGGAGGAAGCCGATTGACCGATCAATCTCCCAAAGCGGCGGCATTGCTGACGCTCACCGCGGACCAGCGGAAGAAGCTGGCCGCCTTGGCGCGGGTGAAAGCGCGCGGCACTACCTTGGAAGCAGATGACCTCCTGCAGGGCGCCAAGGCGCGCTGGCTGAATCCGGATTCGACGGCCGGAAACGATGCGTTCGAAGTTCTGTCGGGCGCGGTGAACAGCATCGCGTCCAATGATCGGCGCCGAAGCGCCACGGTCCGTCGTGTTGAGGGGAAAAGGCTCGTCGCCGCGTCCGTCGATACGCCCGACCCGATCGAACTCGCGCAGGATCTGGGCCCAACCCAGGATGACGCGTACCTCCGCGAGCAGATCTACCGGATCTGCGACGACGAGGAGGTCAAAACGCTGCTGCTCCTCCTGGACGACAATGCGACGCGGGCGGAAATCCTCGCCGAAACCGGGTGGGACGTAACGAACTATGAAACCGTTAGAAAGAGAATGAAGAAGTGGGGTGCCTCCCTCTACAAGGAAGGGAAACTGTGATGGAGACCGATCGTGAACTCACGTTTCGCGAAGAGCTCCTGGAAGAAATACAGCAGGAGATTCTTTCGCTCGAGGGACCCGCGTTGGACGAGTACCTGCTCGCTTTGGGCATGGATCCGAACGATCTGTTGGAAAGCTTCGACGCGGTTTTCCAAGATCCGGAAATCGCCGCGAAGCGCCGGCAATTCGCGGCCGCCCGGCGGCGTTCGCGCGAATCTCAAGCCCCCCTCAGCGCTTCGGTCCTATCGTTCGACCCGGCGAAGAAGCGCGAGATCCACTCTGCCGTCACGAAAAAGGTCGATGCTACCGGCGACATGACCATAGCGGCTCGAAATCGACGCATCGAATCCGACGACGATCTCGACAGCTTCCTCGAAGCTTGTCTGCGGCTCGGACTTATCGACGAGTCCGGCAAGCTAAAGGAATGACCTCTTGCGCCCGGCCGAACAACTCCTCCTCGAACTCGGCATTTCGGAGGCCAAGGAAATCGACCTCCTCGCCATCGCCGATTGCGTCGGCGCGCAAGTCCTGTACAGGCGGCTTGTCGGCTGCGAAGCTCAAATCATCGGCTTCAAGGACCGCGCGATCATCTATGTGAGCGACGGAGCGAAACCGAACAGGAAAAGGTTCAGCACCGGTCATGAGCTCGGGCATTGGCATCACCACCGAGGTCAGTCGTTCGTTTGCCGATCCGACGACATCGGTCGGCCCTTGGACGAGCGCTCGCGAAATGCAGAGCGGATGGCCGACGTCTATTCCGCAGACCTCATCCTTCCGCCATACCTCATCAAGCCGAAGCTTCAAGCGATCGGAGAGCTTTCGCTCGACGCGATCATCGGGCTTTCTCAAGATTTCAAGGCCAGCCTGGCTGCCACCGGCATCCGGATCATGCGGATGACGCGCGAGCCTTTGATCCTGATCGCCCAGGATTTGGCCGGCACGAAATGGCAATGGCCGAGTATTGCGGTCGGAGGCCTGAGGGTTCGGGACGATATCGATCTGAGATCGAGCGTGAGCGTGTCGCTCGCAGGCGTGAACCGGGTCGGACCCGCCAAGAAGGAACGGGCGAGCTATTGGTTCGATCGCCGACACGTCGAGCAATTCGACGTAAAGGTCCAAAGCGTCCGGACGATAGAGGGCGAAGCGCTGACACTTCTGCGGATACTGGACCACAAGATGATCGATATCTACGGGTGATGCGAACGCTTTCGCGAGCTGCTCCGATCTCTCTTCAATAACCCTGATCGGGACCCGCCGGTAAGGTCAGCATCTGGCGTCGAAGAATGCTCACTCCGTATTGAGCATCCATCTGTCGTTGAAATAGATCGAACAGGGCCTGGACGTTTTCGGCCAAGGCGGGGTCATCGATCGGTGATGGAGTCGTCTGGTGCTCCTGATTCGTGCCCCAGAGCCATCTTTGAAAACGATCGAGGTTTGCGTCGCCCACGAAGATCGTGGCGGCCACCCACAAACCCATCATCCAGTCATAGAATGCACGCGCCACTTTCGGGTCGAGAAGACGGAAAAGGAGTTTCATGCGATCCTCCGTCAGCCCCCAGCAAACCGCTACAACGTAACCGATTCGTCGAAGCGTGATCCTGTGAATATTGGGGATCGCCGAGGTCGGAAGAGTGGGAATGGGTGGGTGAGAGATGGGTTATTGTCCGATATGCAAGACATCGTCGAACCTCGAGCAGCCTACCGGCGGCGACTACAGGCGGGTGGAATGCCGCAAGTGCGGCAAGTACCAGATCACGGGTTCGGCATTGGCGATGCTGGACTCGCGACTGAAAGACGCCAAGAACGTCGCGCGTTTGAGCCATGCGACGCGCGCGATGTCGTCGAAGTCGGAGATCGAGTGGCCCGAGATAAACTCGTTCAACCTCGACGACATGATCAAGCAGCCGCTCCCTACGGTCGATCGCCAAATGACTACAGTATGCTCAGCAAGGAAGTGTTGCTCGCATTCGTCAACGGGAAACCTAAGCCTGATCCTATTCCGCGGGTCTTGCGCTCGTTCACGGCACGGCTTTGCGGGACGCGGATTTTCTCGGCATGAAGAGTAGCAATGTCGGTCTCATCTGGTCGCCACGCAGCAATGACGAACTCTATGGCTCGACCACCAACATTGCCGCCGCCAGGTTGGCAAAAGTGGACATCGCCATTGCGCCCGACTGGAGCCCGTCCGGCAGTGCAGGCATGCTGCAGGAAATGGGTTACGCATACAGGCACTATGGCGTCAGCTCCGACGAGCTCGTGGCCATGGCAACGTCGCGAAGCTCGTCAGAATATCCGATTACATCGGTGCGCTGGCGCCCGGGCAATTCGCGGATTTTGTCGCTCTGAACGTCGCAATCGACACCACCCGACCCACTCCTCTTGACCCTGTCGTCAAGGCTACCCCGGCCAACGTGTCGCTTGTTGTGGTCGGCGGACAAGCGGTCTACGGGGACAAAAACTTGCTGCAGCAACTTTTGCCGCCCGGCGCCGTCACGAGTGAGTTAAAGGTGTGCGGGGCGGATAAACTTGTGAATCTTTCGGGTACCGGCGCGGCCGCTCATGGATGGACACTTGATGACGTCAAAGCCCACCTTAAGCAGGCTCTTGAGGCGCTCGGCACCTCACTCACAGACATCGAATGCGATTGATCTGAAGAGATGACGTGACTGTCCGCGAGACGGGCCGCAATCAAGCCGGCACCGCAGGACCGCAAGTCTGTTCCGAATAGAGCGGTGGGCTGCTCCTCTCTCGCCCCAGATTGAGGCGCTGTCGGTATGGGACGAGGCTGGCCGTCTAACACGCGCGGGATGTCCGGTGGTTCCCGCGGGCCAGGAGCCGGGAAGCCGCCATTGGACCTGAAGAGTAAGAGAGCAGGCCGCTTTCGAACTCGCGACCGTCGGCTCCGTTGCGCACGATCGGTGCTGTGTAGTCGGGAAAAACCCCAGGCATCGGCGCCAGGTTGCCAACGTATCGGTTTACGACACGGAACAGCGCACTAATGGCAGCTTGGTTGGTCGTGATCGAATAGAGATTGCACATAGGTCAGGATTCGGTTCGAGGGTGGCGCGGCTGCCACGTCAACTGTAGCAGAGTCGCGGATGGACGCCGGCCCGCCTTGGCGCATTTGCGGCAGCGCAGCCGGCTGGCGAGATCGTGCACGAAGGTGGTCGGCGGGTGCTTCATCGCCGCGAGGTCCACGTCGCTTGGCGTCTTGCAGCGCGCGCACCTGATCTCCAGCCAGGGGAAGCCTCCGTTCACGGCCTGGTCGATGGTCGGCGACGGATCGATCGGTTCGCCGTCACTCCACATCCGCTCGTTCCAGCTTTCACAAAGCAGCCTGTCGGCTTGCTGGATCATCGCCTCGCCCTTGGCCCGCATCTCCGCCGATTGGGTCGCCAGGATGTTAGCCATCGCGCGTGCCTTGCCTAGCTCTTTTGCCAGAGCCTTGCGATCGCCGCCCGACAGGGGCGTAGGGTGATACTTTGGGGCCATCCGGACATCCAGGCGCAAAGAGATCGGATCGGCAAATCCAGGGCGACTACGGCGTCTCGAAGGCTGGCCAGCACCCGTCTTCTTCATGCCTGCCGGTGCGCTGCTGGCAGGTGTTGTCGAGCAACCGCTGCGCCACGTCCTTCCAGACTGCGTTGCGGCCATACAAGCGGACGGCATCGGCGGTCTGGATTTCCACGGTCCGCTCGCAGCGGCGGCAGGAGACGCGCAGGACGTGGGCCTTAATTTCCGAAAGGCGTCGCTGTCGGGCCTGGGCCACGGTCGCGCCGGCTCGAGGGTCTTTGAGGACCGCTTCCCAATATTCGGTCGGGAGCGGGGCATCTGGACCCGCAGCGGAAGGTGTCGGCCTGCGGGCGGCCTCGGCGGCCAGTTTTTCCATCTGCTTCGGGGTCGGCATGCGCCAGCTCGCGGGTCGGTCGGTCATGCCCGAATTAGAACATAACAAGAACAAATGTCGAGTCGGACCAAGCAGCTGCCAGAGAAAAATCGTCCTGTGGGACGGGTCGCGATGTCGGAACCAAGCCGGCTCGTTCGTCTTGAATCCGCTATCAGTATCGGAGTTCCCCCGGCATGGCCCCCCGCGCTAACTGGAAAGGCTTCCTGCGTCTTTCCCTCGTCACCTGTCCGGTCGCGCTCTATCCGGCCACCTCGGAATCCGAAAAGGTCTCGTTCAATCAGCTGAACAGAAAGACCGGCCATCGGATCAAGTACGCGAAGGTCGACGCCGACACCGGCGAGGAGGTCGACAACGAGGACATCGTCAAGGGCTACAAGGTTGATACCGATACCTTCATCGAGGTGACCAAGGAGGAGCTTGAGAACGTCGCGCTGGAATCGACGCGAACCATCGAGATCGACGAGTTCGTCGACCGCAGCGAGATCGATCCGCGATATCTCATTCGCCCCTACTATCTGCGTCCCGACGGTAAAGTCGGGCACGATGCCTTCGCCGTCATTCGGGAAACCATCCGCGAGATGAACAAGGTCGCAATTGGTCGCGTGGTATTGACCAATCGCGAGCACATCATTGCGCTGGAGCCGCTGGACAAGGGACTGATGGGCACGCTGCTGCGCTATCCCTACGAAGTCCGTTCAGCTGATGAGTATTTCGACGATATCCAGGACGTCAAAGTCACCAAGGACATGCTCGATCTCGCGAAGCACATCGTCAATCAGAAGGCGGGCCATTTCGAGCCGGACAAGTTCGAAGACCAGTACGAGACCGCGCTCATTGATCTGATCAATCAGAAGCGCGCCGGCAAACCCATCACCGCGAAAGCGCGTCCCCGCGGCGAGAACGTGGTGGACCTGATGGACGCGCTGCGAAAGAGCATCGGAAGAGAGGGCGCGTCCGCGACAGAGGCACCCAAGAAATCAGGAAAAAAGCCGCGCAAGGCGGCGGCCGGGCAGAAGGAAATGCTGATGCCGATCGCAGGCAAGAAGCCGGCGAAAGAGGCCGCGGCGAAGAAGCCGGCGGACAAGCCGCAGCGGAAGTCGGCTTAGGTGTCGTGAGGCATCTGGTGACGCCGGACGGCCACTATCTCGTCGTCAGCGGCAGGCTCTGGCGAATGGCAAATCCCATCTCAACGAGGTCACGCGAGTTCATCTCGTCGGCACGCCAATAGCGGCCTGACGGGCGGTGCGCGCGCCAGGAAGGCGGCCGACCGCGAGGCCGAAGTAACGGTGCATAGGACCGTGGACGAGGCTAAGCCGGCGCTCGGCACGCGTGGTCCGGTATGGCGGGACGACGGCTCGCCGGCTGTCGATTGCTCTGCAAAGTAGGAGCGATATGGCTGTAGGGAAAAAAACTTCCAGGAGATCGACCTTGAGCGCGGGCATTCTAGCATACCGCAAGGGCGCTCGTGGGCTCGAGGTCCTGCTCGTTCACCCCGGCGGTCCGTTCTGGCGCAACAAGGATGATGGCGCCTGGTCCATTCCTAAGGGCGAAATCGATTCCAATGATGCCCCGGAGAACGTCGCTCGACGCGAATTTGCCGAAGAACTCGGCCCGAGCGCTTCGATTGGTCCACTCCAGGCGCTGGGGGAAGCCCGACAGCGAGGAGGGAAGCGCGTCATCGCATTCGCCGGCGAGGGCCATTTTGATCCGGCAGCGCTGACCAGCAATACCTTCGATATTGAATGGCCGCCTCGAAGCGGTCGAAGGCAGAGCTTTCCTGAAGTTGACCGGGCGGAATGGTTTGATATCGAGCTCGCGCGGACCAAGATGCTGTCCGCTCAGGTAGAGTTCCTCGATCGTCTTTTGGCAATCGTAGTTGAGAGCGCCGGGAAATGATGTTCAGGATTGGAATCATTTCGGACACGCACGGTCTGTTGAGGACCGAGGCGGAACGAGGCCTGAGGGGCGTCGATCACATCATCCATGCCGGCGACATCGGGCGCCCCGAGATCGTCGACGCGCTTCGCCGCATCGCGCCCGTCACGGCCATCCGTGGAAATGTGGACAGTGGCGAGTGGGCTCGCGACTACCCCGACACGAACCTTGTGCGCCTGGCGGGAAAGTCGATCTACGTTCTGCACGACCTGAAGACGCTGAAGGTCGATCCCGGCGCCGGCATCGACGTCATCGTCTCCGGGCATTCCCACGTGCCGAAGATCGACACGATCGGTGGCGTTCTCTATCTGAATCCCGGCAGCGCGGGACCTCGGCGTTTCAAGCTGCCGATCACGTTTGCGACGCTCGAACTCACGCCTGACGGCATGCGACCGGAAATCCACGACCTTGGAGGCGACTGAATGCCCACCGCGCAGGGCCGGAGGAGGCGAGTGCGTCAATCCCTTTTGCCGGCTTTCGCCGAAGGGAAGCTCTACTTGCGCGGACGTTCTCGCTCGCGCACGACCTCCTTCGCCTGCTTGTCGGACCTGAGCCCGAGGTAGACGGGCTGGCGCAGTTCGCCCTTGCTCGTCCACTCCGCAAATTTGACCTCGGCAACTAACGAGGGCTTGACCCAGGTCGTGGCGGCCTCGTCCTTCACTTTGGCAGGGAAGGGTGATTTAGGGGTCGTCAGCTTCATGAGCTTGGCATGGAGGTCTTCCAGGACCTTGTGGCTGAAGCCAGTGCCGACATGTCCGATGTAGCGCCATGCGTCGTCTTCCCGCAGGGCGAGGACCAGGGCGCCGAAGTATGGCCTCGTGCGCCTCGGCGCCGTGAAGCCCGCGATCACCACTTCCTGCCGCTTCGCTGTCTTGATCTTCAGCCAATCCGCCGTCCGGCTTCCGGACGCATAGGCACTGTCGGCGCGCTTCGCCATGATGCCTTCCAGACCCTTCCGCTCGGCCTCGGCGAAAAATTTCGTGCCGTTCGCTTTGCGGTGGCTGCTGAAGGCGATCAGCCGGTGGCGCGGCAAGATCGCTTTCAGCCGCTCCTTGCGCTCGAGCAGAGGCTGTCTGCGCAGGTCGACTGCGTTTTGAAACATGAGATCGAATGCGCAATACAGGAGCTTGGCTTCATGACGCAGCGCGTTCTGAAGCAGCTGGAAATGCGAGACGCCGTCCTTTCCGATCGCGACGAGCTCGCCGTCGATCAAGGCGTCGCCCTTCACGCCCTCCAGCGCTTTGGCGACCTCGATATAGCTGCGGCTGATGATCTTGCCGTTGCGGCTGTAGAGCGAAACCTTGCCCCGCCGGATTTCCGCGATCATCCGGAAGCCATCGTACTTATCCTCGAAAACCCAGTCGGGGTCGTCGAACGGCGCGTCGGTGAGCGTAGCCAGCATCGGCTGTAAGCGCTTGGGCAGGGTCGACGTCCGGCTCATTCAAGGGCCAATCCTTCAGAGCGTGCTGCATAATGCACGGACGGCACCTTATCGCTCGAGGTGGCCAGGGCCGGTGAAGCCGGCGAAAAGCGCCTTGAGGCCGATAGCCGCCGGCCTTTTACGCTGAAACGCCACTGAAGAACTCCACGCTACAGTCGATTCAAATTGGGACAGTTCGAATCGTTCCGGAACCTGCGAATCCTTGTCGCGTTGCTCCGATGTCACAACAGGAGGGCCTCATGGCAGTACCGAAGAAGCGCAAGACGGCGCGCGGACGAAAACAGGACCGGGCGCGGGTGGCTGGCGGGCAGGACTACGAAGTGCAGTACGAGGCAAAGAAGACTGCAAAGTCGGCACCTGCGGTGAAAAAGGCAGTCAAGAAGGTCGGTAACGCGCGCAAGCGTGTGGAGAAACGGCTGGGCCGCTGAGTCGGAGAGACGGGCTGGCGTCCGAGGGTGGCGGCGGTCCTTCTCGTCAGGGCGGCATTCAGGGCAGGTATCACCGATCGAGTCCAGCACGTCGCGAACCGCGGCCTCCGCTGCTTGACGGGATACGCCTTCCGGCAGGTCTCGACGGGCGATATCGAAGGCCCGCTCTCGGGCATGCGGATCGGCGCGATCCTGCATCCAACCGTGCTCCTCGCACTCGCGGATGGCGCCGGCTTCGTTCAGCGCGTTGATCGCCCAACCGCGCAGGGTGCGGATCGCCGGTCGTCTCTGCTTGGTCATCAGCATTGAAAGGTTCTCCCACGCTGAGACGAATCGTTTAGTCCCGCAGACGTTCCCCATCGCTAACACACGACTGGGATTCCGGATCGTGGGATCTCGTGGTCCTTCAAAGGCCGAATTTTCAGCCGGCCAGGTGGTAGGGTGGGCGAGAACGAACTGAAGAAACCGCTTTCCGATACTTCAGACGTCTTATCCGTTCTGTGCGTGCGGCTGTCGCCGCATCGGCTCTCGTGAACCGAGCCGCGCAGCGTCTCGGCCATGCGGTTTCGATCCCTCGCGCACGAGCTGGTCACGCCCGTCGCACGGGCAGAAACGAAAAACCGGACCTTTATGCAGCAGCCACCTGCACAAAGGTCCGGCCTTATCTTAGCGTGCCGCGATACCGAACGGCTGCAAAGGATGCTTCATATCCTTTGGGAGGTCTCGCATTTCATCCGGGTTGCGACCCGGAGGCGGCAATATATCAGTAGCCGATACGACTACTTCTTTTTCTTTGAAGTCTTCTTTGCCACCTTCTTGGTAGCTGCCTTCGCGGTCTTCTTTGCCTTCTTTGCTTTCTTGGCCATGTCGTCCTCTGTAAAGAATTGACTCAGTGAACATGCCCTCGCCGTGCATAGACATGCGCACGAGTGAGACGATATCACAAAAGCAAAATTGATACCAAGGAGACGTGAATCCGTATTGAGTCGCTCGCCGGAGGCACTCGCTCTCGGGTCCCGCCATCGTTGCATGCCGGCGTCGCTGTCACTGCCCCGAGCTCGGGTGCCTCTTTAACCGGCCTCGCGACTGCACTCGGTCCCGGGTCCCGCCGCTACGCGTCGGCGCTATGCTGACCCTCCTGCGGGTGCCTCTTTCGCCGCGTCCGCGAGTGGTCTTCGCTTTCGCTCCGCCCACAGGCCCTCTCTTCCATAATTGTGAGACTCCTGTGAAAATGCTGGGCGGTTCTCGTATCATTGCCTGCATCACGTTCGCTCAGGTTTTGGCGCGTGCGGCAAGAGCCGCACCGGGCTCTCGTGAACCGAGCCGCGCAGCGTCTCGGCCTTGCGGCTTCGATCCCTCGCGCCAGAGCTTTGGTGCTCCTCGCCGGGGGCACTCGGGAAAGGGGCTCGCCTGCGGCGATCGCTATCACTGCCCCGTTCCCGGGTGCCGCTATTGAACCGGTCTCGTCGCTGCACTCGGACCCGCGTGCCCCTTCGGGTCGCTATGCTCACGCTCTCCGGGTGCCATTTTCCGTTGAGGCGATGCGCCCTTGGGCGCACGCCTGATCGGGCCTGCGGCCCTCAGGCAGATTGCGAAGAGGCTGAGAGTAAGAGTGCAGGCTGGTTTTCCGTGACGGGTTACAAGCTGCGAGAGAGGCTCGCGGCGCCCGTCGCGGAGACCCGCGATGTCAAACCCTACTGCTCGCGCGCGCGCCGGGCTGGCCCGGGCGAACCTCTATACCGAAATCACCGACAAGATCATTGCCGAGCTCGAGGCCGGCCGCGTGCCCTGGGTCCAGCCTTGGGGTACGGCCGCGGCGAAAGCGCCGCTGGCCATGCCGAAAAATGCGTCGACCAATCGGCAATACAGTGGCGTGAACATCCTCATTCTCTGGGGAGCGGTGATCGAACGCGGATTCACCGGGCAAAGCTGGCTCACTTTCCGCCAGGCGCTCTCGCTTGGTGGTCACGTTCGCAAAGGAGAGCGCGGTACCACCGTTGTCTACGCGGATCGTTTCGTGCCGAATGACGAAAAGCGACGCGCCGCTGAGACCGGCGAGGACGCGCAGGCAATTCCATTCCTCAAACGATTTACCGTTTTCAACATCGATCAGTGTGAGGAACTGCCCGATGGCATCGCCGCCGCTGCGCCGCCCCCGCCGGCTGGCCTCATCGAACCCAGGGTCGACGCCCTGATCAAGGCCAGCGGAATTCCATTTCGGATCGGTGGAGATCGCGCATTCTACGCAACAGCCGAAGACTATGTTCAGGTGCCGCCGCCGCAGGCCTATTTCGAACCCATCAACTGGCACCGTACGGCCTTGCATGAACTCGGTCATGCGACCGGGCACCCCTCGCGTCTCAATCGCGACCAGAGCGGACCCTACGGTACCAAGAAATATGCCTTCGAAGAACTGGTTGCCGAGTTGAGCTCCGCATTCAGCTGCGCATCGCTCGGGATCGTCCCGACCGTTCGCCATGCCGACTATATCGGCTCCTGGCTTGAAGTCCTGCGCGAAGACAATCGGGCCATCGTGCGTGCCGCTTCGCAGGCGAGCAAGGCCGCGGACTATTTGCTCGGCTTCGTTCCCGGGTCCATTGAGCCCGCGTCGCTGGATTCGGTTGTGGCCGATCATGAGGCGGCGTGATGCTTGGCCTCGTGGCCGCGCGAGAGTGAGAGGAGGGGAGGCCGTTTGCGACGGCTTGGTAGCCGAGAGAGAGTCTTTCGGCCGCCCGTCGTGGAGAGCCAAGATGACGAAAGCCGTTTAAAAGATCACGCTGTCGCCTTCCCGGGACATTCCCTTCGACAAGCTCGTACTCAGCCAGTCGAACGTTCGCCGCGTCAAGGCGGGTGTCTCGATCGAGCAGCTAGCCGAGAGCATCGCGCAGCGTACGCTTCTGCAAAGTCTGAGTGTCCGGGCCGTCGTTGATACAGATGGCAACGAGACCGGCATGTTCGAGGTGCCCGCGGGCGGCAGGCACTATCGCGCTCTCGAGCTCCTGGTGAAACAGAAGCGCATGTCGAAGACGCAAGCGGTGCCATGCGTCGTTCGCGAAACCGCGAATTCTGGAGGCCGTGCGGGAGGCCAAAGGCGAGTCCTCGGCCCAACTGATCGACCATCTGAAGAAGGCTGACATGGCCAAGGAGGCTGAGCGCCTTCTGGATGGCTCGGGCTGGTTGCCGGAGCCGCTGCGTCTCGTCGATCCCGATGCGGCGCCAGTGGAGCAGGAGGGCGAAGCGGGTGCGCTGCCAGAATTCCTCGCCCATGAGGAGGATCCCGCAAACGGCAGCGACGAAGATCCGCAACAGCTCGACGCGGCTGAGTGACATCATGGAGCGGGATGGCACAGCCGTCCCGCGGTAGCGCGGGGACCGGTGC